>OHBJ01000061.1_pt1 | contig 45878 bp, 32 predicted proteins | sample 1577241 | NCBI WGS metagenome assembly OHBJ01 (sample SAMEA3541594, study PRJEB24748) | human gut metagenome | biome: human gut; feature: human-associated habitat; material: faeces | place: China | collected 2012 | reverse complement strand
GCGGCGAAGCGCTGAAAGCGCACCCCTCATCGCCGCCCGGAACGGCGATTGGGAGAACCTCCGGAGCTTTGTTGACATCAGCCTGCACTTGACATATATTAGGATTCGTGATGAAAGAAGTAAAGTCTATGGCGTTTGCTTCCGAGGCCGCCGACAAGAATTCCACTGTCATGGCTTGACGACCCACCGCATTCAAAGCCTTCACATCGGCCAGAGCTTTGTCGAAGGTCAAATCCCAGGTCTTTAAGTCCTCAATTACCGTCTTATATTCTTCCTCCGATTCCGGCAGACCAAGACTCGTGGCCAGTTCTTTCGCTTTCAATAAGGTATAAGTCATTCCCAACCAAATCTCGGCACCGGTTGCTAAAGAACTCAGTTTCTGTTCCTGTTCCGGCATTGTCACCACTGCAACCTCCAAACCAGTTTCCACCAAAACCTTTTTGGCTTCTTCCAACCCACCGGCCAATTTGCTCTTCCAGCCGTCGCACAAATGCAGTCCCTTACTTTCGACCTTCATTTGAAAATCCTCTACCCTTTTAATGTCAATTAATAACTGTTTGATGTTACCCTCTATGGCATTCGCAGATACCACCGCCGTGTTTATCGCGTTTATGGCAACGTCATATTCATCCGCACTTACATCCTTATATGTGTCGTACACATTCTGCAAATCCTGATATATTTGCGTAGTCCCCAAGGGTTCATAATTCGAAATCACCGAATCCAACCGTTGTAATACAGCTAAATGATCTGAAGTTTCGAACTTACCATAATAGGTCAGCCGAAAGTTATCGAAAGCGGCCCAATCCCTATCTATTCGCTTATCTTTCTTAATACCGATGCGCAACGTTCCATCTGTCACAAGCACATCGACGATATTTCCTGCATAACGTCCGGCCAGAAAAGCATCAGCTGCTGTCTTATGACTATTGGGCGTGCTTTTTGAGAACTATTCTGGTCAAAAATTCGATTTTGTTTCATTTGAATGCCCTCTTTGATGCTTTTATGATTTAGTTTTTTGACGAGATGAGGTCTCTTTTTTCTTTCTCTTGAGTCACCCAACCGCACTATCCTGCATCCGTAGCGCATACCACGGAATCCACCCGTTTGTCCTTCATCAATCGGCACAAAAGGGCAAGCTGCGTTTTCTTATCCTTTGGCACTTCATATTTCCAGTTTTCCGGTAGGATCGGAAGATCCTCATACCGCCATTTGGCGTACTGTTCTTTGTAAGCCTCCGGCTGTGCCAGTTCCAAAAGATGTCCCACGCACCAGCTCACCAGATAGCCGGAACCTTCGAGATAACCGTCTTTTCTTTCCGTTGCGCCTAATACTGCTGCCAGTGACATAGCAACAGAGGGCTTTTCTGCAATCACAAGTTTCAATTTTTATTCCTCCTTCATAGTTTCAAATTCTTTATCCGCAAGTTTTCCGGTTTGCATAAGACACATCAACATAACGCCGGAAGCCATTCCTCCGGCAAAGGTAAGGAAATGTGAAATCAGGTTCCACATAAGCATTCCTCCTAAAAATGGGTAAAGAAAAACGCCCACTTCAAAGTGAGCGCATCAACAGGTATCTATTTTGTTTTTGGTTTCAAGTGATCCGGCAGGACGATCTCTCCAACCGGGATTTCCCGCAGTTCCTTTTTCATCCGATGGGTGAAGCGGATCGTCTTTGCCGTACCGCCGGTTTCCCGTCCGTCATATACAGCGATCACTCGGTCGGAGTGCTCCACCATATAGCGGTTTCTGTGGGAGTAGACGCTTGGGAGATATTTTTCCTGTATGACAACAACATCCGCACAAGCCTCCAGCAGTTCACGGGTTCTTGTTTTCTTATTCAGGCTGTCCAGACGTTTGCGGTAAGGGATCACTGCGATCAGCTCCAGCGCCGGATTAGTCTGCTTTCTTTCCAACACCAGCTCTGCAAAATACTGATCCACGCCATCTGCAAAGCCACTCATAAAACAGGTAAATCCATCTGTAACGGCAGCATCGATCTCATGTTCCAAAGCGGCTTTTATTTTGTTGATCTCATTCTGCGGCAAATCCCTGTGTCCGGTAACACAGCAAGTCTTTCCTTTCATCGGTCATCCCTCCATCTGATAGGTAAAATTCTTCACTTTTCATATAGTAATAGATTTAATTTAGCAAGTCAACGATAATACCCTTTTTCCTTTTGCGGATAATAAAGGGGCGTGAGGTACAATCTATTACAGAATGGGAGGTGAAGGCGATGTATGAAGATTTTGTCCCGGAACGATTAGCGAAGCTGCGGACACAAAAAGGAGTTTCCGCACGCGATATGTCTTTATCGTTAGGTCAGGCAAACAACTACATCAATAATATTGAGAATAAAAAGTCACTTCCCGCTATGCAGTCTTTTTTCTACATCTGCGAATATCTGGGTGTGACACCGCAGGAATTCTTTGATGAAGGAAATACCTACCCGGAAACCTTAAAGGAATTCATTGCAGAGGCAAGACAGCTTGATCCTCAATCCATGCAATATATCCTCGGTATTATGAAAGAACTCAATAGCAGAAAGTAAGCGGTCACGGTAATGGCCGCTTTTTTCGTGACTTTCTTTATTATATTTTATAATGTTCTCGAAATGTCCGCTCCCTATACCGATAAGTATTCAAAAACTGTTCTCCAAACAGCCTTTTTCTATTCGCCGGTACTGCCAAAGCTGCCGGTTCCTCGTTCTGTTCCCAGATCGGTTACAAAATCCGCAATGACGATCGGCGTGATCACAAGCTGCCCGATACGGGCTCCCTTAAAAAGAGACTGCGCCTGATTGCTTACATTGCTGATGATCGCATGGATCTCTCCACGGTAGCCGGAATCCACAGGCGGCAGTTCACAGACCAGACCTTTTACCGCCATGCTGGTACGGGGAAAGATATATCCCGCATATCCATCCGGTATTTCCAGTCCAAAACCCAAAGGAATTTTGGCGATTTCTCCGGGCTGTAAGGTACAGTCATAGGGCAGATAAACATCCGCTCCGGCATCATTGCCATGCGGACGGTAAGGACGCTGGTGCTCCGGTACGCCAAAGTCGATCAGTTTTATTTTCATCGGCAGTCTCCTTCCCAAAGAGCAGGATAATCTTTTTCCAAAATATCCTCTGGCGTCATATTTGCCTGCAGTTTTCGTCCGCAGGTCATTTTCCCTTCCAGACATCGATCCATCTGACAAAAAGGCCCGGTCAGTGATGGGGCAAACAAAGTAGGGCTTAGTTCATAAAGTTCTTTCCAGACCTTTAGCAGCACGATCCTTGTTTCATCTGTATTTCTCCGGCATACCCGCTGGCTGATGATATGTTTCCACTGATAAGGGGTGGCGCTGATGAGCAGTACATTCCGCAATCCCTGGGGCGTGGCATAGCCGGCCGCATCGTGCCCGCTTCCGGCAGTGCACAGGGCTTCATAACATTTCATGCTTTCATTACAGCTTTTTAAGTACAATTCCCGTACCACTGCCGGAGCCGTCATAATAGAATACGGGACAGCGAAATCCGCCTGTCCCGTATAGTTGCTGTACTGCAGCGATGCACTCATAAATTTTACTTCGTTCTGGTGGCGGGTGATCTGCGCCAGAAAACGCCTGCTGGCGCCGACAATGGCTACCGTGATCACCGCAAATTTCTGGATGGTAGGATGGGGAAGCGCCCCCATAGCTGCTACTGTCTGAACGCTGAATGATTTTTCGTAGAGCTCCATCAGGTCGTCCATTGAGGCAATCTTATGTCCCTGCTGGGTAAGCCTTGCCGCAAAGACCATGTTTTTTTCTGCTTCCGCTACCGCCTGGCAGTTCAAAATTTTTACTTCAATCTGTTTAATTGGTATGTCCCTCCTTTACAATCGCTTTCAGTAAGAACAGATAGTTAAGACTGTCTGTGATCTTTTCGTCCCATGTGTCCATCGGATAAACCACTTCTTCGGCAAAGCACATATCGTATAGAGAAACAATATGCTTTGCCAGCATACCGGCAAGGGCACGCTGGGGCGTTGTGTGCTGTAAAGCTGCCGCTGCCTTAAATGCACCCAGCCGGTCCGGGTCATCCCCGGTGTATTCTTTGGTTTTCCGTTTCAAGGTATCAGCACAGAGCCGCACCTGTTCGTCAAAAACGGCATTGACTTCATTTTGCGTAATATAGCATCCCTCCTTTGAAAACAAGAAACCGGCTATTCTAAAGCATCTTAGAATAGCCGGCAAATAAATGGATATGTAATTGTTTATAGTGTATTGATCTCTTTTTCCAGTTCCTGGACCGCTGCTATGACTGTCTCAAATGTCGGAACATCCCCATACAACATATCCTGCATAGAGTTATAGTCCGCTTCCAATGCTGCAAACCGATATTCCGGCGGGAGTAATTTTAATGTGCCCGGCACAGCCTCCGGGTACTTCGCCCATGATCTGGGATAGAATTTCATTTTGAAATCTACAACTTTCTTCAGGAGGTCAAGCCTGGAAAAAGCAGCTTCTTTAACCGGTGTTGCAGCCATGCGGTAGAGATCATAATAATGTCTGGAATACCGCTGCGGCATTTCCAAATGTTCCGGTCTGTTCGCTTCATGGTGCAGGATTGTGGCTTTTTCCCAGAAGGTCCGTTCCGGGGCAACGGTAAGGATTGCGGTTTCTTTTTGCTCAAAAATCTTCGGATAATATTTTGCCGCGTATGGTTCGATCAGCGCTGTTTTTGCAGGAGTCCACGCTGCCAGCGCACCAATCTCTAAACGGATCACCTGTAAAGTCGCCGTATTCGTAAAAAGATGCGGATAGGCGAAAATGACCGTCTGTTTATCCTTTTCATCTATGTAGACATTTGCTTCACAACCGATTTCCTGGGATAAGCCGGCTTTGACTGCCGGGCAGAATGTTTCGGACAGAAATACCTCTGCACGCACATTGGCTTCTTTGTTAAAAGCATCCTGTTTTGTATTGGAACGTTTCTCCCATGGTTCATCTTTGCCATATCCCAATACACGCCAGTCCAGAATCAAATCAATATCTTCTGAAAACCGGCTGATCAGGTGAAAGGCTTTTGAAAGGCTGGTACCACCCTTAAAGGTGATGGACTCTTTCCATGGTGAGCGGTGAAATAAATAATCCAGCGTAAAACATACCCAAAAGTCTTTTTCCACGATGGCATCATTCAGCCCCATTTTATCTGCTGTATTTCTGAACAGCTCCCTGCGGTCGTTATCTGAAAGTCTTGCTATATTTCTCATTGTACCTTTTCACCTCCACAAATCTGCCGTATCGTATCGTAAACCCAATCCGTAGACTCGGTTGCTTCCTTCAAACAAGCCTGTTTATCCTTGTCTGTCAGTTTTTCGGAAAGCATCTGTATGACTTCTGGCGTAACATTCGATCTGCCAAGCGTTTTTAATGCCTGTATAACCAAACTTGTCATATAGGACAATCCGGTAATCTCCTTATTGGTCCGGTGCTTAAATTCCAGCTTTGTAGAGTTCCACTCGTAGGTCTTATATGGACCATCGCTGATATAGGACCATACTGCTGTTACCTGTGTTGAAAGACCTAACAGGTTCAATGCTGTATTCCCACATGGGGCAATCGTCCAGTGATAACTTCGTGCCAATGCGTTCGCCACCGCTTCCGGGTCTGCCGCCACATATTCATCCAGAAGTTTGCTATATTTTGGTTTTTCATAAACTCCTTTCAAAATACGGCGCAATGTTCCTGATTGCACTAAACGGCTTAAACTTTGACGAATAGTGGATGTATCTGCAATATCCGCAAAATCAGACATCACAAAAACAGTTCCATCTTCAAGAGAAAGAACACGCTCTCGTATTCGTTTTGTATATCCGTTGTCCACAATACCGCCTCCCTTCATGTCACGAATATTATATATTATTCGTGACATGATTGCAATAGGTCCTATTCCTCTTATTTTGAGTGTTCCCATTAAAAATCTGATTTATACATCAAAAATCAAAAATTTTGCAAGACAGTACAGTTTTCATATATGTCACATATTTTATATATTATTCGTGACATCAGGCAGTTGGCAGGTAGATCCAGTCGTGCATCAGGCACACGCTGGGTTCATCCTCCCTGGGAACCAGACGGTAGGTACATTCCCCATAGACCGTGCGTTTGTCCTCGATCTCCATGCCATAGGCTTTATAAAAGCGGTATTCCAGATTGGAGATAATACAGCGCAGGGTTTGCAGAGCCTCCCTTTGAGCTGATACGATCAGGTCACGGTCGATGCTGCGCTTCAAAAACAGCAGCGATTTGTAAAGCTGTACCTCTGTGCGGTAAGGGCGGCAGTCTTTCGTTTCCAGCCATCCGCAAAAAGCGACCGGTCCGCTCTGGATCACACTGCGGTCCGGGTGATAATACTCATAGCAGTCCAGGTTTGCCGTATTCAGAAGATAGAGCATTTCCCGGACTTCATTTTCCGGCATGTCGTAAAACCGCAAAAGCGAGCGGTAAAGATGGACATAGCCGGGAATGGAAATCATGGTATTTACCATAAAATAAAATCCTCCTTGTAAACAGCAGGTGCGGGAGCTTTTGCCCCCGCACCGTCTAAAATCTATATTTCGTTATCTACTTTCACGAGTTTTCCCATGACAAGAAAGCGTCCTGTGCCGCCCGGCGTACAGGTAGAAAGGGTCAGTACCTTATCGCTGCAGGTCACAGTCACATCACTTTCCACCGCAGAACGTTCCTTCATAGCTGTAAGCCAGGTAGTATAAGCACCGTCATCCTTCCAGGAAAGCTGCCAGGGAGAAGTTTTACTGCCGGATTCTTCCGGTTTTGCTGCAAATGCCGTAAAGATCTCCATGACATAACCCCCCTTCGGAGTAACGAGATACATCTGCCTGTGAGTATCAAAGTAACTTTGTTCATCGTACCGGTTCAGCAAGGCAAACATGGAACCATCCCGCATATTATGACCGTAAATGATCGTATTGCGGTCTGAAAAATCTGCCCGGTTTTCATAGTCGGCAAACAGGCAGCCAACCTTGTTATAGGTCCCGTCATAAAGATGGTTCAGGTAATACTCGTTGTTGTCGGTCTGCGTCACCGGATAATTGAGCACCGTATCAGGAAGCGAAAGCCATCCGATGATGTCCGGTCCATTTTCACGGAGCGTTTCAAAGTCTACCGAAGGCAGGACAATATCGGTATCGTCCCGTTTTGGTTCTGTCGGATCGGGTGCCGACTCCGGGGAAGCTGTCTGCTCCGGCACTTCCACATATCCGGCAAGATCTCGATAGGCATCTTTACTCTCAGCATACTGGTTCAAGTCACGGAACACCAAAAAACCGCTGCCAAGAGCCACCAGAACGCAGAGTGAAAGGACAGAAACCCCGACAGCCGTTCTTTTCAGGGAAGTCCTGCTGTATTTTCCCTTTTTGAAATAATACACAGCAAATACGCTGCCGCCGATCAGTGCGGCTGCCAGCAGTCCGCCATACAGGAAAATATACGGATCATCCCCGGTCTGCGGTACCGGCTTTTGAGGGGTGGAAGGATTGGAGGGAACAGAAGGCTTTTCCGGGTTCTTTGGGTTATCCGGCTTTTCCGGTTTTTCATTAAAGAACTGGACCGTAGATGTCTGATCTGCCTTGATCTCCACCGTAGCGGCATCAGGAATGATGTAATCCTTGCTTGCCCGGTTTGCAACTTCTGTTACGGTATAAATACCGACACGAAGGCCCTTAACTTCAATCACGCCGGATTTTGGAGTGGTGAATGTCTCGCAGTAGGAGCCGTCCGCACTCTTAACCTCGATGGCAAAACCATCTTTGCGCCCGTCGCTGGAATCCTTTGTGATCTTTAAGTTGCCGCGGTAAGCCTCATTGGTAAATCCGTGCCCGGCTTCTCCATTTTCCACAACTGCGACCTGTCCATCTTCTGTGATGGAAAAATAGTAAGCGTTTGAGTCAGGCTGATAGCCCTCCGGCGCTTTGCTTTCTTTGATAAAGTAGCCGCCAGCCAGAAGGTTTTCCGCCGTATGATAGCCTGCATCGGTTTCTTTCAGCGTACCGATCTTTTGATCGTCAGGATCATATTCCTGGTTGGCGTTGAAATCCGCATACAGGTCGAACACTGCACCGGGCAGGAAGCGCAGGAAAGAATTCTTGTCTTTCTTATCCTCCTTTTCCACAGGGGACGGTTCCTCCACAGCTTCGGTTTTAGTTACCTGCACACTGCCGCGGATCAGGGTGTTTTCCACACGGATCTCGATATGCTGTCCGTCTGCACCGATATATACATGGTGCTGCTGCGGGCTTACCGTATAAAGGTCAGGGGCAGAGATCTCCTTGACGATCCAGTGTCCGTAAGGAATGTTCTCAAAGGAAAAACTGCCGTCTTTTCCGGTAATAGCAGTAAGCAGCGCATTTTCTTCAGTAAATTCTTCGGTATCAGGTCTAAACAGACCCATGAGCGCACCGGCAAGCGTGACATCCTCGCCGCCTTCCGGGTTTTCCCCGACTTTTACACCGTCTACACGCCCACGGAGAAGTTCATTGGAAACAGCCTCGCCTTCATTGACAAGGATCTGTACCAGGGCGGTTTCCTGACCAGCATACTCAAAGACAACCGGATATTCCTGATTCGAAAGGATATAGGCGCCGTTGGTTGTGCGTTCCTTGACATAATAGCTGCCAAAAGGCAGGTCGGAAGCGAAGGAAGCGCTGTAACCGCCGGATTCCTCAGACGAAACAGAGACCACTTCCAGAAGTCCACCTGCCGGGATTACGCTGCCATCTGCCGCCGTCAGGTCTGCGGAAGCATAAAGTCCAAAGGAAATATCCTTATATTCCTCGTTCATGCCAAGACCGAACAGGTCATCGGTCTCCATTGCCTTGAAAAGTGTGACATCCACTTTCTGGCGTTCGTCATAAAGACCGGCCGCTGTCTGTGTAACCTCTACGGTCTCACCCGCATAGGTCAGTTCCACATATTCCGGTTGAGGATTCAACACACAGCCGGAAGGCGCCTGACGTTCCTCCAGACGATAACGGCCAAGATAGAGAGACCCGCTTTTCGCTGTGCCGTCCTCGCCGGTCGTAAGTGTTTCCACAACCGTATCTTTTTCTGCCCGCAAGGTACCGTCACCGGTATAAATATCTTCATCTGCGATCACATCATAGACCGCTCCAGGAAGTCCGGCAACCTCATATACCGGTTGGTACAGTCCGTCGTTTTCCTGGACAGAAGCAAATACTTCTCCGGTCTTTGTGATGGTAAGCTGGCCTTTCTGCGGCATATTGTACTGAGTGACCGTCACAACCGCCTCGCTGCCGTCAATGGTAAACGGTACCGGCTGATCGGAAAGCACATAGCCATAAGGGGCAGCCACCTCATAAAGTTCATAATCCCCGGCGGCCAAAGGCTCCGGCAGCATCAGCCAGCCCTCGTCAGAAACATAGAAGGTATCCAGTGTTTCCGGGTTCGGATAGTAGACGGTCTGGGTGATAAATTCCCCGGTGGAAAGATCCTTGATCTGAAAACCGGTTCCGGTCACAGGGATAATCTTTCCGGTCTCTGCGTCACATTTTTCAACTTTCAGACGGGCTGTGATGGTGCGGTTGTTCAGGATATAGCTGTAAGTCTTTCCGTCAGAGGAAATGAATACCGTAAAGTCCGGGACAAAGGCTTTGCCTTCCTCGCCTGCGATCTGATGGACCGTATAATGTCCATAAGGAAGCGGTTTACTGGAAGCAAAACCATCCGCATCCGTGGTAAGAAGGTCACGTTCACTTTCCTTTGCCGCGTCATAGCTCCCGGCTGCCTTTAAGTAAACTTCAAAGACTGCGCCTGCTTCCGGGCGTTCGATGATACCAGCATTGGGATCGTCGGTATTTTCGCCCTCAGGCACATCCGGGTCCAGGTCATCGGTGTGCTTGACAAGCTGGATATTTCCGTAAATAACCGTTTCCGTCACCTGATTTTCTGTGGTATTGAGTTCCACTTCATACAGGGAAGGGGATGCACCCACTTCATAAATGGTTTCATTCAGAAGATACCCGGTGCTCGGTTCGATTTCCCGGATCGTCCAGCCATCCCCGCATACATAATAGCGGGTCATAAAGCTGCCATCCGGTCCGGTAGTATAAGTGTCGATCAGTTCGCCATCACGGAAGATCCCATAGGCCGCCCCTGCAAGCGTGGCATCCCCCTGAGCATTTCCGGTGTCAGCATCACTCTTTACCACATGGACGCGAAATTTCTTCAGAATATTGCTGAAATGTACCGAAGAAGTCTGCCCGCTTTCAATGGTCACGTACTGTGCGGAAGGGGTCACATAGCGGTCCACCGGAAGTTCTTTTACCAGATAGGTTCCCGGCAGGAGCTTCTTTTCAATCTGGCCGTTTTCTCCGGTCGTAACTTCCTCATTGACTTCATTTCCCAAAATGTCCGTACCGGAGATATGGAAGGTGATACCGGAAACAATGCCGTCCTCACTGGTCTTGACAAGTTTTGCGGTACCGTAAGTTTCCGTTTTGATCTTTACAAAGAAGGAAACCGGATCGCTGGCGCCGGTCATCATGGTCTGGTAGCCGGGTCTGCCCCAGATCAGCATGTCGTTTGCCACCGGGATATTCTTTCGGAATTCAAACAGCACCGGGTCCATCATCATCTGCCTGCTGGTAAAGGTGTATTCATTTCCGTTTCTTGTCACAGAAACGCCGCTGCCTTTCAAAGCCTCCAGATCGATCTTCAAGTTATTGGTATCTGTGACCGTCAGGGTATAGACCTTTTTTTCTACATCCCATTTCAGTTCCAGTTCCGGTGCTTCGCTTTTCTTAGAAGAAGTAAAGGAAGGTACTGTGGAATGGGAAGCGACCTGTGCAAGAATCCAGTCATAGGCTTTTTCTGCCGGTCGTCCGGCGATCACGCTGAAATACTGGTCGGCGTCTGCGTGGCCGTTTCCGTGGCGGCTGTACGGATCGCTTCTAAGTTGCTGCTGGTATTCCCAAAGGATGATCTGGGTTGCCATCTTATAGTCATCCTCGTTGATTCCGGAAACAGGGAGCGCCGCACCGGGTTTCCAGCCATAGATCGCAGTCAGGGTGATCCCCCTCCTTGCCTCGGCAGGAAGCAGGTTCAGGTATTGGCTGTTGGTCCCGCTTTCCGAAACATAGGTATTTTCCGAAGTATGGTAAGGAATCCCGCTCTCCACACAGTAAACCTGGTGGCTGATCCCGTCAGAATCCGTCAGCATATAGTGCCGGTAAGCATTGCCCCCGGAACTGGTGTGTACATCGATGGTTCCGTCTGCATGGTAGGCAAGATAGGTGTAAGGCGCCGGGGCACGGTAGTGGTTCCCATCAGAGCCCACATACTGGTCGCCCAGCCAGGAGCTTGCCGTCTGTCCGACAGACATGGCAAAAGCCTGAGCCGGAAGAAGCCCCAAAATGCTTGCCATACAAAGCAAAAACGCCAACAGCTTGCGAAAGCCGCGGCGTCTGGTTATGATATGTTCCATGAAAAAATCCTCACTTTCATAAAATCTAAAAGGACGGCCTTATTTGCTGTCCTTGTCGTCAAAATCATCCTCGGAAAGATATTCCGGTTCCCCGTATGCCTCATCCGGGTCAAAGCCTTCGCCATAACCGTCATCCTCAAATTCCGCATCGTCCTCGGCCTGCTGTTTCGGACGCACGATTTTTACATAGTAACCGATCCCGCCGACCGCAAGTAAGGCAGCAAGGATAAACAGGATCGTGCCGACGCTGCCGGTTTCTTTCTTCGGCTTTTCCGGTTCTGCCGGTTTTTCAGTTTCCGCCGGCTTTTCTTTTCCTTTGCAGCCATTTAAGTCATTTTTGCAGACCGGACAGCCGGTATTAACCTTTCCTGCCTCACATTTTTCTGTGCAGTTACAGCTTTCTTCCTGGGGGATCATGCTCATGCTGCCATTGTTCTTTTCTGCAAGTGCCATCAGGTCGGACTCTGTGACGCCGTTTAAGAAGTAGACATTGTTATCTTCCCGTTTCCCGTCGATCACCAGATAAAAGACATTGCCCGCGTCCGTAGTGATGGTGTAAAACTGTTTTTCCCCATCCGTACCGCTGATGTTGTCCTGTACCGTTCCGGTGCCTTCCGGGGTAAATGCACCTTCCGGGATCGCAGAAGTATTTTCCTGCTGTCCGGTACTGTTATCTGAACCGGAAGAATTTCCGCCGCCGGAAGGGGTTGCAGCGTTTGAGCCGGAAGGTTTTTCTTCCTTAGGCGGTTTTGTCTGTGTACCGGACGGACTCTGGGGTGCTGTCGTAGCAGGTTTCTTTTCAGGAGCCGGTTCTTTGTAATACGGATTATCCAGCTTTACCACATCAGAACGGTTGCCGGCATAATCTTTTGCGTATATGCTTACCTGTTTTTCTGTTCCGGCATAATCTTTCAGTGCGACCGACGCTTTCCCGTCGGTGAGGGAGTTGATACGGTTTTCATCAACAAAGACCGCCTCCACGCCGGATAGATCGTCACTGCTTTCTATTTTCAGGGCATCGCCCTCCATGGAAGCAGTCAGCGTTGGCGGTGTGGTGTCTTTGGAACCGCCGGCATGAGCCGTTACAGGTAATGCGCTGACACTTACAAGAAGCGTAAGCGCCAGCAGCAGGGAAAGTTTTTTAAGCCTCATGCACATCCTCCTTCTCCTGCGGTAAAACAGTTTCCGAAGGGGCTGCCTGCTGTGATTTCAAAAAATCCGCAAGCTGCTGGGGCGTCAGTTTGAAACTGCGCGCCACCGCTACATAATCGGTATTTTCCAGCTCTGTTTTCTGTTCCTCCAGCTTATGGAGCTTTGCCTGCATTTCCGCAATCTTTGTTTTGGTCTTTTCAATTTCCTTTTCCAGTTTTTCAATTTTAGGATTCAATTTATTACCTCCAATCTGTTAAGGCAGACGCCCAAATGTATAAAAATGCTGCTGCCAGTAGCTTGTATTGATGTTTGCATAAGAAATCGGGTCTCCACAGTGGATCATCATTCCATTTCCCACATAGATTCCTACATGGCTTGCGCCGCTGGTGTTGTAGGTTCCCTGGAAGAAGATCAGGTCGCCCGGTTTTGCATCCGCACTTGATACCGGCGTACATACACCTAAAAGACCATCCGCGGTCAGCCTTCCAAAATTCCAGCCAACGCCGCAGTTGTTGATCACCCAGGACACATAGCCGGAACAGTCAAAGGAAGTGGAAGGGCTTGCGCCTCCCCATACATACGGATAGCCAAGATATTTTTCCGCCTCGGCCATCATTGCGGCAAACTGTTCATCTGCAAGGGCTTCCGGTGGAATGTCATAATCGAAGTAGTTTCCTGTGCCGCCTGAACCAACTTCCGGCAGGTGCCGTTCGCTGGTATCGCCGGTATCGGCAAAATACAGGGGATTCAAATACTGGCCGTCAACCAGGACTTCTAAATGCAGGTGGGGACCGGTAGAATTTCCGGTATTTCCGACCTTTGCGATCACATCCCCGGCTTTGACTTCCTGCCCGACAGAAACAAGGATCTGGGAACAGTGCCCGTATTTGGTCGTCAGGGTATGTCCTTCGTATGCCTCGCCTTCAATGGCAACACATAAGCCATAACCGCCGGCATTTCCCGCAAGGGTGACCGTTCCGTCATGCCCGGCAAGGATCTCTGTGCCCTCCGGCATTCCGATGTCCACACCGGTGTGATAGTTCTTTTCCCCACTGATGGGATGTACCCGGTAGCCGTAATAGCTGGTCACATAAGGGAGCCAGTTGGTGCCAAAGACATTTTTGACATACTGGCGGTTTCCTTTTGTCTGCAGCAGGATCTCGCAGATCTCTTTCTGGTCTGCGTTCATCCGGGAAACGACCAGGTTTTCCAGAGGTATAACCGTGAGTTTGACATTTAAGATGCGCCATTCATAAGGCACTTCCTCCTGGGTTTCTTCTCCGGTTTCCGGGTCAACGGAAGTTTCTGTGCGATAACGGATCTCGGTTTCTTCTGAAAAGGACAGGGTATATTGTTCCTGGAAAAGCTGCTGCAGCACACTTTCCACTTCATCGTAAGTAAATCCCTGATAAGCAGAAGTCAGATACCCCATCAGCACATACGGGTCATGCTCGATTGCGCCCAGGTTATACCGGTATTCGTCATAGCCGGGGCGGTCTGATTCCACCCGGTCTATTTCCATTTGCAGATCCGTTTCCCATTCGGTATAGGTAAGCTCCGCCTGGTTGATGTCCTGATCATCTGCAAGATAGGTAGAAGCAGCCAGACTTCCCAAACCGCCGGTCCCGATATTGGAGAACGTGGAAAACAGGGACGTGATCAGGAAAATTACCAAAAGGAGAAGCAGGAGGACAAGGCAGATCACAGGGTGCCGTTTGACCGCATGGACAATACCGACGCTGACCCTCTCTGTTGCGACTGCGGCATTTTTGGCCTGTTTCCCGGCTTCACGGGCAGCCTTGGCATACTGCCTTTTCAGTTTTTGTTTCTGCCACATCCGGGCAAGCACATGTTTCTTCAGATCCGGGTGTTCGTTAAGAGCCTGCCGGTAGGCAAGTCTTGCGTTCGCCTTTGCTGATTTTTGCTGTAATTTTGCTGCCTTTCGGTAGGGAGCGGTTTTATGCCGGTGATATGCCGTGCGAAGCCCTGCCTCGCCCACAAGTTCAGAGCGGTGGGCTGCTTTGATCCCCACATTTTCATCCTCTGCCTCATAAATCTTTTTATGGGCGTAACCAATGGCAGTATTGGCGCCCGCCTTGACCGGACGCAGGGGTACAGGTCCTTTTACATGGGCCTTTTGGGATTTAACCTCCTTTTCAAATTTTAAGTGTTTTTTGGCTTTTCCGGTCTCCGGGTCGGAAACCGTCCCCATGCGCAGTTTCTTCCGGGCCGGCAGTCGGTTTTGTGCCTGCTCTGCTTTTTGTGCAGTCCGTTCCGCCTTCCGTCTTGCATGGGTGAGCTTTTTATCCTCTGTCTCCGGCGGTAGTTCATCCGCAGTAAATTCCAGCTTGGATGTTTTTGGCGGTTCGCTATCCACACCCTTTTCCTTCTGCGCTGCCTGTTCCTCCGCCTGTGCCGCTTCCTGAAAACGCTGCTGATATTTGTTCCCATGCTGATGTGTCCGGTAACGGTGTTCCTGACCGGATCTGTCTGTGCTGTCCGGTGTGGCTGAGCCTTCGGAAGAAGGAGCATATTTTCCGGTATCATGGTCTGTCACATCCTCTGTTACAAAAGAACGCCTGGAAGCCTCCTGCCGGAAATTGCTTCGCCCGTTTTCCTGTGTCGGGGACTCTGTTCCGGCAGCATCCGGTATCTCAAAGCGATCCGAAAAAACATCCAAAGCGGCTGCATAAGCCTCGCCCTGTTCCAGCAAGGACACCGGTGTTTCCGGTGACAGATGGGAAAATTCCGTCTGTACAGGGATGTCCTGCCTGTGTGTCTTGCCGTTGACAGAAGAAGGGGTGTCCCGTGCCCTGCGCAGGTCAAAATCCTGTTCGGTCTGCCTGGCTGCCGGTTGATCTTCCCCGTGGGAATCACGCACCGGCATCCGGGTATCTTTGCGCTTCCTTTGAAATTCCCTGTCGTGTGCCATTGTTCTCACCTCCGATCCATTTTAATTTTTGTCTCACGCTTTGGTCCCCGCTACTTCATCCGGTCTTGTGGTAAGCACGCTGTACAACAGTGTGTCCTTCGGGAAGTGGTCCACAAAGGGGATGATCACATTTCCAAAGAACAAAAGTCCCTCGCCGGGACCAGAATGGGTCACATAGGAAAGCTGGTGCGGGGAGATCCCCAACTGCTTTGCCAAAATCTGACGGTCTCCCTGGGCCTGGTTGAGCATATAGATAAAGTCTGAGTTCTCAAAAATGTTCTCGATCTCACGGGAAGCCAGAAGGTCCTTGACGTTCTGCGTTAAACCTGATGGGATTCCGCCCCATTTACGGAAGCGTTTCCAGATCTCCACGCTGAAACTTCCTGTCTGCCCTTTCAAAAGAAGGTGGAATTCGTCGATATAGAACCAGGTTGTTTTATGTTTGGAACGGTTGGCCGTGACACGATTCCACACCGCATCCTGCATGATCAAAAGCCCGATTTCCTTTAAGGCTTTTCCCAGTGATTTAAGCTGGAAACACAGTACACGGTGTTGATCCATCTGGATATTGGAACGGTGGTTGAACACGTTAAGGGAACCATTGACATAGATTTCCAGCGCCGTTGCGATATTCTGTGCCTCCGGTTCAGACTGTTTCAAAAGCAGCTCGTAAAGATCGCCTAAGATCGGCATATTTTCCGGGCATGGGTTCTGCAGGTATTCCCGGTACACCAGTCTGGTACAACGGTCGATGATCGTCCTTTCAATAGGGGAAAGCCCTTCTTTGCCGCCGATGATAAGGTCACACAGCGACAGGATAAAATCACTTTTCAAAGTGATCGGGTTTTCATCATCGGAATAGTCCAAGTTGATGTCCATCGGGTTGATGTAGTTCGTGGAAGTAGGGGAAATATCAATGACCTGCCCCTGGGAACCGAACTGCTGTACCAGCGGCCCATATTCATTTTCCGGGTCAGCGATAATGATGTCGTCCTCCGTCAGAAGGAACACATTGACGATCTCACGCTTGGCAGAGAAAGATTTACCGCTTCCTGGGGTACCGAGAAACAGCCCATTGGGATTTTTCAGCGTTTTTCTGTTCGCCATGATCAGGTTATTGGAAAGGGCGTTCAGGCCGTAATACAACGCCTCGCCCTCCTGGAACAATTCACAGGTGGTAAACGGTACAAAGATCGCTGTGCTGCTGGTCGTAAGCCCGCGCTCAATTTCAATCTGGTTCGTACCAAGAGCAAGCGAGGACATAAGCCCCTGTTCCTGCTGGTAATCCAGCCGTTTTAAGGCACAGTTGTATTTCTGTGCCACACCCGAAGCGGCAAAAATATCATTGAACAGCTTTTGGCGTTTGGCTGCGATATTTTCCACCAGTACCGTCACAAGGAACATGCGCTCATTGCGGCTCTGTAAATCCTGCAAAAGATTTTTGGCTTCCTCTCCATAGGTGGCAAGGTCGGTGGGAATGATGTCCATATCATACCCGGATCGGACCGCTTTCTTTTGTTCCTCAATGGTCATTTTCTGCAGGTCCGACATTTTGCGTTTGATGTTTCGGATTGCCTGTGCCTGGTCGATAGACTGGATATGCAGGTTGACGGTCACGGCGTCGTTTAAGTCAAGAAGATCCGCTAAAAGCCGATCAGTAAGCTCCGGCGCCAAAATCTGCAAAAAGGAGACAGCACCGGAATGGTCGCCTACCCGGAATGTCTTTCCATCCTTTGAAAAAGACAGCCCGGATGGGGAAATGAAGTCTTTGGTAGAAAGACCGGTCTTAGGCAGATCCGACCACTGGAAATGAAATTTTTCCTGACCGTCCGGGTGAAGCTGGCTGTGAAGAAGTTCCAGACGTTCCAGTCCGTTTAAGGATCTTGCCTGGACTCCAAGGGTTTTGAAATTTGCCAGTACATCCGTTTCAATGCGTTCCAGACGCATTTTCGCAGTACGCAGGTCATCTGCCTCGATCCCAAAGGTAATGTATTTGCGTTTGGTGAGACCGTTATTTCCTTTCTGCAACTGGTTTTTTAACATATCCCCGTATTCCTTGCGGATTCCGTCATACTCGTCGCCACGGGGAGGGATGTCAATGCTTCTGGTAAAATCCTGCATATTGGCCCGCTGGTTGATAAAGGTAAGCTGCACATGGATCGAGGCGTCGAAGTAATTTAAGAAATCGCAGTAACCCTCGAAGATCTGTGCTTTATCATCTGCCTGTGCAAGCTGATAGTTAATATCAAAAAATTGCACCGTTTTGGTGTAAAGGGTATCGGTCAGCCGGCAGATCCCATCCCGGTACATTTCACGGTAGGGAATGCTCTGCTGGACCGTCTGCGGGGCATCTGCTTTCAGCCCGGCAAAAAAGCCGCCTTTTTTAGACGGCTTGGAACGGGCAGACTTAGTTTTGCCCTGCTTTGCATCGGCTCTAGTCTTTTTGGCCTGCCTGATGTTTTTTTGCAGACGCTTTTCCTGAGCTTCCTGCTGCTTGTTTTTTGGCAATCTTTGTAACCTCCTTCTTTGACATAGATTTATACAGGTTATCCGTCTTGTATGGACGGTCCTTCGGCCAGAGCTTATAACGGAGCCGGTTCTTCAAGATCTTTTCTGCCGGCTGCCCGTCACGCTCATACATGGCGAAGAAGAAAAAGGGCATCATCAGCCCGATCATCAAAAGTACAGCCGCCGAATTGCCGATCGCCCCGCGGGTAAAGAAATACACCGGAAGGCCGACAAGCCCGGCAAGGCTGAAACAAATAAGCTGGCGCTTCGTCAGATTGAAGGCCAGCTTAGTCTTAACTTTGGTTAAATCCTTTGGTACAGGTACATAAGGCATCTATACACCTCCCATCGTAATATAATTTCCGGCCCATTACCGTGCACCGAAATCGCGTACCGGTTTCTCCACAGCCGGACATTCCCGCACTTCCTGAGCCGCATTTTGCAGCCGTGCCAGGACAGAAACAGCCGGCTCTCTCTGACACAGGTATTCCTGGCTGTCTCGGATTCCGGCAATATTTTCCCGAATATCCATATCCACGTCGAACACATCTGAAACCGGCATAAGCCAACGGTCTGCAAAGTATTTCAAAGGATTCTCAAGCGCCAGCACATCATCCAGCATTTCATCCCCGAACTCAAACTTTGTTGTCAGATAGGAATACGCCTCCTGCATGGCTGTAATTTCAGCAGCTTTTTCAATTAAGGATTCCTTATCTCTTGACATAAGGCTTTCCCTGTAAGCAAAGTAATTCTGTCCCAGCCGTTTCATCAGGAGCGTATATTTGTCCTGTGCGGAAGGTTCGCTTGTGAAATGTTCAAATTTTTGCGCTGCATCAATTTCTTTGAGAAGATCGCAGATCGGGAAACTGTGTTCATGGTTATTTTCTTCCCAACACCATCGGGCTACATCCAACGGGTCCTGAAAAGAAAGAAGCGCCTCTACTTCCGCCGGAGTAAATACATGCTCAACCTTCAGATAATAGTGGAGTTCCGAAAGTCCCTGTAACTCGTAAATACTGCCGATGTTCTGTGCATCCAGCATATCCGCATGAACCTTCAAACACTCGTCCAGCCGTTCCATAAGCAGCCGCTTTGCATCTTGTTCTATCAAAATCACCCCTTTCGCTCCGGCATAGTCAGCGTACAGTTCACTTCATTGCCCCATACATCTCAGCCGGGTGTCTTTTGTCTTGCAAACAGTTCCACTCTGGGCTGATCGCCCATGAGTTTTACGATCTTATCCCGCACCTCGTCCGGTTTCTTGCTGTGCTGCTCAATATGGGAGATCACAAACTGATGGATTCCCGCACATTGGCGTTTCGGACGGCCTCTGGTTGCCAGCAGGCAGACCTCCGCGTTTGAGCGGGTCCAAAAGCCCATGCCATAAAACCAGCTATCCGCTTTCCGGTTCTGTTTGAGCCATAGAAAAGCCAGCGTTTTATATTTGAATCCCCAGGCATCGATCACCCGGAAGGCTTCATTGAGCTGCGGGAAGGTCGCCCACAGAAAAAGGGCACTGTCTTTTGCGGCAAGTTCCGATACCGGCAGGGCACAGATTTCTTCAATGCTCATTGTGGGGTAATGGTTTTCCGCAACGCCGCTTCCATGTTTCCTGTCATAGCGCCAGGGCGGATCGGCATAGATAATGCCGTACTGTTTCGTTTCCGGCATTAGCGAGCCTGCTCATTCTTAGATGTGGCCGGTTTGGCCGGCTGTTCTTTGACCTTACCGGCATTTTCTTTCAATGCACCGGTCAGGGAAGGTTTTTCCGCTGCTCCCTTTGTCGCTTCAAGAGTTGCCTGCAAATTTTCAATAGCCTGCCCGTACCCATCGATTAAGGCATCGTTGAGCTGCTTGCGGAACTCTGCCGTAACCGGCCAGCAGACATCTTTCCAGTTGCCTCCCTTATCCTGGGTTGCGGGCATATTGACATACAGCCCCTTTTCACTGGAACAGATACGGAAGCCGTCAATCTTAAAGCATCCGCCAATCGTAACATTGGCAAACGCCAGCAGGTTTCCCATTGGGGCGATCGGACGCACGCGGACATCCAGCTTCATGCCGTTTGCCATTTCCGGCGTCTGTGTCTCCGGCGCCATTTTTTCTGTATTGGTTTTACTCATATATAAAATCCTCCTTTTTAGAATTGGTTTTGTTCATGCTATCTTGCATTAAATATGGATTTGGATAACGAACCTGTCTTAAACAGGGCAAAAGCCAGCAGTACCGTATAACCCGCCGTTCCCCAGATCGCGCCGTGCACGTCGCCGGACGATGGGATAGACTGGACCAGCACTGCATAAATGGCAACACAGATCAGGATCAAAAACCCCTGAAAGCCCAGGGCAAAAAGGGAACGCAGATACCCGGTTCCCATTTGTCCCCATTCCCGGTTTGCCATTGTGGAAAACGGGATCGGTGCAAGGCTCACGGTTAAATAAATCTCGATCATACGGCCATATACAATGACAAAGATCACGATGGACAGTACCCACATACACAGATTGATGATGTTGGTTTCCAGCCACAGTCCAATCAGTTCCCACATTCCCATTGCTTCAAGCTGGGTTTCCAGATCAGACAACGCCGCCTGCACATCCAGGTTCCCGTTTATGACACCGGCACTTTGCGACACCACATTTTGGGCCACATCAAAGACCGCCATCACAATCGTAAAACAGTTGGTGAGCAGGTAAGTGGCAACAAAAGTCTTGAAAATCCACTTGAAGATGTTGAATGTATCGAATTCGTGCATGTTGTTCTTTTCGAGAATCATCTGGATCAGTTCATACACCAGAACAAAGGTCAGGATCATGCCCGCAATGGGAATGACGACGGTTTCCGAAAGATTCTGGATCATGGAAAACACGCCGCCATTCCAGCCCTGCGGGGTCTGTCCTACCTGATTTGCCACATCCGCAACCTGATTGTTGACGGAGTTGAAAATACTGGTGTACTGTCCGGTGATCGCATCGATCAGGCCCTCTTTAATCCAGTCTGTTATCCATTCAAACAGACTGCCCATAAGTCAGCCCTTAACCGAACAGGCCGGAAAGCAGCGGGATCAGCGTTGCACCAACCAGACCTGCGGAAATACTCGTGGCGCGGATAGCTGAGGAACGAACGCGAGTCGGTGAGCATACCCACGAAGCGGCTCAACAGCCCCTGGAGCGAAAGCGTGTTGATTTGTTTTTCTATTCCGTCTTTCTGGTCGGCAAACCACCAGCCCGAGCCCCACTGCATTTTACCAGGCACGCTGCCGTCCTGGAAGTTTCCTATCATTGTGGCCACCATATCGTTTGCGGCGGGATTAAGATTGTATACAATGGTTTTTGCGAGCCGTCCTTCGCTGTCGAGGCGGTCGAAAAAACGTGCCATAGGCAGCGCCGTAGCGAATTCGCCTATCGAGTCGAAACCTCCGTCGGGCCCTATGCGGGCAAACATACGCGAATTGTTGTTGCGTATGGGCCCGTAATGGAACTGCTGCGTCCAACCGGCCTCGGCGTCCATAACGGCGAACTCATAAAGCATGGCCGAACGGAATTTGGCCGTTTCTTCTTCGTCCGGAGCGACACCATTCATGGCACAGTCGAAAATGCGAGCCACCTCGCTGTCAGTATAAGGGTCGGCATAGAAGCGGTCTATGCCGTGGTCGGAAAGTTTGCAGCCATGCGCGGCAAAAAATTCGTGACGCTTGCGCATGACTTCGAGCAAATCGGAATAGGAACGGATTTCCATACCAGCCGCAACCGAAAGGCGTTCGACGTATGCCTTGTAATCGACGGGATTTTCCACTGCCATAGCCTTGTCGGGCCGCCAAGCGGGAAGCATCTTTATCTCGAAGCCGCTGTTGCGCGTCTGTTCGTGCCATTCGAGCGTATCGGCAGGGTCGTCGGTAGTGCAGACGGTCTCGACATTGTATCGGCGCATAAGTCCCCGCGCCGAAAATTCCGGCTGAGCGAGCTTTTCATTGCAAATGTCGTATATTTTCCTCGCCGTGTCGGGATTCAGCAAATCGTTCACGCCGAAAGCCGTGCGCAGTTCGAGATGCGTCCAATGGTAAAGCGGATTGCGGAATGCGCAAGATACGGTTTCCGCCCATTTGGAGAATTTTTCCCAATCGTCGGCCTCACCTGTAATGTAGCGTTCGTCGATTCCGTTTGCACGCATGGCTCTCCACTTGTAATGGTCGCCTCCGAGCCACAGCTCGGTTATGGAGCGGAAACGGTGGTCTTCGGCCACTTCGCACGGATTAAGGTGACAATGATAGTCGATTATCGGAAGCCGCTCCGCATGGCTGTGATACAATTCCCGCGCAACGTCGGTTTGCAGCAGGAAATCCTTGTCCATAAACTGTTTCATGACAGATAACTTAACGCCTCCTTGCATTTCTCGGTTATATAGTTCCAGTCGCCGGCCTCGACGCGCTCTTTTGGAAAGAGCTTCGAGCCCATGCCCACACAATAGGCTCCCGATTTTTTCCAGGCCCTGAGATTTTCTTCGTTAGGCTCCACTCCGCCTGTAACCATGATTTTAGTCCACGGCATGGGCGCGAGCAACCCTTTCACGAACTTGGGCCCGAGCACATCGCCGGGAAATATTTTCACCACGTCGCAGCCCGCCTCGAGCGCAAAGCCCGCCTCGCTCACGCTGCCGCAACCGGGAATGTAGGGCACGTTGCGGCGGTTGCAAACTTTTGATATGTCGGGATTAAACAGCGGCCCAACGATGAAGTCAGCGCCCTCCTGAATGTAGAGCGCAGCGGTGGGAGCGTCGACAACCGAACCTGCGCCTATCGCCATGTCGGGACATTCGGCAACAGCATACTTTTTTATACGGGCGAACGTTTCGTGGGCAAAATCGCCGCGGTTAGTAAATTCGAAAGCCCTCACGCCTCCGTCGTAGCACGCCTTGACAACCTGAACGGCCGTTTCGGCGCAGGCGTGGTAGAACACGGGCACCATGCCTGTGCTGCCCATTTTCTGTAATACCTGAATTTTATCGAATCTTGCCATGTTTCTTGGTTTTATATCCTCTGCCGTAAAATTCCTGTCGGAAAGAGCGGAGCAGAGATACTTTTCTTTAAATATATTTAACGTTTCAAATCACCTCTCCTCGCACGCCGCAAAGCCCTTTGCCCATGCGGGGAAAAATATGTCAGACATATTTTAAAATACATCGGACATATTTCAAATTATCTCAGAGATAATTTTTTTTATCTGCGGGACGGCGTTTTTCACAAGCTTTGCAATTTGTTGAAAGATGTGAAAATTTGTTTACCCGCGCCCTTACCTTCCGCTTTTCAGCATTACGCTCACCGTAGGCTCAGGCCTTTTCCATGCTTCGCGCTATGCCGGCCTCCAGACCGCGCAGTTCGGCCAGACCGCGCAGGCGCCCTATGCAGGAATAACCGGGATTAGTCTGCTTTTTCAGGTCGTCTATCATCTGGCGCCCGTGGTCGGGGCGCAGCGGTATCGACACTCCGCGCCGCTGCTCCACCTCGAGCAGCGCTTTCATCATTGCGTACATGTCGGTGTCGCCTTCGAGGTGGCCCGATTCGTAGAAATTCCCCTCGGCGTCGCGCCGTGTGTTGCGGAAGTGCACGAAGTTTATCCTGTCGCCGAAGCGGTACATCATGTCTACCAAATCGTTGTCGGGACTCACGCCGAGACTGCCCGCACAAAGGCACAGGCCGTTGGCCGCGGAGGGCACGGCGTCGACGAGCTTCTGGAAATCGTCGGCGCTGCTCATTATACGCGGCAGTCCGAGTATGGGAATAGGCGGGTCGTCGGGATGTATCACGAGATTCACGCCAGCCTCCTCGGCAACGGGGCATACCGCCTTGAGAAACAGAATCAGATTTTCGCGCAGGCGCTCGGCAGTAATGCCGTCATAGCGGGCAAGTTCCCGCTTGAACTGCCCGAGAGTGAAACTCTCCTCCGACCCCGGCAAACCGGCTATCATATTGCGCGTTATGAGGCTTTTCTCGGCTTCGTCCATGCGGTTATAACGTTCTAAGGCCGTGGCTTTCTCGGCTTCGGAGTACTCTTGCTGCGCGGCGGGACGCTCGAGAATGAAAAGATCGAACGCCATATAAGCCGCCTGCTCGAAACGCAACGCGCGCGAGCCGTCGGGCATTTCGAACGCGAGGTCGGTGCGCGTCCAGTCGAGCACGGGCATGAAGTTATAAGTGACCAACTTTATCCCGCAGCTTCCGAGGTTGCGCAAGGTCTGGCAATAGTTTTCAATGTAGCGTTCGAACTCGCCCGTGCGCGTCTTGATATGCTCGTGCACCGGCACGCTTTCCACGCCCGACCACCTGAGACCGGCGGCTTCTATAACGCGTTTGCGCTTCTCTATCTCTTCAACGCTCCACACCTGACCGTTGGGAATATGGTGCAAGGCGGTTATCACGCCCGAGGCTCCCGCCTGGCGTATGTCGGACAGGCTCACGGGATCGTTGGGGCCGTACCAACGGAATGTCTGTTCGCAAAGTATCATATCGAGAAAACGTTGAATCCGCCGTCGACAACGGCTACCGTTCCGGTAACGAAGCGCGAGGCGTCGCTTATTAAATAATGTATTGTTCCGCAAAGCTCCTCGGGTTTTCCCATGCGCGCCATAGGAGTCTGCCTTATTATATCGTTTCCGCGCGGAGTAAACGTGCCGTCGGCATTGGTTAGCAGCGCGCGGTTCTGGTCGGTGAGGAAAAACCCGGGGGCAATGGCATTCACCCTTATTGCCGGCGAAAATTTCTTTGCAACCTCGGTTGCCATAAAGGCGGTGAAGTTGCTCACGCCTGCTTTGGCCGCGCCGTAACCCGCCACACGCGTCAGCGGACGGAACGCCGACATGGACGAGAAGTTCACTATAGCTCCCGCACCCTTTTCTACCATAGGTTTGAGGAACACCTGCGTAGGCAGAACGGTTCCTATAAGATTCAGCTCCACCACCCGCTTGAAGTCCTCTGAGTCGATGTCGAAAATAGAACTTTCGGGCGGAATGGTTGCCCCTTGCATATTGCCTCCGGCCGCGTTCAGCAAAACATCCACGCTGCCGTAGCGGCAAAGCACGCTGTCGAGATTTTCTTCAAGGCGGGCGCGATTCATCACATCGGTTTCGATAAACACGGCATCGCCTCCGGCAGCCTTTATGCCGCCGACTATTTCGGTTCCCACCGACACATTACGCCCCAATAAGGCCACTTTGGCTCCCTGCTCCGCAAGATATGCGGCAATGGCCCGTCCGAGAATACCAGTTCCGCCGGTTATCACGACCACCTTGCCCGTTATGTCAAAAAGATTCTTCATATTATATATTATAAGGTAGTTTTATCTCTGCACACGGCCCGAAACATTGCCGGCCGCAAGATTCTCCACTTCTCCGACGCTCACAAGGTTAAAGTCGCCATCGATAGTATGTTTCAAAGCCGACGCGGCAACAGCGAACTCAAGAGCTTCGCCCTGAGAGGGCTTTGTGAGCAGACCGTGAATAAGACCTGCAGCAAACGAGTCGCCGCCGCCTACGCGATCGACTATGGGAAGAATTTCATAATGGCGGGATTCGTAGAACTCCGCCCCGTTGTAAATCATAGCTTTCCAGCCGTTGTGCGAGGCCGAAAGCGATTCGCGCAGCGTAGAAGCAACATATCTGAACCCGAACTCCTCATACATGGCCTTGAATACGGCTTTGTAGCCAGAAGCCTCGGTATGTCCGCCCTCTACATCGGCCTGCGGCTCGAAGCCGAGGCAAAGGCGTGCATCTTCCTCGTTGCCTATGCACACATCTACGTATTCCATTAGCGGACGCATGACGCTGCGTGCCTTTTCGCTCGTCCATAATTTTTTACGGAAGTTAAGATCGCACGACACGGTGAGTCCGTGGCGTCGGGCCGCCTTGCAGGCCGCCGCCACAAGCCCGGCCGCACGGTCGGATATGGCAGGAGTAATGCCAGTCCAGTGAAACCAGTCGGCGCCACGCATTATCTCGTCAAAATCGAAGTCTTCCTCCGAAGCCTCGGCCATTGCCGAACGGGCACGGTCGTAAATAACCTTGCTGGGCCGCATGGCCGAACCCCGTTCCATATAATATATTCCCACACGGTCGCCACCGCGCACGATATATTGCGTATCTACGCCGAAACGGCGGAGAGAATTTATAGCCGCCTGCCCTATCTCATTTTCGGGCAATTTGGTTACAAAACATGCCTCGTGACCGAAATTGGCTATGCTCACTGCAACATTGGCCTCACCGCCGCCGTAAACGGCGTCGAAACTATCCGCCTGAACGAAACGCCCGTTGCCCGAAGGCGACAGGCGGAGCATTATCTCGCCCATTGTAACTATTCTCTTACCCATAATTATAACCTTCTATTTTAAACCTGTTTTCACATTCTTTTTCCAAAAATACATTTTTTATACTGCAAAGATACAAGCGTTATGCGTTTTTAGTGCACCTTTGAGTGCAAAATTCAAACTCAACAGAAATTTAACGGGAACGAACGGCCTGTTAATAATGCCTCCGGAGAAGATTTTCATGCACTCTTCTCTTTTCGCAACAACAGTACCGCCTCTGCCGCAACGGCACACGCCGAAACCGGCAACGGACTTTTCAGAACATGACAAAATGTCAGGTTTTCCAATCCCTCTCCCAATGGGAGGAAAAGACTTCCCGCCTGTAAGAAAAATTATCTCTGAGATATTTTGAAATATGTCTGACATAATTTAAAATATCTCAGACATATTTTTTCAGAGGTCATTTTCAACGGCAGAAAAAAACACCTGACATTTTGTCAGGTACACGGAAAACATAATTTCCGCAAAAGCGGGAATTTTTTTCAAATAGTTTCCTTAAATAAAGGAGACTATTTATATTTGCACTGAAAACATTGTACAAATTATGAGAAAGGACACTATTAAGTCGTTGATTGCGCTCAAACAGCACGAAGTACCGTTTGATGTTATACAGCGCGACGAGAAGCTGCCGACAAACCGCAAGAAAATAATCACCATACCGGGAGTGCGCAGATGTGGCAAATCCACTATGATGATGATAGCAATCAATTCACTTATCGAAAGCGGTGTGCCGGCTCAGAACATACTATGGATAGGATTCGACGACGAGCGTCTGAGAAAGATGACATCCGATGACCTTGACGAAGTAATTACATCTTATATGGAGATGTATTCCGACCTGCCCATAAAAGACGTACACATGTTCTTCGATGAAATCCAAATCATCGAGGGCTGGGAATATTTCATCTTGCGGGTATATAAAAACTACTGCAAGAACATCTATATATGCGGCAGCAACGCAACAATGCTGTCGACGGAACTGGGCACGGCTTTGCGAGGCTATCCGCTCGAATATAAAACATATCCGCTCTCGTTCAATGAATACTGCCGCTTCAAGGGCGTCAATACGGAAAGCTATCTCGAACAGGATAAGGCGAAAATCAGAAATGCTTTTGCCGAATACAATCATGCAAGCGCATTCCCTGAAGTGGTACTGACTGTATCGGAAACCGAGAAACTGCAACTTCTGAACGGCTACTTCGACACCATGCTGCTGAAAGACATTGCCGAGCATTACAGAATAACCAATCTGCCGGTTCTCCGGTACTTTGTCAAGCGTATAATGGCAAATCTTACCAAACCTACCTCGATATTTGCAATATACAACGACATCAAATCACAGGGATTGCGAATCGGTAAAGACGAACTTTATAAATGGGCCGACTATGCATGCGACGTATTCATGTTTATCCGCATACCCAAATACGAACGTTCTTTGGCAAAGGAACAGAAGTCGCAAAAGAAATATTATTGTATCGACAACGGATTACGGAGCGCCGTACTGCTTCCACAAAGCGACGACAACGGCAAGCTGTTGGAGAATACCGTATTCCTGCACCTGAACAGAAACCTGAAACCGGCTGACCGCATTTTTTATTTTCAGGAATCAGTAGAATGCGACTTCGTAATTCAACGGAACGAACACATCGATGAACTGATACAAGTTACATGGGACATGTCGGACGGCAAGACAAGAGAGAGAGAAATCAAAGGTATATTGGAGGCGTCGAAAGCAACCCAATGCGACAAGCTGACAATCGTAACGATTGACGAAGAAAATTCTTTCGAGATAAACGGCAAGACAATCCATGTTATACCGGCCTGGAAATGGGTGCTCGACAAATATTGACGGCAAGGCATTGAACATCTGTAATATTACGACATGCAAGAACAGGCAGCACTGACGCCACGCACGGAGCATTCTACACTACTACAACTTCCTACAGACACCAACGCACGCACAAACAAACAGCAAAAGGACGCAAGTAGAAACCGTATCCTCTTCTGCGAAATAACACGCTATCTTACCAACGCAGAAAAACCGGTCAATTATTTTTACGAATACCCAAGTATAATTAATGCTACTTACAGAACATGACAAAATGTCAGGTTTTCCAATCCCTCTCCCAATGGGAGGAAAACGTCTCCCGCCTGTAAGAAAAATTATCTCTGAGATATTTTAAATTATGTCAGACATATTTTAAAATATCTCAGAGATAATTTTTCAGAGGTCATTTTCAACGGCAGCAAAAAACACCTGACATTTTGTCAGGTCAAGAAAAAACGCCCCGTTCCGGCAGCAAACAAAAAAAGCGGCCGAGTTGCATTAATGCACTCGGCCGCCTACATTGTACCCGGAGCCGGGGTCGAACCGGCACGGATTGCTCCACTGGTGTTTGAGACCAGCGCGTCTACCGATTCCGCCATCCGGGCTTCAAGACGCCGCACGAAAACCGTGCTAAAGTGTTGCAAAGATAAACTTAAAATCTGACATTTCCAAAAGCTTGTGAATTTTTCATTTATTCACAGTACATTTTTGCAGTCTAATGGTTTTTATCATATCTTCGTCACATCTTAATGATCGCGTAAAAAAAAACGAAAACCATGAGCAAAGACTATTGCGTTATCTTAGCAGGCGGCACAGGGCGCAGACTCTGGCCGGCAAGCAGCAAAGCCGTTCCAAAGCAATTTGTCGACGTGTTCGGCATTGGCAGTACACTTTTGCAGCTTACTTACGAGCGCTTTGCGCGCTTTATCGAGCCCGACCATATTTACGTGTCCACTTATGTAGATTATATCGACATCGTCGAAGAACAGTTGCCCAACATTCCGCGCCGGCACATACTGGCAGAACCCGTGAGGCTCGGCACCGCACCGGCCGTGGCGTGGGCCAACATACATATAATATATAAGGAACCCGACGCACGCGTCATAGTAACGCCTGCCGACCAGTACATACTGCGCCAGGATGTGTTCGAGCAGAACATGAGCCATGCCCTCGATTTCGTGGCGAAGAACAACGTTTTTGTAGTAATGGGAGTACGCCCCACAAGGATTGCCACCGAATACGGCTACATCCAAATGGGCGGTCAGCCCGACGAGCACAACCTTGTTCCGGTAAAGTCGTTCACGGAGAAGCCCGACGAGAATTTCGCCCGCATGTTTATCGAAAGCGGCGAGTTTCTGTGGAACACGGGACTCTACCTGTGGAGCGCAAAGACCATGCAGAACTCGGTTGCGGAGCTTATTCCGAACATCGCACCGCACATAGACGAGTTCATCAACCTTTCCAGGGAAGAAGAACAGGATTTCGTAAACAAACACTACCCCTCGAATCTGTACATGTCGATAGAAAAAGCCGTTCTCGAACGCAGCGCCAACGTATATGTAGGCGCCGGCGCATTCGGCTGGGCCGATTTGGGCACATGGAGCAGCCTTTACGGAATCTCAGACAAGGACGAAAACGGCAATGTAGCCCTTGCAACGCGAACGGTCATGCATGACTGCAGCAACAACGTAGTGAAACTGCCTTCGGGACGCGTGGCCGTAATAGAAGGCTTAGACGGATACATCGTTGCCGAAAGCGAAAACACCCTGCTCATCTGCAAACGCGGCGACGCCAACCGCGTGCGTCTGCTTGCCAACGAAGCGCAGGAGAAATTAGGCAAGGAATTCGCCTGAACACGGGAAAATGCCGCTTTTTGCAGAAGGATGCAAAAGTTTTTCGGCATTACGTTTGCGCATTTCAAACAAAACATATACTTTTGCAGTGCTTTTCGAGCGATTTCCGCAGAAAAAAGCCGGACTTGTAGCTCAGTTGGTTAGAGCAACAGACTCATAATCTGGAGGTCATAGGTTCAAGCCCTATCTGGTCCACGTTTTTTCAACAGCCGCACTTGTTAAGTGCGGCTGTTTTCGTTTTCTTTCATCCCCGCATTGCCGCCGCCGACAGACACACCTCTGCAAAGTCCTATGAACAGAAGCAACTGCGCGCTATAATAGGAAACCATTATAATCATACCCGCATTTTCTATCGGACTTGTGAACCTGTTCCACGCCAAAACGAAATCGGACAACACAAACAGCGCCGCTCCGGTTGCAAGCGTGCGGCGACGCGTCATCACCGCGCACAAAAACATCGTCAGAATAATCAAGGCGTAAAGCAGCGTCGCAATTTTTAACGAAATGTCGGGAATACCCGCAATTATTTTCACAACCGCGACCGCAAGCAAGATTGCCGCTGGCAAAATTACCCCGACTTTCATTGCCGCTGACCTGCAAACCGGCCTGCGAAGCATTCTTACAAAACACATAACGAACATTATATGCGACAACGCAAAGAAAGACAACTGCGGTAGGAAAAAATGCAGCGACCCCATGAAATCTCCTGCGGCCGAAAGCAGAAACGCCGCTGCAGCCAACCTGTATCGCATTGCAAAGCAGACGCACGCAAGCAGCGACACAGGCAGAATTATCTTGTGAGGCAACTCCACGGGCGCGAAAGAGAGAATTCCCAACAGCACGAACACCGCCGCCGTTACAATGACAACACATTTGCCGTATGTATGTACCTTTTCTTTCATTCGCAAAAGCACACATTATATATAATGCACCGCAAATTATGATTTTTTTCGCAACAATGCAAATTCACATCCACCACCGGCACCGTTGCAGAGCAAAACACAGCCGGAACCGCCATGGTCACACAAAGCATGATAGCGTAAGCAGCGAAAATTTGAGGAAACAAAAAATATCCACGCATTGCAGGCAAGCAAAACAGACAAAAACGGTCAGCGGCCAAGCATTTGAAAATCAGCAGGTGTATATGTAGCAAAAAATATGTCTGAGATATTTTGAATTATCTCAGACATATTTTCGATTATCTCCCTTGTATTTTCAATTTCCTGCGGGAACTTTTTTATCACACGAAAAAAATATTTTTTTTCGCGACGAACTTTTTATCGCGCTTCGGCAGCGCACCGAAAAATATGCTTAGGGGCATTAAAAACAATGGAAACATCTCCTGCATATCAATATTCCCGAAACTTAATTCTATTTTCCGGAACCATAAATCTCTTTCTAAGAGATATTTAACTCTTGTGTAAAAATACTGATAATTATAAAAACAGAAGATGTTACGTTATAACATTTTTTGCAAACCATTCTTTTTTAATACAAATCCCGAACATTGTTTAGCAATTCCAAGACTTTAACAATTGCAAATTTCATGTATATAAGCAATTAACAATCATTACAATCTCTTAGAAAGAGAAGGATATTTCCAAGTAAAAATATATACATAAAAACAAAAAACTTTCTTATGAAGAGATTTATAAAAAATCCGATTATCCTGTCGCTCGTATTAGTGCTGGCAGGAACACTATCGGCAGGTACACTGCATGGTCAGTTGCAGCCGAAAGAGGAAAACTCCGCGACAGATACCAGTCCGTATGGATATCAGGAAATGGTATTTAACGACGGCACTGGTCAATTCGAAGGATGGACTCTTGAAAAGGACAATAACCTATTTATTTACACGCATTCAATACCTGCAAGCGACGGCAACATAGGTTTATTGGTTTGGGCTCTCTCTCATGGCAGCAGCGAATATAATCCTTCCGCTTTAATGTCTTTGAAATCCGTTGAAGTTAAAAAGAGCAATCAAGACAATTGGCAACAGTTAACTGTCGAGAATCCTGATCTCGTATTCTCTTCACCCTCGATTACTATGATTCCTAAAGATTATACCGACATAAGAATTACATGTTCTAAGGCACCGGATGCAATTACAATAGGAGCCCTTATCAGAAATGATGAGCCCACTTATATAAACGGAGATACATTAAATTATACTATTCTAAAGGGCGAAAAAACCACAAGTGGTATTAAAGCTGTAAGCGTAGGCGAAGACAAAGTTGGTGCCGAGATATACGCAGACTGTAATTCAGCTGCAACTCTAACTCAGGCCATAAGCAACATTCATTATGCAGTCGTTGGCAAATACCAACTTGAAGATGAATTTGTAGATCAGTTTGATTGCGAAGAGGAAAAAGTCAATATTAATGTAACAGCCATTACAACAGATAACTCGGAAATTGTTATACCGTTCAGCAAAGGTTCTTATTTTTTCCTTCCGGCACACACAAAAGGCTTACGGATAAAATGGACAATCGATACTTATGACCCTTTATTTCTTCTCGAAGAACAAGGATTCACTACGGCTTTTTATGTCATAGATAACGAGTATGACTACGAATCCCGGACAACAAATTTCATCGAATTCATCCATCAACGAGCAGATAAAGTAAACGAGACAAAAGATATTGACCTTCCTTCAGATCCGTCGCTTTGGTATGATATCGATGGTGACGGGACAAAAGAATTCGGTTATTATACAAATCTCTATCGTTTGGCTGCCGATTTCAATAGTTGCAATATTCTGAACTCCAATTTTCCGAGCATAACTTCATGGGTGAACCTGGGACGGGGCTCTATTGGCTTTTACGGTTCCAACAACCTATACCGCATGAAAGATTACGATGCAATACTAATAAACGGATCACCTAAGCCGCTAAAGCTTATTGACTACAACAATGACGGAGTTACTGATTTTCTGATAGAAAATCCTGTGTACGGCACAACCGCTCCCGACTATGTACTGACCATTGCCCCCGATGGAAATCCGATATTCGACAGGCTGACAACCATAACACCGGAAGAATATTATAACTATATCAAAGAAAAACCTTCAAGCGGCCTGGGCTCTGGCGTATCCTTCGTCGGAGGCGGCGACAAAACTATTGAAAGCGGCTCTTTCGGCGTTAGCTCAACGATTGATATCAACAACGACGGTTATTTAGATTTTATATATGCCGAAAGCGGCCAGTATCTGCTGAATCTGGGCGACGGACGTTATATGGCCGACACATTCGGAGGCAAAGTATTGTTCCGCGATTTCGACGGTGACGGAATTACAGATATGCTTACCTACAATTCCGAAACCCAGTCCATAAGCATATCTTTGCAGCGATATAACGGAGAACCTGTCGTAAAAGAACTTTTTAAAGGCCTAAAATGTAGTAGCCAAATATGGTGCCGCGACTTCGACAACGACGGAGACATTGACATTCTCGTTCCTTTCAACGGTTCGGACAACGGAGGGCAGTCATATCTTGTAATGTTCGAAAACACGGGCAACGGCTCATTTAAGAAACACGAAAACTATATCGAAGGCAATCACGATTTCCACATCTGCACCGATTTGGATGCCGACGGAACATATGAAATTATCTATTTCAATTATTCCGAAGGAAATCGTAATATCTATCAGCTTAAAGTCAACGGAACTAAATCTATCTCGGCCCCTCAACTTGTATATGAGGGAAATTATAAAAATAGCTATAATACTGCACCAATAGCTGCCGACATTGACGGAAGCGGAATTATCCGTATAATATTCAACGACGATGTAATTACACTATCCGAAACTCCGAACCAACGGCCAGAACGTCCGTCGGCGCCCTATGTTATGTATGACGCGGCAACCGGCGAAGCAACCATTTCCTGGAATAAAGGAAGCGACAAGGAAACCGCAGCTTCCGACCTCACCTACGAACTGCGAATAGGCACAGCACCAGGACTTGACGATTTGGTTAGCGCCGACGCACTTGAAGATGGCACACGACGCAATCTTCTTCCTGGCAACTGCGGCTATACTTTACAACGCCGTCTGAACACATCGTCATGGCCGCAGGGCAACATCTACATATCTGTACAGGCAATCGATACAGAAGGGCAAGGCTCGCCATTCAGTGAATGTGCCGTATTCAAAAAGGCACAGGCAGGAGCTGCTTTTGCAGTCATACTGCCGGATAATGCCACCGTGGGAGATACCATAAGCTTACGAATAATGGCGCCAGCCTCATCTAACGCCGTATGGGATTTAGACGGTGCAACCATAATCTCACAGTCGGCTGATAAAATGCGCATTGTTTACTCTACTCCGGGAGAAAAATTAGTAACACTAACAGTAGGCGACGGCGCAAACAAAGGATTTTATACCCGCAATTTCACTTTGGAACCTTCGCGACTGTTAATCACAACTAACGACGAAGGAGGTCTGCCTCATTATGATATATGTCTTGCTCTTGACATGGATTTGGATGGAAAGGTTGAATTAGTAAGCAGAACATACAATTACAATGGAGCTGCTTTCTATAAAGGAGACGAAAATGGAATTTACACTCCGGTCAAACGTTTATTCAACACCAATGTTCCGGATTATTTTTCCTCACAAACAAAAGCTGTAGATATTAATCGTGACGGTTTGCCCGATATTGCTGCCGGGCGTTGCCTTTTTCTCAATGAAGGTGATAAATCCATGAATTACGAAATTTATTCGGAGGACAAACAGCCGCTTATAGACCTTGACAACGACGGTGTTTATGACACCCATAAATATAGAAATACAGGTAACTATATAGATTATGAATATAAGGAAATTCCAGATGGTCTTTTCGTAGACTTCAACGGAGACGGGCTTGTTGACATAATCAGAGTAGAGACCGAAAAAATAATTTTCTATGCAAACAAAGGAAACTTTGAATTCGAAGAAACCAAACGAATCGAAAATTCGGAAATCCCGATTCGGGCTGGAGGCTTAATCGGCGATTTCGACAGCGACGGCAATCCCGATTATATTTGGACAACTGCCGGTAGTGCATTCGGTGTTAGTTGGCAATCCTCACACACCTATGTTCTTTGGAGCGACGGCAGTATAACTAATATTCCGGCTCCGTCGGGTCATCTTTTCGACCAGGTGTCGCAGATTTTCGATTTCGACAATAATGGTTACCAGGACGTTTTAGTGGCTAACTCATTTATCATATATTTTTATCCTGACCGGAAATACGAAGTACGCACCGTTAACAAAAATACAAGTAGGTTAGAATCTGTAGCCTATAAACGGACAGACGGTAAGATAGGTCTCGGCCATGCATTACTGTCATGCAAAAACAATACGCCGCCCACAGCGCCCACCGGAGTCCACGTTTCACAAAACAGTGAGGCCATAACTATCAAATGGAACCGTGCCACCGACGCTGAGACTCCTGCGCCTGCGCTTCGCTATAATATTTCAATTAAGCGTGTCGGGGTTGAAGGTGAAGAAGCATACTTCATGTCTCCGCTCAACGGCGGCTTAAATGGAGTTGCCGTACCTTCGAACACACCTCTCCAAAGTTCTACCTTACTTACTATCCCATTAAACGTGATTGCTTCGGGAGAATACGAAGTAAAGATTCAGGCCGTTGACACACAGTGGCTTCAAGGAGATTTTTCCGAAACTGTCACATTCAATGTTGTAGCTAATGCCGCTGTAGATATACCTACTGAAACTATGGTTGGTGCTACGGTCAATGTGCGTATCAATGCAGGATTCCAACTTAGTGACATAAATTTCGATTCCGACTGCGAAATTGAACAGACCTTAGGAAACAGCATAAATGTTCATTGGAATACAACCGGACTAAAGACGGTTACAGTCAAAGAATTCAGCGCTCAAATTTACGTACACCCTAAATTGGACGCATCATTCAATCTGCCTCAGGATGTATATGAAGGCGATAAAATCCGCCTCGATTGCGACACTTCTCATCCAGAACTATGGGAAGTCTCAACCGGCATACTTGAACAGCACATTTATTTCAAACCTATCCAGGAATTGGATAACGGGGCAGCAACCTTTTCTGTAATAGACGATAGAACAGCAGAAATAAGCTTCAATAGCGTTAGCCAGGGAACTTGGAATCTACGCCACACTATAACCGAGCCCTATGGTTCCGACAGTTATCGTGCAGCCGCAAAAGTCTCAAAACACCCGCAGGCTCCAGGCATAAGCCTCGTTGATATTGACGCAGCAAGTGGCAAATATCACTTAAACTGGCAAATACCCGCACATCTCGAACAAATTGCCTCGGCTGTCAATATATATAAGGAGACCGCCAAAAACGGGGAGTACCGTCTTATAACCACATTGCCTGTCAGTGAAACAGACTATATTGACAACGAATCCTCTCCCTCCATTGTAGCAAACCGTTATGCCCTGAGCTATTCTCTTCCTTACGGAGAAACCGCTATGTCTGCGCCCCACAAACCTATCCATGTCATGATAAACAAAGGCATAGCAAACTCCTGGAATCTCATCTGGAACAAATACGACGGCTGTGAAATAACCACCTACAATATTCTTCGCGGCTCATCTGCGGCTTCGCTGGAACATATCGCAGAAGTATCAGGCAACATCACTTCCTATTCCGACTTCGACGCACCTGAGGGCGAAAATTTCTATGCTATAGAAATAGTTCTTAACGAACCAAAAGCTGTTCGGTCGAGAGCCAATAGCATAATTAATTTGGTTTCGCGTTCTAACATTGTCTCCACCTCCGAGGCAAATTCAGTAATACTGAGCTCCGCTATATCGATAGAAAGCGAAACAGGTTCACTCTCTATTGACGGCAGCGAAACTTCCATGCTGCAACTCTTTGCGGTCATCAATCCTTCCAACACATCACTCAAACGCGTAGACTGGGTCATTGAGAGAGGAAGCGATATTGTCAGCATCAATGAACTCGGCACTATTACCGCACTCGCAAATGGAACCGCCATTATACGCGCTTATGCCACTGATGGTTCCGGAGTTTATGGAGAAGCTACTGTTACTGTTTCAAAAATAACAGGCGTCGAGTCTGTCGTCGCGTCCGAAAACAAAAAGCTAAACGTAACTGTTCATGACGGAAGCATTGAAATAAATGGAATCCAAGCCGATGAAACGAATCCTTCCACTGTAAGAATATACAACACCAGCGGTATCCTTCTGTCGCACACTACGACTAATTCACATAGTCTGACTATCAATGCCCGACTGACCCCAGGTGTTTATATCGTCAGCACAATAGGAAGAAAAGGACGTCAATCCGCACGCTTTATAATGCGTTGAAAAAATATACATTCTGTTTCAAAAACCGCACCAGTAATTACTCTTGGTGCGGTTTTTATTTTTCCTAATTCGTTTTAAAAGATTATCCTACTTCAACTTAATGCAAATTCACATCCACTGTCGGCACTGTTGCAGAGCAAAACATAGCCGTAACCGCTACGGTCACACAAAGCATGATAGCGTAAGCAGCGAAAATTTGAGGAAACAAAAAATATCCACGCATTGCAGGCAAGCAAAACAGACAAAAACGGTCAGCGGCCAAGCATTTGAAAATCAGCAGGTGTATATGTAGCAAAAAATATGTCTGAGATATTTTGAATTATCTCAGACATATTTTCGATTATCTCCCTTGTATTTTCAATTTCCTGCGGGAACTTTTTTATCACACGAAAAAAATATTTTTTTTCGCAGCGAACTTTTTATCACACTTCGGCTGCGCGCCGAAAAATATGCTCACGGCCATTTCCGGCAACAGTACATATCGCCGTTCTATACCTCGGTTAGGAGAAAGGCCATATACATCGGCAATGTCAGCAGAGAGTCTTTCCTGCCGATATTGTAATCTCCAAGTTTAATGGCGTTATTTACATGGTATTTGTCCGGATTGTTCAGAACCGTGCGCAAGGATTTGGAGTTTCCGGTCGTAGCCTTACACTCTATCGGTGTGCACTTCCCTTTGTAGCGCATAAGAAAATCAAGCTCCACACCACCGTCCTTATGATAATAGTATAGTTTACGCTCCATTTTGCCCAGGATATCTGCCACAAGATTTTCAAAGACAGCACCTTTGTAGCCAAACAAATCTCCTGCAAGAATGCTTGACTGAGTGCCTTCTTCAAGCATCGAAACGAGCAAACCGATATCTGCCATATAAACCTTGAACTCACTCTGAATGCGGTTTCCGTCAAGAGGAAGCTCGGTATTCTCTGTATTGTAACATCTACGGATTATTCCTGAATCTTCAATCCATTGCAAGCTACCGACATAATCACGTCCACGCCCTCCAGGACGAACTACAGAATAAGTGAACTTTTTATATTCACGCGCCAATTGTGCAGGAATCGATTCAAAACACTCACGTATCCTTGACTTGTCGGCCGGAAGAGCATATTTGACCATATCCGATTTGTATTCATCAATAATACGCCTCTGCACAGCGAGAACCTTGCCTATCTGTTTCGTCTCCATAAAAACAGTGACAGCCTCAGGCATTCCACCTACCACAACATACTGGTGAAGCAATTCGCGAAAGCGTTCGTGCAATGCTTCATCGACAGGTATTTCGTTTGCCATGCAGCTCCGCAAGAAATCTATATGGACATCTTTGATGCCATTTGCCCACAGCCACTCCTCGAAATCCATAGGATACATGTTGACAATATCCTCAAATCCTACAGGAACGGAAGCCTTTTCCTCCTCTTCTTTTTCTTCTTTGGTTTTATATCCGTTCACGCCAAGCAATGAGCCCGTACACATTACCTGGTATCTGCCGTCCAGATGAAAATACTTTAGCGAACTTCTTGCCCGAGGACAATCCTGTATCTCATCAAACACAAAACAAGTATTCCCCTGTTCAATTTCCACTCTTGGCATAGCCGCCGTAATGCGCATAACAATCGAGTCCACTTCAAGATTAGGAATGAAGAACTTCTTGTATTCCGGATGTTCATGAAAATCCAGATATACTACATTCTTAAAATGACTTTTAGCAAAAGACACTACACTGCTGGTTTTGCCACATTGACGCACTCCTTTCACAACAAGAGGCTTGCGAGAAGTCTCATCAAACCATGATTGAAATCTTGTTTCTATCTTTCGTCTATACATACTAACACGTTTTCATACCGATTTTTGCTATTATTATGCACATTTTCATGCCGACTTTCGAGGCGAAAATACACATTTTCTTTCAAAACAGCATTGTTTCCATTAAATTTTGATTTTTTCTGCAAAAACACAAATCCACATTCTCCTACTGACACTGTTGCAGAGCAAAACACAATCGTAACCGCCACGGTCACACAAAGCATGACAGCGTAAGCAGCGGAAATTTGCGACAACAAAAAATATCCACGCATTGCGGGCAAGCAAAACAGACAAAAACGGTCAGCGGCCAAGCACTTGAAAATCAGCAGGTGTATATGTAGCAAAAAATATGTCTGAGATATTTTAAATTATCTCAGACATATTTTCGATTATCTCCCTTGTATTTTCAATTTCCTGCGGAAAGTTTTTTACCAAGTAAAAAATAAAATATTTTTTCGCATGGCCGATTTTTTATTGAACCGGAATATTTCAGAATATCTCAGGGAGGGCTTTATCTTGTAGTGGGAACTTTTTGGTTTAAAAAAATCATATGTTTAAAATCTGAGTGTCTTTACTGTTTTAATGCTTGTGCTGATGTGGTTTTGAATGATGTGCTATTTCTGTTGTTTGTTGCACAGTAATCTGAAGTCGCAGAATTTGCAGGAATCTTCGTAGCCTTCCTTGAAAGGTTTGTCGAGGTTGAAAATGTCCTGCAGGAGAGTTGTAAGATTTTCCCGAAAATCTTTTTCCACTTTCGAGAAGTCCATGATTTTTTCTTTTTCTTTGCTGCCGTATGTTATGTACGGATCGAAGTCCGGCTTGTTGGCTGCTGTTATGAAAAATACGGCAGGTGCAATGGTGGTGCGGCATTGGTTATCTACGGTGCGGCCGTTGATGTTTTCGGATAAGGCAAGGCTGTATAGGAATGTCTGGAAAATGTAATCGAGATGTTTGCCGCTTTGCGGTTTCCCGAAGATAGTTTCGCTGTCTTTTACCTCGAGGGCGTTCTTCCATTTGCTCGTTTTGTAATCAACTACCCGCGTTATTTCTTTACCGTCAATGTTTATCGTGTCAACACGGTCGAATTTACCGCCTATTCTTATTTCTATGGGGCCGGCATTGTTTGTTTCGAGATTGATTGTAGTGTATAAAAACTTCTCAATGTAATTCTGCTGTATTATGAAAGGAGTGTTGAGCTTGTCGTATGTAAGTATGTTCTTGAAATATTCTTTTACGATTTTCTTGATTATCGCATTTTCCGGAACATTGTTTTGTCTGAATGCTTTGTCTATGAATATTTCCAGCTCCGCACCGTTGTTGCTTAATGCGCGTTCTATGATTTCACTTGTGATTTTAGGCTTCTCATATTTCGATTCATAAAACAGCTGGACGGCTTCGTGAAATAATGTGCCGAAAAGATTTGCCGGCATTTTGCTGGCGTCGGGTTGCGGGCTGCGCAGTTTTGCTACTTTTGAAAAGTAGAACATCAAAGGGCAGCGTATGTATTGGTAGAGCGACGTTGCTTCGAGATGCTTCATGCGGCCGAACATCTCGGGGGTCTTTTTTATTTCAATACCGTTGTACTTGGGAGAATAGGCGGGGTAGGTGATGTTTATCGTCTCGTATGCTATTTTGTCTTCTCCTATGATTTGCAAAATGAAGCGTGACATTTCTTTACTGCCTATCCCAGAACTTCCTGACGTATATACGAGTGAAACATTTCTTGCGCGCTGCAGCAAACGGAAAAAGTTGTATGCGCCAATTGCGCTCCGATTGTCTGTTGTGGGCAAACCGTAAACGGCACGTACATGGTTGGGAATAAGAGACGGCGTGCGGGATGAAGCGGGAAGGTTGCCTTCGTTGCAGCCTACTACGAGCACATTGTCGAAGTCGAGCATACGCGTTTCGCTGAGTTCGCAGATTTTTACTTCGGGCAATGCGTCTTTCCTTTTTTTCGTGGAATCGGGCGTGAGGTAACAGCTGCGTATCTTATATTCTAATATGTGTCGCAAAGTATGAATTTCGGCCGGCAGAATCTGTGAGTCTATCAACTCTTTTATTGAACCGGTAATTTCTTTTACAGCATTGCCTGCCGATAATTCCAACTCCTCTCTGAACAAGTCTGTTTTACTCTTATCTTTTTTGCTTTCTTCGTCTTTATCCGAGTATTCGTTCGCCTTTTCGTACACGTCGTGAATGAAATCCCGTACTGTGTATTCTTTCTCCGGCCTGTTGCTGTTTTTTTCGAGGTAATCGATGTGCTTCATAACCGAAGCATATACGGCAGTTGTGGTTATGGGAATTTTTGTGTGGATTCTGTACTCTGACGATTTGTGTTTCAGAGAACGGATGAGCAAAGGAATGGCGTTTGTGTCTGCCGCCACTATTACGGTGTCGGCGCTTTCTTCGGGATGAACCTCGGCAAGCCATTTTTTCGCATAATAAATACCTCCGCTTAGGGTAGGTGACTCGATTATCCGGATATTGCTGCGCTTTTTCAGATTGTCAAAATTTGTTTCGCTCAATTTGTTTCCGAATGATTCTATGTTTTCCCGAACGAACCGGCCTGCTTCGTTTGCCATGTTGCAGTAGAGAGTGTCGTAATCCCAATAGAAAAGCGCCTTTCCGTTGTTTTTAAGATGTAACATCAACTCTTTTTCTGCAGCGCTTATCGCATTGAATCCTACAAAGACATAGGTGTGCGGATTTTCTAAAGAAATATTTTTAATAGCGTAGAGCCCTTTTCTTAAAATGGCTCCTTCATAAGCAATGCCCTCATTCGTGTTTTTTTCATTGAATGCTGAGTAAATTCTGTGCAGAATGTTCCAGATTGTCTGGTATTTCTCTCTGATAGTGCTGTTTCCGGTTTGTCCGAAAGTCCGGAAGAATTTTTTCAGAACGTCTTTTTGTTCGCTGCTAAGATAATTGTCATTGTTTATTTCCTTGATGTTTGAAACTTCCCGTAATAAATTGTTTGCGTCGGCAAGAGCTTTGTCTATATCGTTGAAGTCATTAAGCATCATTTCTCCCCATTGGTAAAATTCGTCGAATGACATTGTTTCTATGTTACGGCCGTTTTCGGAATTGTATGCTTGCATGACATCGCAATAAGTACGGAAAAGCGAACAAATGAGGCGCAGATTATCAGCAATCTCAAGTCCTGTCGCTTTTCTGAATAGTTCTGTGGCCGTTGTGTATGCCGGTTTTGTAAGACTCTCGTTGGTTTCTAAAAACAGATAGTTGGACAGGTGATTTATGGGAGCGCTGTATGGAAATACAATGGTGAGATGTCTTAAGTTAGCGCCGAACGTTTTTATCAGATCGCGAGCTACCAGTCTAAGGAAGTTATCTTTCATTTTAATTTAGGCACGTATTTTAAAATTGGGCGGTATTGTTTGTTCTGTGTGCGATTGGTTATTTCTGAAAAGGCACTTCTATCGGTTCGCCTTGCATAGAGAAATGTTCGGATTCGTTGCTGTTTGTCGTTTTGTATGAGATGTTCTTCTCCCCGAAGCATTGTCTTTCTGCGTTTTCGTATTTTTCAGAATCTTTATTGGGAAATTTTTTTCGGGTAAACTTTATGTTATTACAGAAGTCGGTATCTTGGATTGTTTCGACAATTGTGTTTGATATTCTTTCCGATGATAAATTTTCCGTCTCCGTCGGTTTGACTAATTCCAAATACAGATTGGCTTTGGCACGGGTGAAAGCAACGTAGAGCGTATTGAAATTATCTATTATGATGTTGTAGTTTTCTTTTTCATAGTCTGCCGCATAAATACTTTCGGCATTCTTTGCTTTATAGTCAACAGGTATAAGAGATAACTCGCCGATAGGTTCTTCGGTCGGGCTGCACCATATAAGTTTCCCGCTATTGTTAGGAATGAATAACCAGTCGCAGTAGGGTATGAATACCGTGTGAAACTCCAGGCCTTTTGCGGAATGTATTGTCATAGCGCGTATCCCCTCGATGTCGGTTGCCGAAATTTTTTGTTTTTCTGCTTCTGTTTCCCAATCCTCTATAAATTTGTTTATGTCGTAAGAGTTTTTTTGCGAGTAGTTATTTATGTAATCTATAAAAGTATAAATGTATGCGCTTTCTTCTTTTAGTTTTTCTATACCGAGAATGTCTATAAGTTCAAGGCATAGCTCGTAGACAGGAAGCCTTGAAAGATAATCGAATTCCTCTATAAAGCGTTCCGGCAACCTTTGTTCTGTCGGTTCTCCTGCCATATAGTCGAATTCCTTATATTCTTTGTTTAATGACTGCGTTGATATTTCGTTATAGTGTCCTTGTGGAAGGGCATTTTCCTGTATATTTATATTCTGCCATTCCCGAATCAGGTAAGTCTTGCTTATGTTATCTTCCGAACCGGTGACATATCCGTTGATATATTTTATTGCCGCGATAATCATTCTTACGCTTCTTGCATTGGTTATGCCATAAGCTTCGTTTGTGCTTATTTTGAAAGGCAGGTTGTGTTCTTCGGCGTAGTCGGATATGCTTTTGAGGTCTGCATTCCTGCGAACGAGTATAGCCATTTGCGAATAAGGCAACCCTTCTGCGTGGAGTTCCTTTATGTTTTCGGCAAGGATTTCCAGCCTTATGTCTTCGGTAGTGTCTTTATCGTTGTTTTTTTGTGATATGCAGTCTATCTGTATGTAGCCGAGGCCGTCTTTTTTGTTTGTAAGCTGAACAACGTCATCATATAGACTGTTTATCGGCATTTTCATGTTGCCGCAATACTTTACGGCTTTGTCGTTTATTAGTTTTGCCGCTGTTTTAAAGAACTCGTTGTTGAATTTTACGATGTTGCACTCACTCCGGTAGTTATGTTCGAGCGTATTGATTTCTATTCTGTTGTTGAAATGATTCTTTCCGTCTTTGCTATCCAGATTCGCAAGGATTGTCCAATCGCTGTTCCGCCATCTGTAAATGCTTTGCTTTATGTCGCCAACAACAATGCTTCGCCCGTCAATGTTTGCTATTATATTTAGAAGGAACATGCGCAGGTTTTCCCATTGCATGCGTGACGTATCCTGCGCCTCGTCGAGCATTATGTGCCGGTATCGTTTTCCGGCCTGTTCAAAAACGAAAGAAATGTCGTCGGTGCTTTTTATTTCGTCGCGTATCAGTTCCTGGCTCTTTGAGAGGAGTATTCTGTTGCTCTCTTTTGATTCTCTTTTTACTTCTTCGTCGATCATCGACAACATTTGCAGGTCGTTGATGTTTTCCAGAGTCAAATCTATACTGTTTATTTCATAAATTAATTTCTTCTTGCTGTTTTCCAGACTTTTGAATATTGGAAACAATGTACCTTCTATAATGCTGTCTGTTTCGGGATTGTGTTGTTTACGGCTTTTTGCAAAAAGCCAGTATTCGGGCGACGAGGAATAATTGCTGCCTGTCTTTGTTTTACTCGTGTCGGCGTTGTTTCTTGTAGCAATTATGTATTTTTCCAAATTTTTCCCGTTCTTGATGTCGCCGAATCCCACGCCATTTATTTCCATAGCTTTCAGAAATTCGTCGGCGAGCATTGTTATGGTGTTTTCGTATTTGCGTTTGAGCCCCCGTAGCTTGCTGATATAATTTTTTGCGTTGTTTTCGTTTTTGAAGAACTCGTTTATCTGTTCGGAATTCATCATATATATTTCCTTACAGATATTCTGTCCGAATTTCTTCATTCCGCGTCGGAAATCCCAGGAAGATTCTTCCTCTATATGGTGGTCGATATACTTGCTCAGTAAATTTAAACAGGCCTCTTTTTTATTATCGTCCCCGAAAGCCATACCGTTTACTATATTGTCTACGGCTTCATTTATGGCTTCGTTGTCTTCGAGGTATACTTCCAGGTTTGAGTGATAGCCTATCATGAAAGCGATGTTGCTTACTATGTTCTGATAGAATGAATCTATTGTCTTTACGTCAAAGCGGTCGTAGTTATGTAGAATGTTGCTCAATACGGCCGCCGCACCTTTTGTTATGTCTTCGTCCGTGAAATTTCCGCCGGTCAGTTCCCTGATTTTTCTGATGTATGCATTTGCAGCCTCTTGTTTGTGGGATATATTATATAATGTGTTTAGAATCCTCATCTTCATCTCCGACGTGGCTTTGTTGGTAAAGGTTATTGCGAGGATTTTGTCGAAATATGTAGCGGCCTTTCCTGTCGTGCTGCCGAAATATAGGCTTCGTCCTATTGCCAACGCTAAATATTCGGACACCAGGGTGAATGTTTTTCCCGAGCCTGCCGACGCTTTGTATACAATCAGATTTTTTTTTGCGCTGTTGCTGGTGCTCGCCATAGTTTTATATGTTTTTTATTTCTCAGGGATTTTGTATGTGCAATATTCGTAAATTTTGCCGACATTGACAAGTTCCGGAATGTAGGTCGTTTGGGGCGATGTATGTATGAAGGGCAATATATTGCGATTTTTATAGATTTAAAAAAGATGATTCCGGTTTGTCTGAAAAATAGCCCCTAAGAAATTCTGAAATATTCCGGTTTAGTAAAAAAACAGTCTTGCGAAAAAATATTTTATTTTTTTCATGGTAAAAAAGTTCCCGCAGATAATTGAAATTACAAGGGAGATAATCAAAAATATGTCTGAGATATTTTAAAATATCTCAGACATA
>OHBJ01000056.1_pt1 | contig 46646 bp, 35 predicted proteins | sample 1577241 | NCBI WGS metagenome assembly OHBJ01 (sample SAMEA3541594, study PRJEB24748) | human gut metagenome | biome: human gut; feature: human-associated habitat; material: faeces | place: China | collected 2012 | reverse complement strand
CCTGCTCATCCTCGATGCGGATGGAACAGACGGTGTCCTTGTTGACCCACAGGTCTCCACTTCGCGCTCCATGAACTCCTCGATACGGCGGAACTTGCCCTGCTCCTTCTCGTTGACGAAGGTCAGCGCCCGCCCCGTGGCGCTCGCACGCGCCGTACGGCCGATGCGGTGGATATAATCCTCGGGGTCGTGCGGCACGTCGTAGTTGACCACCATGCCTATATCTTCGATGTCGATGCCTCGCGCCACGATGTCGGTAGCCACCAGCAGGTCGATCTTGCCGTTCTTGAAATCGAGCATCACCTCCTCGCGCTTGGCCTGATCCAGATCGGAGTGCATGGCCGCCGCATTGAGGTGCATCCGCTTGAAGGCGAAAGCCAGCTCCTTGACTTTCAGCTTCGAAGAGGAGAAGATGATCGTCTTCGATTCGAGCGGTTTGGCGAAAAGTTCCTTTATCAACCCCAATTTCTGCGTTTCGTAGAGCACGTAGGCCCCCTGCTCGATCGCCTCGTTGGGTTTCGAGACGGCGATATTGATCTCGACGGGCTTGCGCAGAATCTGCTTGGCCAGCTCGCGGATCTTGGGCGGCAGCGTAGCCGAGAACATCAAACCGGACCTTCACTTTTATCTGAAAATCCTTGATAAAAGTCTGTGTGGCTGTTTCCCAAGAAAACGCTCGCACCCCACTGTCTCAAGCCACATCGCGTTAGGAATATACGTGATCATGTAATCTTTCGGGCACTGCCTATCATCCGAGCAGATTGCAAAAATATAGAGACTGAATTTATGTGTCATGGTAAGCAAGGACTGATTTCAACATCGAACGTGGCAAAATGTGTAAGGGGCTGCGGACGTTTTCTTGGAGACTGAACGAAAGGATTATCATATGTTCAGTCCCGAGGAAAGACAGCGCGCGGTGGAGCTGTATTTCACCACGCCGATGACCACGGCCCAAGTGGTGAAACGCCTGGGATACCCGACCAGACAGTGCCTGGAACGCTGGCTTGCGGCGGATCCCCGGTATGCTGGCCATATGGCGAAACCGATCATCCCGCTGGAAACGAGGACCAAGGCGATCGAGCTGGTGCTGGGCGGCATGCAGCAGAAGCAGGCCGCCCGACAGCTCGGCGTGAGCATTGGCGCGGTCCACAACTGGGTCAAGGCGTACCGGGAGGGCGGCATGGCCGTGCTGCAACCCAGGAACAGGAACGCCAGCCAGTCCAACAAGCCCGCGCCGCGGCGAAGCCGGAATGCCGGGGACGGCAACGACGACGCGGAGGCGCTGCGCCGCAGGGTCGAGGAGCTGGAGCTGGAGAACGCGTTGATGCGGGAGGTGGTGGAGGTCGTAAAAAAAAGACCCAGGCGCCGATCTGCGGCGCCTGTCGAACAGGGAGAAGACGCTGCTGATCGACCGTCTGAGGCCGGCGTATTCGCTCAGCTCGATGATATGCTTGCTCGGCATCGCGCCGAGCAGCTACCACTATCACCACGCCAGGCTCGCCATTGACAAATACGCAGGACTCAGGACGGAGGTGGCGGAGGCGTTCGCCGCGTCCAAGGGCAGGTACGGGTACCGCAGGATCAAGGCCACGCTCCAAACCGGCGTCTCGGAAAAGGTGATCCGCAGGATCATGGCCGAGGACGGTCTGACGGCGCACGTGCCGAGACGACGCAGGTACAGCTCCTACGAGGGCGAGACCACGCCCGCGCCCGGCAACCTCGTCAACCGCGACTTCACGGCCGAAGCGCCGAACGAGAAGTGGCTCACGGACATCACCGAGATCAAGGCCCGGGACGGGAAGGTGTACCTCTCCCCGATGATCGACTGCCACGATGGCAGGATCGTAGTGTACACGGCCGGTTTCAGTCCCAACGCGGAGCTCGCCAACAGGATGCTCGTCAAGGCCGCGAAAACACTGCCGGAGGGGGCGAAGCCCCTGGTGCATTCCGACCGCGGCTGCCATTACCGGTGGCCCGGATGGCTGGATCTCATGGAACGGTACGGCCTGACGCGGTCGATGAGCGCGAAGGGCTGTTCGCCGGACAACGCCGCCGCGGAGGGGTTCTTCGGACGTATGAAGACGGAATCCGTCTATCCCGAGCGTTGGGAGGAGCGTACCCGTGACGAGGTGCTCGTCCTGATCGACGAGTACATCCGCTGGTACAACCATGAGCGCATCAAACAGTCGCTCGGTTGGATGAGTCCGGTACAATACCGTCAGAGCCAAGGAATGGCTGCGTGATTATCTCCAAGAAAACGTCCGCAGCCCCCTACCCAAAATGTCGTCAACTGATATTCTGTTTCCAATTATTTATGCCCAAGTGGAAAATGATTATTACTTTTGCAGCAACAGCCACTTACGGAGGAGCTTAAACTGTGACAGCAGGATGCAGCAGCAGAGTGAAATCAAGAAAACGGAAATTGGATTGAGCGATAAAATCCGTACAAAACTAACATCTTGAGGAATCAGCTTCGCCATCACTTCATGAATCAATGGATGCACCATGTAGATGCCGAACGCATAACCAGCTAGGTACTGCAGCACATTGGCAAACCGTATGGAAAATTGGTTCCACAATGGCGTGTGAATCATCCAATTGGCGAACGCGAATGCGGCAAAAGCAATGGGGAAGAACCCCGTAGTGGCGGGAAATATAGTGCTTGTCAACGACAATTCCAATGTGCTCAATCCCCACAGCAACACCAACGAGACCACCACGAGCCCAATCCGAGCAACATTCCCATCAACAGAGAATAGATTCTTCTTGATGGCATATCCCAATAACATGTAAAGCAAACCCAATGCGCCTCGTCCCACGAATCCACCCAACGTCATTTCATAGGCAGAAGTTCCTCCAGTCCAGTTGTACATCATCTGGATGGTTGGAAAAATGAGAAGGAACACGATGCCTACAATGATCAGCAAACGAACATAGCGGTCGGCCTGTTCACCGCACGCTTTGATGAATGCAGCAATAACGGGAATAAAAAGGTAAATGCCGAGGAGCATCTGCATGTACCAGAAATGAACCATGAATGGCTCACCGATGCACAGCATCGTCCTCAGACCCGCCGACATAGTGTCGATGGCCGGATCCACGACAAGCTTCATTGCTGTAGCGATAACCACCCACCCTTCGAAGGAAACCAGCAATGGCAAATAGTTATGCCTGAGGAATCTTTTTAGCTTAGACCCCGAATAATCCCTATCAAGCATAAGATAGCCCGTTATAATCAGGAACAGCGGAACTCCGATTTTAGAAAGGGATCCGACTGCTGCGGAGATGAGAACACGGAGCCCCGTTCCTTTCAAAATCGGCACAGGCAGGGTATGCACACAGACCACTGCTGTTATAGCGATGATACGTAGAAAGTCAACGGCGACGGAGCGTTTATGTGTTGATTTTATCGTTGACGTTAATGCATCACTCATTTTTGTCTTTCTTCTAGGCTCTTTCCGGAATTACTTTTCTCAATCACTCCGGTCTTCGGCTGGGAACCGTCAGATTCGTGTGATGATGCTTTCCGGAAGACGACGTGTGGAACGGCACACCGGCACGGACTCCGGGAAATTACCCACCGCGATATACATCACGGGAAACTCGTAGTCGGGTATGTCCAGCAGCTCGCGGGTCCGACGGTCCTGGTCCAGGCTGAACATCGCGTTCAAAGGACAGGCTGCCAGGCCGTACGCCTCCAACGCGTACAGCAGCGACATCGAGAAGAGGCCGCCATCGACGAACGGCTCGTTGCGTTCCCCGTTGTTCATGAACGCGCGGATGTCCGAAGTGACCAGCAGCAGCACCGGAGGCACGGCATATCCTTTGAAGCCTCCCTGAATCTCCAAGGCCTCCGCGACCTTCCCGGGATCGGTGATCTGGTACACGCGCGTGGCCTGACGGTTGCACACCGACGGCGTCTTCATCGACACCTCGTACACCTTGTCGAGCAGTTCCTGCGGAACCGGCTCGGACGAGTACTCGCGTACGGAATACCTGTGCTCGGCCAGATCAACGAATCCCCTGGAAAGATTATCCTTCTTGGAGGAGGAATTCATGACGAAAGAACCCGCTTCAATGGAATCCTCCGGCCGGTACTCGTGCGCGGCCTCCCAGATCCGCGCCGGGAACAGGCACTTCGCCTCCGACAGGTCGTATCCGTCCTCCTCGTGGCGATGCTGGTACTCGTGCAACACGGCCAGCCCCTGCAGATACAGGGGATTTTTTTCGTAATTGGAATCGGCCTTCTCGAGCAGTACCATGCGTTTCGAGATTTCGGCCAGCACGCCCTTGCCGAAACCGTCCCTGAACCCGACATGGCTCAAACCCTTCTCCAATCGATGAATGTCGAAGGCGAGGCGGGTCTCCACCCGGGTTTTGTCCGTAGACTCGTCGCGAGAGTACCAACGCTTGAAACGCTTCGACTGGGCACCTTCCGCGCGCGCCCCGCACAAGCGCCCTTTCAGGTTCCTCAAACCCACCCACGCGGTCGTGGGGATAATCCTCTTCATCATCTGCTTCATCGTCATGTTAGCCTCGCCTTCCTTTCAGCCGTTGCATTATTTTTCCACGCTCTTCTGTCGTGAGAGACACCTTCATCACTCCAAAACCAAATATCATCGTGTACACCATCCCCCACAGCAGGAACACGGGAATGGATCCGACGGGCAGGACAAGCCCGCCAAGCAGGCACACGACGACCGTCACGAGCGCCAGTCCGATGGTGGGCAGCTGGTGCTTCCAGAAGTAGACCATGTCCAGACCGATGCGCGTGTGGTAGTACCAGTTCATGAACAGGCCCGTGCCCAACACGATGCTCGCCACATAGCCGATGGCCGTGGCCCAGTACCCGCAGGACGGTATCAGCAGCACACTGACGACGATGTCGATCGCGGACGTGAGGATGTAGATCAGACTGCGGACCTTGTGGCGGTTCTTCGCACGCTGGATCTCGATGCCGGTGTTCTGGGTGAGGGGAATCATGACGGGCAGCACCATGATCAGGCACAGCCAGTACGCGTCAGAGTTCGCCTCGCCGGCCCACAGCCTCACGAAGAACCGTCCGAGCACGATGAACCCGCCGAACAGGTACCAGAAGATGACCATCTGATAGCGTCCCACGCGCGTCATCAGCCGGGTCAGGACCGCGTTGTCATCCGTTTCGGCGACGATGCGGTTGATCTGCGGGGTGAACACGTTCGACATGGTCGTCGACATGGAGAAGAAGATGTTCCTGATCTGCACCGCGATGGCGAACACCGCGACCGCCGTCGAGCTGGCCATCGCGCCCAGCAGGAAGTTGGGCACGTTGTTGTTGACCAGATCGAAGATCTGGTTCAGGAAGATCCAGAAGCTGAACACCGCGACCGCTCTGAACAGCGACCATTCCAGGCCACGGAACGAGAACCGCATACCCAACCTACGCGTGGCGAACGCGATGTTCCACGCCAGCAGGATGGCCGAGACCGTCATCTGGGCGCACGCCACGCCCACCGCTCCCATGCCGAGCCACAGAAGCAGGACGGCGAGGAACGGCTGCGCCAACGCGGTGAACAACTGCCTGGACTGCTGGAACACGAACCGCTCGTGCGCCACGATGTACGAGTCGAACGGAGTGGACAGCATCGTCACCGCGATGTTCACGCCCATGACCATCAGCAGCACGCGGGCCAGACCGATCTCACTCTCGGTCAGGCCGCCGGAGAACAACGCATGCACGTTCAGGACCATCACGCCGCAACCGACCAGGCACAACGCCGCGACCGTGAGATACACGAGCAGGAACATGCCGTTCAGACGCCGCACACCCGGACCGTCGTCCGGACAGCCGGCGGCACGCTCGCGCATATAAAAACGCACATAACTCCCATAGAAGCCCGCCGACAGGAGCGTCAACGCGAACACCACGCTGTTGGTCATCTGGAACACGCCGTAATCGCCCTGTCCAAGGAAATGCAGCAGCAACGGCACGTAGATGAGGTTGACCAGGTTCTTCACCAGGATATTCGCATAGCCGAGCAGCGCGCCGGCCTTCTTCTGACTCGCCATACAGCCGACTACTCCTCCATGGCCCTGTCAAGCCAGTCCTGGGACTCCCTACGATGCTGTTCCAACAGGCGATCGACCTTCCGGTAGTCGATTTCGGGCGCGAGACCGGAATCCATCATCACGGAATCCAGATCGAACAGGCGGAACAGGGTCTCCATACGCGAGTTCATGTTCGACTTGCCCGTCATGCCCGCACGGTTGAACACCGTGAACTGCTTGTGGAACAGTATCGAGAAGCAGCACGCATGATACGAATCCGTGAACACGTACCGGGCCTTTGAGAACAATTCCACGAAATCCTGCGGACCTGCCACATACGTATCCCTGTCCCGCAAATCCAGTATGCGCCGCACACGGCAGCCATGCGCCTTCGCGTACGCCTGGATGTCACGCTCCTGCTCGTCCGACGGGCGACCAAGGAAATACGTGAGCACGTATCTGTCACCGTCCGACACGAAACCCTTAGTAATCTCCAGCCACTTGTCGGCCGTGAGCATGAGCGTGGGATCCAACACGACCGTCGCATCCAGACCGGTCATCTCCCTGACCAGCTCCGCGCCACGGTCCTCACGCACCGAAATCGCCTTCAAACGAGGCAAATATTGCTGGAAAATGGCGCGAGCCTTTCTATCTTCCACCTCAGATACGCCAAAACTCGCAGCATAGCTAATGATGGGATGATTATTAGAAACAAACGAACCAAGTCTAAGCTTTAATTCAGTCTCAGATAGCCATAAATAATTCCAAACTTGATCAGACCCAATAACAACTCGATTATATGAACAGCCACGTCTACCGGTAAAACCGGCATACTCGGTGGCAAAAAAACTGTTACTAGGTATTTGCCGTTTGGTCATTAGCTTTCCTTTTTCCGCGCGGCGAAATTCAAGTGCATGATCATTCCTGAAAAGAACGGAATACATATGCTTTATTCGCTCTTTGACGACTTCAACATGCGAATCCCAAAAATGTGTATTGTGAAGGCTCATGTTGATAGTCGTACAATTCCCATATTTTTCAAGTATGGCGTTCATTGCATAGTTTTGAAGTCTGTTCCCATAATTACGATAATCGAAAATTGTCATAATTATATTTTCAAATTTCATTGATTATCCACCTTTTAATTTCAAATGTGTAACTGTTTATGTCGGACAAAAGAGATAAGTAAACTTATATAATAAAGGTGATACTTTAATGCAAATAGAGAGATACGCTTAGATAACGAAAAGTCGGAGAAATCGCCTTTCAATGCATCTTTAAAAACATCTTCTTCGAGTGTATTCATATACTGACGCTTGCGCTGTCGATGGTTCCATGGAGCAGATGAGTTAAATAAATAATGTACTTGAACAAGAAGCAAATGAAACAGAATATAGTCTCTAAACACATGCGTATATGTTTCATTGTTCTTTATTCGATAAGACATTTTATTTATTGCAACTAAGATTCGCGAGAGATAATCTAGTCGAAATGAGGATACTGTTGACGAATTATTCCGCTTATACAAATAAACACATTCTGGAATAAAGCCAACGGTTGAGGCGTGCTGACTTGCGTCAAAAACAAACGCCGTGTCTTCACTAACTTCCATCTCGGTATCAAAACGGATTTCATGATCAAGAAGGAAAGATCGACGGAACAGTTTTCCCCAAACTAAACTCACTCCTGATTCAGGATTTAAGACATTTCGTCGAAAGGCGTTCAAATCATTTCCGATAGCGATGCGGGATTTGCCTGCAGATCCATGATGTTCTATTTTCGACGGAAAAATGGCAGCATATCCTCCTTGCACAATATCGCATGTGTTCTGTTCTGCGAAATTATAAAGACAAGATAATGCTTGAGCTGGGAGTTCATCATCTGAATCGACGAAAGTAATATATTCCCCAGTCGCTTTTGCCAATCCTGCATTGCGTGCCGCTGACACGCCTCCATGTTTTATAGTTATAGTTTCGATTTTTCTATTGGATGAATTAAAGTTAGTGGGAAAATGTATCTCTTGCTCTCCGTCTAAGACAACAATACATTCGATTAATCCGTGTAAAGACTGTTTTGCAATGCTTTCTAAACAAATATGCAACAAAGAAGCAGGTGTATGGTAAACGGGGATGATAACGGAAATCCAGGCTTGCTTTGCTTCATCCATTGATGATATGCCTTTCTATGCTAAAGTTTTTCTAATTAAAATAAGGAAAACGTATTTCTTTTTTTAATTCTGATTGGCTCATGTTTAAACGAGATTTGTGCTATTGCCAACATGAAGAAAGTAACCCAAAGTTTTGTACTACCAAGCTGCCATATCATAAAAGAACCGACTATAGATTGTATGATTAAAAGGTACCAAAGGAAAAAATTTTCGTTCCGTTCTCGAATAGCCTTTTTAAAGATGAAGCCTGAGAGAATTCCGAACAGACAAGATTCGAATATGACACCAAATACGCGTCCATCCATATAAAAGTAATAAAAGAGTGAAGCGAACGCATTAAAAGAAGTATTAGGCGCAAGACTTCCAACCCATACATCTTGAGGATAACCAACGTAATAAATAAGATTGGTAAGAAAGTCGCTGTGAATCCCAAATATCGATAAGACACTATTAAGTACAAAAAAGACAGGATAGAGAAAAGCTGTGCCATATGAACAAAAATTTGCATTATTGATTACTTGGCTATATTTTTGAAAAAGCCCAGCAGGAATCGCAAAATAGAAATATGCAGTACGTAAAACTCCATTGGATCTCAATACTGTCAAAAAGAATAATCCAATCGCACAGATCAATATACAGAAAAATAATCTGCGTCTTATCTTGCGTGTAATTTTTATACGATAAAAAAGTCCAACTGCAATCCCCTGAACTATTGCGTAAATAATGCCAATTCTTCCACCACTAGCAATGATGCTAATAAGGAAACATAGGAAAGTAAGAAATGAAAATCTTTTTTTGATTTTTTTTATCCAACAAATCATGGCCACTGGCAATAGCACGAATCTGGCAGGACCACAGAAATAACTGTTAAAGATTTGAAAAAAAGAGGACTCACCCTCATCAGAGCTTACATTATATCCAAGTAGGTTACTGTGAATATCGAGATATGAAGTCCCCCGCATTAAGGCTCTAACTGATAAAAATAGTTGTCCAACAGTACCTATGATAACAAGAGCGAGGAGCAGATTTAAAAAAGTGAAATTTAATTTCACTGTATTATCTCTGATGGTTTCTTTTTGAGTGAATCTTGGTTTTTTAGTAGACAATAGCTCGATGAAGATAGCGCCAATTGAGAAGCTGATTACGCCTACAAAAAAAATATTTATTGTATTCTCAAAATTAAAAGAAAGGCCAAACAGCTGCATTGATGCAAGATTGCAAATAAGCATCCATAATGTGGAAAATAAAAAAACTGGACTGCATACATATCGATTAATTAAAAAATCAAGCGTAATTAACCCGATAAAAGATAAATTAATTAGTACTATCATATTATCCACCTATCAATGTGAAGAGATATTGCGATGCTTTCGTTTGTATAAGCAGTAAAATACGTCGTATAATTTAGGGGATATTTGTAGTAAAGCCCATTGAAAGCTTTGTGCTTTAGAAATGAAATTCTGTCTTGCTATCAATGGAAGATAGTGCTTCATCTCTTGCTGTGTGTATGTAGTGAATGTAGAATATTTTCTACGCTCCTGATTGACGGCGATCCGATTGTTGACTCCAACTATCGATTCTAAATAACCATAGACGGCATAAATTTCCACTTGAGGATATTTATGCCGTACTAAATTAAGCATTTTCTTTGTGACTTCAACAAATTGTAGTGATATCTTTTGCGAAAGACTGCCGTCTGACATATAGTACCGGTACAATTTAGTTGAATCGTATACGATTCTTTGCGCTTTATCGAGTAATTCATATACGACAAAAGCATCCTCGCCTTGTTGGATATTTGGGAAACGTAAGTTGTCAAATAGTTCTCGGCGAACCAGTTTGTCCCAAACGATTACATAGAAATACCCGTGTAGATTCACATATTTGAATGCGTCGCAAGAATCCATAACTATTTTTCCGCAAGGAATGGCATTACTGTACATGCTTCCATCAGGATTTACGCGTTCATATGAACAGATGGATAAATCGCTATTGGATTCTTTCATGTTGAGGAGCAGTCGATAGTACATATCTGGCAGTGCGTAATCATCTGAATCGACGAAACCGATATACTCGCCAGAAGCGTAATCAAGTCCAGCGTTACGTGCAGCGGCTACTCCAGAATTATGCTGATGAATTACGTGAATCCGTTGATCACATTCCTTCCATTTATCACATATTAAAGATGAAGAATCTGTTGAGCCATCATCAACGAGTATGATTTCGAGATTCGTGTATTTTTGCTCAACCAAACTTTTTATACATCGATTAAGATGCGATTCAGCATTATATACAGGTACAATTACGCTGATAAGTGGCGTTTCATTTTCTTTAGAATTCAATGTAGCCTGGCTCTTTTCGCACATATTAAAAACTCTTTACATACTTTTTCCCCGCATACTTGGCTAAGAGGAAACTGCCCCCTTTTTTCAGCCAGTTTACAGGTTCGGTGCTTATTACGGGTAATTCCGTATATGAATAAGTATTTGTCTTCAGCCAGACATCAAGAAGCAACTCGCTAATTCTGCCGGGATATCGGGCATTGAAAGCATCATATTGAGAGGAATCAATGTATTTGGTCAATTCGTCAATAATGGGGAAAAGCCAAGTGCAGTACTCGTTGAACTTATGCTGTTCCATAATGAACATGTTGAACATATGCGCGCTGCGACTGTGCATCACTTCATCAAACGCGGGTTGATAGGCGGGTTGAAGCTCTGAAATAATTTTACGTGTGGCTGTCAGATGCTCGTCGGATAAAGTATGAGCATAATGCGAATAGATAGTTTCAATGTAGTATTGACGTTTTTTAGGCACGATAATATCCGTCGATTCCATCAGCCGTTCGACTTCTTCGTGCCTTATAATTTGCGTAAATTTATCTTTGTATAAAAAATGTCGTTTGGACGCAAAATGGCGCCGATAATGTACAAGTCCTTTGTATGGCGCATCATTATTTTTCCATAGCCAGTACAAGGCAGTCAGTTCAGAGTAACTAGCGTTCAACGAGGAAATATTATTCCCTGTATCATCTGTTTGGAAACCCAAGTTAATATCTGGATGGAGTGCTTTTCCTACCTGCAGAGGAAGGTACATGGGATCTTCAGGCATGCGATAGGATTTGTGAGCCGCAATTACGATGCAAGGCATATTAGATACACGGCTACCTTCAGTAGACGATTGAGATGAAGCATCATCCTTAAGCATGCATATCCTCTCTTAGGGGGTGTATTTTAGCCTCTTTGAAACTTTTCTAACTGTGAAAAGTCTTCTCCTCCAGTTTTTATATTATTTCATACCTCATAGACGGGAGGGAATTAATGGGGGCCTGGTTTCCGTGGTGGAAACCAGGCCCTTTGGCTTGTTTATTTAGTTATTGCTTGGTCGCTACCGTGCAGTTGGGGGTGACGTCGGCGATGGACTGTCCACCGGACACGGCGATGGAATCGCCCTTGGCCCTGTACAGCTTACCGCCGTTGTTGTCGAACGACTTGCCGTCCGAGGTGAACGCCAGACCGGTCTGCGCGCCCTTGGTGTCCGGCACGGTGACCTTCCACCAGCCGTCGCACGCCTGGACCATCTTCGCGTTGCCGGTCGAGTTCGGGCTCGTGTACACGCGCCAGTACGCCGTGACCTGCTTCGCGGTCCCGGACGGCTTGAAGTACACCGTCATCGGCTGCTTCCCGACGGCCTCGACCGTGACCTGGATGCTGGCGGTCTGTCCGCCGGCGGTGGCCTTGATGGTCGCGGTGCCGGCCTTGTTGCCGGCCGTGACCACGCCCGTGCCCATCACGTTAGCGACCGAGCTGTCGCTCGACGTCCACGTGACCTTCCGGTCCGTCGCGTTCGACGGGCTCACGGTCGCGGTCAACTGCACGCTCGCTCCCGACTTCAGGGAGAGCTTGCCATTGCTCACGCCGTCACCCGAGATGGAGACGGACGTGACCGGGATGGTGGTCTCGCACTCGACCGCGCCCAGGGCCGCGGAGGAGCCGTCCCACTTCACGATGCCGCCGTCGTAGTCCAGGCCGGGCTCGCGGGATCCCGGATACTGCTGGCTGCCGCCGTCGGTGAAGATCACCTTCGCGTCCTTGGCGAGGCTGTCCGGAACAACGTACTTGTAACCGGACTGCTTGCAGCCGTCGGTGGCGGTGGTGGTGGTCATTTCGATGCCCGGCCATGCGGCGTTGTTCACCGCGGTCGCGCCGTCGCCGGTGTACACGTACGCGTACATCTTGCCCCAGCTGGACGGCTTGGTGGCGTAAATGGTGTTCGTCTTCACCGGATCCAGCGGCGGCTGACCCGTTACTGTAACCTTGATTGAAGCGGACTTATCGCCAGCCTTCGCGGTGATCGTGGCGGTACCGGCGCTCACTGGCGTCACGGTGCCATCGGAGGCAACCGTGGCAACGGACGTATCGGAAGACTTCCAGGAAACAGCCACACCAGCCGGGTCGGTGGTGGCGGTCAGCTGCTTGGTCGTGACGCCATCGGAGATGTCGGTGGTGTAATTGCCCTCGTTGATCTTTACGGACGTAACCGGGGTCACCACGCAATTGCGGGCTTCCCAAGTGCCGGAGGAGGTATTGCCGTTCCAAGCGTAGTTGCCGTCGATCGAAAGACCGGCCGCATCCTCGCCATCGGTGGTGTCGGCAGGATACTTCTTGGTGTTGGTGGCGTTGCCGTCGTTGAAGATGATACGGGTGTTGTCGCCGACGAGATCGTCAGGAATCTCATACTTGTATTCGCCGTCTTGACCGCAGGTGTCGGACGCGGCGACCTTCGTCATCGGTTCGCCCGGCCACTTGGCGTTCTCCTGCAGGGTGGTGGCGTCAGGATCGTCCACATACACGTATGCATACAGGTTGCTCCACGCGTTTGGCTTCTTTGCATAAGCCGTGCTGGTAGCGTTCGGATCCTTCTTTGTACAGGTGAATTCACCGGAAACCGTCTGGCCATCCGCATCCTTGCCCTGTACCTTCACGGTAACAGTGCCACCGACAGCGGTGGAAGCGCCGACGGTGATGGTGTCGCCGTCCTTATAGGAGCCGGATTTGCCTTCGGAAGTGGTATAGGTGGTGTTCGTAGCGTTGCTCGCGTTCAAGGTGACGGTGGTGGTGTTCGTCTTGAACGACTTGGAACCGCTGGCGGAAACCGAAGCGGAGTTGTCGGTGAAGAACACGCTGATCTTGCCGGCGGGAGCGGAACCGGAGGTAATCTTGCCGCCGGAAACGGTGATCTTGCCGCCGGAGACCTGATCGGTGTAGGAACCGTCATCAAGGGTGGTGGTGGTTCCAGCCAGGTTCTGGGTGTCACCCATGTTGGTGATGGTCACACCGTCGTTCTTGGAGTTGCCATCCTTGATGTAACGCTCGACCATAAGGCAGGAGTTCGCGCCGCAATTGCGCATGTATTCCGCGGCCTTGTTGTTGTTCATGGTGTTGCGGAAGTGGTTCACGGCAACGACCTGCGGATCCTTCCAGCTTGGAGAGCCTGCATCTCCGAGCTTGCTTTTCTCGGCGAACTGCGGCTGGCTGCCGCCGGAGCCGACCGGGCGGTCGAAGTACAGCGGCATGGTCTGGGAGCGGGAACCGATCACGCCCCAGCCCATGGTCATCTGCCATTCGCTCATGCGGGTGGACTCGTAGTCGCCATTGGCGTAGTTATCGTGGGATTCAACCCAGGAAACCAGCTTGCTCGGGCTTGCGGAATGGCTCCAGTTGGACAAGTCGCTGGCGTTCAGATTCTTCGAATTCAGTGCGCCACGCAGCTTCTGGCCGTATGCGGAAGCGGTCACGCCGCCGCCGTTCTTGCTGTGGCTGGAGAACAGGTTCGCGTAATCGGAATCACGGGAGATGGAATCCTGCAGCACCTCGCCATACTGGAACTGCGCGCCATTGTTGAGGATGATGTTCCAGTACTGGGAATTGTTGTATTCGTCCGGAAGCTCGATATGCTTGGCCGCGTCGAAACGGAAGCCGTCCACGCCGTCGCTGACCGCCTGCACGAGGAAGTCGTGCATCATGTTGGCGGTTTCGGTGTTTTCGGTGTTGATGTCATATAGGCCGAGCAGCTTGCAGTGGGTCACCTGGTAGCGGTTGTTCCAATCCTGCACGTCATCATTGTTGCAATCGTGATGGTAGTATTCGGACTTCTTCCAACGGTCGGAAATGGCGCCCCAAGTGGCGGTCATGTGGTTGGCCACCACGTCAACGATGATGCGCACGCCGTACTTGTGCGCGGTCTCGCACAGGCTCTTCAGGTCCGACTCGGTGCCCATTACCCAGTTGCCGATGGTGGTGTCGGTCGGCTGATACACGTAGTACCAGTTCTCGGTGAAGATCTTGCCCTTACCACCGTTATGAATAGCGGAAATCGGCTCGGTCTGCACGGAGGTGTAACCCGCTTCGGCAATGGCGGGAATGTTTTCCTCAATGGTTTTGAAGCTCCACTCCCATGCGTGCAGGGTGGCGCCCTCGCTCATTTGCTGCGCCAGTCCGTAATGCTTGCGCGCCTGTTCGAACGTGGTGTTTTCAACGGTGTCGGCGTAGCTGTCGCGATCGGTGCTGGCCTGTGCTGCGGTGCTGGCGATTGCCAGTCCGCCGAAGGCGGTCGCCGCAGCGGTGATGCCGACCACCACCTTCTTGCTAATCTTCAGCCCCAGCCTATGCCAGGCCGGTGCGGGTTTCCGATGTTTCATGACTCCTTTGTTCCTTACTGACGGCCCCTTATGACGGGGGTTTATCTTCCCTGATAACGTTTGCTCTATTGCGAACGTATGCTGTATATTCTATACCTTTTGCAGAGTGCTAAAGAGTGGAAAATGGCAGAATGTCAATGAAAATCGTTGCTGCAATAACAATGATTTTTGCAAAAGCTTGCCGTTGTTTTTTGCAGGGGTAGCCCCCGATTGAATGGCAATTTGTGGATGCGGAATGCGTAACGATTGCAAGTTGTGGTGTGAGGGAGTATTGAAAAGGGGTTTGCAAAAATTTTCAGTGGATGCAAACGTGAGTTCGGGGCCATTGGATAAAGGTTGTATGAAATATATACATAAAACGTTTTCTCTTTCAGGAAAGTTTGCATATAACATCATGCGTAATGGGAATAGATGTTGTGTCGTAAAATCGGGGGTGTGGTTGAAGAGACGTTTACTCCCAAGAACATTATCGTGACCGGTGGCTGCGGTTTCATCGGTTCGAATTTCGTGCATTACGTGGTGGACCATCATCCGGACGTGCATGTGACCGTTTTGGACAAGCTCACGTACGCGGGCAATCCGGAGAACATCGCGGGTCTGCCCGAGGACCGCGTGGAACTGGTCGTGGGTGATATCTGCGATGCGGACCTGTTGGACCGTATCGTGCCTGGTCATGACGCGATCGTGCATTACGCGGCCGAGTCGCATAATGACAACAGCATCGCGGATCCGGAGCCGTTCCTCAGGACGAATGTGGAGGGCACGTTCCGTCTGTTGGAGGTGGTCAGGAAGTATGGGATCCGTTACCATCATGTGAGCACGGACGAGGTGTACGGGGATCTCGCGTTGGATGATCCGGCACGGTTCACGGAGCATACGCCGTACCATCCGAGCTCGCCGTATTCGTCGACGAAGGCCGCCTCGGACATGCTGGTGCGCGCGTGGACGCGCACGTATGGCATCCGCGCGACGATCTCGAACTGTTCGAACAATTATGGGCCTTTCCAGCATGTGGAGAAGTTCATCCCGCGTCAGATCACGAACATCCTGGACGGTCAGCGTCCGAAGCTGTACGGCAAGGGACTGAACGTGCGCGACTGGATCCATACCGAGGACCACAGCTCGGGCGTGTGGACAATCCTGACCAAGGGCCGTGTCGGCGAGACGTATCTGATCGGCGCGGACGGCGAACAGAATAACATCACCGTGCTTCGCATGATTTTGAGGATGATGGGGCAGGCGGAGGATGCGTTCGATTGGGTGAAGGATCGTCCGGGCCATGACCGTCGGTACGCGATCGATTCGTCCAAGCTGCGCACCGGGCTGGATTGGACGCCGAGGCATACGGATTTCGAGTCTGGCCTCGCGCAGACGATTGAATGGTATACGCGGAACCGTGCATGGTGGGAGCCGGCGAAGGCCGCTACCGAGGAACGGTATAAGCAGCGGGGCCAGTGACCGCTTGGCGTCGCGCGTGGATGTTTGGGGTTCGTGTCCCTTATCATCCATGCATGCCGCGTGGTATGGGCAATAGCTTCTAGGGGTTGGAGGACGGTGCTGTGTACACGTATCTCGTGAACGCGCACCGGACTTGGAGCAGAAGAAGGCGCACACGTTCGTGAACCTCGCCGATCCGGAGTTGCATATCGATTGGCCGATCCCGTTGGAGGATTTGGATGAGCTGGGTGATTGGTGAGGAGCATAAATTCGTGAAGAATATCCGATGATCTACTATCCGCTGAGCGTGCTGATGATGGCCGGGATCCGTGACATCCTGATCATCAGCACGCCGAAGGATCTGCCGAACTTCGAGAGGCTTCTGGGCGATGGTTCGCATTACGGGGTGCGGTTCTCGTGCAAGGTGCAGCCGTCTCCGGACGGTCTGGCTCAGGCGTTCCTGTTGGGTGAGGAGTTCATCGCGGGCGAGCCGTGCGCGTTGGTGTTGGGTGACAACATCTTCTACGGCAATGGTCTGGGCGCGACGTTGCGTGGCGCGGTCGCGAAGGCCGAGTCCGGCGGGGGTGCGAGCGTGTTCGGCTATTACGTGGACGATCCGGAACGGTATGGCGTGGTCGAGTTCGATGAGGATAGGAAGGCCGTGTCGATCGAGGAGAAGCCGGCCCGTCCGAAGTCGCATTACGCGGTGACCGGCCTGTATTTCTACGACGAGCACGTGGTCGAGTACGCGAAGCGGGTGAAGCCGAGCCCGCGTGGCGAGTTGGAGATCACGGATCTGAACCGCATGTATTTGGACGCGGGCATGCTGAACGTGCGTACGTTGGGTCGTGGCTACGCGTGGCTGGATACCGGTACGATGGATTCTTTGTTCGAGGCTGGTGAGTTCGTGCGTACCGTGCAGCGTGCGCAGGGCCTGCCAATCGCTATCGTGGAGGAGATCGCCTTCGAGAACGGTTGGATCACGCGCGACGAGCTCATGGAGTCCGCGGATCGTTACGGCAAGGGCCCCTACTGCCGGCATCTCAAGGGTATCGCCGACGGTGAGATCATGCTCGTGCCCAACCAGAAGAACTGACAAGGGCCTGTTCCAGGAGCTTGTATCCGAAATCCTGTCCCCGTGACGGGCGTTCCGGGACATCCGTCTTTCATCGTCCCGCTGTCCGTGCAACCCAAAAGTCCGTGCACCAACTTTCTGTCGGTCGCACGGACTTTCTTGACAGAATCGTAAGGGCTGGTATTGCTAGTGCTCTTCATGGAATGTCATCATTTGGCATCATCATCTTGCTGCTCTACTTGTGCATATATGTCTTGTGCCTTACTGATAAAGCTTGTCATGAAATTATGTTTTTGGAAGATTGACAGTATTTCAGTTGGCTGAAAACCGAGATAGAGTAATACCGCTCCATATTGGAGTACCTGGACCGCACGTGCATGCCAGTACAAGTTGCTTCCAGTCAGAAAATTATCGCTATTGGGCTCTCTCATGTGCGTATAGGTATTTCGACTTTCGCGATGTTGCTGTAAGAACAGTTTCTTATTGGGGATAACGTAATTTGCGAAATCGCCTAATTTTGTCCAGAGCCTATTGGCGAGTTCTCCTGCTGGTACAAAATTTGCGTATCTCAGCTTGAGTTCGGCCCAGTTGTGGATTGTTTTATTGTTGATATTCTCTAGTACGCAGGTTTTCCTCCGCTCAAATTCCTCATCGGAAAGTTCGCTGAGATTTTCTCCGACTCGGGAAGTGGCTTCGAAACTTTGAGCGCATAACGAGAACATTGTGTCTATTGCCTTGTCCCATTTTCCGAGCAATGCTGCGGCGGCTCGACATGCTATTCGTGCATCGCCGGTTGCATTTATCCAGTTATCGGCGATGTCTTGGAAACGATTGCTTATTTCTGGGTAAGGTAGTGGCATCTTGGCCGCGAGCCTACCGATTCCATCCTCTTCGCCGGGGACATAGCGATCAAAGTATTGACCCTGGACTGCCGGATCAATGCCTATAAATGTTATTTTTTCGGTGTTCCCAGGAAAGCCCATGCAGAATGCAAGTAATCGTTCGAACGGTTCAAAAAGATTATTGAGAGCATCATTTAATGGCATTCCTCCAGAATCCAGCATCTTAAAGTTCAGTCGCCATGCTTCCTTGAAGGAAAACTCGTGGAGAGTATTATAGCCACCGAGTCGCTTGGCGAAATGTTTTGCGTGGACTTCAAAATCATTGTTCTTGTATAGAAGAATATTTTGAGGTTCATTTGAGCAATAGGAGAATTTAAGTTCTTGAGCTCCGTCTTCGGTTAAATTGTTAGATTCACGGAAGAAGTGTGTGCCGATCCATTCGCTAAAACCAGACAGATCAACTGTTAATTCTGATATTGAGGGGTTATAGTCAATTCGTTGGTTAGCAACAATTATTGATTCGCCCTGAAGCTTTTGCTGTATGAAGGCTTGTGAGAAGGGGATGGCGTTAGTCCCATGAACATCCCTTAGTACGTAGTATTTGTTGTCATTCGAATAGCCAAAGACCGCTTTCCTGTTGAAATCGAGGGCGAAAGCATTGCCCCCGCTTTCTGTTGGTACGGATTCCGAAACGAGATGACCTCGGAGAATGTTTAGTTCAGGGGCGTTCTGCCCATCAAAGGAAAGCAAGCCGAGCGGACATTCGTTGATATTGTCTAGACCGTTTTTATCCGCAGACCAACAAGCAGGTTCGAAGTTATAAGATTGCATGTCATCCTCTTTCTATTGTTTGCAATACGCGAAATACAAAATCATCCCGAATAATGTCGCATTCTATTTAGTGTGAGTTTTGATGATAATGAAGCGATCATAAGTTTTTGAATAATTTATCTATTTGTGAGTTTGCAATTGAGTTTGCGTAGTTATTAGTGGAGAGGAAAACGTCCATAGCTTCCGCATCCTCGTATCGTGCCAGTTCATCTGCCACTGCGTTTTCATAATTATATGCATCAACTGTGCTTAACCGGGATTGCAATTCTTGAGGTAAGACGGAGGTCTGGTTATATATATCCTGTTGTACGGCATCAGCTATTTCATTCGCAATATCCCAAGCTGAGTCATCCAGATAGGAAGAATCATCGTAATCGTCAATGCTGTTCTCGCAGTAGTCGCTAACATCTGCAGAATCTTGAATAAAATCGATTTCCGCATCGAGATCATCGATAATCACATTTGTTAGAGCATCTAAATGCGATTGATCCAGTTTTGAAAGCGCACTGTCATAGAATAATGCGCATATGTGACTCTTAATCTCAAGTCCATCACTGGCAGCGAGGATATTTTCTAAACTCTCTTTGTCTCCCTGCCATTGGTCAAGAATGGCTTAATCGTCATTAAGAGACTTCAACACTTGTACACTGTCAGGGAGAAAGGAAGACGTTCTCTGTGAATATCCGGTCGTGTTTTTAAAACAAACCCCGCTATCGACGAATCCTATATTCCCTTGTAGAACGGCATTCATGAAGTTCTTGGCAATTCTGGAGAAGCGTTGTACGTTTGTGCCATCTACCACATATTCGTGTTGCTTTGCTAAAACGAGTAAGGCGGCATTGGTATAAATGGCCGAGTCGCTGCTGTCTGCATATCCAGGAGCGTCTCTTCCGGAAATGAAACTGCTTAATAGTCGGTTTATCTTTTCCTCCCCATATGCTTTATCGTCGGTGCATGCTGAGATTCTTTCAATTTGTTCCATGAAAGTTGCATGTTCGATGATCCTGTCTCGTTCCTCAGGGGTTTGGTACAAGTAGCTGCGAAGAAAATCGTTTACGGAAGGGTTAATTGCGCCAATAATTCGAGTATTGTTTTGGTATGTTATGGCGATCATAGATTCATTTAATCTTTGCAAAATGTCGTTAACATTGGTGCTTTCGCCGGACATGACAGATGGGTTTAGCCGTGCATTAACTGCTTTACGAAGCGCGTTTTCGGATACGTTATGGTTCGTTAACGAGTAGAGCGTATATAAGAAAACTCTGTCTGGTTCATTTAATCGATGTTTGAACTCGTCATCCCATATTTCATTCGCATGATTGAGAGTGTGAAGGATATGGGTTGCATATTCATCTGGTTTGATTTCACGCACGTATTTTTCCTGGGTGCATCTGTCAATAATGCGGGGTGTGTAATTCGTGTGTCTGACTATAGACCGGTATGCATGGTTGATCTTGACCGAGTCAATATAGTTTCGGGGTACACTTCGGCACCTCAAATGGTTGACAAAAATCTCAGCCTTCTCTAACAGAGTAATCTGATTCATGTCCACAATGGAAAAGGGTTCTTTCCCATCACTACTACCATCTGCAAAATTAAAACGTTGCCGAGCTTCTTGCAGAATCGTCATTCTAGTATTGATAAGCATCCGTTTATTTGGTGAGTTGTTGACGTGCCGGATGATCTGTCTAAGTAGATTTTCCTTTGAGCTGTTCATATCGTGATAATGCTGTCCGAACACATCATCGATGAAAATGAATTCTTTCTGTTCTGGATCAGGAGAAAGCATGTCTTTTATTCGATAAAGTTCTTCGCCATTGGAATAGCGAAGCAAGTATTTGCCATAACAGACAAATTGTGCTTCAAGCATTTTTGAGGAAATCGTCTTTCCTGTACCAGGGGCGCCAGATATGAGAACAATTTGATTGTTCTCAAGCAATGCCATGGACTGTCGATATTGGCCAGTTGGAGCAAACAAAGCCGAAAGGTTTTTTGATGAAATGAGTAGGTCTTGATTATCTATGATGGTACTGCTGTTTATCAGATTATGGAGCGAATTTAGATTCAGAAGGCGTGGATATTTCTGTGCGATGTCTTGATTTTCATTTTTGGAAATAAATGCATCGCAGTCGCTTCGTGTATAAATGTTCTTGTTTGATGGCATCCATTCTTGAAAAAGTTCGTATATGGCATTTATTCTTTTGGGAGATATGTCCTTATTGATGAAAAGGTAGTATTCCTTCGGGTTGAGCTTTTCGACTTTATCCTTTTCTTTCTCTAGAGCAGACATCAAATCGGAAGTAGGAGTGTTTATGTAGTTTTTGCATTGAGCGATTATGGTGCGACCGTCTTTGCAATCCGCTATGTCAATGCCTTGGTCTGCTCCTTTTCCAAATATTCTCATTTTCTGGTCGAGCTCTCTCGAAAGAATGTCCCGTGATAATTCTTCGAACTCATCGTCTCCCAATGCGAAGAAGTTATAGAACATTTTTGAAAGTCCCTTTCTTTGGATAAAAAAGTGCCTTTATTCTACTGATTGATTTATCCGGTAAAAGAGGATTTGTTGCGTGTTCACAGCAGCGTCATGTGGGTGAATCGAAAGAAGAGGAATGGGCTGGATACCGTTTGATGTCGAAGAAGCAGAGCATTAAGAGGGAATTGTGAACGTTTCTTCTACGTCGGCTTGAATGATGGTAATAGCGAGTCGGGAATCCGCGGATTCATTAGAGTCCGTGATCCAATCGTTGCTGTCCATATGTTCCAATGCCGCAGAGAGTTCATTTGTTCAATTTCTTGAGAGGGTTTTTCAATACCGGGGTATCGTCCTGCGGCAGGGTGTCAAGATGATTGGAATACCTCTCCCAACGCATGGCTCCTTCTCTGGAATACATATATGCTGATTGAATTTTAATTCAAAGGCGGCATGAAAACATGTTCGATTAATCTCTTGTTGTGCGTTTTTCCCTTTGTAAAGAGTGCGGAAACTGTACTCTAATTGAAATTATTCGTACTGTGGAAGCGCATTCCATAACAGATCTTGTCGGTGGTGAAAAAGCGCAGAATAGAGCGTTCGCGTATTCCTGCCGATGCCATGCGTTTATATCCGCGATTTTACTTTGAGAAGGTAATGGGATCAATAACGCGTCCGGCAGCACTTATCAATTCCCAAATAACAAACTATCTCGTTCTTGACAACCGTTAAACTGATTGTTATGACGAACTACGAAATGCGATTAGAGCGAATTGAGCTGAAGAATTATAGGCAGTTCGGCATCTTTGAAACAGATTTCGATAAGCGTTTAACGGTGTTATGCGGTGATAATGGGGCTGGTAAGACCGCGGTGTTGGATGCTATTGCCGTTGCGTTGGGTACGTTCCTTATGCATGTAGACGGGCCAAACGCGCGTATTGTGAGTCCGATGCTTTCGGAATCTGATGTTCGTCTACAAATTGGTAAAGCTGGTAGTTTGTCTTCGTATGAGCCGCAAACTCCTACCGTTGTGGCTGCCCAAGGAACGATAGGGGGAGACCGTATTCAGTGGTCGCGTAAGCTGAACCGATTGGGCGGACGTACCACGGTTAGTGAAGCGAAAGATGCTTCCAAGATTTCGAAATGCATGCAGGAAAGCATCAAATCTGATGCGAATGCGGTTTTGCCATTGCTGGCTTACTATGGCACGGGGCGTCTCTGGGTGCATAAACGCGGTATGAGTGGCATGCCCAATGTGTTTGAGAAACGCTTTTCACGTGCTAACGGGTATATTGATTGTTTGGATTCGGTCACCAATGAGAAGCTCATGCTTGGATGGTTCAGGCATATGACCATGGTTGGTCTGCAATATGGGCAACGGATTCCTGAACTTGTAGCGGTTCGGCAGGCGTTGTCAACTTGTCTTAAGGACTTGTCTCCTGACTATTCGGATGTTACTGTCACGTATAGTTTGAAGCAGAACGCTCTTGTGCTTACGACCGTGGATAAAACTGGTGAACAGTTGGAACTGCCTTTTGATCAATTGAGCGACGGGTATCGCGGCGTATTGAGTCTTTTTGCGGATATCGCATACCGTATGGCCGTGTTGAATCCCAACAGCACGGAGATTCTTTCTACTCCTGGAATCGTGCTTATTGATGAGGTGGATTTACATTTGCATCCAAAATGGCAAAGCAGGATTCTGGGAGACTTGCTGCGTATTTTCCCGAATCTTCAGTTCATTGTGAGTACCCATGCGCCGAAGATCATTGCTTCCGTGAAGGCATCACAAGTGCGCAGACTCGAACGAATCAATGATGTGCAGTCATACGAAGCCATTAATCGGATTCTGTTGCTTGACCGGGATTCATTGAAGCAGTTAGATTTGACTGGAGCCTATCCATCTGAGTGGTTGCATTTCTTCTGTGGCGTTGAACCGGAGAGTGAGCTGTATGGACATAGCGCCAATTCCATTCTCGAAGATGTTATGGGTGCCCAAAGTAGACCAGAAGATGTGCGTGAACTGATAGATCGTTTCTATCGGCAGCTTGATGAAAGAAATTTAGAAGCTGCTGAAGGGGTATTGAAGGTCCTAGAGAATACAGTCGGAACTGATGATGATTCTGTCGTCGGTGCGAGAAGTGCTTTGGAAACGGAGCGTTGGTGTGCTGAAAATTAATAAAAGAACGCCACCTCCGGAATTTGTCGGAGCCGCCGTACGGGCAAAGTACACATATTACCGTGCTTTGCCCGGAAAGAAAACGCCGTATGACCTTCTTGAATCCAAGGCGAAAGAGGCTTTAGGAAAGGCGTTAGCTACGGAGCAGGGGCATCTGTGTGTGTATTGCATGTCGCGAATTGGTGACCATGATATGAAAATTGAGCATCTTTATCCAAGGCATGATGAGATGGGGAAAGGTGCGGAATTAAGTGTTGAGTATACTAACCTGTTTGCTTCCTGTCGTGGTGGAGAGGGAGAGCCGAAAAGACTCCAAACTTGTGATACCCATAAAGGCAATGCGATTATTTCAGTCAATCCATTAAATTCTGATTCGATAGCGAAAATTTCTTATGGCTACGACGGCAAAGTGAAATCGGATGATTCCGATATTGAGCAGGATTTAAATGATACGCTCAATCTTAACGTGGAAAAGCTGAAGAGAAATCGGTTGGAAGCTTGGAATCATATGCGTGCTCGGATTGCGAGAAAAAATCTGAATGAGCAGATAAAAATGTATACTGCCTTTATTGAAGGGGAAGGGCAAGTTAATTCAGACATGAAAATGGAATATGCAGGTTTCCTGCTGTTCATGGCGGGGAGGGAACTGCGAAAATTGAAGGGAAAACAAAAAGGCTTGCGGAGATAGTGCTCTTGAAATTGGTGGGTTCGCACATGGTCCAGCATACATAGAATTCGCCAATCGCCGACATAACGGTTAGTAGGTCAAGAAGAACCTTTTTGGGCGGACAACGATCTTAAGCGTGCCTGCGCTTAAGATCGTTGTCTTTATAGTATGCACCGGCATATTAGCCGCATTAAGAGGCAAAGAATATTCCTCATGTGATATGCGCTTGTAATGGAGATATTCGTTCTGATTGACAGTGTCTTCCATTTGAAAATGAAAGACAAAACATACCGCTAGTATGACTTTTCCATAACAATGCTAAATTGTTTTCTTAATATGATTACTATTGGTATGGCCATAACTGTCAAAGTGACTGTTATATAAGTATTGTTAGAGAAAAATTGTCTGAATTCCTCTTGGTCGGCGGCAATCAAGATAAGACGCCAATCTTTATTGATCAACGCTGCCACTTGCGATTCGCTGGTTACGTTCTCAACTTGTGCCTTCAGCTGAGCAAGAACGCGATTGGGAGAGCTGGAAGAGATCATTTTTTGGAGGAATGCGTTCGGAGATATGTATGGCATGGTGGCCAGGGAGATGACGGATTGAATTAGTGGGGCGAAAAGCTTTGTCCATATGGGAGTATCTTTGCTGAAGCATGAGAATGAATAGCTGGGGAGCGCGAATACAGAACCGATTAAAGCCCCGATAGTGGTTGCGTCGATGAGTGTGCTCGGTGTGCAGAGCGACGAAATGTTCGCTGAGGGTATTAGATTCCCTGCCGAAAACATTGATAACCCGCTGACGATTAAACCGAAAGCGCCGCCTATTCCGCCCCAAGTGGCTATATGATTAGCTGCGGTAAGCGGATGGAACTGCCATCCTTGCCACTTGCCTACCATATAAAGAACGAGAATGGTCGCGGCAGTGTTCACTATCCAGCTTGAGGCATAGGCATTACAAAGAAACCCAAAGAAATTGTCTAACATCGTGCGTTGAATCTCTTTACCGGTTGTATATGTAATATAAAAAGTTGTTGCAAAAAGAAACAATGTAACAATGAAAATAATGGCGATAAAGATATTTGATGTTTCATCGTTATTCTTTATTTTGGTATTGCTGTCAGTGACGACTGAGTGTTCTTCTGTGGATTGTTGTTGCGGTACCACTCTTTTCTTGCCTGCGGGAATGATTGAACGAATTTTTTCTGAAAAGAGTTTCAGCATATTTTGTCCCCAGAGATGCAATCGGTGACGGAATGTGTTATCTGTTTCGTCTATTGGTAATTTTTGTATGAGTTTTTGTATGAGGAGAATGAGGCAAAGGGAAAAAATAACAGTGCAAACAGCGAATATAGCTATTCCCTTTACGATTATCTCGGGGACTTTAAATGCGTAGAGTGAAGATGAAGACAGAAGGATGGCGAAGGTAGCAATATTTATGATTCCGCAGGCGGACTCTATTCTTCTAAGCTTTATATTGGGGTCATCTTGATTTTTGGGATATTGTCTTATCTTTATTGAAATGAAGTAAATGGCAAAGATAATAATGAAAACTATGAAAAGAAGAGATTTAAACATATGCTAAAAAGTAATCCTTGAGAGCGATATCTGATTATTTTGTGTGTTTGAGGAGCGAAGACTTATTGGAAAAATACTTAGTAAATCAATTATTATTGCATTGGCTTAGTGGTGTCTCCTTTCCCTCGTATTTCATTGTAGTATTCAATATTATATTTAATTGTAGTGTATGGAAAATGTTAAAAAGGATTATTTTATGGATAATCATTTTAGGAGAAAACTACATGAAAATATTGTAAAAACAAGAGTCTTGCAATCGGGATTCTGGAATGCAAAGGTTACGGCTTGGCGGTGCAAGCGGCATTGTATGTCCCGTAAATGTTGCACGATTCCAATTTTCGGCCGTTTTTTGGAATCGTGCTACATCGCACACCCCCGTAGTCATGGGAAAGTGCCGAAAAACCCAGTTCGGGGGTATGAAATACGTGGAAAAACCGCATTTCGGCAGGAGAAATGTCGCATGATTCGAAATTTGCCCCGAAAATCGGAATCGTGCAACAAAATTCGTCGTTCCCTTCCGTGGGTCCTGCTGCTCGCAACTGCACGAGTCGATTGGCAGGGGCGGGTCCGGCAACGTTCGCTGTGAAACGGCTAGGTGATTCAATCGATTCCGGCTATTCCTGTGAATCCGAACTGGTCTTGCATTGTTTCGCGGAGCGCAGTCAGATCCAAATCAGGGTATTCATTTGTCATGTTTCTGAGAATCCGATGTAACCACCACCTAAGCAACGTTGAATCGCATTCGCCGGTTTGGTGCTTAACCTTCCATTGATAAAAAAGTAATAGTTGCTGTTGCTCCTTTTCGTCATACCCTTCGGGGACTGGGTAATGGTCTTGGGAAAAGTCGATGCTGGTGTTATCTGTTGTGGAGAGTATTTCTAGGGCTTCGGAGATATGCCCTCTTAGGCTTGGAATAAGGCAGATGAGAGCTTTTTGTTCTTCGGAATCAAGATCGCGGGGAATTCCTTGGAAACGATTGGTGATGTACGTTTTAAGCCAATTTTTCCATGCGATATCTATTTGTTCATCATTCTGCTGACGGCACCAATAGGGGAGAAACTTTGCAATCTCAGACAGTGTAGAGAATCCACTGTTATAAAGTACTTTTTTCAGTACTGCATCATATGCGTTGCTTGTATTGGGTGGCATGTTCATGAAATTGAAGAGAACATCCCAGTAGTTATTTCGGAGTCCTTGATCCTTGTATTCGCAAAGATTTCTAGCCTCTGCGATTTGATCTTCGAGAAGATTGGACACATCTTCTTCGGAAAAACTACTGGTAATACGCGGAAAAGCGAGGAAAGCCGCCCATGTTTGATGTTGGGTGCTTTCATCATGGAAGAGAGGCATTATGCACTCTCTGGCAAATTTTTTATCAAGGATAAAGAACGTGGCTAGTTTTTGGGCGCACGCTATCTGTATTGGCCAGATGAGGTTATTGGGCTGGTTTAAGAGATTCTGTATTCTATCTTTTTCGTTGCTGGGAATTCCATTCCAATCGGTTGGCGAGGTATTTGTGTATCGGTATAACACTGTTTTAATCTGATATGTGATGATGAGAGCTGGCCATAGGTTACAGGCTACATAGTCAAATTGGTTAATGTTTGGCTTCTCTGTATGAAAAGCCTGGCCATATTTTGGAATCAAAGAATCTATGAAATGCTGGGCTGTCTGGAAAAATGATTCTGCGTTTTCTGATTCAATTCGACTGATTTGCTCTGTGACAAAGAAAATTGGTGAATAAAGATTAGCCTCGTTCCAATCGAAAGCGCATACGCGTTGTGTGATGTTGCAAACATCATTCTTGAAGTCTGTGCTTCGAATCTCGTTGGTAATAAACAGAACAATCTGCACTCTTTCATATTCAGTGGTGTTTGGAGCGGCTAGGATGGCGTCCCAAAGGCCGCGGGTATCCTGCGGATGCTCTGAACAATATTCGCCGATGAGTCTGCATCCAGCTTCAAAAGAGAATGAGTCAAAGGCCTCGGCGTCCTTAGGCAAAGACAAAATTTTGGAAATCGCTTTACTGGGAGATTGTTTGACCAATGAGGCGAATTCCTCTAGGGAGATTCGTCCTTTCACTGAATGATAAGTTTTGAGCGGAACGTCTGAGTCCGGGTCTGGAACAAAGCCAAAATCTTTTTCATAGAGTGATTGCAGCTGTTGTATTTCATACCAATTCGGGTCGGCTGCAGACAGCCAGCAGACCCGATTAAATAACTCATACAAGCGTATGAGCCGTTGTCTTTCGTCTTTGTCTGTGGTTTTGGCTCTATTCGGAATATCTTCAGGGCTATACGGAGGCTGCAGTTCTTCTAGAAGTGATGCTTTCTGTGCTGCTGAAACATGTACTATGACAGCTTTAAAAAGCTGCCGAACCTCATGTTCGCAAAATCTGTCAAAAAGAAGATTCTGTTTCAGCAACCACTCAAGTTTTTCATCAGGAGCTGCTTCGCTGATTTCCTGTTCATGGATGGCAAGACGCCGCAAAACGATTTGATCACTGTGGATCCAGCGATTGGCGAGTTCGTTTTTCTCATTGTGCTGCTCTCCAAATACGCGAAGTGTATCGATAATGAGATGTAGATCGCCTCGTGTATTTCCACAAGCTTCAATTTCAGGTATCCAAATGCGAATGAACGCGTTCCAATGTTCGTGATTCGAATCCGAATAATATTCTGAAAGCAAATTCATTGCCTGATTTATTGAATTTTCGATGATCCTTTCGAAGGACGGCGAGTGCTCGCATCTTGAGGCGAGGTCATCGATGATTCCTTGTCCAAAGCTTGACGGAATGTTCCAACTAACGTTGACATCGGGCTTCTCGCCGGAAGAAAAAGGAACCGGATCTGGCTCATAGAATTTTGAGCTTCGATCAAACTCCAAAAATGGGCGCAATGCGGCTTCCCAAACAATATTGGAAGCGCGGAATTGGTCTTCGAAGCCGCACAATAAAGAATCATGCGGCATATACGGCATTGTTTTATCTTTTATGGATGTTGAGAGGAATGCTTGCAGCGCTTTCTTCGGCGTTCCATCGTTGCTAGGTTGAATTGCGGATGTTGAAAATGACTGGAAAGCATAATCGGACAGTCTCTGCTGGCATAGCTTGATGTACTGCAGGGTTATACTCTCGCTATTGAAGTTTATGTTGCAGATTCGTGTAATCCAGTTGAGGAGTTGCCGCTGTTGGGGTGTTTGAGGCTCTGTGCCATCGAACAGCGTTGAATATCGTTTTTGCTCGTAGAGCCAATTAATCCATATTGGTTCTTTTGCGGTTTGAATAAAAGTGTCTAAGCCCGACGGTGTGGAGAGTTCGCTAAGGAGACTATCTGTGTCATGCTGTGTTTGCGGAATACCCGCTTCGACAAGTTCTTTTGTTTTTCGAATGTAATCCGGAACTGACTGCGTTTTCGTGTTCGGCCCAAGCGTTAAGAGCATCGATTAGTGCTTGGTGACTCCCGTTCTGAACGGGATACTCAATGGTCTGGAACTGTAGATGTTCGAAATTGGCCAAGGTGGTTTCATAATGGTCTTTCGGCTCTTCGTTGTCATGACCGAGGAAAATGAAATGTTTAGGTCCATTGGAATGCAGACCGAGAGACAGATATCTGATGACAGGATCGTTGACACTGTAGCCAATGAATAAAACGGTGTAGTTGGCGAACACTTCAGTGAGGAAACGCGTTGCCCAACCGTCAGTGAAGTAGGCTTTTCCAAAGTCTTTATCATCAAGCACCATATTTTTGCTGGGTCTAAGTATGGAACCATGAAGATGAACTAATCCTTTGAAATCACGTCCGAGAGGGAGAGCCGGTGCGAAGTATTGTTCGCCATAATCAAGGCCTTGTTCATCCGCCGCTTCTGCAAGAAGATTGTCGTAGTTCGTAGTGATGATTCGTGGTGTTTTGCAGGCTGTGGCTAACGCCATGACAGCCGCATGTTCGCTGTTGGCGGCGGGCTGTTTCTCTTGAAAAATCTTTTTTGTTATTTCATGGGTGTTGAAATGATCGTCGGAAAGCCGGCCTATGAAATAGTCCAGTCGGTCAGCGTCCTTTTTGGCAGGGGACAAGTGGCCGCTCTGCCCAGCTAGTTCGGCAGCGAGTCCGAAAAAACCTGGAAGTCCGGAAGGAACAGATACTCCAGCGCCTACAAAAAGGACCAAACGGTCCCTCTTGAGTTGTCTTTCCAATTCGTCGGGGATATTCACAGATTCGGTAATGTACATACGATTCGATTTCTAAATGCTTTTTTATATTTAAAGGGCGTTCGGATTCTTACGTATATTGTGGTTTGGGTTTCCGGAAGAGAGCGTAGCTATTTTTCCCGGAACGATTTTCATTTGCTAAGACAAAAGAGCGATTGGAAATTGGAAGATGCAGCTTGATTGAACTGCTCTTTTATGGCGTTGACTCCCAAAAAGGCTTTGCTGTGCGAGGCGTTGTCGAGAGGGGCGCCGAACTGCCAGATGCGGTGTCCAGCAGTTCGGGCGCGGATTAATAGCGAGTTCAACAAATGTTGTCACATTTTTAATGACTCCTGAGAGATAATTTACATGTCGTAAGTCATGGTCCCTGGCATGTGGCTATGCCTCTCTACTGGTTGTCGTGTATTTCTATGTGTTAGTTTTGGAATCGTTGTCTTGATCAGTGAGACGAATAGTCAATGCTGAGGATGAAAACGACATGGTGCTTGTCTCCCTGTGGCGATGTTTGATATTCGTCGCAATACTGGTAGTTGATCCGAGCCATGCTTGAAAGTTCATAATGGATGGTTTTAGAGAAGCCTTTCCCTTTTGGGGTTCCAGCCTTGCCTCTCAGGAAGCAGCTATTAGCTATAGGGTCTTTGCCGCCTGGCGAATATGCGACATGATCCCAGAATTGTTGGGCTTGCTGCAAGCCAACCCGTTCGACAATCTGATTCCAAGCTGCTTCGTACTTTCTATGAACCAATATGCGGTATTTAGGTGCATTGATAGGTTTCCCTCCTGGCCTCTTTGCTGGCACTTCGGGATCATATGCTCCCATTGTCCGCTCCTGATGCTGGTGCCTGGGCTTCGGTGAAGTCCGCTTTTTCGAGCTCTGAAGATAGCAGGATGCGTTTCCGTAACGGGTCTTCAAGCTGTCCGGCTGTTGCGCGCCACTCTCGTATTAAACAGTCGAGACCGGTGAAGTCATCTTCAGAGGCATCGATAATGAGTTCATTGGCTAAATCTTCGCAGAAAGTGCTCAGATCATCGTTGTCGAGGACGCGCAACCATGCTAAATCGCCCCATTCTACTGTGTTGGGACGATTCTCTGAATTGATAATGCTGCGTAGTCTTTCTAGACGCATAGACCATTGCTGATATTTTTCAAGATTCGACAGTCTGCTTTTTTTCAGCATGACCAAATCCTGGTCTTTATCTCGAATGACGGCGCAGTCGGTTCGAGCCGCTTCTATCACTGCTGTTCTTTTTCTTGCTAAATCGGAAACTTGAAAAGTCCCCATCATCATACTCCTGCGTTTTTGAAACCTTTATACATAAAAAAGTATACATGATATTATATAAAAATATCGCTGTTGATGAAGAAGGAAAGAGAATACGTGTATGGACGCTGTTTGTGAAGTTCGGATTCCGGAAGGTCTGCGGAAGGTCTTCTATGTGCTTTATTCCGCAGTCATGCGGCCCATTCCGGACACTGACGAAAAAGCGCATGAACGTATTTCCCTTATCAAAAAAATGATTACCGCATTAGAAAAGCACGGCCTTACAGAGAGCGTTCTTAGATATGGATTTGCCGATGACATTGCCGTTTTTCTTATTTCAGGGGTAATTTTGAATAAAATTGGTCTTCCTGATTCCATGGTGTCTCGTTGGCGCAACATCCTCGGAATAGAGGAGGATGGGAAAGATTGTTCCTGGTTCTTAAATGATATCCATAGATTTAAGATCTGGGCTTCTACTGCTTCTATGAATGATTTAATAGGTTTTATCCCTCCTTCAAAGGATGAGTGGGATAATCTTAATCTTGCTCCCATGGAGGATTTATCTGTCGTGGAATCCTATGTTTGGTTAAGAGACAGATATTTGTTTGGCGACAATATGAAAGCGTGGGAAGATTCATCTTTACGTAAAGAGTACAAGTTTATCCATTGCGGTTATACAGATGCCTTTCCTGAACGTGCCGTTGAAAAATTGGGTCTAGATGAGGTGAAACTCAATTCAGAAATTGCGAAGCGTGCCGTTCTGCGATCGGATAGGAGTAACTCTCGTCTTTACATGCAAGTGTACGAGTCTGCTAAACGGCATTTGGCTCGTCAGGAGTACGGTGCTGCTGCCACATTGTTTCAATTCTTTTTAAAGCAATACCCTGGCGATACGTGTGCTCAAAATTCACGAGGGTTCTGTCTCATTCCCGATTCCCCTAGTGAAGCTGGAGATATCATTCAGGATGCATTGAAACGTGGCCTTACAAATCGATGTCTCGGTTACTACAATCTTTGTTGTTGTCTTATTCTGCAACATGATTATGATTCTGCTCTTCGAACTGCGGAGAAATATTGGTTGGAGTTTAGGAATAATGATGATATATGTGAAGCTTTAATCTGGGAAATTCAGGATGGAGAATGCACTCTGTGTGATAGTAAAAATGTGCAGTTGTCGCTTGTTGATTTATGTGTATCGATAAGCGAAAAAATAGACGATAAGGCTCGTTTGCACTCTTGGATTAGCCGCAAGAATGTGTTTATTGAAAATGAGAAGTGTGATATTGATACTGAATCTAAATGTTGAGCATGAACTTATTCTATGAGGTACGAATATGATACTTTGCCTATGGATGAGAGGTTGTGGATATTTTTTTGGAAGTTGAATGGAAAGATTTTCATACTCCAGAAATTCTTTGATGGTAAAGAGAATGTTTGGGAGGAAGATGAAGAGGATTCTTGGTCTATTGATAGCTTCAATCTTCCTGATTGGCTGAGACGTTTTCTTTGAGCATAACATCTGGTGTTTTGCAACGACGGTTTTTAGGAAAGGAAGATCGAGTATGCTTACCAAGACGCAAATGAAACATGAGATTGTGGGGCAATCTGCTCTCAGTCTGCTTGCTTCGGGAATTCGATTCATGGAGATTCCGCAGCTTTATCCGACGTTTGACAATGTGTTCGAACATGCGTTTAAGGAATGTGGGCTGGATAGGGTCTATCCGCATGTCCTTGGGCTGAACTATTCGGATCCGCAAGATTTGGTTGATGATTCAATCGTCCATACGGGCTATGAGATCACGCCTGCAAGGTGGCGCAGGGGGATTCATGAGGGAAGACGTTGTTATGAGCTTTATTTCACTGATGCCGCTGATCAGGATCGGCTTGAGAAGGGCTATGATCCCCGGAGCATAGTCAGGGAGATTATTTCTCAGGATCATGGGTCTGAGGACGTCTCGCCTTTTGCAGCGTGGCCATGGGCTGATTTCGGCAAGGTGATGGGCGATGAGTTAATTGCTCAGAATGTTGCGCGGTATCCTGCCAAGGGTGCGGAACTCGGGCAAAGTCAGAGCTGAGGGTGGTGCGGCTTGCGCGGGGCTCTGACAGTGCTTTGCTTTCCAAGAGTTTGTGCTAGTAATGGGGAGGGGGTCGTGCGTACCGTGCAGCGCGCTCAGGGCCTGCCCATCGCAATCGTGGGGGAGATCTCTTTCGAGAACGGTTGGATCACGCGCGGCCAGCTCATGGAGTCCGCTGAGCGTTATGGCAAGGGCCCCTACCGGCATTTGAAGGGCATCGTCGACGATGAGATCATGCTCGTCCCCAACCAGAAGAACTGACAAAGGTCTGGTTCCGGGTGTTCCGGCTTTCCATCTTTCAATGTCTCTGCAACAGTTCGCATACCAGAAATCCGTTAGTGTGAGATGTGCTGCGCTTTCTCTAGAACGGAAATCCTGTTGAGACACGCTGAATTGACATTGCTGATATTCATGAGTAAATTTATCAGATGCGATAAAGCTAGGCGTTGTCTAGTTCGCGAAAACCGTTCCCTAGATAGGGAACGGTTTTCGTGCATTAGGGAGGCGTTATGTATAGACCATTTATGGCATAGAAAGCCAAGTGCAACAGCTTAACAGACGTGGTCTGCAGACTGACATGCGCACTCCGTGGATTTTGGAACGTGAAGGCTATTATTCGATTGTTAACGGGTACAAGGATCCTTTTCTCGATAAAGAAGCCGGAAAAAGAACACATGAAGACCGATATCTTACTGGCACGTCGTTCAATGACTTGTATGCTCTTTTCGTTTTTGATAGGAACTTGCGATTCTTGTTGTTCCGTATGACTACGTTGTCAGAAGCTATTCTGAAGACAATATGCTCATACGAATTCACCAAAGAGAATGCAGAAGAGAAAAATCCTTATCTGAATATCGCAAATTATGCGGAAACAGGCAAAGCACACGACAAAGCTGTATTACTTATTCCAAAGTTAGAGAAAATCATCTCTTTAAACAGAAATCCTAGATTCCCTGATAGGAAAGAATATCTTCGGCATTGTCTCGAGGAATATGAGGGGGAAGTGCCGCTTTGGGTATTGTGCAATGATCTCACTATTGGTCAGATCTATTGGTTTTTCCAAGCGCAGGGTAGCGTTGTCCGTGGAAATATTGCGCGTAGCTTTACTGCTTTATATAAGGATTCTCACCGTCATGGGGAAGAGATTACTTCTATACAGCTTGACAAGATATACCGGAGAATAAAGGATTTTCGAAATATATGTGCTCATGATGAGCGATTGTATTGTGCACATCCTCATGATAGGAACATCACTGTATTCCAGCTTGTTAAGGATTTGAGGCTGGTCACGGACAAGAAACGGTATCTGGAATTCCTATAGCAGCTTGAATCTTTACTCGTAAATCTAGAAAAGGATATCCCTGATTATATTGGTTATGTATGCTGCGAGATGGGCTTGCAAAATGTAGATGTATTGCAGACTTGGATACAGACAAGCCGAAAGCTGTAAACATTGGAGAACTTTCCGGGAGCTTCGTAGTTCCGAGAATCTCTGGCCATTACTATGCCTTTCGTGAAACCTTATAGCGAAGATTGTTAATCCCCCTATATCTCATGGTATCCGGATGTTACGTATGTTATGCTTTATGACAAAGCATACGTTGCTAGGCCTTGGGTGCGTTTTCTTGCTATGGACGCATGCTTCCGGCCGCTTCGGCACGTTCTGTGTCCCTAAATGTTGCACGATTCGAAATTTGCCACGAAAATCGGAATCGTGCAACAAAATTCGTCGGTTCCTTCCGTGGTTTCTTATCTCTTGGCAGGTTCTCGCGGCATCTGCCTTTCAGTATCCTACAGTCTGCATGATTAAGGAATCCGTGCGTCTAACCTTATATCGGCCGCGCGGATTTCTCTTGGCGGAATCGTGATTGCCGGTATTATCGGCGCCCCCTCATGAAACATCATCATTGAGCATCATCACGCTGCTCTACTTGATGCTTTTTGTCGAATAAATCTGCATGCCGTCGCCAGTTATGCTGAACATTATTGGCGTTCAGAATAGACACCGTTCTCATCGCGAAACGTCGGCTTGACTGAACGTACACTATTGCAGATATTCTCCAACCTTGTCCACAAAGTGGCTGACATTAGCTGAATAGTTTGGATAGGCAATGCTTAACTGTTCATGATTTTGGGCGTAAACCAACACAACATTGTTGTATTCGAATTCGGTTCCCTTATTGGTCGCTGCCTCAATTCGGTCTTCAAGATCGCCGTATTTTTGCAATGCTTCAGAAAGCTGATCTTGGCGGAAAGACTCGATATCAAGGAGTTGATCTTCGCGAGAAAGTTTGAGGAGAAACAGCGTTGCCGCTTTATCCGTTGGAGGATTCAAAGGGAAGATGCTGTCTGTGGACGCTGCCAAATCATCCAATAAGCATGATGAGCATTCAAGCGTCTGAAGCTCTTTTACCAATTCCTTTTGGCTGCGTTCAAAGCCGGGAACCTGCGGGGCTCCCTCTTCGAGAGCGAATAGGCTGGAAACAATTTGAAAGAATTGAATCCTTTCCTGGTCTTCAGGCCCTACGGCCTGTCTACGAACTTCGGGGCTTTTGTATTCGGTGCCATAGATTTCTCCAGCGGCCTCAACAGCTGTTGCCCAGTAATGTTGAAGCTGTGTTCGAATCTGTACCTCCACTTGATAAGAGCCTGTTTGAGTCTCAGGTTTGAACAGAAGGTGGCGGGATCGGTATCCGGACTTTTGCGGATTGAGGATATAGTCCTTCTCTCCGCTGCCTTTCTTGAGAGGGATTTGAGATTTCAGAATTTCAGCCGCTTGACGGACCTGATTATTGGTCTCTAAAATCAGACGGCATCCTCCGATATCATCCAATTCGCCTAATTTCAGGTGGGTTTGGGCGCGTTGCAGTTTACGAATGATGGAAGCAATTCGTTTGAGACGATAAGTGCAGACGGATTCGGCAAAATAATTTGAGCACTTTAAGACCTCTGAAAAACACTCTTGAGTGGCTTCGATATGCTGATCACGCCAAGCTTGTGCTGTATCGATAGCGAGCTGGTATTCTTCCGGCGAAACTGATTGTGCTCCTGCACGTAATATTTTCCCAGCATTGTTCGCTCTGTTCCGACTGATAGTGCCGAGGCTGATGGTAGTAAGGGGCGCGTCCATGGCCATCCACTATACTAGACTGATTTCAGATTTCATATATATGAGGGGAGGATTGACATGGCAACTGTGGTGGATGTCGCGGCGTACATTCTTAAACGCTGTGGAGCAATGACCACTATGAAATTACAAAAGCTCGCGTTCTATTCGCAGGCGGAATCTTTGGCTCGTCGTGGACATCCTCTTTTTGACGAAGATTTCCAAGCATGGCGTGGCGGCCCTGTATGTCGTGAACTGTATGCGCAGCACAGGGGAAAATTCCTTATCCGTGAAGGCGAGCTTCCTGTGAACGACTGTGAAAAGACGCTTTCTGAAGAAGAAAAGCAAACCATAGATGCAGTGTGCGCGGTGCTGTCGTCTCGTACGGGAAATGAGCTAAGCATAAGGACGCACGCTGAGAGCCCTTGGAAAATCGCGCGCGGTGATTTGCCGCCTTCCGCTCCATGCAGCACGATTATCAGCAAAAAGACAATTCAAGAATATTATGCCGCTAATCCCATTGTGCGGGAAAGTATGCAGAAACAAGTGCCAACGCCGAACACCTTTATTTGATCACTCACAGTCATCTAGGCGTCTAGAACGCTGTTCCCCGTGATTGACGTTAGCTACGTGCCGGTCAACGAGGGGTGGCGGATGGCTCTTGACGGATGAAGTCGAGCAGGATGCGGACCGCGTAGATCGCCAGCAGGATTCCAAGTATTTGAAGAATTGCCAACGGCTTGCTGGTAGAGGTTCTTCAGGTTGAACAGTCGGACCCAGAGCAGTTACTCGGAAGTTGCGTAGTAGATGATTGTGTTGAAATAGCCCAACAAAACATCACCAGCTTCATCGAGATGGGTGACGTTTCTGGGACTCTTGGTTCCTCTCTGATAAAGCGCATTAAAATATATGGGAAAAAGGGGGAGTCTGCCTTGGATGCGTTTTTCTTGCGGTGGTTGCATGCTTCCGGCCGCTTCGACACGTTCTGTGTCCCTAAATGTCGCACGATTCCATTTCTCGGCTGTTTTTTGGAATCGTGCTACATCGTGCACCTCCGTAGTTGCAGAAAAGTGCCGAAAAAACCGGTTTGGGGGGGGGTATGGAATAGGCGGAAAAACCGCATTTCGGCAGGAAAAATGTTGCACGATTCGAAATTTGCCCCGAAAATCGGAATCGTGCAACAAAATTCGTCGTTTCCTTCCGTGGGTCCTCATCTCTTGGCAGGTTCTTGCGGCATGGTGTCCGCTGCAAGCTTGGTGTTTGGACGGTGAGGCGAGAGGCTCAGTGGCGGGCGCAGGGCCTGCCGATCGCGATCGTGGAGGAGATCGCGTTCGAGAACGGTTGGATCACGCGCGGCCAGCTCATGGAGTCCGCGGAGCGTTACGGCAAGAGCCCGTACGGCCAACACCTCAAGGGTATAGCCGACGGCGAGATCATGCTCGTCCCCAACCAAAAGAGCTGATTCCTCGAGACTGATGGTGTATTAGGGGTGCTGCCTCATTGAGGCAGCACCCTGATGGCACTTTGACTGACGGTGCTTCTTATGGATTGCGTCGATGAGCGGCACTTCGACGAGGAGTGTTTTGACTGGAGACGTTCCAATGGGCGGCGCTTCGACTGGCGGTGAAGAGGGTCATCTGCCTTATGAGTGGCGGATTTGGGCGGCGTGAAAATGTCATTTCGCTTATCTGTGGCAGGCAATCGGCAGAGATATACCCTTTAACTGTGGAAAATGTACCCCCAAAGTGGCTTTTGCCCGTTATGACCTGCCACATATAGACGAAATGGGAGTTTCCATCTTCCGAAATCTGTCACATATAAGCGAAATGGGGAGCTGGGCACATACATTCCGTCACTTTCAGGGCGTGGCGGAATGATGATGAAAGCCTGTACCGGTCACTACCAATGATTTGAGGAAATTGCCAATAAGTCTCGTACGCGCACGATATCGACAGGGAATGTTCCTTATTTCACAGCCCATCTGTTTGAGTTCCCAAAAAATGTGTTCAATGTATGAAGGGATGAGGAATAGTTCGAGGGGGAAGATTATCCTTGGAAAGGATATTGTCAACGTGAGATGGGGAAGTTCAGTGACTTCTGTAGAGAACGCTAATGTGCAGCAGCCTACCGCACCGCAAGGGGTAGTTGAGGAAGCGGATGACGGCATCACTCTGATGGATCTGTTCAAAATCATTCGTAAGCATCTGGTCACCGCGATCATCGCATTCGTGGTGGTAGTGGCAGGCGTGAGCGCCTATACCTTCCTCGCTCCGGCGAAGTATACGGCTACGGCCCAGACCATGGCCACCTATAACGCTTCCGATGGTGGCGAAAGCATCGCCCAGCAGTCCACTGGCGGCAGCTACATTTCCAACCAAATCACCTCATACCCAACGCTTGCCACCACTTCGAAGGTGCTCAAGCCGGTCATCGATGATCTCGGTCTGGACGAAACCGTGACGGATCTTGCCGGCCAGGTCACCGTCACCAATCCGACCAACACCGCATTCGTGAACATTGCCGTGGTGGATGGAGATCCGAAGCAGGCCGCGGACATCGCCAATTCCGTTGCCGAATCGCTGAAGAACGTCATTGAAAGCGACCTGTACTCCGGAGATAAGTCCCCGGTGAAGCTTTCCATCGTGCAGAAGGCACAGGTTCCGACGTCTAAGTCTTCGCCGAAGACTGCCCTGTATTTGGCTGTCGGTGTGGTGCTCGGCATCATCATCGGCGTGTTCGCCGCACTCATCAAGGACCTCCTCAACACTAAGGTTGAAGAGACTTCCGATGTGCGTAGCATCGTTCGAGCATCTTCTCTTGGCTCCGTTCCGATGGACGCTTCGCTTGATAATAAGCGTCCGGTGCTGGTAAGCCAGCCTAACGGCGCTATTGCCGAGGAATTCCGCCGTATCCATACGAATATCGACTTCCTGCAGACCGACCGCACCGAAGGTGTGGGCCAGCTGCTTGTCATCACGTCTGCGCAGCCGTCCGAAGGCAAGACCACCATGGCTATCAACACTGCGGTGGCCCTTGCTGAAGATGGTGCGAAAGTACTGCTTATCGACGCTGATCTTCGCCACCCGTCCGTTGCTCACCACTTGGGCATTGAAGGTGCCGCCGGTCTGGCGCACGTGCTGTCCGGACAGATGGGCCCGAAGGACGTGGTGCAGAGCTACTGGAAGCCGAACCTGCACATTCTGCCTGGCGGCAAGAGGCCGGCGAACGCTGGCGTGCTGCTGGGTTCCGAAACCATGAAGCTCATGGTGGAGCAGGCGCTCACCCAATACGATTACGTGATTATTGATACCGCCCCGTTGACGGTGTCCAACGATGGAGCGGTATTCGGCCGTTGGGCCAAGGGCCTTCTGCTGGTGGTCAGCCGTAACGTGTGCGAGAAGAAGTCCCTGCAGGAGGCGGCCGACACGCTCGCCACCGCGCAGGTGCCGGTGCTTGGCTTCATCTTCAACCGTGCAGATCCGAAGAAGGTCAACTCCCACTCCAACTATTACTACTACTATGAAGATGGTGCTCCGCGTAGCAGCCATCGTGCAAACGGCAAGAAGAAGAGGATCTGACGTTTTCCTTCTTCACGGAATGAGGGGTGTATGGCAACTGAGAACGATGATTCCCAGTCTATGAACGGTATTCTGTCCAATATATCTCGGGATGTGGTGGACACCAGCTGGGATATTCCTCCGCTGACCTTCCCCAAATTGCAGCCTACCGATTCGGAAGAGGCCGCTGGTGCGGATGAGACTCCGCTTGCGGAGCCCCGTACCATCGCTTCCTCCGTACCTGCGCAAACGGAACAGCCGGTTTCGGCTGCGCCAACAATCGCGGATATACCTAGTATGCCGCTCGACACCATCGATTTCGATGATGCGGTTGCACCAGCCGATGCCGAGGAAACCGCCACTTTGCCACCCCTCGTTTCTTCGACAGATGAACAGGACGCCGAAGCGACTCAGGCCTTTGATGCATCAGATGGCATAACCGACCTAGAGGAGCTGGCCGCGGAAGATCCGGAACATGATCCGCTGAAAACCATTCCGGTCGCGCCGAAAGAGCCATCTGCGGACAAGCGAAAGATTATTGCCATTGTCGCTGCGATTGCGGCAGTGGCGGTTGCTATCGCCGGCGTCATCGTGGTACGCAATCGTATCAATTCGAAAGAACAGCGTGCGGCAGTGGTGGTATGTGAGAAGGCGAAATCCAAATACTCCAAAGCCAACGAAAAACTGCAAAACGCCATCGAACAGGCGACCAGTTTGCAGGGCACTGCGGCAAATCAGGTGGCGGATGCCGCCACAATCGACCAGCTCACTCAGGCCGTGACCAAGGCGCAAAACCTCAAGACGGTCGGCGGATGTTCGGTGTTGCTGTCAGAGACCACACTGCGTGCGCACGCCCGTAGCATGAGCAAGCAGATCAGCAATATCAAAGAACAGACCAAGGCCGTTACCGCAGCAGCCACAGCTGTGGCCGCCAGCAAGCGAGCTTTGGAAGTGAATAAGACGACTGCCGCGTTGCAGAAGACCATTGCCGACGCAAAGACGTTGCTTGACGGTTCTGCAGGCCAGGTTGCGGACGAGTCGACACGTGACGCGCTTGCCAAGGCGATTGACGCTGCCCAGAAACTCCTCGATGGCAAAAGCACCGATGTCGCGGCCATGCAGAACGCTTCGAAGGTGATTTCCTCGACTTCTGACGGCGTGAACAAGTCTGTGGCGGAGCAAACTGCTGCTAATGCCCAGTCGAATACCAATTCGAATACCAATAACGGCACTACGAACCGGCGCTACACGTATACGTGGCAATTTGGTCCGGGCTCTGGAAACGGTGTGAACGGTGGTGGTTCGACCGGTGGCAATAACAATGGTGGCTCAACCGGTGGTAATGGCGATTCGACCGGCAACGGTAACGGTGGTTCGACCGGCGGTAACGGCGGTTCTAACGACGGTAATGGCGGTTCGACCGGTGGTAATGGCGATTCGAACGGCAACGGTGGTTCAACCGGCGGTAACGGTGGTAATGGCGATTCGAACGACAATGGCAATGGTGGTTCGGACGGCAGTAACGACAACTCAGATACAGGTACTGCTGGCGAATAAGCCATACCGGAGAAGGATTTGGATATAGCGAATGGTACCCCCATAGGTCCCTCTTAATTTCTGGGGGGGGCTGTGGTAAATTGTTTGCCGTATGCAGCTGAAGGGGAGGGAGATACATGCAAGGCGTGAATACCGGTGAATCCGGCGCACCAAACGGCGAGCAAGGTATGAGGACTCAAGAGATTCATATCGTCTCGTCCAATGCGCATCGACAGGCATACGCGTCCATGCAGAATCAGCGTCTGCAAAAGCAGTTCGAGCCGATGACTTTTTCCAATACCCCGTTTCCTGCGGAAAAGGAAGGACATAGGCGCGGCAAGGCTGAATCGACTCCCCGGTGGCGTTTCGCCTTCGTCGCCAGCCTGATCGCCATCGATTTGGCAGTGATGCTGCTTTCGTTGACCGTCAGCCTTGTAATCAACGGTGCTGCTTTCGATGCCATCGGCGATGTGATGCCGTTTTGGCTTTTCCTCATTCTGTTCAGCCTGATTTGGTTGCTGTGCTTGGCATTCGCGGGCACATACCACCGCCATGTTATGGCGGACGGCTATGAGCTGTATGCCAAAATCATCAATGCGTCGTTGCTGACCATCATCTCATACTGCAGCCTTGCATTTATTTTCAAACTTGCATTGCCCCGTACTGCGTTGATTATCGCGCCAGTCATCGCCTTCTTCTTGGATATCATCGCACGTTGGCAGATGCGTCAAGCGTTGCATCGTCACCGCAGCAAAGGCTCTTGCAAGTACAGAACGGTGGTCATCGGATCTTCCGATGGCATCAACAAAGCCTTGCAGACCATGCGCAACTGCATGAATTGGGGGTACGAACCAGTTGCTGTATGCCCAATTGAAGCGGATCCAGCTTCAAAAGACGCTTATGTGGTTACCTCATACACACCGGATGCCAATATCGAAGGCTCCAGCAAACTTAAGGTGATTCCTTTCAACTCGGCATTCCCACGTATTTGCGAAAGCCTCGGTGTACAGGAAGTCTATGTGGCTGACGTGCTTTCGCGTGATTCCGAAATGTTGCATGGTCTTTCTCTTGCGGTGGAGTCGCTGGGTATGGAACTTGCCTTGGCGGTCTCCCTGGCGGATGTGAGCGGTCACCGTTTGTATCTGCGAAACACCACGGAACAGCCAGTTCTGTTGGCTTCCCTGCCGCAGTACACGGGAGCTGCGAACGTAATCAAGCGTTTGCTGGACATCATCGGCTCACTGTGCGCGCTGATTATTTCCTCTCCGATTCTTCTCGGCGTCGCCATCGCCATCAAGCTTGATGATGGCGGTCCGGTGTTCTTCTCTCAGACCCGTATCGGACTGCACGGCAAGCCGTTCAAAATGTATAAATTCCGTTCCATGGTCACCAATGCTGAGGAGCTGAAGAAGAAACTCGCTGAGGAAACTGGGCAGGAAGACCGGTTCATCTTCAAAATGAAAGATGATCCGCGTATCACCAAGGTAGGTCACTTCATCCGTAAGACTTCTTTGGATGAGTTCCCGCAGTTCTACAACGTGCTCAAGGGCGATATGTCTCTGGTCGGTCCGCGCCCGGCATTGCCGGAAGAAGTGGCCCGCTATGGTTCCCTATATTCCGCCCGACTGCTGGTCAAGCCGGGCATCACCGGTCCGTGGCAGGTGTCCGGCCGGTCCGATCTTTCACAGGAGCAAAGCGAATATTTGGACGTCTCCTACATTGAGAATTGGTCCATCGCTGGAGATCTTGCGATTCTTGCCAAAACCGTGATGGTAATCTTCACTGGCCGTGGATCGTACTGAGCCAATAAGTGGGTTTTCTGTGATTTTCCCTCTGTTCTTGTGATGGAACAGAGGGAAATTTCATTTGGCGGCCGAAAAAAGGGGTGCCATGTGGCACAATAATGCGCTGGAATAGTCAAATTGAGTGCTTAATGATTTGAGGAGCAAAGCATGGGGCAACATGCTCAAGCAATACGGGAAAAACATACGGCACGGAATGTGACGCTTATTGTACTTGCGGTGCTGATCGTGTTACTCGCCATTGCCGCAGTGTTCGGTATGCAACTGTATAAGCAGGCAAAAAGCGTCAAGGCACACGAATCGCAAGCCATATCCTCACTATCCGCAATCAATGACCCTGCAAAGCTCAAGGATGCCGCCGCGTCGCAGGCGTCCATCGCGCAGGCTCAGCAGCAGACGGCGCAGGCCAAGCAGATTGCGCACGGTTCACTATGGAACGTGGCTGCGAAAATGCCGTTCGTCGGCAGTGACATCGCCACTGTGCAAGGCATGACGGAAGTCGTGGACAACCTTGCACAGCAGACACTGCCATCGTTGACCACTGCGGTGCAACAGCTTGCCGGGGCCAATCTTTCCGGTGCGGAAGGGCAACTCAACCTGCAGCCAATCGCCGATGCGCAAGGCAACTTCGACAAGCTCAACCAGCAGGTGCAGCAGCAGAACAAGCAGTATAACAGTCTTGCCGAGCCGAAAATCGGCATGGTGAAGAAAGCCTATCAGCAGGGCAAAGACCAGCTTGACAACATCGCCGATCTGGTCGGACAGGTCAGCAACGCCACTCACATGCTGCCTTCCTTCCTCGGCCAGAACGGTGCCCGCACATACTTGCTGGCGGCGCAGACCACATCCGAAACACGTTCCGGCGGCGGCTTGGTTGGCTCCCTCGGCACCATGACTGCGGATCATGGCAAAATCGCGGTGGGGGACTTCCACCCGAATGCTGAATTCGTCAACGGCAACAACGGCACCGCTGAGGAACATGCGGTATTCAACAGGCCGTTGGGTTTCTCCTTCGACGTGCGAGACACCTTCGCGGTGCCGGATGTTTCCCGCAACGCGGAAATGCTCAACGCTTCATGGCAGCGTTCGCAATATGCCTGCAACATCGACGGTTTGATTTCCGTGGATCCGGTGTTCATCCAGAAGATGGTGGAGATCAACGGACCAGTCACTTTGTCCAACGGCACTGTGCTTACCGGCGAGAACACCGCCGAATACATGCTCAACACCATCTACAAGGACGTTCCTGTGGCACAGCAGGACGAATACTTCGAGTACATTGCCAAAACGGTGATGGACGGCGCTTTTGGCAACATGACTGTGGACAAGATGATGAAGGTGGCGCAAAGCATCGGTGATTTGGCCGAGAACCGCCACTTCTACGCCTACACGTTCCACGATGACGAAGCGAAGTACTTCCAAGGTGCTGGACTCGCCAAGAATGCGCCTGAGAGCGAGACCAATCCGGAAACGGGCATTTACATCAGCGAGCAGAATCCTTCGAAGATGGGTTGGTATATCGACCGTACCAGCGAAGTGACCAAGACAGGTGACAAGACCTACCACGTGAAGTACACGCTGACCAACCGTATGACTTCCACGGAAATGGCTACCTGCACGAGTTACATTCTCGGTGGTGAGCAGAAGGGCGTTGGTGGCGTGCCCGTGGCGCCGAGTGGCACATCCGCGCAGCGTGTGCTGATTTACGCGCCTGCAGGTGGTTCGATTGGATCAATCGCCGTGACCGGTGATGTGCGTGACCGTAGCAATGCCACCATGGACGGCAAGCCATTGAACTCCAGTATGGCGTACATCGCACCTGGCAAGAGCGTGACGTACGAGTTCGACGTGACCGTGTCTGACAAGGCCACGGCTGATATGAAGCTCGATCAGACGCCGTGTGGCAAAATGACCAATGATGTGAAATACAACTATTGAAATATGGCGCGGTAATTCTCGACATTATTGGTGCATGATTTCCTTGAATTCATCTCAATGAAAACTTGTTCAATGAAGTCTATGAATTATTGCTATATTCTTGGAAATACAGGGGGTATTTCTGCTGGAAAGCGGAGATACCCCCTATTTTATTAGTGAAAAAAGGGTGTATTTATGCGAATTGTTGTATTATATTGCATGTAATTAATATCCTATATTTTCAAGGGGTTGGCATGTCTGTTCTTGACGGATTTGAAGCAGTGGGAGAAAAGATCACCACCAATAAGATGACCATGACGGTCATGGAATCATCCGTTCGCTTTTCCAAAGGCGTGACCGAAGCGCTCGGATGCCCGGCATACGTGAAATTGTTGGTGAATGACAAGCAGAAGAAGATCGCAGTCCAGGCATGCGACGCCAAAGACGAGAACGCCATCAAGTTCTGCAAGACCAAGCGAAGCAAGGCCGATGGCGTCGACTCTGACGCTGCAGGAAAGGCTTCTTCCGTGACCGTGCGTACCACCGATGTGCTGGTAGCGGTGCAGAAGTATTTCACTTTCCCGCCGGTCGCAGACGACCAGATCGCCTATTTCGCCATGGATGGCGAGTCCTACCCGGATGAGAAGGTTGTCATTTTTGCTGTGGCCGATGCTGCAAAGGGTGTATCCGGCAAGCGCGGTCCCCGCAAAGGTTCGCATCATACGGCCAAAGATGGCGAGTAAGTGAACAATATTCCGCTCAGCTTGAAAAATCGCATATAGTACAGTTCTCTTGATGTGAGTGCTGTACTATATGCAGTATCTTGATAGGCTGTGCGAAACGTCCATAAACGCTAATAATGAGTACGTATGCATCCAGCCCAAAAATCCTGAAAAAGGGAGCTTGGAATGAATGTGGCAGGTAGTGGGCGTGTAGGATCTTCGTTCAGTATTCGAGTCGCTCAAAATAACGTGCTTGGTTGGCGATGGACGGTGGAAAAAGAGCATGACGGCTTTTTCGAGCCCGTTGCGTCTGGCCGTTCGCTCACGCGTAAGATGGCCAAAAGGGCCGCGATAAAAGCGATGAATGAATTGCGTGCATAAACAACCGTAACGCCATGAATGGCCTGCATCTTTCCATATGAAATATAAAAGAGGCATATAAGACAGGGCCCGGCCGCAGGCGTGGCGGGCGCTTTGATGTATGAAA
>OHBJ01000050.1_pt1 | contig 47869 bp, 31 predicted proteins | sample 1577241 | NCBI WGS metagenome assembly OHBJ01 (sample SAMEA3541594, study PRJEB24748) | human gut metagenome | biome: human gut; feature: human-associated habitat; material: faeces | place: China | collected 2012 | reverse complement strand
TATTTGACATGACCAAATAAAATCGTATCTAAATTTCGCAAAATCAACAGATTATGTGCAGACCATTACTTGCTTAAGCAGAAGGCTTTTTCTCCCGGAAAGATAACCTCAACGCGTCCGCTGAACAGTTACGCTACCGATGAGGAACCAGCGGTTGCGGTATTCCTTTAGCAAATAGGGATAGACTATGTGTTCGACCGCCTGTCTGGCGCGGAATGAGCGGTACGTCACCTTTATGGTCTGCCGCTTGCGCACTGCGTCGTAGATTGTCGAGATGAAGGAGGCGCCGCTATAGCAGGGAACGCGCTCCATGTCCATGGCCGGGACGGACGAGCCGCTGTTGCTCGAAATCTGCTCGTTGAGTTTGCTGATAATATCTACCGACGATTGCAGTTGCGGGAACATTTGCAATTGCCGCAGGATATCGACGGCCGAGTTAAGCGCTTCGAGCCCCTCCTCGTTGAGAGGCAAATGCGAGATGCTGAAGTCGGGGTCGTCGTATTCGTAATACTTGATGTCACGCACCACAATCGGGGCGTTGTAGCCGAGGCGGTCGCTGCGCATCAGCGCCAGGTCGTTCTGGAAAGTGCGGCGGCTCACCCTCTTACTGCGTCCCTCGTACTCCGCCAGCGCGTCGGTGCAGGCGTCTATAAGGTCATCGATGGTCCAGCGGCGGTACCTGTTCTGAAGGCAACGGTCTATGGTTGAGATACGTATGAGCGTGGAGCGATTGAGCGGCATAGAATGTAATTTTCTGCAAATATAGCGATTTCAGGCCTTATGCGCAAGAGCGGGATTCAAGTAATGCAAATATGTGGTGATTTTTTTGTAATTTTGCGCCATGTTTCAAACTGACCTATCACATAAGAAGGCTTCGGACAGCCGCTACGACCTGCTGAAATTTCTGCTTGCCATGATGATTGTGGCGCTCCATACACGACTGTGGCCCGGTGTGCTTCTGCCCTGGTTACGCTTGGCCGTGCCGCTGTTTTTCATGGTATCGGGCTACTTCTTCTTCCGCAAGATAGACAAGCTCGGTTCCGCACGCGAGCAATGGGCGGCCATGCGGCACTTCGCGGTACGTAGCGCAAAGCTTTACCTCATCTGGCTGGCAGTATGGTCGGTGCCCACATTCGAGACTCACGCTTATTTCCAGCACGGTTTCCTCTCCGGAGTCGGCAAGTTTTGCTTCGACCTACTTTTTGGACAGACGTTCGCCGCCTCATGGTTCCTCTCGGCAAACATACTCGGCACTCTTCTTGTTTTCATTATGCGCAAGCGGAAATGGCTGTGCGGAGCGGTAAGCCTGGGGCTCTATGCCGTGTGCGTTATGACGGCGGTCTACGGCAAGGCGTTACCTGAATTTACCGGTGCATTGTCAAGCGCCTTGCCCGGATATACGTTCTATTTTAGTTTCCCGGCGGCGATGCTATGGCTATGGCTCGCCTCGATGATAGCGAAAATTCCCGACGGACAGTTCCGCAACCCTTTGCCATGGGTTGTACTGACGCTTATCGGAATAATATTGCTTTACGGTGAAAACCATCTCGTAACGACGCGACATTGGGTGCGCGACAGCGATGTCTACGCCAGCCTCGCAATTCTCTGCCCCGCCCTTTTTATGGCCGTTCGCACAATTCCGCGCTTTACGATGCGTTATTCCCTCACGCTGCGACATGCGAGCGTGATTATATATTGCACTCACGCCACGGTGGCTAAGTTGCTGATAGAGTATTTCAAGACGCAACACACAGGGCAACCGCAACTCGGAGTCTATACCTTTATAATAACGGCACTGATTTCGGCACTTTTCTGCACCGCAATCATCGCTGCCGCCTGCCGCTGGCGTTACTTTAATCTTGCTTACTAATTATGAAAAAAGACAGGAACCTGCATAGAGACAGCCTCGACTTTCGCAACGGAAAGATACCCAAGCTCTTCCGCTCCATACTCATACCTACGCTCATAGCCATGTTCTTCAATATGGCGTTGACCGTCATTGACGGCGTCTTTGTGGGTCAGGGAGTGGGCGCTGCCGGTATCGCTGCCGTTAATATCGTGGTTCCTATGTACATGATTACCACAGGGATAGCAATGATGTTCAGCGTCGGCGCTTCCGTTATAGCCAGCATCCGTCTTTCGGAGAGCAACGTCAAGGCCGCCAATATTATCATGACGCAGGCATTCATAGCGGGGACATTGTGCGTGGGCGTGCTGTGCCTGCTGATGACGCTCTTCACGCGGCCTATCGTGGAAGCCATGGGTGCCACTCCACATATCATAGACGACTCTATGGCCTACATGCTATGGATGCAACCGGGAATCCTACTGCTCGGCGTGCAATACGTGGGGATGATGCTCATACGCCTCGACGGCTCGCCGCGCTACGCCATGTGGATTCAGGTGGTGTCGGCGGTACTTAACGTCTTCCTCGACTGGCTGCTAATCTTCCCCTTCGGCATGGGTGTTTCCGGAGCGGCCATCGCCACGTCGTTCTCCTGCGTGGTGGGTGGTTGCATGGCGTTGCTCTACTTCCTGAAGTTCTCCAACACGCTGCATTTCTACAGGCTGAAAATCACCGTGACCTCGCTGCTACTGAGCCTGCGCAATACCGGATATATGGCCAAGATAGGCTTCGCCACGCTGCTTACGGAGCTGGCTATGAGCATCATGATTCTCACGGGCAACCTCTGCTTCAAGAAACTGCTCGGCGACGACGGCGTGGCTGCTTTTGCAATAGCCTGCTATCTCTTCCCGCTGGTGTTCAGTATCGGCAACGCCGTGGCACAGTCCGCCCAGCCTATAATGAGTTTCAACTATGGAGCGCATCTTGCCGAACGTGTGCGCAACACGCTGCGCATCGCCCTCGTCACTGCCGGACTCTTCGGCGCGGCGATAACCGTGGCGCTCTTTTTCTTTTCCGGACCCGTATCGGCCCTCTTCCTAAGCACAGAGGAACCGGCTTACCTCCTGGCCAAGGAGGGACTGCCTGTCTTCGGAACCTGCGCCGTCTTCTTCTCACTGAACGTGACCTTCATCGGCTATTACCAGAACATAGAGCATCCCGGCATCTCGACGCTCTACACCGTATTGCGCGGAATAGCGCTGCTCGTCCCGGCATTTATCTTCCTGCCCGACTTTATGGGCACGGACGGCCTGTGGTTCGCCATCCCGCTGGCCGAAATCATTACCTGCGCAATAATCATAGTCCACTACAAAATGTGGGGCAACCGCCTCATAAAAACGCAGTTGCCCGGGAATCAAGAGTCCTGAATGTCGTAGTATGTTATCTTCCGCCGCCGTTGCCGCCTGAGCTTTGCGACTTCATGTCATCGTTGCTGACCGAGGCATTGGTGCGCCGCACGTCGCTCTTCAGTCCGCCGAACTTATAGGTGATGGAGAAGCCGGCCGACCATTGCTTGAACTTGTTGGTATATTGTTCGCGGAATGTTTCGGTAGTCGTGGTGTAAGTGGATTTGCGCTCGGGAGTGAGGAAACTGTTGCAGTTCATCGAGAGTGTAAGCGCATCGTTTTTCAGGAAAGAGCGCGACAGCGAGAAGCCGTAATAATACCAATTGTCATACTTGGACTGTGCGCCTATGCCGGGCGTGCCGGCGCCACCCCATGCGTCGATGCGCAGCTTGAACGGCGTGGTGTAGCCGTAGTTGGCGTTGAAGTAACCCTGCCATCCGTGGTTGCGGACGTTCATCTCGCCGCGTGAATTGTAGTCGTTGTATGAACCGCCGACGTATAGCGACGCGTCCATAGTCGATGTTATCTGGTACATGAGGTAGCCGCCGAGGTCCACCGAACGGTAACGTCCGATGTTGGCATACGTGCTGTGCTGAACGTCATCTTTCATGAATTCGTTCGACTCTATCGAGTTGTTGGTCTGCGAATAGGAGACCGACGCCTCGCCGCTGAATTTGCCGCCGTAATTGGAGTATTTCAGCTCCACCTGATTGTTGTGCTCGCTCTTGAGGTCGGGGTTACCGTAGCTTAACGAGCCGAATGTCAGGGTGTTGACGTAAGGGTTGAGGTAGCCCAGCGACGGACGCCATATCCTCATGCGGTAGGCCAGACGAAAATTGCTCATCTCCGTAAGCTTGTAGGTCAGCGAAGCGTTGGGCACCAGGTCGTTGAGACGCGTGGTGAAGTCGGGCCAGTCGCCGGTGTTATCCTGGTACTTGTAGTTGAGGCCCATGCGGGTATGCTCATAGCGGAGGCCGGCGCGCGCCGCGAATTTCCAGAACGACGCGTTGTAGGAAACGTATGCGGCATATACGTCGTTGAACTGCTGCACCTTTGAGGCGCTGACCGGCAGCACTTCATCATCCTTCAGGCCGTCGAGGGTGCGGTTATTGCTGTCGGAGCGGCGGAGCACGGCCTTGAAGCCGGTCTCGAAAGTATGCTTGTCGGAGAAGAGCGGGAGTACGTAGTCGCCCTGGACGGTATAGCTGTTGCTATAGCCCGTCTGACGGCGTCCCTGAAACGGGGAGATGATCTCGTAACCGAGGTTCTCATAGTCGTAGTTGCGGACATCCGAACGGTAGGGCGACTCGCTGTAGTCATACTGCGCTGTGAGCGTCAGCGTGTGCTGCGTGTTGTTCGGGAACGTGTGCTGGTAGGAGGCATTGGCGGAGCTCCACAGGCTGCTTGATTTGGTGAAGAAGTCGCGTTTGTAACCCCACACGAGGGCGTTTTCGATATTGCTCATCGTAACTGTCTGCGAGGCGTTCTGGCGCGATTTATAATGGCCGATGTTGCCCGAAAGGGTGAAAAGGTTGAGCGTGTCCGGTTCCCACGAAAGGTTCAGGTTGCCGGAAAGGAAGTACGACTTCTGCAATCCCTTGCTGTGCGAACGGTAGTAGCGCTCGGTGTCGGAAGTGAAATTCTCGCGTTCCGAGTCGGTGTAGGTATGGGCCCGCATCACCGAGTAGTTGCTGCCCGAGACGTTGGCCGAAGCCGTAACCTTGTTGATTTTCGTGCGGCCGTAAAGGTTGCCGTTGTAGCCGCCGTTCGAGATGCCCGCGCGCGCCGTGACAAGATAACCCTCCATGCTCTGCTTCTTATCGGTGATGATATTCAGGATACCCGCCGTCCCCTCGGCCTCATACTTCGCGCCCGGGTCGGTGATTACCTCGATCTTCTTGATGGACGACGCCGGCATCGACTTCAGGATGTTCTTCGGATCGCCCGAGAGCATAGGGTCCGGCTTGCCGTTTATGTAGATTTTGAAGTTGGAATCACCCTTCACCTTGATGTTATCCTCGCCGTCTACAGTCACCATCGGCACCTTGCGGAGCATCTCCATCACGGTGTTCGTTCCCGAAGAAGGGTCCCGCTCCACATCGTAGGTCAGCTTAGCGCCATCGCTCGAAATAAGGTCTTTGGTGGCAACTACAGTCACCTCGCTGAGCGTCTCCCCCACTTCCAGCAGTTCGAGGTCGCCGAGGTCAGTGGCGGAATTGGCGGCTGTAAATTCGATGCTGAGCGGCTTCTTGCCAACGTATTCGGTTTTCAGCCGGTACATGCCTGGATGCAGGTCGGTGGAAAAACGCCCTTCGGCATCCGAGACATCGAAGACCACGGGATGCACCGTATCGGCGGCGGCAAACACCTTATATGGCACCGAGACCATGGCATCGCCGGAGACAGCCTCCACGAAGCGGCCGCGCACCACCGTGGCGAAAGCCGCCGCCGCGACGGCAAGAGAGAGGACAACAAACAAAAGTCGAGTTTTAATCATAACAATAATAGTTTAAGCGGAAGTCCCTCCCGGCGCGCCAAAACGCCCGTCCTCGAAGGCCCACACAACCAAAAGACGCACCGCACCCGCCTTTGTGACACTCCCCGCCAAATAAATTTCACAAGCCGCCGAAAAGGTGTCAGCCTCAAATAAGAAGCGAAGGTCCCGAATAATGAGCGCAGGTTTCCAACCTGCGTAACAAAGCGCAACTCGATCCGCGCAGCCAATGGTACGGAGTCCTACAGGTCTCCGTAAGAGCCGCAATAATGCGCCAACCCTGGGTGCGAACGAAAAAAAGAGCGGCCGGTTGGGGTCGCTCTTCTTTTTATTGTGTGGCGCGGGGATTACTTCTCGGCGCGGTCTTCGTTTAGGAGGCGTACCATCTCGATGGCGCTCTTGGCGATGCGGGTGCCGGGGCCGAAGATGGCGGCTACGCCTGCCTTGTAGAGGAAGTCATAGTCCTGGGCGGGTATCACACCGCCGGCGGTTACCATGATGTCGGGGCGGCCGAGCTTCTTGAGCTCTTCGATTACCTGCGGGATGAGGGTCTTGTGTCCTGCTGCCAGCGAGCTGACACCGAGGATGTGGACGTCGTTCTCCACTGCCTGGCGTGCGGCTTCGGCCGGTGTCTGGAACAGCGGGCCCATGTCTACGTCGTAACCGCAGTCGGCGTAACCGGTGGCTACAACCTTGGCGCCGCGGTCGTGGCCGTCCTGGCCCATCTTGGCTATCATGATACGCGGCTGGCGACCTTCGCGTTTGGCGAAGTCTGCCACCATGCGGCGGGCTTCCTCGAACTCGGGATCACCCTTCTCTTCGTTGCTGTACACTCCTGATATTGTTTTGATTACTGCTTTGTAACGTCCTACCACAGCCTCGCAGGCATCGGAGATTTCGCCCAGTGTGGCGCGTTTGCCGGCTGCCTTGACTGCCAGGTCGAGGAGGTTGCCCTTCGACGGGTCTTTGACGCATTCGGTGATGGCGGCGAGAGCCTCTTTAACCTCGGCTTCGTTGCGGTGGGCCTTGAGGTCTTCGAGACGTGCGCACTGCTCTTTGCGTACCTCGGTGTTGTCCACTTCGAGGATATCGATGGGGTCTTCGTGTTCGAGGCGGCATTCGTTGATACCGATGATTTTCTGCTTGCCGGAGTCGATGCGTGCCTGCGTGCGTGCGGCTGCTTCTTCGATTTTGAGTTTCGGGAGACCGGTCTCGATGGCTTTTGCCATACCGCCGAGTTTCTCGATTTCCTGAATATGTTCCCAGGCTTTTTCGGCAATTTCGTTGGTCAGTGCCTCAACGTAGTATGAACCTGCCCAGGGGTCAACCTGCTTTGTGACGTAGGTCTCTTCCTGGATGTAGATCTGGGTGTTACGTGCGATACGTGCGGAGAAGTCGGTCGGCAGGGCGATGGCTTCGTCGAGGGCGTTGGTGTGGAGCGACTGTGTGTGGCCGAGCACGGCACCCATAGCCTCCACGCAGGTACGGCCTACGTTGTTGAAGGGGTCTTGCTCGGTGAGCGACCATCCGGATGTCTGGCAGTGTGTACGCAGGGCGAGCGATTTGGGGTTCTTCGGGTTGAACTGTTTTACGATTCTCGCCCAGAGCATACGTGCGGCGCGCATCTTGGCGATTTCCATGAAGTAGTTCATGGAGATACCCCAGAAGAAGGAGAGACGCGGTGCGAAGGAGTCGATGTCCATGCCTGCGTTGACACCGGCGCGGAGGTATTCGAGACCGTCGGCCAGGGTGTATGCCAGCTCGATGTCGGCGGTAGCGCCGGCCTCCTGCATGTGGTAGCCGGAGATGGAGATGGAGTTGAACTTGGGCATGTTCTTCGAGGTGTACTCGAAGATGTCGGCGATGATCTTCATGGAGAATGCCGGCGGGTAGATGTATGTGTTACGCACCATGAACTCCTTGAGGATGTCGTTCTGGATGGTACCGGCCATCTGGTCGAGGGAGACGCCCTGCTCCAGACCTGCGTTGATGTAGAAGGCGAGCACGGGGAGCACGGCGCCGTTCATGGTCATGGAAACTGACATCTTGCCCAAGGGTATGCCGTCGAAGAGCACCTTCATGTCTTCGATGGAGCAGATGGACACACCAGCTTTACCAACGTCGCCGACCACGCGTTCGTGGTTTGCGTCGTAACCGCGGTGTGTGGGGAGGTCGAAAGCCACGGAGAGGCCTTTCTGGCCGGAAGCGAGGTTACGGCGGTAGAAGGCGTTCGACTCGGCGGCTGTCGAGAATCCGGCGTACTGGCGGATGGTCCAGGGGCGCATGGGGTACATGGCGCTGTACGGGCCGCGCAGGAACGGGGGGAGACCGGCGGCATAGTCGAGGTGCTCGAGACCTTCGAGGTCTTCTTTGGTGTAGACAGGCTTGATGGGGATGAGCTCTGCCGGCATCCATTCTTCACCCTTCACCTCCACAGGGGCGGCCGCGGGTGCTACTTTTGTGATATCTATGTCTTTGAAATTCGGTTTCATGATTTACTTAAGCAGTTTAGCGTTAAACCCAATGAGAGTGTCAAGCACGTTTACACGCACGTGGATGAAGTCTTCGATGCCCTGAGCCTTGAGCTCGTCCATGCAGGCGGGAGCGCCGGCTACCACGAAGAGTGCGCGGCCGTCAAGCTCCTTGAACGCCTCGGGAGCATATTGTGCGTATTCGTCGTCGCTGGAGCAGAGAACCACGATGTCGGCGCCTTTCTCCATAGCGGCGTCAACGCCGGCCTTGACGCTCTCGAAGCCGATGTTGTCGATGATTTCATAACCGGCGCAGCCGAAGAAGTTGGCCGAGAACTGGGCGCGTGCCAGACGCATGGCCAGGTTGCCGATGGTGAGCATGAATACTTTGGGTCGTTTGCCGCTGCGTTCGGTGTCGAGACGCAGTTGCTCGAACTGGCTGGCGGCACGGTCGAAGTTGATGAAGTCTACTGCACCGTCGGCCACTTCGCCATCGGCGGCGCAACCGCAGTTGCAGCATTTGCCTTCGTTGACTTTGTCAAGGGCTTTCTCGTTGAAGTTGGGGTACTGGTTGGTACCGAGCAGTATTTCCTTGCGACGGGCCACGTCGGTGTGACGTTTAACGTTCGACTCGTTGACGGCTTTCTGGAGTTCGCCGTTCTCGACGATGGCGCGGAAACCACCCTTCTCCTCTACGTCGAGGAAGAGTTTCCAGGCCTGTTCTGCGATGCTTGCCGTGAGCACTTCTATATAATAAGAACCGCCGGCGGGGTCAACTACCTTGTCGAGGTGAGATTCCTCGCGGAGCAGGAGCTGCTGGTTGCGTGCGATACGCTCGCTGAACTCGTCCGGACACTTGTACTGGAGGTCGAACGGCAGGGTCTCGATGGAGTCTACGCCTGCGAGGGCGGCGCTCATGGTCTCTGTCATGGAGCGGAGCAGGTTTACGTGTGCGTCGTAGATGGTCTGGTTGAACTGGCTTGTAACGGCGTGAACCTTCATCTTGCAGGCGCATTCGCACTCGGGGTTGTAAGCCTTCACAATTTCGGCCCACAGCATGCGGCCGGCGCGGAATTTGGCCAGCTCCATGAAGTAGTTCGACGAGATACCCATGTTGAACTTGATGCGGCAACCCGCTTCGACGGGAGTGAGGCCTGCCTCGGTCATCATGGTCATCCACTGTGCGCCCCATGCCAGGGCGTAGCCGAGTTCCTGAGTGATGTATGCGCCGGCGTTGTTGAGCATGTAGGTGTCAACGGCGAAGCAACGCAGGCCCTTTAGCTCTTTGGCTGCGTTGTAGACTTCGAGAGCCATATCCTTGATGTCGCGGTTCAGCTTCAGTCCGTGACGGAGCAGGCGCTTGTAGGGGTTGAAGTCGATGGAGCCTTTGAACTCTTCGGCGGCGCCCTGCGCCTTCACGTATTCCACAAGGGCTTTTGCCACCTCTGCGGCGCGGCGCGGGCAGCACTGTATGTTGATTTCTACTTTTTTGAGGTCGATGTCTCGGAGAAGCTCGGGGAGCTTGGCGAGGTCGAACTCACCGCTCAACTTGAAACCGAGCGAGTCTACGCCGCGGTTCAGGATATAGAGCGCGTTGCGGTTGAGCTCGGCGGCATCCTTACCCTCCACTTGCTGGCGGATGAGCCAGTTGTTGTCTTCGCGTGTGCCGCGTACGAAGGGGAACTGGCCAGGCATACTGCCCAGTGTATAGAGTCCCTCGATGTCTTCACGGCGATAGAAAGGCTGTACATTGAAGCCTTCGTTAGTGCGCCACACCAATTTCTTGTTGTAGTCGGCGCCCTTCAGGTCAACATTGATTTTCGCCTTCCACTCTTCGGTGGAAATCGGCGGAAACATATCAAATAACTTTTCTTTCTTTTCTGCCATAATTAAATAGCTTAATAATATAATAGATTGTTTCTCTTCAAAACAGGTTCGATAAGTTTAGGGAACATACAGTCAACGCCGGCACAGGTGAGCGCAATGTTCCCTCTGTCGGCTGCAAGAATAAATCACGATGCAGGTTTATTCTTCCTTTATGGTCATGCAAGTGGTTCAAACTCGCGTTGTTCATGGCTTGACTAAGACTCGTTAGTGCGTCGGTTTCAGCAATTTTAAGAGCGTTCAATGCCGGAAATAAACCATCGGCACCGGGGTGCCTTGATTTTTGTGCAAAGGTATAAAGATTTTTCCAACCCTGCAAATGATTTTGCAGATAAAAACTTTTTCCGCACGAAAAGCGCCGCCAAGCTCGAGAATTGCTTATGAAACGGTGATAAGTAAGTAATCAGATTATACCGATAGTAAGTGAAAGAATTAATCTCACATATCATAAACTTGGCCTTTTTGAGTGCTTTCATCCAAGTCTCCTCTGTCGCGATGCCCGGCCGGAGTCCGGCTGACAAGCTACTCCATTGTCGACTCGATGAAATCACTCAAAAATGCCGGCGTTTCTGATATGTGTTTAATTTGATTACTTACTTATAAAAAAATAAAGAGACGCGAACACCCACTGCGGGCACTCTCGTCTCTTGGGATGATTCTTGTTTGCGAGAACCGTGATTACTCGGCGGCAGCCTCTTCGGCGTTTTCGCCATCGGCGGCAGCAGCCTCTTCAGCAGCGGCCTTGGCGGCAGCTTCTTCGGCAGCCAACTTCTCGGCTTTCTTCTTGGCCACCTCTTCGGCCTTAGCCTTGTTGACGGCTGTTTCGGCTTCGAGGCGAGCCTTGCGGTCAGCCTCGGCGGCAGCTTCGTTCTTGGCTACGTAAGCCTCGGTCTCTTTGTTCTTGGCGGCTTTCCAGGCGTCGAAACGGCGCTGAGCCTCCTCTTCGCTGAAGGCGCCCTTGCGGACACCGCCACGGAGATGTTTCATCAGCATTACGCCCTCTTTGGAGAGGATGCTGCGTACGGTGTCAGTAGGAAGGGCACCGCATTCTACCCAATACAAGGCACGGTCGAAGTTCAAACTTATTGTAGCAGGATTAGTGTTCGGATTATAAGAACCTATCCTTTCAATAAATTTACCATCACGTGGTGCCCTGCTATCGGCGATTACGATTGGATAATACGCATAGCGCTTGTGGCCATGGCGCTGCAATCTGATTTTTGTTGCCATATAAAACTTTTACCGGTTTCTTTGTATTAAGTCATCGCTCGGCAGGCAAGAAACCATACACCTGCTTTTGCGGCTGCAAAGTTACTGCTATTTTTTATTTCTCGCAAATTTTCCCGCGATTATTTTTTCCAAGCACCTATTTTTATATTGCGGCCAATCTTTTTTACCCGCACAGTAAGGCTAATCCGTACTTTTTTGTTACCTTTGCACCAAATTTTTTTAAGCGACGGCCCGCACCTGCGCGTAGCGAAGCATTTTTCCGCATCCTCACCCCGGCTGCACCGCCGTCTCCATCAGGCATTGCTACTCAACATGATTACATTCTTCAAAAAGACAAGCCGGCTCTTCATAGCCGTCGAGAGCGATTCCCAACTCTCGCAGGAAACTATAGCTAAGCTTACATGGCTCTTCTCCGGGGCCAAGCACCTGAAATCCACTTCTGTCAAAGGAACATTCATCGGCCCCCGCGCCGAGATGATTACCCCGTGGAGCACCAACGCCACGGAGATAACCCGCAACATGGGCATCCAAGGTATCACCCGAATAGAAGAGTTCGAGAAGACCGACGACGAGAACCCTGTCTTCGACCGTATGCTGCGTAGCCTTTACCACGGCATCAACTCCCGCATTTTCACCAATACCCGCAAGGCCGAGGAAATCGTCAGCATCGAGGATATCCGCGACTACAACCTGAAAGAGGGTCTCGCCCTGTCGGCCGACGAGCAGGAATACCTGATGAAGCTCGCCCAACGCCTAGGACGCCCCCTCACCGACTCCGAAGTGTTCGGATTCTCGCAGGTAAACTCCGAGCACTGCCGCCACAAAATCTTCAATGGCACATTTATAATCGACGGCGAGGAGAAACCCCTCTCCCTCTTCAAGATGATAAAGCAGACATCGCAGGAGAACCCCAACCGCCTTGTTTCCGCATACAAGGACAACGTCGCCTTTGTGGAAGGACCGGAAGCCGTACAGTTCGCCCCGACACATCCCGAGCGCCCCGACTTCTTCGAGGAACGCGTAGTGAAGACGGTAATATCGCTGAAAGCAGAGACACACAATTTCCCCACCACAGTGGAGCCGTTCAACGGCGCCGCCACAGGCACCGGCGGCGAGATACGCGACCGCATGGGCGGCGGCAAGGCATCGCTTCCGATTGCCGGAACAGCCGTCTACATGACCGGCTATCCCCGTCCCGACGTTGAAGGACGCGAGTGGGAAAAGAAAGCACCGGCAGCCCGCAAATGGCTATACCAGACGCCTGAACAGATTCTCATCAAAGCCTCTAACGGCGCCTCAGACTTCGGCAACAAGTTCGGCCAGCCGCTCATCTGCGGCTCACTCCTCACCTTCGAGCATGAGGAACACGACCGCACCCTGGCTTACGACAAGGTAATCATGCTTGCCGGCGGCGTAGGTTCCGGCACGCTGAAAGACGCCATAAAGGGAGAACCCGAACCCGGCATGAAAGTAGTAGTGATGGGTGGCGACAACTACCGCATAGGCATGGGCGGCGGTGCCGTGTCATCTGTGGAAACGGGAGAGTATGACAATTCCATAGAACTCAACGCCGTGCAGCGCGCCAACCCCGAGATGCAGAAGCGCGTCAGCAACGTGGTGCGCGCCCTCGCCGAGATGGAAGACAACCCCTGCGTCAGCATCCATGACCACGGCGCCGGCGGACACCTCAATGCCCTCTCAGAACTTGTGGAAAGCACCGGCGGTAAAATCGACATCGCCGCCCTCCCCGTCGGCGACACCACCCTTTCGGCAAAAGAAATCATCGGCAACGAGAGCCAGGAACGCATGGGTCTCGTAATGGACGAGAAACACATTGACAAGATTCGCAAGATAGCCGAACGCGAACAAGCTCCTTTCTATATAGTGGGCGAAACCACCGGCGACTCCCGTTTCGTCTTCGAGCAAAAAGACGGCATGCGCCCCATCGACCTCGCCATGGCCGATATGTTCGGCAACTCGCCGAAAACCGTGATGCGCGACGAAACCGTGGAGCGCGAATATGCCGATGCCCCGTACCGCGAGGCGGACCTGCAGAAATACCTCGAAGAGGTGCTCCAGCTCGAGGCCGTAGCCTGCAAGGACTGGCTTACCAATAAGGTGGACCGTTCAGTGACGGGGCGCATCGCCCGCCAGCAATGCCAGGGAGAGCTCCAGCTTCCGCTCAGCGACTGCGGCGTAGTAACACTCGACTACCGCGGCAAGTCAGGCATCGCCACCTCGATAGGCCATGCACCGCAGGCCGCACTCATAGACCCGGCCAAGGGCTCAGTGCTCTCCATCGCCGAAGCTCTGACCAACATCTCCGGCGCACAGCTCAAGGAGGGATTGAAATCCGTATCTCTGTCGGCCAACTGGATGTGGCCCTGCAAGAACGCAGGCGAAGACGCAGCCCTCTACCACGCGGTGGAAAGCTGCTCCAAGTTCGCCCGCGCACTCGGCATTAACATCCCCACCGGCAAGGACTCCCTCTCCATGACACAGAAATATGGCCGGCAGAAAGTGATGGCTCCCGGCACAGTCATAATCTCGGCAGCCGGCGAGGTGAACGACATACGCAAGGTCGTAGCTCCCGTGGCCGCACGCCGCAAGTCCACATTAATATCAATAGACTTCAGTGGCGACGAGTTGAAACTCGGCGGCTCGGCCTTCATGCAGAGCCTCGGCGCCGTAGGGCACGACGCACCCACCGTGAAAGACCCTGAAGCTTTCGCCCGTGCTTTCCGGGCTATCCAGACGCTCAACCAGCGCGGATTGCTCCTGGCACAGCACGATGTCAGCGCCGGCGGCCTCGTCACCACTCTGCTCGAAATGAACTTTGCAAACACCTCGTGGGGCATGGATATCAATCTCGACGGCATGATGGAGACCGACCTGGTGAAAGTGCTTTTCGCCGAGAACCCCGGCGTTGTGATACAGGTAGCCGACAGCAAGCTTAAATCAGCCCGCAAGGTGCTTGAAAACGCCGACATCCGTTTCTGCGAGATAGGTTCCATGACGCGCGAACGCAAGCTCAGCGTCACTATGCAGGGACAGAAGACAGAGTTCGACATCGATGCCATGCGCACATTATGGTACCGCTCCTCTTATCTGCTCGACCGCGACCAGAGCGGCGAAAAATGTGCCCTCGAACGCTTCGAGAACTACAGCCGCCAACCGGTAAAATACCGTATCCCCGACACTTTCACGGGACGCCTTGCCGACCTCGGCCTGCGGTTCGACCGCCCGGAGAAATCGGGCGTACGATGCGCCATTATCCGCGAAAAAGGCGTGAACGGCGACCGCGAAATGGCCTACTCGCTCTACCTGGCCGGATTCGACGTCAAAGACGTGCACATGACCGACCTCACCAGCGGACGCGAAACCCTCGATGACGTCAACATGATAGTCTTCTGCGGGGGATTCTCCAACTCTGACGTACTCGGTTCGGCCAAAGGGTGGGCAGGCGGTTTCCTCTACAACGAGAAAGCCCGCGAGACGCTGCGCCGCTTCTACGCCCGCGAAGACACACTCTCGCTCGGAATCTGCAACGGTTGCCAGCTTATGATGGAACTTGGCCTGATAGAGCCCGACGCAGAGAAGAAACCCGCCATGGACCACAATGTTTCGCACAAATTCGAGTCGGCCTTCCTGTCACTCGAAATCGCCGACAGCAACTCGGTGATGCTCTCCACGCTGAAAGGGATGAAGCTCGGTATCTGGGTGGCCCACGGCGAAGGACGTTTCATGCTCCCCGGCAACGTTTCGGACCACAACGTCGCCGCCAAGTACGCCTACGGACTCTATCCGGGCAACCCTAACGGCTCGCGCGGATCGGTAGCGGCCCTTTGCAGCGCCGATGGACGACACCTGGCTATGATGCCACACCTTGAACGTGCCATCTTCCCCTGGCAGTGCGGATATTACCCTACAGAGCGCCTCGCTGACGAGGTTACGCCCTGGATAGAGGCATTCGTTAACGCCCGCAAGTGGATTGAGAAACATTAACGTCCCGCTGCTACGGCAACTCCGATAATAGTCAGCCGTAGCTACTATAACGGATTGAACTGAATAGATGACCCTGATATCCGCAAAGAAAACACACATACGCGCCCGGCATCTCCCCGTTTGGGGGATGTGGGGTGTGTGCGTGTTACTCGCCACATTGCTGACGGGTTGCTTCACGGGTATCGAAAGCACCAAGAAGATAGAGCTGACGCGCGGCGACATAAAGATGACCGCCCCGTCGCCGGAAAAACTGTATCTCGACTCCATCCTCGCCGCTCCGTTGGGGCAATGGGAATTTGGGAAACGCTTCCTCGCCACCGATGACCGTTCCTCCCTAATGTTCCTGCCGCGCTCGCTGCTGCAGGAGACAGTGAAACTCGGCGGGAAAGTACTCTGTTTCGACGGGACGGAGACCACACTGCGTCCCGATGGCACCGACGGACTGCTCCTGCGCCTCTCATACGACGGCCACACTTATCTCTACGACACCGGCAAGACTCCAGAGGATGCCCGCGAAACTTTCACCTCCGACGTAATGGAGACTTTCGTGGACCTCGACCTCGTGGCAGCGCTTGACGGCCTGATGGAGGGTCAGACGCTCTACACCCGCACCCCCGTGTGGTATGACCCGCAGGAGAAACTGATAGACGGCCGCAAATTCGTGCCCGTGACGGTCGACTCCGTCACTCCCGGGACGCTCGTTTTCCCAGTGCGCGTATGGTTCACCGACGCGGAACGCAACGTCAGCGCGCACGTGCTCATGAGCCTGCCCCGCCATACCGGCGCGGCCAGCCGCCGTTTCCAGTCGCTGTTCCTGCTCTCCGACCTGAAGAAACGCTATCCCGGAATAGACAACGAAGTGTGGAGCCTTATCCAGGAAGGGAAAGTGCGACAAGGGATGACCAAGGAGGAATGCCGCCTGTCGCTCGGCGAACCGGCGGACGCATATTCCGGCCACAACTACGCCGTCAGGCTCGACACATGGACCTACGACGGCGGCCGGTTCCTGCAGTTTGAAGACGGTTTACTCGTTAATTTCAGAATTTGAAAATGGATACCAACAACCTTATAATAAGCAACTTCGACCTCACTCCATACACCACGTTCGGAATCCCGGCACGTGCCCGTTACTTCGCGGAATACAAGAGCCAACGCGAGCTGGAACGTCTAACGCGCACACCGGAGTTCAATGACAACGAACTGCTGCAACTCGGCGCGGGAAGCAATCTACTTTTCGTCCATGACTTCGGCGGTATGGTGCTCCATTCCGCCATACGCGGAATCACCTTTTACCGCAAGAACGATGACACAGTGTATGCCATAGCCGGCGCCGGCGAAGAGATGGACTACCTTGTAGCACGCTCCATAGAGGAGGGTTATTCGGGACTGGAGAACCTTTCCCACATTCCCGGTGACGTCGGCGCTTCGGTGGTCCAGAACGTGGGTGCTTACGGCGTGGAGGCCGGCGACCGCGTCCATTCGGCCGAGTGCTACGACCTGCTTACCCGTAAGGTTGTGACACTGCGGCCCGACGATATGCGCTTCGGCTACCGTGACTCCATGTTCAAGAACGAGGGAAAAGGACGCTATATAGTCCTGAGGGTCAGCTATTTACTAAACTCCACCCCGGAAGCCCACAATCTGGAATACGGCCCGCTGAAAAACCTTGCCGAACGGCTCGGACATACGCCTACCGCAGCCGAGGTCCGCGAGGAGATAATAGCCATACGCAAGAACAAACTCCCCGAGCCTGACGAAATCGGCAGTGCCGGCAGCTTCTTCAAGAACCCCATTGTCAGCCGCCATTACTATAAAGAAGAGATGCTTCGCCGAAACTCGGAAATTCCCTGTTACGAAGTGGATGACGACCGCGTTAAAATCCCGGCAGGCTGGCTGATAGAACACGCCGGGCTGAAAGGCTACACCATAGGTAAGGCGCAGGTGTACCCCAACCAGTGCCTCGTAATCACCAACACCGGAGGCGCCACGGCCGACGAGGTGGTGCGCCTTTCGGAATACGTCCGCAGAACCGTAATGAAGAAATTCGGCGTCATGCTCCATCCTGAGGTCAACTTCATCGACACCGAAATAGAGGTTACCGTCCTCGGCTCCGGCACGTCGAAAGGCATCCCGGAAATAGGTTGCGACTGCGACGTCTGCACCTCTCAGGACCCTCACGACAAACGCACCCGCTCATCGGTGCTTGTCCATACCCACGGCATGAACGTGCTCATCGACGCCTCGCCCGACTTCCGCGCACAGGCACTCCGCGAAGACATCCACGACGTTGACGCCGTGCTAATCACCCACAGCCATTACGACCATGTGGGAGGCCTGGACGACCTGCGTCCGCTGTGTGCCTTCCGCAATATGGATATTTACGCGCGTCCCGACGTGCTCGGGGACCTGCGCCGCCGTCTCGACTATTGTTTCAAGGAGAACCCCTACCCCGGCGTTCCCGGATTCGAGCTCCACGAAGTGGGGGACCGTCCCTTCTTGCTCAACGGCCTTAAAATCGTGCCCATCAGCGTGTCGCACGGCAAGTTGCCTATCGTGGGCTATCGCATCGGCGACTTCGCATATATCACTGACTGCTCGCATATAGAGTTCTCCGAAATGAGGAAACTCGAAGGAGTGGACACGTTGATTATCAACGCCCTGCGCCACCGCCAGCATTTTGCACATTTCTCCTTCGAGCAGGCTCTCGACTTTATAAGAGAGGTGAATCCGCGCCAAGCCTATCTTACCCACATCTGCCATGACACTGAGCCTGCCGCCTCGGAAGACTCGAAACTCCCCGACAACGTGCGCCTTGCATACGACGGCCTCAAATTCACGGTGAAATGATACAAGAACCACTGACCGGAAAGCAGCCGAAAAGCAAACCAGCCGGCGATATCTTCTACTCCTTTGAGGATGAAGAGGATGACGTGTTTCCGCCGCGCGACGGGGAAGTGGAGGAGGACGGGCCTCGTGAACCGGGAGAGGGGAAGCCTTCACGCTCGCCGTGGAAGCTGTTCTTCAAGGTGCTGACAAACCCGGTGGAAGGCTGGAAAGAGCTGAAACGCAGCAAAGTGACTGCCGCGCAATTCGGATGGAAGCTCTTCTACCCTATCCTGCTCATCGCGGCTCTCTCCAATATAGCGATGCCTATCTACGGCATAGAGTTTTCTGCAGCGCACATTGTGTCGGACATCGTGATAACCTTTATGTCACTGCTACTCAGCAACTTCATAGCGGCTCTGTGCTGCGAATGGTTCGGTGGCAAAGGGATGCGCAAGCAGATGCGCACAGACTTCGGCCGCAATTTCATAATGACGATAATAGGGAGTGCCGCGCTCGAGGTGATACTATGGCTGTGGCTGCCGATGATGACTCCCATCATCTCATTCCTGCCGCTTTACAGCATCTACCTGATAGTAAGGGGTGTAAAATACCTGAGAATATCCACGAACCGCACCAACGCCATGATAATGATGTTCGCGGCGCTCTGCATAGGGCTCCCGTTACTTCTCGACACGCTCTTCAGCGCGCTCCTGCCGGAGTAAATAAGCAATTAGGCCCGATGCATGATACTCCCCCGGCCCCGGCAGAGACCGCCTGTCACACTTACCGGTTCAGGAAATCGGTGTAGTGGGAGGCTTTAGCACTATAGGCCTTGAAGACGTTGTTGGCGAAAAGGATGTCCGTTATCTTGTTGTCGGCCACGTATTTCTTCATGTTCTTCGTGAAGTAGCGGCTGTCGATGACGTGGATTTCCTCGAAACTGTGGAAGAGATAACCGGGCAACGCGTTGCCGAAGCTGTCTTTTATGATAATCAGTCGGCGGCCGTTCCTTGTTCCGGTACGGATTTGTGTAATCTTGGCATCGCCACCCATAAATGTATTGTAAGCCAGACTGCTGCCGTCACTATACTTGAAGAAGAACTCGCCGGAAGCAGGTTTGCTTTCACCCGTCACGTTGTAGTTTTCGTCAATCGTGTAATTGATATAAGTGGTTTTGTAGTCGATTCCTTTCGGTTTGTAGAATACAAAATCCTCGGGGGATTTTTTCACCGCTATATCCTTGGAGTAACCGTACATCGTCCCGACGAAACCATGGATTACCTTCTTCTCATAGCTGCCAAGTTCCTCAAAGGGTACGCCGGCGACGTCGGCAAATTTCTTTGCGGCATAGAAAGCGCCGAGCGGAGCCCAGTGATGGTCCGTGCGCAGGAAGATAGGTTCGGACGCATGGCGACCCAAGACGGTGTATACGTCCACCGGCTTCACGTCGCTGCGCAGTTTGGAATGGATGTTCTTTATGGTAGAAAGCATCGAAACCGATTTGCCTTTTACTTTCTCCGGAAGATAATATTCTGTGGATGAGGGTATCACCATGCAGTAAACGTTAACCTTACTACCGAAAGCCTCCTTATAGGCGTTTGCCGCCCGTGCGTATCCTTCCCCTCCGCCTTTACCGCCGTAAATCATCAGCGCGCGGGCATTGGGAGCGTTTCCTACCACGATTATACCGTTAGAAGCCATTTTAGCCTTGGCATCGCGCCCTTCTGTTACATTGAACTCATCCATTGCGCCATCGCCCGCATTGTCGGGTTCTACGGGCTCGACAGTCTGAGTCGGCTGCGTATTGTCTGCGTGGATAGTAATGGCGTCCTCGTCGCTGCGCTGAAGGGCGATGAGGCCTTTGAACTGCATACTTAGAGTCATTAAGATGTCACGGTACGGCTCGCTGTCGCTGAACCACTGCGACACCTCCTTAGTAAAACTTCCGCCAACGAGTTTCTCGTGACTATATTCCGGGAATTTGGCGAGTTCGCGGCGTTCCATTTCCGAGAAAGTGCTCCGCGGGAAAGTTAGGAACACGAAAGTGATGGCCAGGAAAAACACCGCTACCACTGTTATGAAAATATGGTTTGTCTTCATGTCAGAAACGGGTATAAAGGAACGCATTGTTGGTAGCTCCCACCAGCAGGGCTATGCTCACCAGCAGGATTATAAGAGAGAAGCTGAGGCGCACGGCCAGCGATATGCCTTGCCGCGTAACCTCGCGGTCGGCGAGCAGGCGGCTGGAGAGGCGTGTGATTCCGCCACGCAGCGGTGTGGCGAGGAGTAGGGCTGCGAGGAATAGCCAGAATTTCTCGAAAAGTATATTCTTGTCGGCAAAGGAGAGCGCCTCCGTTCCGCCTCCGAAGGCTACGGAAAAAAAGTCGCGCAGGCGGGTGAAATCGTCGAAATAGAAGATTCCGAAACCGATGACCACAATGGCAACGGCGTAGAAATGGAGCAACGGTGCCGGTATTTTGTCCTTGATTTTAAGGACGGTATGCTTCTCTATGACGAGGATTATGCCGAAGTAGAGCCCCCATAGTATGAAGTTCCAGCTTGCTCCGTGCCACATACCGGTGAGGAACCACACCACGAAGATGTTCACTAACTGGTGGCGACGATTGCCTCCGAGCGGGATGTAGACGTAATCGCGGAAGAAGGAGCCAAGCGACATGTGCCAGCGTCGCCAGAACTCGGTGATGGATTTCGAAACGTAGGGATGGTCGAAGTTCTCGCAGAAGTGGAATCCGAGGCAGCGGCCTATACCTATGGCCATATCGGAATATCCGGAGAAGTCGAAGTAAATCTGTAGCGAGAAGGCTATCATTCCTATCCAAGCGCCGCCTGTCGAAAGGTCGTGGAGGTTTCCGTCGAGGAGCTGCTTGCAGACTTCGCCGAGCTGGTTGGCGAGAATCACCTTCTTGCCGAGGCCAAGAAGGAAACGGAACACGCCGTCGGCAATGTCGTCGGAGGTAACGTGACGGTCATGTATCTCCCGCGCCACCGTACTGTAACGCACGATAGGACCGGCTATCAGTTGCGGGAACATGGAGATGTAGAGCAGCAGTCCCCAGAAGCTGCGTTGCGGCTCGGTGTCGCGGCGGTAGACATCCACCAGATAACTGAGGCTCTGGAAGATATAAAAACTGATACCAATGGGGAGCGCAATCTTCGGATCGGCAACGTCAAGGCCGCAGTCGCGCAGTATTTCCGCAAGGAAGTTCAGGTATTTGAAGCTAAAAAGCGTAGCAAGGTTGATTCCGACACCGACTGTGAGCCAGAACCGGCGATGGTTTCTGACTTCGTTGTGCCCCATGCCCATACCCACGAGATAGTTGACCACTACCACTCCGAGCATCAGAAAGACGTAGACCGGTTCGCCCCACGCGTAAAAGATGAGCGAGAAGACTATCAGGACAGCGTTCTTGAAGGCGTGGCGACGTCGTGCGGCGGCTTCGGATATTTCTCCGGGCGCATCGCCAAGGGGGTATTTGCGGTGCAGGATACGGTCAATCCAGCCGCCCAGCATATACAGGACGATAAACGCCGGTATGAATACGAATAGAAAGAATAAATCGGAAAATACCATTAGTCTAACAGTTTAAAGGTTTCCGGGATTACAGCGGGCCGCAAAGGCGTTAAAAACAAATAATTGCGAAACAGTTATTCAGGTTAGTTCTGCCATTCCCGGTATTTATGAGTCAGGTATATAGTGCCGGCACAGAGGCACGGCATCTCCAGTAAGGGATAATCTATGGGGTTACTATTATTACGAGTATATTCAACGCCAGAAGGCTTGGAGCTTGTCGCCATTAAAAGAGGAGGATGCTTTCCAATTGGTTGGCAATAAAGTAACCATGACGTCTGGCGCCGTCGGGATTGGTATGGGCGCCGTCGGACGTATGGGTTTTCTTCACATACTCAATGGCGCGGTATGTGCCGCTACCGCCCTCCATCGCAATTGTCGCGATGGAAAGGCGACGGCCGCACTCTTCTATAATGTCGGCCGTCTCCCTTATGGGGTTGTAACCGCAGACGGTAGCTTGCGTAGGAGTGAGAAGCACTATCTGAGCATCAGGGAAACGCAGCATCAGCAACTCGCAGCCGTATCGCACCGACAGAGCAAGCGACAAGACTTCCGAAGGTTTCAGTCCGGTAATCAGCGCATCGGTATTGGCGAAAGCCTGCGCCGGCGTCTCAGAGAACACTCCGGGACGACGTTTCTGAAACCACGCGTCGTTGGTTCCCGCACTGATGATAATCACCTGCGGGGCGGCTGTCCCTCCATTGTCAACATCGGCGATAAGACGAGCTATCTGATTGTACACCACGTTGTTATCATCCAATATCTCACTGTATGCCTCGAGGCTGCGCACGGTATTTGCGGTATTGGTCCATGTTGCGCCGCTCCTCGAATAGTTGGCAATGGAACGTGGCTGAAACTTCTTTTCAAACCAGTAAGGCCATCCCTTTGGTTGCGAACAGTCGTCGCCGGCTATCCAGGTATTACTGTCGCCCAGGAGGGCGATGTCGAGGTCTCCATGCCGCTTCTGCCCGAGAGTCCCGGCGGGGAGCAAAAGAAGCAGGAGAAAAAGAATTACGATTATTTTATTTGCGGATTTTTCCATTCGTTTGCAAAGTTAAAAAAATATCTCGTATCCTAAAATTTCCGATAGAAAATAAATGAAAAGCGGCGTTACGCGGAAAAATATTGCGACTGCGGTTGCGTAGAATTTAAGTAATTAGTAACTTTGCAACTTGAAATCCGGTCGCCTGACATCCTTGGGACTCACACGGGCACGACGTACGGAATAATTTAAATAGAGTTAATGGGCGCTACACGTAATGTCTATAAGGTACTGAGGAGCATCATTTTCACCGTCATACTGACGGTAGTGGGGCTCTACACCTTGCTATATATGGCGCTCTCGATACCTGCCGTACAGCAATACATAGGCGAAGTGGCCGAAAACGAGCTGTCGAAACTGCTCGGCACGCACGTCAGCATCGGCCACGTGTCGCTCTCGCTCGGCGGAGAAGTTCAGCTCAAAGAGGTGGAGGTCCCCTGCCCCGACGGCACTGATTTCGCCTCGATAGACAAGTTGGGGGCCGGCATAGACCTCGGAGAACTCATTTTCAAACGTAAGATTGTATTCACCTACGCCGAAATAATCGGACTCGAGGGCCACCTGCGGCAGGAAAAGAAAGAGGGCCCGTGGAACCTGCAATTCCTCGTAGACGCCCTTTCGCCAAAGGACAAGACGAAGCCTCCCTCACTGTTCGACATCAAGCTTCGCAACGTGGTCATCCGAAAGTCGGGCATATCGGTAGACAAGGAATGGGCGGCGCTACCTAAAAACGGACGTATCGATTTCAACCACCTGCAAATCACAGACCTGACCGCCGACCTGATACTACCACGCCTTAAGAACGACGACTTCACGATAGAGCTACGGCGCCTCTCGTTTCGCGAAAAATCGGGCTTCGAACTGGAACGCCTGACCGCCAACGTGCACATCACCCCACAGCAACTCGACGTAGACAACCTCAGCATACGCCTGCCGGGAACATACCTCCAACCGGGCGAGTTCCACCTGGCCTACAACGGTTACAACGAAATCGGCAAGGTGCTCAAGAACCGCAGCTATGACATCCTGATGCAGGAGACGGAGATAACTCCCTCCGACTTCGCGGCTTTCCTCCCTGCGCTACGCGACTTTCGCGATCCAATACGCCTGACGCTCGACGCCCGCTGCACCCTGACCGACTTCGACATACGCCGTTTCATCCTCGACGCGCGGTGCTACGGACTTTCGCTCCTTCTCTCGGGACGCGTCAGCAATCCCGCCGACATTGCCCGCCGCAAGATAATAATCGACAGATTCTCCCTCGACGCCACCGGCGGTGCCATAGCAAAATTCACCGGCCTCGCGCCCAATCTCTCCCCGCAAGCCAAAAGCATAATCACGCGGCTCGGCGACGTGAAAGCCAACTTCAAGGGACACCTTATCTCCGGCGAGACGAAAATCGACCTCACGGCCTCCACCGCCGTAGGAAGCGTGAAAACAAAATTGCAGGCCGGATTAAAAAGGTTCATCCCCACATCTTTGACCGGAGACATCGAAACTCCCGGCTTCGAGCTGGGACGCCTGCTCGACAATCCCAGGTTCGGAACCGTAATAGCACGCACGCACACCGACCTGCGCCTCGCCTCCTTCACCCTCGATGGCATCAACGGACTCGCCGACGTGGACATCCGGCGCTTCGACTTCAACGGCGAAGCCATCACCAACGTGCTGGCCCGACTCTCCAAGGAGGGTAAGAACGTGAGCGGCGAAGCCTTGATAAACGACAGCCGACTCACTGCCTCGCTGAAAGGAAACGCCGTTATCGACGGCATGAACAGCATCATCAACGCCGAGCTGGAGACTTCCGGCCTCAACCCCGCCTCCTTCTCAGCCTCATTGCCGCAAGGATACCTCTTCTCCGGACGCGCAGACATTGCACTCAACGGCATAGACCCAGGCACCTTCACCGGAAGCGTGGACATCGCCGACCTGCATTTCGAGTCGCCGAAAGGTCCGCTCGACATCCCTTATATCAGCGTGGTGGCCAACCGCGAAGTAGACGAGAACGAGCGCCGCGTGCGCCGCGTAACCATCGACACTCCTTACGCAAACGCCGAAATATATGGCCATTACGACATAGCCCGTCTGCCCAAAGCCTTGCGCTCTCTATTTTCCGAAGCCATGCCCGCGCTTCTGCCGGGCACCTTCTCCTCCGAAGATTACCTAAACCAGGAGATCAACCTCGATCTCACAGTCCACGCCGACAACACGCTGACGGAATACTTCGGCCTCCCCGTCACGCTCCTCACTCCGGTTACAATAAACGGATATATGGACGGCGACAACTCCACCGCTCATCTTTCGCTCTTCGCACCATACCTGCAGCAGGGGAAGGACAAGCTGATACGCAACACTTTCGTCACCGCGCAAATCAACGGCACGTCGCACGCCGCCTCGCTGCAGGCCGGAACCGTACTCCCCGGCAAGGACAATACAGACGTAAACCTGAACCTCTCGTTCTTAGGCATAAACGACAACCTTGAAACATACGTGATGTGGGACCTCAACCGTCCGACCCCTTACCGTGGAAAAGTGGGTATGACAATCGACTTTTCGCGCAATCCGGTTAACGACGCCACACAGTTCGGACTCAGAGTAATGCCATCGCAATTCCAGGTGGCCGGCGTAGTGTGGAACGTAGCGCAGGGAACTGTCGACTACACAGACGGTGTCATAAACGTAAACAGCGTGAGCGTAGGCAACGGCGACCAGTTCGTGAACATCAACGGCCGGGCATCCGAAAATCCCGATGACCGTATAACAGTAGACCTCAGCAAGATAGACCTCGACTATATCTTCGAGACCCTGAAAATCAACTATGTGACCTTCGGCGGCAAAGCCAGCGGCCGCGCATTCGCCTCAAACGTCTTCCATCCCAAGGAAATGATAGCTCGCACCGACGGCCTCAAGGTACAAAACCTCACCTACAACGGCGGACTCCTTGGCGACAGCGCCGACCTGTTCGGCGAATGGTTGCCGAAGCAGAAGAAAGTAGCCATCGGAGCGGAAATAAGCGAGGCCGGGCAGCACCGCGCCTCGGTAAAAGGGGGAGTTTGGCTCGGACGCGACTCCCTGGCCTTCGATATGGATACCAAGAAGGTAAACATCGCCTTCATGCAACCCTTTATGTCGGCCTTCGCCTCCGACCTCAAGGGCCGCGCCTCCGGCAAGGTGAAGCTCTACGGCACATTCAGCGACATTGACCTCACGGGCCGAGTCTTCGCCGACACCATAGCCATGAAAGTGGATTACACCAACGTGGTCTACTCCGGCTCAGACTCAGTGTACCTCGATCCCGGACGAATACGCATACCCTCTTTCCGCCTCTACGACCACAACGGCAATTCCGGAATACTCTCCGGAGAACTGACACACCGTTACTTCCACGAGCCGAAGTTCAACTTTACTGTAAAGAACGCACGTAACCTGCTCTGTTACAACACTAACGAGAAGATGAATCCAGACTGGTACGGAACCATCTACGGCAACGGAGGGGGCCAGATACGCGGCGTGCCGGGATACGTGGGCATTATGGTAGACATGGCCGTGGCACCCAAGTCGGTATTCACCTTCGTACTCAACGACCGTGTGGCCGCCGACGACTATAACTTCCTGACATTCACAGACCGGCGCAAGCAGGCACAGGACGAGGAGCGCGAACGGCAACGGATGCAGGCACAGACCGACACAGTGCCGGAGAACGTGAGACGCTTCATCAGGCAACGCGAGAAGCGTCGGGAGGAAGAGAACCTGCCATCCGTTTTCGACCTCGACATAAGGGCTTCAGTCACCCCGCAAGCGGAAATGATACTCGTCATGGATCCCGTAGGAGGCGACAAAATACGTGCCCACGGAAACGGCTCGCTGCAATTGGGCTACAACTCCACAACCGAGGAGATGGATATGTACGGCACCTATACCCTAACCGACGGCACGTACAACTTCACGCTGCAAGACATTATCCTCAAGGACTTTACGATACGTCCCGGCAGCTCGATACGCTTCAACGGCGACCCGTTGAAAGCCTCCGTCGACATCAGCGCCATATACCGCGTCAACGCCAATCTCACCGACCTCGACAAAAGCTTCGCCTCCGACCGCGACCTTAACCGCACCAACGTGCCGGTAGACGCCGTGCTCTCGGTAATCGGCGACCTTCAATCGCCGGAAATCAACCTGGACATCGAACTTCCGACACTCACCCAGGACGCAGAACGCAAGGTAAAAAGCATCATCTCCACCGAAGACATGATGAGCCGACAGATAATCTACCTGCTGGCTCTCAACCGCTTCTATACGCCGGAATACATGGGCTCGTCGAGCAACGGCGGCGAATGGGCTTCCGTAGCCTCGGCCACCGTAGCCTCGCAATTGCAGAACATGCTCGCGCAGCTTACCGACAAATTCACCCTCGCGCCGACGTTCCGCACCGACAAGGGCGACTTCTCCGACATGGAGTTTGACGTGGCGCTATCGTCACGACTGCTTAACAACCGCCTGCTAATCAACGGCAACCTCGGGTACCGCGACAAGGCCACCTCCAACACAACCTTCGTGGGCGACTTCGACATAGAATACCTGCTCAACCGCAGCGGCAACCTCCGCCTCAAGGCCTACAACCATTACAACGACCAGAACTATTACCTGAAGTCGGCTCTGACTACACAAGGGATAGGCATCATCTATCGCAAGGATTTCGACAACATCTTCAAATTCCTGCGTCCCAAAAAGAAGAAAAAGCAGGAAGAAAAATCAGAGAATGAACCAGACAGCCTCCCCGCCGCAGTGAAACCAGAGGAACCCACCCTCCAACCTCAATAATCCACAAATCTTATTTGATTATGCTAATCGTGCAAGATCCGGAATTAAACGACGAAAGGGTGGCTTTGAATTGTATCTGAGAGAACACTAAAGCTTATGTAAGCGAGCTAATCGCCAACTAAAAATAGAGCAGTAAATATGCAATGCAGCAGAATCATTGCGGTGTCGCCTCCGACAGGAGGCTGATTTAGGTTAAGGAGTTTTTCCGTAAATTGTTGAATTCCAGAGACTATCAAGAATAACAGACTCTTTAGTTAATGATACTTCTCCCAGATTTCCTCGTCGCTTATTTTAAATTTGACAACGGGTTGTGCGGGATAGCTCACGTCCCTGTTAGGGAATGAATGTTCGTATGGTCCAATACCACCTGCAGAAATATCTACTCCATTGAATGTCTGAATATCGGAAGCATAATCACCATAAGAGTAACAGAATCTGACAACAACCTGATAATCGGAACCCTCTATTTCGAACTTATTATAGTTGTTCACTTCAAACATATAAGTTTCCAGCGGGCCGTCCTCTTCCTGATATTCGTAAAGCAAATCCTCAGCGCGTAAGTTTTGTTTTACTTTCTTAGCGAATGCTTTTTTCTCGGCATGTGAGACTTCAGGGTTTTTCTTTTCAGCAGCTGACAACGTATCGGCTGCCGCCGCGCCTATAACTGTGTCCCGTACCAAAAAGTCCGGTACCACGGAGTCCTGAACAGTTGTGCTCACATTTCTATCGGAACTTGCTCGCCCTTTATCTTTAGAACCAATAGTTACAGCGATGATTAAAATTATGATGGCGAGTACAGTGGTCAAAGAGAAAGCCCACTTCCGGACGGTATTTTTATGATCGGCATCTTTACTGTTTCTGGACTTACCTGTATAAACTTGAGTTTTATTTAAGTCCGATTTAGAGTTCGGCTTTTCGGTTGCCATTCCCTTATCTGTTCCGTCAAGAATGTCAAGGAATTGGGAAAGAGTATGAGGGCGGTTCGCCCAGTTCATTTGCAAACTTCGCTCCACCGCATTGCGGGTGTGCTGCGATATATTAGAAGGAAGACGAGGAACCTCAATACCTGCAGTACGACGTTCGGTATTGGGTGGGATATTTCCAGTAAGAAGATGATAAAAAGTCGCGCCTAACGAATAGATGTCCGTAGCGGGCGAATAAAGGGAACTGTCACCACTCTTTTGCTCGGCGGGCGCATAACCGGGGGTAAATCCGAAGGTCGTGAATGTCTTGCCCCCGAATCCCCCCTCCAACAACTGTTTGGAAGCACCAAAGTCGATAAGCACTGCTTTACCATCCGGCTTTACCATTATATTATCCGGTTTAATATCAAGGTGAAGATGGTTCTTGGAATGAATGTATTTCAGCGCATCACATATTTGCCTGATATACCCTACAGCTTCTGATTCCGCCAACCGCCCACGCATTTTCAATATCTGACCGAGACTCTGACCCTCTATGTATTCCATTACATAGTAGGCGGTACCGTTATATTCAAACACGTCCGAGACCTTGACTATGCCTGGATGGACTAACGAAGAAAGCACTCTCGCCTCGCGAATGAAGCGATTACGAAGTTTTTCTACAAATTCCACGCGGCTTTTAGTGCCTACTGTCACCATACCGGTCAATTGATCACGGTTACAATAGTCTTGAATGAAAAATTCCTTTATGGCAACGCGCATATTCAAAGATGTATGTACTCCTTCGTAAGTGCAACCGAATCCTCCGGCATTCAGAAAGCGGATAATTCGGTATTTGCCACCACAGAGATATGTTCCGTCTTTTAGTTCCATAGATAGTTTGTTTACATTAGCAAAATTAATGTTTTATCCTATAATAAGCCTTATGATTTTTAATATTTTTGTTGAATGCACGGGATTAATTGACGAAGCCAACGGTTTTAATTGTTAAAAACGAGTGATTTTGGGCGGAAGGAGGCTTAGGCCGGGGTGTAGATTTCTTAAAAGATTATGATTTTCTTCGGTATGTCGGGGAATTTTGCTAACTTCGCGGATATTTAGGAGGGAGTTGGCACGTTTTTTGCCTCATGCCCGGCATATAATTAAAATCAGTTATAAGACTCAGATATATGGGATTTTTTAAGAAACTCTTCGGCCGCGAGAAGAAGGAAAAACTCGACAGCGGACTGAAGAAAACAAAAGAGGGTTTCTTCGGGAAAATCAGTCGTGCGATAGCCGGCAAAAGCAAAGTCGACGATGAATTGCTCGACAATCTGGAAGAGGCTCTCATCAGCTCCGATGTAGGCGTTGACACCACCGTAAATATCATTCACCGTCTTCGTGACCGCGTGGAAAAAGACAAGTTCATGAACACGCAGGAACTCTCCGACATCCTCGCCGAGGAACTCTGCGACATGATAGGTAGCAAGGGCATCGAAGACGATGACCGCGAGACCGACTTTGCAGTGGACAAAAGCAAGGGCACGCCATACGTGATAATGGTAGTGGGCGTCAACGGTGTGGGTAAAACCACCACCATCGGCAAGCTGGCCCACCAGTACAAGGAGGCCGGCTACAACGTAGTGCTCGGCGCCGCCGACACCTACCGCGCCGCCGCCATAGAGCAGCTCTGCATCTGGGGCGACCGCGTAGGCGTTCCCGTCATTAAGCAGCAGATGGGCAGCGACCCCGCCGCCGTGGCTTTCGACACCCTGCAAAGCGCAAAGGCACGTGGCGCCGACGTGGTCATCATCGACACGGCAGGCCGTCTCCATAACAAGAAAGGACTCATGGACGAGCTTTCGAAAATCAAGCGCGTGATGAAGAAAGAGGTTCCCGAAGCGCCGCAGGAGGTACTCCTCGTACTCGACGGCTCCACCGGACAGAACGCCATAGAACAAGCCCGCAACTTCATAGCCGCCACCGACGTCAACTGTATAGCCGTAACCAAACTTGACGGCACGGCAAAGGGTGGCGCCGTCATCGGCATCTGCGACCAGTTCAAGATTCCGGTGAAGTATATCGGCATCGGCGAGCAGATTGATGACATGCAGATTTTCCGTCCGGTAGAGTTCGTGAAATCGCTCTTTGAGGGCGCTCTCACAAAGAATTAAGAGGAGATGGCTTACGAGAAGCGACGCGTGGACGTCATCACCATGGGGTGCTCCAAAAACCTCATAGACTCAGAGCGGCTTATGCGCCGCCTGGAGGAGAAGGGTTATGCCATGTACCACGATGCGGAGGAGCCTACGGGTGAGTACGTAGTGCTCAACACCTGCGGCTTCATCTGCGACGCACTGGAGGAATCCATACAGATGCTCCTCTCCCTCGTGCAGCGCAAGGAGGCCGGCGAAGTGGGAAAGATAGCTGTAATGGGATGTATGTCCGAGCGTTACATTGACCAACTTAAACCGGAGTTCCCCGAGGTAGACTACTGGTACGGCAAGTTCGACTGGAACGCCTTTGCCGAAATGCTCCCGGATGTATCCGGGAAAAACAAGGCCGTGGCAGACTGGGACCGCACCGTCACTACCCCGCCGCATTCGGCTTATCTAAAAATCTCGGAAGGGTGCAACCGCTTCTGCGCCTTCTGCGCCATCCCCCTCATAACCGGGCGGCACACGTCGCGCCCTGTTGAGGAAATTCTCGACGAGGTACGCGAGTTGGTTTCGCGGGGCGTCAAGGAGTTCAACGTAATAGCGCAGGACCTCTCTTCCTACGGCATGGACACGGCAGGTCGTCACCTTCTGCCCGAACTCATCGAGCGCATCTCGGACATCGAAGGTGTGGAATGGATACGCCTCCACTACGCCTATCCCGCTGATTTCCCGTATGATATACTCCGCGTGATGCGCGAACGGAAGAATGTGTGCAAATACCTCGACATTGCTTTGCAACACATTTCCGACAATGTCCTGACCCGTATGCGCCGACACATCGGCCGCGAGGAAACACTTTCGCTTATAAAGAGGATTCGCGAAGAAGTGCCCGGCATCTGCCTGCGCACCACCCTTATGGTAGGGTTCCCCGGCGAAACGGAGCAGGATTTCGAGGAGCTGAAGCAGTTCGTGGAAGAGGCTCGCTTTGACCGCATGGGTTGCTTCGCCTATTCCGAAGAAGAGGACACTTACGCCGCACGTCATTACACCGACAACGTTCCGCAAGAGGTGAAACAGCAACGCCGCGAGGAAATCGAGGAGATGCAACAGCGTATCGCCGAGGAACTTAACTCGCATCTCATCGGACGCAAACTCAGGGTACTCGTCGACGAAGTTTATCCCGACTACGCCATCGCTCGCACCGAGTTCGACAGCCCGGAGGTGGACTACGAAGTCACCGTCTACGGCGGCCATCCCGCCGAAGGAGAGTTCATGGACGTGGAAATTACTGACGTCGAGGAGGAAAACATCAACGCAAAAGCACTCTGAAAAAGCAATGAAGGGGAACCGGTTCATAATGCGGACACCCGGCGGGGATATTCTTCAACGCGATGAATGTAAGCTCGTTAAAGGAATACATCAGCAGGCTTTCGTCATGGTTCCCTTCGACTTCCACGAGGAGAACGTCTGGTCGATGCCGCTCGAAGCCATTACGCAGGATAACGTCCCCAACGCAAGCAATCCTTACCTTTATCCCGCCACTGATACCACGGAGCGGGAACATTCCTCAATGGTACGCTCCGCCATTGCTTTCGCGGCCACTAACAGAGGCAAATGCATCATCAGCACAGTAACCCACCGTCCCGTTTCGCTCCCTCCGGAGGAACTTTTCGCACGGCTGGAGAAGCGCTATCCCACGGCCTGCACATTCCTTTTCAGCACAACGGCCACCGGAACATGGCTCGGCGCGACGCCGGAACTGCTTCTCAGCGGCGACGGCACGCGGCTCCGCACAATGTCGCTGGCAGGCACGCGTCCGACCGGAATTTCAGGCGATTGGAACGACAAGAACCGCGAAGAGCAGGTCATCGTCACCCGCTTTATTACCAATACGTTACGTCAGCACGGACTGAACCCCGAAGCCGGTGAGCCAACCAGCCGCCAAGCAGGACCCGTGGAGCATCTCTGCTCCGAAATATCGGCCGGTATTCCCTCCGCCTGGAGCATGGACAGCCTGCGTGAATTGCTCCGCGACCTATCCCCTACGCCGGCTCTCGGCGGCTTCCCGCGCCGCGAGGCATTGCGCTTTATCTCAGCTACGGAACGTCATTCGCGCGGCTACTATGGCGGTTTCTTCGGCCTGATAGACTCCCCCTCACAGTTCCGCCTCTACGTAAACCTGCGCAGCGGACGACTGAGCGAAGACGGCCGCGAGATAGCCCTCTTCACCGGCGGCGGAATAACTCCGCTCAGCCAACCGCAAGAGGAGTGGCTCGAAACACGCCGCAAAGCCCGCACCCTGCTCGACACACTCACATAACCCCTCATTATATAACATCTGAACAAATGAAACGCACCACATCACTTCTCCTCGCTCTTCTCTTATCAATCATACTTCCCCCGGCGCTCTATGCACAGAAAGGTTCATACGCCCACGTAGCCGCCGGCGGAAGCCACGGCATGGTCATCAAGAAGGACGGCTCGCTTTGGGCTTTCGGCGAAAATAACCGCGGCCAGCTCGGCGACGGCACCACCACCGCCCGCCGCGAGCCCGTCAAGGTGCTCTCCAACGTCAAGGCCGTGGCCTGCGGCCGCTGGCATACCCTGGCCGTAACCAACGACGGCTCCCTTTATGCCTGGGGCAAGAACGACAACGGCGAGCTGGGCGACGGCACCACCACGGAACGCCACACTCCGGTCAAGGTTCTCTCCAACGTGCAGTCGGTGGCCGGTGGTTTCGGCCATTCGGTAGCCATCCTCAACGACGGCTCGCTCTATGCCTGGGGAACCAACAAAGACAGCCAGGTGGGCGACGGCACCACGATCAACCGACTCACCCCCGTAAAAGTGCTCGACAACGCAAGGCAGGCGGCCTGCGGCGATAATTTCACCCTGGCCGTTACCAACGACGGCTCCCTTTACGGCTGGGGCGACAACACTTACGGCACACTCTGCGACGGCACTACCACCCCACGCCCGACGCCGACGAGGATTCGCGGAGGAGTCTCTTCCGTTTCCTGCGGATGGGGCAACACCATGTTCATTACCAAAGACGGCACTCTCTATGCCTGCGGCAACAACGAATCGGGACAAAGCGGTATCGGCAGTTTCGAGCCGCGCAACTACACTCCGGTCAGGGTGCTTTCAAACGTCAAGGCCGTGAACTGCGGATATGACCACATCGCCGCTATCCTCAACAACGGCGCGATGTACTGCTGGGGTTCCAACTATTTCGGACAGGCAGGCAACGGCAACCACGAAGACGTAAACAAACCCCGCAAGCTCGACACGGCAGTCAAAGAGGTGGCATGCGGCGACGGCTTCACCATCTACATAACGACCACCGGCAACTTCAAGACCATAGGCGAAATCTACGACAAGAATTACGGCGTCTGACGTATCCGCCATGAAACAGAGAGGTGTAAACAGGAGTCTTAAAGGGAAATTTTGGCCTATTCTCAAAAAAAAATTAAAATTTTTCGGGGAAAATTTGTTGAATTACGATAAATAGGTTAACTTTGCAGCGTAAACCAAAATACATCCGCATTGTGAACCTCAGCAAAAACAAAATATCGGTTAACCTACTTTGCATCTGCATCATCGCCCTGATAAGCATTACCGTGCTCTTCGGTCTCGGTGTATTCACGCAAGGTTTCATGGAGGGGATACGCGAAAGCCGCGAGCCTATAGCTCATGACGACTATCTCTTCCTCACCGCCTCGCTCAGCCCCACTACGATGACCGAAACTCCCGACTCCATAATGGCTGCCGACGGACACGAGCTTCCCGTCTTCTGCAGCAAAGGGAGTGTAGGTGTCCCCATCGAGAAAGTGCAGGATTTCCCGCTAATGCTTCTCGCCCTCTGCGGCTTCCTGACGCTGGGAATCTTCATCTTCCTGCTCGTACAGTTCATCAAGCTAATCGTCAACTTCAACCGCGGACGTATTTTCGAGGTCAGGAACTGCCGGTACCTCAGCCGCATAGGAGTATCCATGCTCATCCTCGCCGTGCTTTCGATGTTTGTCAGTTACGGAAACTCCCGCATGATAATCGGAGCCGCAGGAGGGCTCCGTAACTACTCTTCGGTGAACTGGTGGGATCTCCTCCCCTCCTCCGATTTCCTGGTAGGACTGCTTGCCCTGCTCTTTGCCCAAATATGGAAACGCGGCATCGCGATTAAGAATGAAAATGAACTAACCGTTTAACCCTCAGCTCATTATATGGCGATAATCGTAAACCTGGACGTAATGATGGCTAAGCGGAAAATCTCGCTCGGCGAGCTTGCCGAACGCATGAGCATAACCCCGTCGAACCTCTCCATCCTCAAGACGGGGAAAGCCAAAGCCATACGTTTCTCCACCCTCAACAACATCTGCCGCCTCCTGGACTGCCACCCCGGCGACATCCTGGAATACGTCCCCGACGAGCCGAAAGCGGACGGGGCAACGCAGAAACTGCCATAATAGAAATTCCAACTAATAAACCTAAGATAGAAAAATGAATCGTCTGAACTATTTGTTAATGGTCCTCGCCCTGGGAACAGCCACGCTCCCCGTAATGGCCGAAGAACACCTCCACAGCCTTGACCTCAACAACGTCGACAAGTCTGTGAATCCGAAAGAAAACTTCTTTGACTACGTGACCAACGGCTGGCGCAAAAGCCATCCCCTGACCCCGGAATACGCCCGCTACGGCCAGTTCAACATCCTCAACGACTCGAGCAACAACCGCGTGCAGCGCATCGTCACCGGCCTCTCGGCCACAAACCCCGCTCCCGGCACCAACGCCTACAAAGTGGCCGCTATCTACGAGATGGCAATGGACTCCGTGCGCCGCAACCAGCTCGGCGCCGAACCCATCAAACCGATGCTCCGCAAAATCGAGAACACCGGCAAAGAGGGCATGACCGACCTCTTCTACGAGATACAGAAACGCTACGGTAGCCCCTTCATGGGTGTCGGCATCCAGGAAGACCTCAACAACTCCGCACAGTATGCCATGTACATAGGCAGCGGCGGCATGGGCCTCGGCGACCGCGACTACTATCTCAAGAACGACAAGGAGAACAAGAAAATCCGCGAAGCCTACAAAAAGATGATGCAACAGATGCTCGTCCTCTCCGGTTACAGCAAAAAGGACGCCAACCGCATCGTCAAGAACGTCATGAAGATAGAGACGGCACTCGCCGACTCCGCCCTCACCCGCGAAGAGAGCCGCAACATGCTCGCCATGAACAACCCCCGCACCATGGACTGGGTCAAGGCAAACTACCCCAATATCCCCTGGGACAACTTCTATAAGGCAACGATGGGGCTCGACAACATCACCGATGTCATCGTTACCGAACCCCGCAGCATGGCAGCCGCCAACGCCCTCATGAAGTCCACTACCGACCGCGAGAAGAAGGACTACTACATCTGGCAGGTAGTCAAGGACGGCGCATCGTGCCTGAGCGACGACTTCACCAACGCCGCCTTCCAGTTCTCCAAGGTAATGTCGGGCGTCGAGAAGCAGCAGCCCCGCTGGAAACGCGCCCTCGCAGTGACCGAAGGCAGCATGGGCGAGGCCATCGGCAAGCTATACGTTGAGGAATACTTCCCCGCTTCCTCCAAAGAATACATGGAAGGCCTCGTGGAGAACATCCGCACTTCGCTGGGCAAGCACATCCTCAACCTCCCCTGGATGTCTGACGAAACCAAGCTCCGCGCAATCAACAAGCTCGGCGCAATCACGGTGAAAATCGGTTATCCCGACAAATGGAAAGACTACTCCACACTCATCATCGACCCCTCGAAGAGCTATTATGACAACATGATGGCCGTGAGCGACTGGCAGATACAGGAAGTCCTCAACAAATGGGGCAAACCCGTAGACCGTTCCGAGTGGGGAATGCTCCCACAGACCATCAACGCCTACTATAACCCGCTGAACAACGAAATAGTGTTCCCCGCCGGCATCCTGCAGGCTCCCTTCTATGACCCCGCATCCTCCGACGCCGAGAACTATGGCGGCATCGGTGTGGTCATCGGCCACGAACTTACACACGGATTCGACGACCAGGGTTGCATGTTCGACAAGGACGGCAACATGAAGAACTGGTGGACTCCGGAAGACGCACAGCGCTTCGCAACACTGACACAGGGACTGGTCAAGCAGTTCGACGAGGTTGAAATCCTTCCGGGACTCATGGCTAACGGCCAGTACACGCTGGGTGAGAACATCGCCGACCAGGGAGGCCTCCGCGTATCCATGACCGCTCTCGAAGACGCCTACAAACAGAAAGGCCAAGACATCAACGCCGACCGCATAGACGGACTCACACCCCAGCAGGCCTTCTACATGAACTACGCCAACATCTGGGCACAGAACATTCGCGACGAGGAGAAAAGAGCCCTCACCATCGGCGACGTCCACTCTCTCTCCGAGAACCGCGTAAACGTTACCTTGCGCAACATCACACCGTTCTTCCAGGCTTTCGACATCAAGGAGGGCGACATGCTCTACCGTCCTGCCGAAGAGCAGATCATCATCTGGTAACAGACGCCTTTCTAAGACGGCTTTTTTGAAAATTTTTCATCATAACAGGATTGCCGGACACACCTCCCGGCAGTCCTTTTTTTTCATTTAACACCTCAACACACAGAATTATGAACGAGAAGAAAGAAAACAACCGGGAATACGAGTTCCGCGGACTGCAAATAAACGGTTTCGCGATGATATTCTTCACATTCATACTCATACCCATCCTCATAGGCATGTGCTGGGTCAGCGGCATGGACGAAGGATTAGCCGCCGTTTGCTCGACCGTGCTCGCCATCGTCTTCGTGCTCGGCACCATCGGCTACGTGGTGCAACAACCCAACGAGGCCCGCGTCATGATTTTCTTTGGAAAATATGTGGGCACGCTCCGCAAGGAGGGTTACATGTGGGTCAACCCCTTCGTGAGCCGCAAGAAGCTATCGCTGCGCATCCGCAACATGGACATCGACCCCATCAAGGTAAACGACAAGGTCGGAAATCCGGTGCTCATCGGCATGGTACTCGTCTGGAGGATACAGGACACCTACCGTGTGGTCTTCGACCTTGACTCACAGTCGCTCGGAGCCACCGGAGGCATCAACAACGCCGCTCTCGAGCACTTCGTGCGCATACAGAGCGACGCCGCTCTGCGCGAAGTCACCGGGCAGTTCGCATACGACAAAACCACAGAACACGACGAGGAACTCACCCTACGCGACGGCGGCGACGAAATCAACGAACTTCTGGAGCGCAAAATCAACGAGCGACTTGCGATGGCCGGCATCGAGGTAGTGGAAGCGCGCCTCAACTACCTGGCCTACGCACCGGAAATAGCGGCTGTAATGCTCCGCCGCCAACAGGCGGCAGCTATCATCACGGCTCGCGAAAAGATAGTGGAAGGCGCTGTATCGATGGTAGAAATGGCACTCTCAGACATCGAGAAACGCGGCATAGTGCGCCTCTCGGAAGAGAAGAAAGCCGACATGGTGGGCAACTTGCTCATGATTCTGTGCAGCGACGATGCCGCCCAGCCCGTTATCCCCACCAACGCCTGACGCACATCCCCCTTACCTGCACACACGGCGGTTATCCCGGTTTCCAACGGCCGGATTAGCCGCCTTTTTCTTTGCAGCTAAAGGATGACTTTTTAGCCAAGTAGATAATTTAACTAAACTGTGAGGGCTTCGGGGGTTACTTTTTCCAGAAAACGGGCATGAACCAGAGGAGGATTGTGTAGAGTTCGAGACGGCCTATAAGCATTATCAGCGACAGCACCCACTTGCCAGCTTCGGGCACAAGCTGGTAGTTGCCCCCTATCCCTGTGGCTTCCGTCCCAAGGCCGGTATTCGAAATACAAGACAAGGCGCAGAAGAAGCTGTCGGCCAGCGGCATCCCCAAGAGGATAAGCACCGTTCCGCCCACGAATATCACCGCCACGTAGAGGAACAGGAATCCGAGGACCTTGGCTACCAGGTTGGTAGGCGTCCCTTTGCCGTTCATGGAGATTGTAGTGACGGCATTGGGGTGCATGAGTTTGTAAAATTCGTTTTTCAGGAACTTTATCATCACGATGACACGGTCAATCTTTGCGCCGCCCGAAGTACTGCCGGCACATGCCCCGACGAACATCATCAATGTCATGACCACAGTAGAGAGGGCTCCCCAATCCTTGAAATTGGGTTCCGTGAGTCCTGTGGAGGAAAGTATGGACACGGCCTGGAAAAGCGGCGAAATGGTCAGGTCCTTCGCGCTCCGCACCTCGTTGTTGATAACGATATTGGTACATAGCAGCACATAGCACACGCCGATTATCCCCATGTACCATTTGAAGGTATCGTTGCGCAAAGTTGTCCGGAACTCGCCGTGTATCATCTTGTAAATAAGCGCGAAGTTGACGCCACCAAGGAACATGAATACGGTGGCCACAATCTTAATATAAAGCGAGCTGCCCACTACCTGCGACATATCGGACGTTGCGAAACCGCCCGTCGACATGGTGGAAAGTCCGTAGCAAACAGCGTCGAAGAAGTCCATGTCGGAAAAGCAGAGGAATACTATCAGGAGGGTCGTAAGCGCCAGATAAACCATCCAGAGCGACTTGGCGGTAGAGGATACGCGGGGCCTCAGTTTATCGTGCGTAATGCCAGTCACCTCGGCGTTGAAGAGCTGTATCCCACCTTGATAGTTTAGCATCGGCACTACCGCGAGGGTGAACAGGATGATACCCATACCGCCTATCCACTGCACCACGCATCGCCACAGCAGAATCCCTTTCGGCACACCTTCGAGTGTAGCCAGCACCGAAGCGCCTGTGGTAGTGAATCCGGATATTGTCTCGAAAAAAGCGTCGGTCACGGAGAGGTGCGTACCGCTCATCAGGAATGGAAGCATCCCGAAGAGCGACATTATAATCCACGTCAAACCGGTGAGCAGTATGGCCTCGCGTTTGCGCATATCGCGGTTGCGGGGACGTATGTTCACCAACCCGGCCCCGGTGACGAGTGTCACAGCTGCCGCATATAGGAAATCTACCGCCACCTTTTCCCGCAGGATGAAGCTTACCACCATTGGGATGAGCATGAAGGCCGTCTCTATGAGCAGCAGGAATCCGAGCACCTTCAGCAGCATCAGGAAATTGATGTACGAATACTTGCGTAGTTCCGGCGGCTTACGGTTGAAGATGCCGCGCCTTTTCCCTGTTATCACGCTACTGCCTGTCATCCCGTTCCTTTTAATAAAACCATTTTTCTATCTTATGGATGAATCCGTGGAGGCAGAAAACCACCACATAGTCCCCCTCCTGTATCTGTGTGCTACCGTTCACGAGATAGCATCGTCCGTCGCGCACCAGGGCGGCCAGCGTCATTTCAGACGGCAGCCTCAGTTTGCGCACCGGCTCGCGTGTTATCTTGGCGTTCTTCTTGACCAGCAGTTCGGCGGCGTCGGCGTTCGCCAGCGAGAGGCATTTGGCATTCTCCTCGTCTGCGTCGAGCAGCAACTGGAAGATATAGCTCGATGCCAGCAGTTTCTTGTTTATTATAGTGCCGATATTGAGGTTCTCGGCTTGCGAGATAAACTGGAGGTTCTCGACATTGGCCACGGTTTTGGGCACAGTAAACTCCTTGGCTGTCATGCAGGCCAGGATATTGGCTTCCGAGGAATCGGTCAGCGCCATGAAGGCATCGTATTGCGAAGTATTGTTCTCGCGCAGCACATCCACGTCGAGGCCGTCGCCGCACACTATCTCGCAGTCAGGCAGCATAGTGGCCAGATACTCGCACTTATCGCGGTCTTCGTCTATGATTTTAATATGGTATTTGTCGTGATAAACCGTGGCGAAGCGTTCGGCTATGGCACTTCCGCCGATTATCAGGAGCCGCTTCATGGAGCGTTTGCGCTTGCCGCAGAGGGTGCGGACATTCTCTATGAACTGCGGCGTGGTCACGAAGTAGAGCATGTCGCCCGGTTCTATGAAGTCGTTGCCTCGCGGTATAATGGTCTCGCTGTTACGCTTTATGGCCACTATGTTAAAGTCGGACGTTCCGGGAATGTCCTTTATCTGTTTCCCTTCAAGGTCGTTGTCCTGTGTCAGCCTTACGCCTACCAGCAGGAGCTGCCCGTTGTGCAGTTCTCCCCAGTATCGGGCCCAATTGTGTCGCAGCGAAACGTGTATCTCGCCGGCAGCGAGATGCTCCGGGTAAATCAGGGTGTCGGCGCCTATCTCCTTTAGCACCTTACGGTTGTCCTCGTCGAGAAATTCGGCGTTGTCTATGCGCGCCACTGTCTTGGCGGCGCCGAGCTTCTTCGCTATCGCGCAGGCTGTTATGTTCCGCGTCTCGTAAGGGGTGACGGCTATGTAAAGGTCGGTGGAGGAGATTCCCATATCGCGCATGGTCTCCAGCGAGGAGGCCGACCCGTTCCACGTCATCAGGTTATAGTTGGCGTCTATAATGTCGAGGCGGCGCTGGTCGCTGTCTATCAGGATTATGTCCTGGTCTTCGTTGGAGAGCATCTTGGCGAGGTGTGTCCCCACCTCCCCGGCTCCGGCTATGATTATCTTCATTACAACGGGCGGGTTATCCGGTTAACTATATCCTCCACGCTGTATCCGCAGAGCTTCTTGAGCTGCTCCACGGTACCCTGGTGCACCCAGTTGTCATCCACGCCGAGGCGCACTACGGGAATAGCCCCGAATCCGTTCTCGGAGAGGAAACGGGTCACAGCCGCGCCGAGGCCGCCGGCAACGCTACCGTCTTCGAGGGTTATTATACGCTTGTGTGCCGAGGCCACTTCGCGGAGCAACTCTTCGTCAATGGGTTTTAGCCATATCATATCGTAGACGTCGGCTTTGACACCTTTGGCAAGGGCGAGTTCCGCGGCTTTAAGGGCATCGTTCCCTTCGGGACCAATGGCGAGCACTGCCACATCGGCGGTGCCGTCGCCCGCTATGCGTTCCCCTTTGCCGACCTCTATCGTCCGCATCGGCGTTTTCCAGTCGGGGGTAGTGGCTTTTCCGCGCGGATAACGTATGGCCAGCGGGCCGTCGAGTTCCAGCGATGTGCGCATCAGGTTGCGGAGAGCCTCCTCCGTCCGCGGAGAGGCTATCTTCAGCCCGGGGATGCAGGAGAGGTAACTGAGGTCGAAAAGGCCGTGGTGCGTCACGCCGTCCTCTCCCACTATTCCGGCGCGGTCGATGCAGAATGTCACCGGCAACCCCTGGATGGCCACGTCGTGGATTATATTGTCATACGCGCGTTGCAGGAAGGAGGAGTAGATAGCCACGAATGGACGTTTCCCGGCCGAAGCGAGTCCGCCGGCGAAGGTCACGGCATGTCCCTCTGAGATTCCGACGTCGAACGTTCGCGCGGGGTATTTCTTCAGCATGAGGTTCATCGACGTTCCCGACGGCATCGCCGCCGTTATCCCCATCACGCGCTCGTCCCGGTCGGCCAGTTCCACCAGAGTGTTTCCGAAAACCTGCTGCCACAGAGGGGGTTCCCCTTCGGTAGGTTTCTTGAGTCGCTCGCCGGTCTCTGGGTCGAACTTGCCTGGCGCGTGCCAGGTAGTAGGATTCTTCTCCGCCTCCTCGAACCCTTTCCCTTTCACCGTTCGTATGTGGAGGATACGCGGTCCCTCCATGTCCTTAATATCGTTGAGCACACGGACGAGTCGCGGCAGGTCGTGGCCGTCTATCGGACCGAAGTAGCGGATATTCAGTCCCTCGAAAATGTTCTGTCGCTGCGAGATAAAGGCTTTCAGCGAGTTGTTCAGACGCAGGAGCAGTCCGCGGCGGTTTTCGTTGATAAGGCCGTGGCGCTTGAAGAAGTTATATGTCTTGAAACGCCAGCGGTTATAACCGGCCGACGTCGTGAGTTCCGTCAGGTAACGGTGCAGCGCCCCCACGTTGTCATCTATCGACATATCGTTGTCGTTCAGGATGATAAGCAGGTTATTCGGGTTGTTGGAGACGTTGTTCAGCCCTTCGAAGGCCAGTCCGCCGCTAATCGAGGCATCCCCTATTACGGCCACTGTCTTGCGGTCGCGGTTCTGCGGGGTATTGCGGTCGGCGATTGCCATGCCGAGCGCGGCGGAGATGGAATTTGAGGCATGTCCGGCCATAAAGGTGTCGTAAGGGCTCTCCATCGGATTCGGAAATCCTGAAAGGCCGCCGAGCGTCCGCAGCGTGGAGAATCGCTCCTGACGGCCGGTCAGCAACTTATGGGCGTAAGCCTGGTGACCGACGTCCCACACAATACGGTCGTCCGGGGTATTGAAGACGTAATGCAGGGCGACGGTAAGCTCCACGGCGCCCATCGACGAGGCGAAATGGCCGGGATTCACCGAGAGGGTTTCTATGATTTTCCGACGCAACTCCGCCGCTACGGTTTCGAGGCTTTCGGCCGGGAGCTTACGGAGGTCTGCCGGGCTTTGGATACCCGGGAGCAACGGCTCCTGAGACGCCGGCTGCGGATTGTCAACGCTTGGTTTTGTCATTTCTGATGAATTTTTTCCATAAGGGGACAAACACAATGCCACCGGATATGGCCACCACCAATAAATTATAAAGAGTTACGCCGCGTGCAACGAGCATATAAACGCACAAACCGGCCCAAACGAGGGCAAGCAGGCACAATCCTATATATTTAACAATGTCCATAACCAACTGCGAAATTACTCAAAAATCCCCAAACCGCCAAGTCCGCGCCCAAAAATTTATCTTCCGCCCTCGTCTATGCCATTATTTTTCCTCCATATTACTAAGCGTGGTTTGGCGGAGTAGAGAATTATTTGTAATTTTGTGCTTGTTTTTAAATCGTTTTTATGAAGATTGCTATTATCGGGACAGGTTATGTCGGGCTCGTCACCGGCACCTGTTTCGCCGACATGGGTATCTCCGTCACTTGCGTCGACGTCGATGCCGATAAAATAGAACGCCTCAAGCACGGCGAAATCCCTATCTACGAGCCGGGTCTCGAGGATATGGTGACGCGCAACCACAACTCGGGGCGTCTGAACTTCACCACCGACCTCTCGGAGGTCATCAACGACGTGGAGGTAATCTTTTCGGCCGTGGGCACGCCTCCCGACGAGGACGGCTCGGCTGACCTCAGCTATGTCCTCGACGTGGCGCGACAGGTGGGGGCGCTTATGGAGAAATATGTGCTCGTGGTTACGAAAAGTACCGTCCCGGTGGGAACGGCCGTCAAGGTCAGGGAAGCCATACTCGAGGAGCAGCGGCGCCGAGGCGTGAAAATAGACTTCGACGTGGCCTCCAACCCGGAGTTCCTCAAAGAGGGCGCCGCCATAAAGGACTTCATGAGTCCCGACCGCGTGGTTGTAGGCGTAGACTCGCCGCGCGCCCGGAAAATCATGCAGAAACTATACCGGCCCTTCCTGCTTTCCTCCGACCGTATGCTTTTCACCGACATACCGTCGGCCGAGATGATAAAGTATGCCGCCAACGCCATGCTGGCCACCCGCATATCTTTTATGAACGACATAGCCAACCTCTGCGACATGGTAGGCGCCAACGTCAACATGGTACGCAAGGGCATCGGCGCCGACCACCGCATCGGCACCAAATTCCTATACCCGGGCTGCGGCTACGGTGGTTCCTGCTTCCCCAAGGACGTGAAGGCCATCATTCAGACCGCCGCCCAGCACGGCTACGACATGCGCGTGCTCCGCGCCGTGGAGGAGGTTAACGAAAATCAGAAATCTCTGCTATTCAAGAAATTGCTCAAGCACTACGGGGGCTGCGTGGAAGGGAAGACCGTCACGCTGTGGGGACTGGCATTCAAGCCGGAGACCGACGATATGCGCGAAGCACCCGCGCTCGTACTCATCGACCTGCTTCTCAAACACGGCGCTTCGGTTCGTGTCTACGACCCCATAGCGATGCGGGAATGCCGACGCCGCATCGGCGACAGGGTAACATACTGCCCCAATATGTACGAGGCCGCACTCGACTCAGACGCCCTCATGCTCGTCACGGAATGGAAGGAGTTCCGCGTACCGTCGTGGAACGTCATCCTCAAATCCATGCGCACCCCGGTGGTACTCGACGGCCGCAACATCTACGACCGCTCCGAACTCGAAAGCGACGGTTTCACTTATTACGCACTCGGCAAATAACACACATCATTATGGCTGAAAAGATTTTACTTTGCCTCTGCCACATGGGCGGCAGGGAGATGGACTACATAAAGGAGGCGTTTGCCGACAACTGGGTGGTTCCGCTCGGTCCGAACGTCACCGGCTTCGAGCAGGACCTTGAACGCTTCATCGGCGACGGCAAGAAGATAGCGGCCGTCTCGGCCGGCACGGCGGCGTTGCATCTCGCCCTCATCCTCGCGGGAGTGGAACGTGACGACGAGGTTATCTGCCAGTCAATGACTTTCTCCGCCTCCGCAAACCCGGTGGCTTACCTGGGAGCACGCCCGGTATTCGTCGACAGCGAACCCCTTACGTGGAACATGAACCCCGACCTCCTGGAAGAGGCCGTCAAGGACCGCATAGCCAAGACCGGACGCAAACCAAAAGCCATCGTCGTGGTTGACCTTTACGGTATGCCGGCACAGATGGACCGCATCACCGAGATTGCCGACCGCTACGGCATAACGCTGATTGAGGACGCTGCCGAAGCCCTCGGTTCCACCTTCTGCGGACGGGAGTGCGGAACCTTCGGACGTTTCGGCGCACTCTCGTTCAACGGCAACAAAATGATAACCACCTCCGGCGGCGGCGCACTGGTCTGCCCCGACGAAGAGACACGCCGGCGAGCAGTCTTCCTCGCCACACAGGCACGCGAGCCGTTCCCCTGGTACGAACACCGCGAGATAGGCTACAACTACCGCATGAGCAACATCAGCGCCGGCATAGGGCGCGGACAGATGCACATCCTCGGGGAGCATCTCGCCCACCACCGCCACGTCCACGACGTCTACACGCGCCTCTTGGACGGTTTCGACGGCATCACCCTCCACAGCAATCCCGACGACCGTTTCCGCTCCAACTACTGGCTTTGCAACATATTGATAGACAGCAGTGTAACCGGTTTCACCCACGAAGACGCGCGCCTCGCCCTCGCCGCAGAGAACATCGAAAGCCGTCCCCTCTGGAAACCGATGCACCTCCAGCCCGTATTCGCCGACGCTCCCTCCTACACCGACGGCACCTCGGAATCCCTCTTCGGCCGCGGACTCTGCCTCCCCGCCGGTCCGTGGGTAGAGGACCGTCACCTCGAAAAGATTGTCGACGTCCTGAAATCACTCGTTAAATAACACCTCCCTGATGAACAAATTACTGACGCTCCTCCTTACCGGCATCCTGCTGACTGCCCTCTCCTGCGGAACACGGCATACGACCACCGGCGGCGACAACCGGCTCTCAGACGCCAAGACGCTCCGCATGTACCCCGTGGGCGAAAACGTCACCGTAGCCGAAGTGGTAAGCCCTACGGACTCCGCCAAGACGGTGGCGAAGTATTACCTCGTGAAGCGCGGCACGGAGAAACCCTCCGTCACCGACGGCGAGGTGATAGAGGTACCGTTGCAGAAAGCGGTGGTCTACTCTTCGGTGCACGCCTCCGCCCTTGACGAACTCGGGGCCGCTCCCATTATAAAAGGGGTTGCAGACGCCTCTTACTTCACGCTGCCGTTCGTAAAAGAGGGCCTTGCAAAAGGAAGCATCGCCGACCTCGGCGCCACCTCGGCGCCGTCGGCCGAGAAAATCATCGACCTTTCCCCCGACGCCATCATCCTCAACATCTACGACGGCATGGACACACGCAGCATAGAGAAACTCGGTATCCCCATAATCCGCATGAGCGAGAACGAGGAGCAGACGCCGCTCGGCCGCGCCGAATGGCTAAAATTCCTGGGCGCACTCACAGACCGCACCCAGATGGCCGACAGCATCTTCAACGGCGTGAAACAGCGTTACGCCGCCGCCATGAAAGAGACAGCCGGACGCAAAAGTCGCCCCACCGTCTTCGCCGACAACATCTATCAGGGAGTGTGGTACGTAGCGGGAGGCGGCAGCTACACCGCCCGCATGTATGCCGACGCCGGTGCAATCTACCCCTGGTCCGACGACAAGTCGACCGGTTCGCTCAACCTCTCGTTCGAGCAGGTACTCGACCGGGCGCGCGACGCCGACTTCTGGATTCTAAAAGTATTCGGACAGAAACTTACGCGCGAGAGCCTCCTCGCCATGGACCCGCGTTACAAGCATTTCAGCGCCGTAGACAAAGGAGGCGTCTACTATTGCGACACCTCCGCCGCGCCTATTTTCGACGAGACGCCGTTCCACCCCGACATCCTGCTCCGCGAATACATCAACATCTTCAACCGCAACGACGACCGGCTACGCTACTTCCGCCCCATGGGGAAGTAACTTATCGACTGACACTTCTACAGACCAGACCATGACCCTGAAAACACGGCGCCGCCTACAGTTCGCCTCGGCCATATTCGTGACACTGCTACTCTTCGCGGCGGTCTGAAATAGTGGAAGGTCAGGTCATAGTTCTTTTGCGTCATGCAGTACCTTTGATCCGGCCGGATATCCGGCGCAGGAGTGACGAAATTCCTTATCGTACAGATAAGGATTATTGCCTCCTAAACCGGATGGGCGGCCTATGTCAACGGCTGCAGGCGCAGGGCAAGGCGGGTATGGCGGGTGCGGGTCTTGTTGTTTTTGACGGCCATGTGCAGGGCGCGGCTCTCGCCCACCAGCACCACCAGCTTTTTGCCGCGCGTGACGCCGGTGTAGACCAGGTTGCGCTGCAGCAGCACATAATGCTGCATCATCAGCGGGATGACCACGGCAGGGTATTCCGACCCCTGCGACTTGTGGATGGAAATGGCGTAGGCGGGCGTCAGTTCGTCCAGCTCCTCGAAGTCATAGGGCACCACGCGGTCGTCATAGCGCACGCTCAGGGTCCGCTCCTTGCCGTCCAGAAAGACGATGCGGCCCACGTCGCCGTTGAAGACGTCCTTGTCGTAGTTGTTGCGGATCTGCATGACCTTGTCGTGCAGGCGGAAGCTGCGTTCGCCGCGCCGCACTTCCAGCCCGTTGGGGTTGAGGCTGGCCTGCAGGCGCAGGTTGAGCTGCGCCGCGCCCACGGCGCCCTTGTGCATGGGCGTGAGCACCTGGATGTCGTTGACCGGGT
>OHBJ01000046.1_pt1 | contig 48376 bp, 35 predicted proteins | sample 1577241 | NCBI WGS metagenome assembly OHBJ01 (sample SAMEA3541594, study PRJEB24748) | human gut metagenome | biome: human gut; feature: human-associated habitat; material: faeces | place: China | collected 2012 | reverse complement strand
CTCACCTGTCATTTGGAGCAGCAAGTATTCTGTATTGGCTTCGCCGTAAATGCGGGAAGCCTAAGATATTACGCGACTTTATGCTATCATTTCTGGAATTGGTGACAAATTTGTTGACGCCGCAAAGAAAATGATAGAATATATTATTTGAAAGCTTGTTTGAAAGCTTGTGAATTGATATGAAAGGAGAAAAGACTATGTCCACCGAAATCGAACGTGTCTCTGAAGAAGAAATTCGTCAGGTTTTGCTCGAAATCGCCGATGGGAGCGAGAATGATACCTGGGATGAAGGCTGTCGTCTGTAAAACAAACATACTGTAGAGTGACGGGGCTAAGACATTCTCTGAAAAGTCTTGGCCCCGTTGTTTGTAAATAGGAGTTAATATAATATGTTTTTGCATAAAGTCGAAAATGACTACTTCGATGTTTTGACAAAAAAGTACATTCATCCAGAACAATTAACAGAAAAAAGTCGGTACTCTCTTTCCGGTGATTCTGTATATGTTTTAGATACAATTCGAAATAAAATCAATTCGATATTTTGAATTTCGTTTGCGTTGCACTAACTTTGCACACACAAATTAAGTATGTACTTATGAATAAAAAGTTTAAAGAAAGAACGGAATTCAATCTGTCACAAATAAATAAGGATGTACTCGTAGAGTGGGACGAAAACAATATAGAACGACGCAGCATTTCGGAACGTGAAGGCTGCCCTCAATATACATTTTATGAAGGGCCTCCTTCGGCTAACGGACACCCCGGCATACATCATGTATTGGCTCGAACAATAAAGGATGTTGTGTGCCGGTATAAAACTATGAAAGGTTTCTGTGTTCCCCGTAAGGCAGGGTGGGATACTCACGGCTTGCCTGTGGAACTCGGTGTTGAGCGCGAGTTGGGAATAACGAAAGAAGATATCGGCAAAACCATTTCGATTAAAGAATACAATGCCCATTGCCGCAAAAACGTAATGAAATATACGGCCGAATGGGAAGACTTAAGCCGGAAAATGGGTTATTGGGTCGATATGGCTCATCCGTATATTACATACGAGAATTATTATATAGAGTCCGTGTGGTGGCTGCTTGGTCAGATGTACAAAAAAGGGCTTGTATATAAAGGATATACCATTCAGCCTTATTCTCCTGCGGCTGGTACGGGATTGAGCTCGCACGAGCTGAGTCTCCCGGGGTGTTATCGTGATGTAAAAGACACTACCGTAACCGCACAGTTCAGAATCGTAAATCCGTCTGAAGAACTGTCGCAGTGGGGCGTGCCTTATTTCCTTGCGTGGACGACAACTCCGTGGACTTTGGCTTCGAATACGGCTCTTTGCGTCGGACCGAATATAGATTATGTGGTCGTCCGGACATACAATCCTTATTCCGGCAAACCGGTAACGGTAATTTTTGCAGAAGAAAGACTGTCTGCATATTTGGATGTTAAAGGAGCCGATATTCCTTTGGAGAACTATAAAAAAGGCGATAAGATAATACCGTATAGCGTGGTTTCCAAATGTAAGGGAACAGAACTCGTAGGTATGCGTTACGAACAGTTGCTGCCGTATGTAAACCCTGGCGAAGAGGCTTTCCGCGTTATTCCCGGTGATTATGTAACAACGGAAGACGGTACGGGCATCGTGCATATTGCTCCGACCTTTGGCGCGGACGATGCACATGTGGCAAAAGCTGCGGGCATACCTCCTTTGATGATAGTTGATAAAAATGGAACGGAGCGCCCGTTGGTCGATATGCAAGGCCGTTTCTATCGTCTGGAGGATATAGACGATACATTCGTCAAGGAACACATGAACGCCGATTTGTACAAGGCTTACGCCGGACGGTATGTGAAGAATGCCTACGACGAAAGTCTTAAGGAAAACGACGAAACGCTTGACGTAAGCATTTGTATGGATTTAAAGCAAAACGACAAGGCGTTTAAAATAGAAAAGCACGTGCACTCGTATCCTCATTGCTGGCGCACGGATAAACCTATACTTTATTATCCGCTCGATAGCTGGTTTATACGTTCTACGGCGAAAAAGGAACGTATGTTCGAGCTGAACGGAACCATAAAGTGGAAGCCTCAATCTACAGGCACAGGGCGCTTTGGCAAATGGCTCGAGAATCTTAACGACTGGAACTTGTCGCGCTCTCGTTTCTGGGGAACGCCTCTTCCTATCTGGCGTAGCGAGACAGGCGAGGAGAAGTGTATCGAAAGTTTGCAGCAGCTGTTCGATGAAATAGAGATCAGCGTGAAAGCCGGAAATATGAAATCCAATCCTTTAAAGGAGAAGGGTTTCGTTCCAAGGAATTATTCGGATGAGAACTACCATAAAATAGATTTGCACCGTCCGTATGTCGATGAAATAGTCTTGACGTCTGAAACAGGAAAGCCGATGAAACGCGAACTTGACTTGATGGATGTATGGTTCGATTCCGGCGCAATGCCTTTTGCGCAGATACATTATCCGTTTGAGAACAAAAGTCTGATAGATGAGAAAAAGGCTTTTCCTGCCGACTTTATAGCCGAGGGAGTAGACCAGACGCGTGGCTGGTTCTTTACGTTGCATGCGATTGCAACCATGATATGCGACAGCGTGTCTTATAAGGCTGTCGTTAGCAATGGCCTGGTGCTCGACAAGAACGGCAATAAAATGTCTAAACATCTTGGAAATGCCGTAGATCCTTTCGGCGTTATCGAGAAATATGGAATAGACCCCATAAGGTGGTATATGATGACCAATTCTTCTCCGTGGGATAATCTTAAATTCGACGAAAACGGAGTAGAGGAGACTTCACGCTCGTTCTTCGGGAAATTGTTCCAGACGTATTCTTTCCTTGCAATGTATGCAAACGTTGACGGATTCTGCTATTCGGAGCCTGACATTCCGAATGAGGAACGTCCGGAGCTTGACCGTTGGATTTTGTCGGAACTAAATACTCTTGTGCGGAATGTGGACGAAGCATTCAACGATTTTGAGCCTACACGCGCAGGACGTTTGATAGAAACATTCACTATAGACAATCTTTCGAATTGGTTTGTGAGGCTTTCGCGCAAACGTTTCTGGGGTAGTGCGATGAGTAAAGATAAGTTGAGCGCATATCAGACGCTTTACACATGTCTTGTCACACTTTCGAAACTTATAGCGCCGGTTGCTCCGTTCTTTGCGGATCGTTTGTATAAGGATCTCGTGGCAGTTTCTGAGAAAGACAGTAAAGACAGCGTTCATCTTACAGATTTTCCTGTCGTTGACGAAAGTTTGATTGATAAAAAACTTGAACAACGCATGGAACTGGCCCAGAAGATAACTTCAATGGTTCTGTCTTTACGTAAAAAGGAACATATTATAGTTCGTCAGCCTTTGCAGAAGATTTCCATACCGGCAGGTGACTCATTTTTGAGAGAGCAGATTCTTGCAGTGCGACAGCTGATTCTTGATGAGGTAAATGTAAAAGATTTAGATTTCGTTGACGGAGAGAACATGCTTAAAAAGCGCGTTCATCCGAATTTCCGGATAATGGGAAAGAAATACGGTCCGTTGATGAAAGAAGTTGCTGCTGCAATCAATGCAATGACGCAAGACGACATCAGGCAATTGGAAAATAGTGGCGCATTCGTATTTGGACTTTCCGGAAAAGATGTGGAAATAAGCCTTTCAGAGGTAGAGGTTGTCAGTGAAGATATTCCTGGATGGACTGTTGCTAATGACGGTAATCTGACTGTTGCCCTCGATTTGGAGATAACAGAGTCTTTGCGCCGTGAAGGTTTGGCCAGAGAGCTTGTAAAACATATTCAGAACTATCGTAAAACAAACGGTTTTGATATAACTGACAGAATAGACGTTACTATAGAAAATTCAGAGGAACTTCGTGCCGTTTTAGATGAATATTCTCAGTACGTTTCTTCTCAGGTTTTGGCGAATTCACTGACTATGATATCCGATAATGACGGCGAAGAATGGGATTTCGGTACTTTTAAGGCGAAAGTTGTTATAAAAAAATCCTTATGAGTTAGGAGGTTGTCATAGCCTTATTTTTCTAATATATTGTAGGGATAAAAAACAAGTATAAATATATAAATTAAATAGTAAAATGGCAGAGAAAACACGATACAGTGACGAGGAACTTGCTGAGTTCAAAGAACTCATTCTAAAGAAGCTCGATGTCGCAAAACGCGAATACGATCAAATGATGGCTGTGCTGAAAAATCAGGCGGGGAATGATGTTACAGACACTTCGCCAACGTTTAAAGTTCTTGAGGAAGGCTCGGCCACGCAGGAAAAGGAAGAACTGACAACGATGTGTGCGCGTCAGCAGAAATTCATTGTCGGATTACAACACGCTCTTCTTCGTATAGAGAACAAGACCTATGGAATTTGTCGAGTTACAGGGAAATTAATTCCCAAAGAGCGTTTGCGTGCAGTTCCTCATGCTACGTTGTCTATTGAGGCCAAAACGAACATGAATCGCAAAGGCTGATTATATAGTGGGTTTTTCAAAGACAAAAAGCAATCTGGCTATATCGCTGTGTGCGGCGGTTGCAATTGTTGTTCTTGACCAACTGATAAAACATGCCGTGAAGACAAATTTTTGTCTTCACGATTCATACGAGGTCACATCATGGATGTACATCTATTTTGTTGAGAACAGCGGAATGGCTTTCGGCATGAGTTTTATAGGTACAGCCTTTCTTACGATTGTACGTATAGCTCTTGTGGCCGTTATGGCATACTATCTTTGCCGTATAGTCGTCCGGCGTTACCCGACGGGGTATATAATATGTATTTCATTGGTGTTGGCCGGAGCGTTAGGCAACATTATAGACAATGCATTTTACGGTCTGATATATAGTTTAAGCACCGAGTATGATGTGGCTGAACTTGTTCCATTTGGGCAGGGATATGGAAGTTTTATGTCAGGAAGAGTTGTGGATATGTTTTATTTCCCGATAATTCAGACTTTTCTTCCTGATTGGATTCCCCTCTTTGGCGGGAGGTATTTTGTCTTTTTCAGTCCTGTATTTAATTTTGCGGATGCTTCTATTACCTGCGGATCGATAATTATAATTTTGTTTTATCGTAAATATCTGACTTCCATTAAAACGTTTGCTCTTAACGAGGCAGACATTGTAAGAAAAGAATAAGTAATCGAAGTAATTAAATCATAATGCTTTATTATGGGTAGAGGCTTTTTCATAATGCTTTCTGTTTTCGTTTGTATTTCTTTGTTTTCATCGTGCAAAGTGAAAACTCCCAAAGGGATACTTTCTGAGAGCAATATGGAGAAGCTTTTATACGATTATCATCTGGCGCAGTCTTTGGCAGAGAATGGCGATAGTGTAGAATATCGGTTGCCTGTGTATACAGAATCCGTCCTTGCCAAATATAAATTGTCTCATGACGATTTCGAGCGTTCCTTGAAATGGTATTCCCGTCATGCCGATGTGTTATATAAAATATATGACAGAATAAACCAGCGTCTTGATAACGAGGCTCAGATATTCGGAGTTTCATCTAACCGTTTGCTGGCTGATAATTATATCAATGCTGCGACTTCGGGCGATACGGCAAATATCTGGAAGGGTGAGTCTACCGGCCTTTTGTTGCCTAAGATAGGACGTAATATTTTATCTTTCCGAATAATGGCAGACAGCATATTCAAACCAAAGGATAAATTCGAGTGGTATTTCAACTCCATGTTTATATATCAGAAGGGAAAGAGAAACGCAGTGGCTGTCATGGCTGTAAGATACGAGAATGATTCTATAACATCTGTGCAGCAGCAGGTTTACGGTAATATGAAAAACTCTTTGGTTCTGTCGTCTGTAAATCTTCCGATAAAGCAGATAGAAGGATTCATTTATCTTGAGGAACCGATAGATACACCTGTGAAATTTCTGTTTTTGCGGGATATCGCTCTTATAAGAATGCGCGAAAAATCGAATAAGGACAGCGTTTCCGTGTCAAAACCGGACAGTCTGGTTGTCGATACGGAAGCCGAAAAGAAGAGGTTTATAGATTCTATACAGAATACGGCAAAAGAGAGTGATTCCGGCGACCATTTCCGCCCTGTTACAAGAGAAAGGGCAAAGCCTCACGAGAAGTTGTTGCCGAGATAGCTGTGATTTTTCCTGTTTTTTGCTTTTTATTGAAGAATGTTTTTAAAATACTGCGTCGAAAAATTTAAGACTATGATAATCGGATTTCTTATTTACTCTTGTTTTCTTTTGGACGGCATATTTTTGTCCCCAGTTTGTCCCCCGAAGACATTTCACAGTAAAAAATATATTGATTATCAATTATTTAGTTCTCTGCGACATATATTGTATCGAAGCAATTTTATCTTTGGTAGGCATATTCAAACAGTTGCGCAAAGTACTATTTTATAAAAAGCGTATTATACATTCAGGCTTTCTTGATGTTTGGTTTCTCGAGATTATACCCGAATTTCCTGTCAGCCAGTTTAAGAAGGAATGCAACGATAAGCGACATTATAGCTATGCCTGTGAAAATGCACATCGGAAGAGTATAGTCATATAAATTGCCGCAGGATGTGTTTTCTACTATACAATATCTGTCGAGCACCGTTCCTATCAAAGCGGGTACCCCCCATAAACCTATGTTCTGGATAAAAAATATAAGAGCATAAGCTGTGCCGAGCTGCTTGACAGGGAAAATTTTTGCAACAGAGGGCCACATGGCAGAGGGTACCAATGAGAAAGCTATACCTAAAACTATCATCAGGCTTATGGCTACCCACCATTCGGTTATAAAAGGTATTGTATATACAAAATGCACGAAAAGAAGAAGAGCGGCGCCGAGCATCATTATAGTGGCGGCTTTTCCTTTACGGTCAATCATTCCTCCAAATATAGGAGTTAGCAACAGCGCACCTAATGCTGGAAGCCCTGCTATCGTCCCTGCCAGGGATTCATCAACGCCGTATTTTGTCGTCATAAGCTCAGTTGCAAATTTCTGGAATGGAAATACGCACGAGTAAAACAATACGCATAAAATGGCTATAAGCCAAAAACCTTTATTAGAAATTACGGCCTTTACATCTCTAAAAGAGAATTTTTCCTCATCACTCGTTTCATTGGTATATTGAACCTGGTGGTCAAGCTTCTTATCCATTATTGCAAAGCAAAAGAACGACACCATTCCACCAGCAAGCAATACGAGTCCCACGAAAAGAGGGGCAGGGAGGTCATAAGCGTTTGCCACAGGGATAGCCACCGTATAGGCAGCCTGGGAACCTATACGTGCCAACGCGACCTGAATGCCCATTGCAAGGGCCATTTCTTTTCCCTTGAACCACTTGGCTATTATTTTTGTAACCGTAATTCCGGCCACCTCGGCTCCAACTCCGAATATTGAATATCCGGCAGAAGCTATTAGCACGTCTTTCTTGAATCCTAATAATACTTCGTTTGTTCCGCCCATGCAGGTTATTGCATAGTATTCCATAGCTGTTCCGGAAACCATGAGTATTGTCGCCAATTTGCCGGTGAAACGTATTCCGAACTTATCGAGAATCAATCCTCCCCATATAAGCATGAGGAGAAAAACGTTGAGAAAGCTGTATGCTCCGGTGAATGTTCCGAATTCGCTGCTTGTCCATTTTAAATCATGCTCAAGCATGGATTTGAGCGGAGCCATAACATCATTTACGTAATAGGCGGCCATCATCGTGAAGGCCACAATAAATAAAGCTCCCCAACGTGCACTCGTACTGTCGTTTAATCTTTTTATCGCGTTCATTATAATTACAGAAAATAAAACTAAGTAGAATTTTTTAATTCTTAAGCCATTTGTCTAACCAGCGGAAGAATGTACGCTGCCACAGAATGGCATTCTGCGGTTGCAGCACCCAATGATTTTCATCAGGATATAAAAGCATTTGTGCGGGTACGTCTCTCAAACGTGCTGCGTTGAAAGCAGATTCGGCTTGTGTGTATTCAATGCGGAAATCTCGCTGCCCGTGAATGCAAAGAATAGGAGTTTCCCATTTGTCAACCGAAAGGTGAGGGGAGTCGCTGTATACTTTCTGCATTTTACCGTCGGGCTTTATCCAGGGAGCAGAGCCTAAATCCCAGTTAGCAAACCACATTTCTTCTGTTTCCATGTATTGCTGTTGGGTATTGAAGATTCCATCATGGGCTATAAAACATTTAAAACGTTTGTCATGATGTCCAGCAAGCCAATAAACGCTATATCCGCCAAAACTTGCTCCGACACAACCGAGGTGGTCCTTGTCGACATATGGCTCTTTAGCAATGTCATCAATCGCAGACAGATAGTCGCTCATGCACAATCCCGTATAATCTCCTGATATTTCAGTGAGCCATTCATGACCGAATCCAGGAAGACCGCGCCTGTTCGGGGCTATGATAATGTAATCATTGGCTGCCATTATCTGAAAATTCCAGCGGAAACTCCAGAACTGGCTTACGGGAGATTGCGGACCGCCCTCACAGAAAAGCAGAGTAGGGTATTTTCGACTTTTATCGAAATGGGGTGGATATACAACCCAACATAATTCTTTCTGTCCATCTGTTGTGTTTACCCAACGTTCTTCTACTTTTCCGAAAGTAAGTTCGTCGTATGTAGATTTGTTGACAAATGAGAGTTGAGTTGCTTCGCCGCTTTCTATATTGACGAAATAAATTTCATCTGCCTGGCTCATGCTTTGTTTTTTTGCAAGGATTTTTTTATTCGAAGGAGTGATACCGGCCAAAGAGTAGTCGCATACGTCATCAGTGATCTGTTGCACTTTACCTTTCAAAGTAGTGGAATAAAGATTTGTCTTACCGTGCCACACTCCAGAAAAATATAATTCTTTGGAATTTCCATTCCATATAAAATCATTAACACCGCTGTCGAAACTTTTAGTTACATAGGTTTTCTTTCCTGTAGCAAACTCGTAAACGCAAATGCGGGTTCTGTCGCTTTCGTAACCGTCGTGCTCCATACTTGTCCACGCTATGAATTTACCGTCGGGAGAAAATTGCGGTTTGTTGTCGTATCCTAAATTATAATCTTCCGCACTATATTTTATTTGGTTTTCCAAAGAACGTGTAGGGTCAACTGCTGCGGGAGTATAATTTTCGGGCTTGCAAAGATTTTTTGTATTTCCACTAGATAGTTCATATAAATAAATATCGCTGTCTGTGCTGATCGCATAATCGCGGCCAGTTTTTTTTCGTGACGCATAGGCAAGCGATTTGGAATCAGGGCTCCATGCAAGTTCCTCTATGCCTCCGAATGGAGCGGACGGACATTCATAAGGTTGTCCTTTTAGAATGTCGTGTGTGTCAGTTATTTTATTGCCATCGAATTTGGCAATAAAAGGGTGGGGTATTGAACGGACATATTGGTCCCAATGTTTGTACATCAATTCATTAATGACCATTCCTGTGGCAAGGGGTAAGTCTTCGTCGTTTTTAGCTATTGATGTTTCCGTAGGAATACTATGTATAAGTACTACATGTTTTTCATCAGGGGAGAAAAGGAAACCTTCAATGTCTGTTGTCTCGTTGGAAATGCAACTTCTGTTTGCACCGTCTATGTCGACGGTCCACAATTGATTTATTCCATCATCGTTGGCACTCAAATATGCTATCTTTCTACCGGAATCAATAAAAGTAGGTTCTGATTCACTTTTATCTGAGTTTGTTGTAATACGGAAAACCTTATTCGTTTCGCTATTTAATAAGTAAATAGCCGTGTGTCCTTTATTAGCCTTAATATTATAATTGGTAAGAGTGTAAAGTATATTTACTCCGTCGGGAGACATGACTGTATTACCTATTCTTCCCATAGACCACAACTTCTCAGGCGTGAGTCTGTCGTTAGGAATGTTAACGTTTCTTTTTCCGGCCATGCAGTTTAAATTAATACAAAATAATGCCGCTATAAAGAAAAACTTAGAAAATCTCATTTTACTTCTTTTGTTGTTGCTTTAATAATTCTTCCTGCCTTTTTTGTAAAGCTTCAAGGCGTGCTGCCATGCTACTTAATTTTTTAGGATTTTCCTTGTTTGCTCTGTAATTGGCTTCCAATTGTTCCAAAAGTTTCTTTTCGTTTATAGTCTTTCGTAGAACCCACATGGTTAGAGCGCTGAAAAGTAGAGATATGAAGTAATAATAGTTCAGACCGGCCGAGTAATCGTTGAATATAAAGAAAAACATTACAGGCATAAGATACATCATCCAACGCATAATTTTCATTTGGTCTGCTTGTTGGCCAACCATCATGTCTTTCTGCATCCGCATACTCATAACGCTATACAAAACATTTGTGCAGCAAAATAATAGGCAAAAAGCGCTAATGTGATCTCCTATTAACCAAATAGGTTTGCTGAAAGTAATAATAGGATCATATGTAGAAAGGTCGTCTGCCCAAAGAAAACTTTGCTGTCGCAATTCTATTGCGTTTGGAATAAAATTAAACATGGCAATCCATATAGGCATTTGTATAAGCATAGGCAAACATCCACCCATAGGACTTACTCCATACTTACTATATGTAGCCATTATTTCCTGCTGTTTTTTAAGATTATCTTGTGGATTTGGGTATTTAGCCGTTATTTCATCCAATTTGGGTTTGAGTACACGCATTTTAGCAGAGCTTAGAACGCTTTTACGTGTCGGAACGTAAACTATAATGCGAAGCAATATGGTAATTAACAAAAGAACTATTCCCATTGAAAGTCCTAAATTGGTAAGCCAGTCAAATACGTATATCGTAAAATAGCGGTTTATATACCGGAATAATGGCCAACCTAAATAGACAAGTTGTTCTAATTTTAAATCCTTTTCTGAATTAATAGCATCGTCAACTTGTTGAAGGGTTCGGAATTTGTTTGGACCTATATAAAAAATTAATTTAGTCGGAGTCGTTCCCGTTGGATCAAAAAAAGTTTCTGCTTGCGCTTTGTAGTTCTTTAAATATCCGGATCCCTCTTCCTCGATATCGCTGTAAAGATTTACTTTGCTTAATTCTTGGTCGGCAATAAGAGTTACGCCAAAAAATTGACCTTTAAAAGAAATCCAGTCAAGCTTTTCTTCAAGCGATTCTTCATCTTCTTTTGCCAAATCTAATCTATCAGTGCCTCCGTTCTTTTTTTTATATGTAAGTGCCGTGTATTGATTTTCAAATTTGTATCCGCGTTCTTGCTGCTTTAAACGTTCATGCCATTCCAATCCCATGTATTTCGTGGTCGGAAGCAAATATTTTTGCATGGCTTCAGCTTTTACTGTCAAATGCAGTAAAAAACTATGATCTAATTTATAATCGAAAATTATTTTTCCTCCGTCTGTCGTTTCTGCTATTAATGTGACGGTACTATCCGTTGCATTAGTGGGAGTAAAATCTAAATTAGAGGTTTGAATATCATCTGTTTTACCGGCTAAAATAAAATTTAGGCTGGCGTCTTTACTATTGTACAATTCCAAAGGATTTTTTTCCTGGTTTTTATAGTTTTTAAGTACAGCCTGACCTATTTCTCCGCCTTTGGAATTTATACCAATTATAATATCCTTGTTTTGTAAATATATTGTGGAAGATTTAGTATTATTTAGAAAAACAGAATCTATCTTGTCTTCTTTTTTAGATGTCAAGATATCTTTATCAAGATCCTTTTTTTGTTCACCTGTGCGGATTTCAGACAAAGTCTCTTGTGCTTTCCTTTGCTTTAGTTCCTCCTCGTTAGGACGGTTAAAGAAACTGAAACCAACTAATACCGCAATGATTAAAATAAACCCTAATATAGTGTTTTTATCCATTAGATATCAAAAATAAAATACGAACAATAATGTAAAAGCTATTTTTTTGAAGATTTATGATTTACGACAGCTTTAATAAAACTTAGAAATAAAGGATGTGGATGTAGTACTGTACTGCTGTATTCAGGGTGGAATTGTGTTCCAATATACCAGTCCAATGATTGCACTTCTACTATTTCAACAAGATTAGTCTCAGGATTAAGACCTACACATTTCATTCCGGCTTTCTCGAATTCTTTACGGTAAGAATTGTTGAATTCATATCTGTGACGATGCCTTTCTTCTATTTCTTTTACTTTATAAGTTTTATACACTAAACTGTTTTCATCTAAAATGCATTTGTATGCACCTAAACGCATAGTACCTCCTAAATTAGTAACATTTTTCTGTTCTTCCATAAGGTCTATAACGTTATGGGAAGTCTTTTCATCCATTTCGCTACTGTTCGCATCTTCATGTCCCAATACATCACGGGCAAATTCTATAACCATCATTTGCATTCCCAAACAGATTCCGAATGTCGGTATATTGTTATTGCGGCAGTATTTAGCAGCGGTAATTTTTCCTTCTATACCTCTTTGTCCAAATCCCGGACATATTACAATGCCGTCCATATCTTTAAGTTTTTCCTCGACATTATTTTCAAATAGTTTTTCACTATTTATGAAATGAGAAACAACTTTGCGGTCATTGTATGTACCTGCTTGCGATAAAGACTCAAGAATACTTTTATATGCATCTTGTAAATCATATTTACCCACAAGCCCTATGTTAACTATTTCTGTGGCTTTATGACGACGATCCAAGAAATTACGCCAGGGTCCCAATTCCGGCATTTTGCCAGGTTCTATTCCCATTTTACGTAATATTGTCGAATCCAAACCTTGCTCTTGCATTTTTAAAGGAACTTCGTATATAGTGGGCAAATCTATACTTTGTACAACGGCATTAAAATCCACATTGCAGAAACTTGCAACTTTTTTACGAAGTCCTTCGCCGAGATCATGCTCTGCTCGCAAAACAATGATATCCGGTTGTATTCCGAGACTTTGCAATTCTTTTACGGAATGCTGGGTCGGTTTTGTTTTTAATTCTTTGGCTGCCGACAAATAGGGTACGTATGTAAGGTGAACACATATGGCATTACGTCCTAATTCCCATTTAAGCTGACGTATTGCCTCGAGAAAAGGAAGCCCTTCAATATCTCCTACAGTTCCGCCTATTTCGGTTATTACGAAATCAAAATGATATTTATTTCCAAGATATAAAATATTACGTTTTATTTCGTCGGTAATGTGAGGTATAACTTGTATGGTTTTTCCCAAATAATCACCTCTCCGCTCTTTTTCTATTACACTTTGATATATGCGGCCTGTTGTTATATTATTTTGCCTTGTGGTTTTTATACCAGTAAAGCGCTCGTAATGTCCTAAATCGAGGTCGGTTTCTTGTCCGTCTGCAGTAACATAACATTCACCATGCTCATAAGGATTTAAGGTTCCTGGATCGACATTAATATAAGGGTCGAATTTCTGTATTGTGATATTATAGCCACGAGCTTGTAGGAGTTTTCCTATAGATGATGATATTATACCTTTGCCCAAAGACGACGCAACACCGCCGGTTACAAATATGTATTTTGTTTCAGCCACAATCGTTTGTGTTTTATATTTGACTTCTTGTTTATAAAATTATGGTATTTTCAGTGCTTTTCCTTTGAATACCAAATTGCTTGCAAAAGTACAAATTTTTAGTCTATTCGATTGTGACAAATAATAAAATAAATTAACTTTGCCTTGAATATACTGTTATTCATGATGAGATTATTATTCGCAACGATTGTGTTATTTATAAGCATATGTTCTTCGCTGGCGCAGGTCGTTCAGTCACGTCGGCAGCCGATAAAGCAACTTTCATACAACGAACTCATCGTAAAAAAATACACCGATACTTTGCAAACGGTGCTTGCTGCTGATACTTTATCGGAAGTCGAAAGCATTCTGAACAATCCTTATTTCTATCCGCTTGTTTTACATCCTACGTTTTATTATTTTCCTGTGCACAATACGATGAAATGCGATTGGAAACCGGTGCGTATACATTCATCAAATCCCTTGAGAATAAAACTTCCCGTTTCTACGGAAGACAGCTTGTCTTCCTCTATTACCCGCAATCTGATGTGGGTTTATACCCGGACTCCCTGGCTGGCTACAACAACTGAAAATGATATATCAAAAGCGGCGGGAATCCGTTCGGATATAGCTGCACCGCCAGAGAAAGAAATCATTCGTATAACTCCTGCTGAGAAAAAGATAGACTTGGGGCTTGATGACGCAATTGTTAATGTTATTACCCACCGACCTAATTTCTGGAAATTCGGAGGCTCATATTCTTTGCAGTTCATGCAGAACTACATTTCAAAAAACTGGTATAAAGGCGGAGAGAGTAATCATTCCTTTCTCGCTACAGCCACGATGACTGCCAATTATAATAATAAAAAGAAATTCCTTTTCGAAAATACTCTTGAAATGCGCCTCGGCTTTTTCGAAGCGCGCGACGATAAAGTACATAAGTATCGCACAAACGATGATAAACTACGTCTTGTGAATAAAGTCGGCCTGCAGGCGTTCAAAAATTGGTACTATACTTTTCTTCTTCAGTCGCAGACGCAATTTTATCCTAACTTTAGTTCTAACAGCAATGCGGTAAATTCAGATTTCATGTCACCTTTTAATTCCAACTTCTCAATAGGTATGGAATATAAGTTGAATGTGAAGAATTTTAACTTGTCGGCGGTGTTCGGCGCACTTTCATACGACTTCAAATATGTGGATCGTAATAATCTTAGAACACGTTACGGTATAAGACCTCCGCATAGTTCAGATACCGATTTCGGTTCTACTATAACAATCAATTATAATTGGACAATATTCAAGAATGTATCCAACAGCGCTCGTATTTATTATTATACAAATTACGAGCGTGCGCTTTTCGAATACGAAAGCACAACCACATTTACTTTCAACAAATATCTTAGTACGAAATTATATATATTCCCGCGCTTTGACGATACATATTATAAAAACGGAAAGCCTGAGTTTTTCCAGTTCAAGGAATGGTGGTCGCTGAGTATGAACTATTCTTTCTGATTTCTGCCTTATTAAGTATAAAACGAAACTTTCTATAAGTGAAAAGAAAACATTCGTCTAAGAAAATCACCCTTGTTGCACTTGCGGTCATTTGCTGCGTTCTTGTTCTGACAGAACAAAACATTATTCCTGAAGCAAGTATCGAGAAAGCAGAGCTCCCTGTAAAAATAGGGCAAGAGCCTGTTCGAAAACGGCCGTCCGCATTTGATAAAAGAAGCAGACGGCCCTCAGAGAAAAAAGCAACGGTTAACGACAGGCAGACACGAAATGTAGGAATTGAAATCCCTCTCGGGCCGAAAAAAACGCCGGAGCGTATATTAAAACGTACTGCTTATACTTTATCGTTCAACCGTCTTACAAACCAGCCCAATTGGGTGGCATGGTGCCTTACCGACAACGAAATTGACGGGGTGGTAAAGCGTAATAAAGATTTCTACGAAGATACTGACATTCCGGAACCTCATCGTGTATCTCCGAAAGATTATACTGGAAGCGGATACGACCGTGGGCATATGGCTCCTGCCGCCGATATGAAATTTAGTGCCCTTGCCATGAAAGAATGCTTTTACATGAGCAACATTTGCCCTCAGACACATATACTTAATGGCGGAGGCTGGAAAAAGGTAGAAGAAGCCTGTCGCCGTTGGGCCGAAAAATACGGAAAGATATATATCGTATGCGGTCCCGTATTTTACGATAAAAAACATAAGTCTATCGGAAAAGAACATTCCGTTACCGTTCCTGACGCATTCTTTAAATGTGTTTATGGAGTTGTGAAAAACCAACCGCAAGCGATAGCTTTTATTTTCAGAAATACTTCGGCAAAGCAGAAAATGGATGAAGCTGCGACAAGTGTGGACGAAGCCGAAAAAATTACGGGAATGAATTTCTTTTACATACTGCCCGACGAAATAGAAGAAAAGGTGGAAAGCACATACAATCTTAAAGACTGGCAATAATTGCGGCGGAATTTAAAAGGACAGAGTGAAACCTTTGATTGTTTCTGAGATAAATTGAAATTCTTTTAAGATATACCATGCGATTTTTTTATCGTAGCCAGTGAATATAGAAGCTGATACTCAATCTCACTGACAACCCATTTTTTCCATGCGACAGGTATCTTTCCACTTACATCCTTGACAACCTTTGCAATATATTTGGTGCTTATACATAGTTTATAGGTATAGAATGACACCGAAGTTCGCTTCTGTAATGTCTTGCGAGTGCATCAAAGAAGCGCGCACAAATGTATTCGCTATTCCTTTTATAGGTATGCGCATTGTCAGACAAACGGTTAAGCTGTATCGCCAAACCTCGCTATTTGCCAGATGGATGAGAACATAACAGAATTTTCCATATAGGCAAGCACATCATGTAAAGGCACACACTCGCCCTTACGACTTAAAACGGTTATTTCCGCTCTCTTTTGTAAATCCGTATGCTCAGTACCTGCCATGTTCACTTGTCTTAATTATGGCTGATAATCGGATTTGATATTTTTTGTTTGTATCGATGCTAATATTCAATTGATTATTTAAGTTCTTGCAAAGGTAGTATCTTCTTGGGTAAGACCAAAGAGCATTAAGTAGTGAATACTGTGATTATGTTTGGATTACTGAAAATTCGCATAAAATACAGGCGCATTTTGTTTATTATTGATAATTTCAAAGCGTGATTTTATAAAAACGGATGCCACAAGGCATTTCCCCGTGGCATCGTTTCAATATGGATGTTGGATTATCTGACAGCCTTGTCGGACGTGAGCATGACGAGGTTTGCCATCATAACGCGGTAGTTTACCATAGCAGAGTAGTAGTCGGCTTCCGCCTTGGCATATTCCGCTTCCGCTTCGAGGACATCGGACATGGTGTTGAGTCCAGCGGCCTGACGGTCATATTCTATGCCGAGATTCCTTTTACGGAACCGGACGGATTCGGAGGTTACGTTGATGAGCTCGCCCGATTCCAGCAACTGGCGGTAAGCGTTCTCCACCTCTGCAACAGTACTTTTGGATGTGTATTCACGATACTCCACAGCCTGCTCCAATTGCAGCTGGCGTTGTTTGACAACACGTCTGTTGCTGAAAATATCCTGAATGTTCCATGAAAAACTTGCCCCGACAGAAGGGCTGTTTTCCGGCAATATCTTTATGCTGTTCTGATAGCTGTAGCCCGCCATCAGCCCCACATCGGGCAGATAGCTGCGTTTTGCGGCGGCTATGCCCTGCTCTGCCTTGCGTATCTTGAGGTCGGCCAGCTGAAGGTCCACATTTGACGATTCTGCCTTGTCAAGATAATATGGCAGTGGCTGAACCGGATTCCCGGTCATGAAATTCCCGGTGAACTGTACCGACGAAAAATCGGCACCGGTCAGCTTTTCCAAGTCGCTGATGTAACCGCTTTCCTCAATCCGGAGCTTCAGCAAGTCCTGACGGCGGGCGGCGAGGTTGGCTGTCATCCCTAAGGTCGCGGCATCTGTCGATTTTCCTGCGGCAACCGCGCTCTCGGCATCATAGTTCCTGCGCTCTATCGATTCTATGCGTTTGTTGTTTTCCTCAATACGCTTCCTTACGGCGAGAATGCCGTAGTAGAGTTTCTCCACGCCGTTAACTACCTGCAGCTCCGCCCGGTCGTATTCCATCGCGGCAATGTCCCGGTCTATTTCGGCTGCCTTAATGCCGGACGACAGTTTCCATTGCTGGGTAAGAGGCTGATAGAGCGTCGCTCCCGCCATGAATGTGTTGTGCTTGCCGATTTCAACCTCAACCGGTGACTGGGGCATCATGAGGTCGGTTCCTGTCGGCATCTGGAACGTTCCGAACGCGCCGGCGGGAAATGAGAGGTCTCCGAGGTTGAAGCGGTACATATACATGGAGTTGAGGCTCAGCGACGGATAACGCTTGATTTTAATCTCTTCGGCCTTTTCCTGCATCTCCGTTATCCTGAGCTTGCCTGCGTGCAGCATATTGTTGTGTTCAAGGGCTTGGTTGATGACATCGTCAAGCGACACCGGATCAGCCTGTACCTGTGCGTTCGCTCCCAACGACGGAGCAAGGAGCAGGGCGATTACGGCGATTGCTTTGGGCGACATGCCGCGTGTCTTGCCCGGAACTACCCACAGCAGATATATTACGGGGACTACCAGTAATGCCACGAACATACTCCATACCACGCCGAACGCGATGATGCTTGCGAGCGGACTCCACATCGACGAGCCGGAGAGAATCATGGGAATCACACCGAAAGCCGCAGCCATGGCCGTCAGGAAGATGGGACGAAGACGCCGCTTGCCGCTCTCGATTGTCGCCGTGCGCCAGTCCATGCCGTGTTTGTCCACAAGTTCATGGATGTGGTCGATAAGGATGATGGAGTTGCGGACAACGATACCCGACAGGCATATCACGCCTACGAAAGCGGTAAACCCGAAATTGTTGCCCGTCACCCACAGTCCGAGCATGGCGCCGAACACGCTGAGGGGTATGGTCAGCAGTATCACGAACGTTTCCTTGAGGTCGCGGAACTGCAGCAGGAGTATGAAAAATATCAGCAGCAGCCCGATACCGAGGGCCGAAACCATTTCCGGGAACGTGTCGTTCTGGTTCGCTTCCTCGCCGCCGTAGGTTATGGAATAGCCTTCCGGCAGGCTGAGGGCAGCGATCTGCGGCTTCACCTCCTTCAGTATTTCGGAGGCAAGCGTCCTGCCGTCGGTCTCGCTCTCAATGGTGAGCACGCAGATACCGCTGCGGTGCATTATGCGTCCGTTCTGCCATACAGGAACAATCTCCGCTATCTGGTCGAAAGGAACGGCGTTGCCGGTGACGGGAGAGGTGAGATACATACGCCTGATGTCGCTTACGGAACTCCTCTGCACGGTGTCAAGCCGCGCAAGCACGGTGACGTTGTTGTCGCCCTCGCGTATGGTGGTGACAGGAGCGCCAGTGAAGCCGCTGTACATCTGCAGGGCTATCGCCTCGTTTGTGAATCCGAGACGCTGCGCTTCCGGTTTCATGCGGAAATCAAGGGCGTAGTAGTCCTCATGAAAGTCGCTGCGGACATGGGCCGTGCCCTGCGTCTTCCTAAGGATGGAGACCACCTCTGAACCGATGGCTTTCAGCTTCGATATGTCCTTGCCCCATATCCTGGCCTCTATCTGTGCCTTCAGCGGTTTTCCCTGCTGCATCAGGCGAACTTTGGGAAGACCATCAGGCACGGCTTCCTCCACCTTGCGGGTGAGGTCGTCGGCAAGTTCGAGCGTGGTCTCGTTGCTCGTTGTGTTGATGACGATCTGCGCGAAATTCGGAGTGGGGAATTCCGGGGAATGATTATAGTAGAAGCGCGGGGCGGAAGTGCCGACAAAAGTAGCGTGGTTGACAACCCTTTCATCCCCGTCCAGAAGTGCCGCCAGCTTTTCGGCGGCTGCTTCGGTCGCCTCTATCTGCGTGCCGGTGGGCATCCACAGCTCCACGACGAATTGGTTGCGTTCGGCGGAGGGCATGAACTGCTGACGGATGGCAAATTTATAAAGTAGTCCGGCAAGGACAAGGGGAATGATGCCCGCGATTATTGTTACGGTCTTGTGGGCGATGCTCCAGTCAAGCGATCTGTTGTATGCGTCCTGTATCCTGTCAAGGAAGCTGTTGCTCTTTTTCTTTACGGCGGCAGACTTCGCGCCGGGGTCATGAAGACCTTTCTTGACAAACACATAGCAAAGGAACGGCGTGAAGAACATAGCCACGATAAACGATGACGCAAGGGCTATCGACACGGTCAGTGGAAGGGTGTGGATGAAATCCCCGACGGCACCGGTGAGTATCACCATAGGCATGAACGCGAAGATGATGGTAAGGGTAGCCACAAGTATCGGCACGATAAGCTCGCTCGCGCTTTTCCATGCCGCGTTCCAGCGCGATTCCCCGTTGTCGAGCTGTTCCACATAGTTGTCGGCGACCACTATGGCGTCATCAACGACAAGCCCAAGCACGGTTATGAGAGCCGCCAGCGACACCTGCTGAAGCTCAATACCGCACAAGTTCATGATAGCCAGCGTCGTCGTCACGGTCATGGGGATTGCCATAGACGCGACAAGAGCGATGCGGAAAGGCAGCATGAGCATAATTATCAGAATCACGGCGATGATGGCTATGAAGAACTCGCGGATGAAATGGCTGATGTTGGTATGGACTATCTCTGGCTGGTTGGAAATATAGGTCAAATGGACGGATGACGGTATCTTTGACTTGAATTTTTCCAGTACCCTGTCTACATCCTTGCCAAAGTCCTCGATATTCTTCCCTGACATGGATTCAATGCTGACGATGACGGCATCCTCATCGCCCACCTTGACCATGCTGCTTGGTTCCACATAGTCACGGTCTATGCGGGCTATGTCCTTTAGCCTTACATCCTGACCTGTCTTTGACGCACCCACAATCTGATTGGCCAAAGCCTCGATGGAATCATAGAATCCGTTGGCATGGAAGGCTATGTCCGTGCCAACGGTCTTGAGGTTGCCCGCCGGGTAAATGTCGTTCTGCGACTGCAGCACCTTTATGACATCCGACAGGGTCAGTCCATACTGCGCCAGCCGCGCATCGTCGAAAAAGACATTGATTTGCATGTCGCGTTCCCCGTCACGCTTGATTTTGGATACGGAGGGGATAAGGCGCAGGTCTTCTTCCATCACCCGCGCATACTGGCGGAGCTGGTCGTAAGGTACATTCTTGCCCGACAACCCGATAATCAATGCCTCCGTGTCGCCGAACTCCGAGTTCACGATTGGGCCGACAACGCTTGACGGCAGTTTCTGCTGCTTCATCACCAGCAGCTCGTTGCGCAGCTTGTTCCAGAAAAGGTCCTTGTCACCGACGTTGTCATTAAGTTCCACAGTGATGACAGCCTTTCCGTTCTGCGACGAGGATGTGGTATGCGATTTTTTGATTTCCTCAAATTTGAAAAGGAATTCTTCAATGTGTTTTGTCACCTGCTGTTCTACCTCTTCCGAAGAAGCTCCAGGATAATAGGCAACAACCAACGCCTGAGGTATGGAAATCTTGGGGTCTTCACGGCGCGGCATCCGGATAAGCGAATAAACCCCGAAGATGAACAACACCACAAGCACCGATAGGGTTACCTGGCGATATTTCAGTGATTTTTCGATTATGTTCATAGCCCCGCCTTATTTCGTTATATTGATACTACTGCCGTTTGACAGCTTTTGTGCACCCCCGACTACCACAGTCTCACCTGCTTCGAGACCGGAGGCAATCTCAATCCGGCTGTCGCGCACCGCTCCGATGGATACGTTCCTGCGAAAAGCCTGCTTGCGTTCCTTGTCAGCTACATACAAGTATGGTTGACCGTCGGGTGTCCGCAATAGGGCGGCGCTGTTCACGGTGGTTGTCATTATGTTGTCAGGGGAAGTGAATGACACTTCCGCAATCATTCCGGGCCTGATGACGTTTCCGGGATTGTCAACTATGGCTTTCACGGTGAAGGCTCTTGTCGAGGGGTCAGCCATGCCGCCGACCTCGGCGATTTTTCCGTTTCGGACAGCATCGATGGCGTCGATGCGGATTTCCACATCCTGTCCTATCTTAATATCTTTTAGTCTGTTTTCTGGGATATAGGCGTTGACTTTCACTTTACTTATGTCGGAAATAACCAATACCGGCATTCCAGCACTTATCATTTCTCCTGCCTCGCCCATCTTTTTCAGGAGGATTCCGCTGATAGGGGCTTGGAGTTTTGTGTCTGCAAGATCTTTCGCGCGAAGTTTCTGTTGACCGATTGCGCCGTCAAGAGTATATTTGCATTTCATGAAATCGCTTTCGCTCACACTGTTGCGCTCATGCAGAATGCTTATTCTGTTGAACTCGTCGATCGCCTGTGCGACCTGTATATCCGCCAGTTCCTTTGCGATAGCATAGTTTGTAGGGTCAAGCCATGCTATCTCGGCTCCTTTACTGACCATGCTTCCTTCTTCACCTTTTATTCCTGCTATGCGCCCGGCGACCTGAAATCCGGTCTTGACTGTCTTCATGCCTTCGATGTTTCCACTCACGACGAATAAATCACTACTTGAAATCATACTGACCTCTTCTGTGGTGACGGAAATTGCAATCTCTGGTTTCGACTGGTTGTCATTCTTATTGCATGAGACAGCGGCAGTGGCCAAAAAACTAAGCACTGCGATTTTAATTGTCTTATTGAATTCCATATTTATAATTAAGTTATTTGCTTGTTATTATGAATCCGGTCGCAAAATTACACAGCAATAAATCAGACAGAATGGTCATATAAGCAGTATTAACGTGCAATATGTACGGAAATCTCTGGTTTAGACCAATCATGCGTATTGTATTGATACTTTTTTATACATTTGGAAAAGTTATTACCGCGATGAAAGAACCGATCCAGACAGAAATGAGGCTGTTGAGGATAGACAGCCACAACATAGAAGAAATAATAAACATTTCGTTTAACGAGCGGAATGGCTTTCTGTTGTGCAAAAGCGGAACTATAACGTTGCAGATGGACGGCAATAATTATAGTTTGAAGAAAAACGATCTGTATATCTATCCGGCTTTTTCAAAAACCATAATCAAGGAATACAGCGATGACTTTGCCGCAATCGCCAGTGTTGCGGAATCCAGATATTTGTTTATGCGCTTGAAATCAATGCCCGGAGACAGCCGGTGTCTGGCATATATCAGATTCAAACCGCAGGTATCCCTAAAGGAAGATGTTGCCCAGGAAATAGAAAAACTGTTCAACCATGTGGCAGAGCGGAAGAAAAACCGTCGCGAGATGAGTGGACTGGTAATTGCGGCTTTGGAACAGGCTCTGTTTTACGAGGTAGTGACTGCGTACATGGCTTGCCAGCCAAAAATTGTCGGACGGCAGAATCGGATGGACAAGATATTCCAGACTTTTCTTGTCGAACTGCATAATAATTTTTTGGAACATCGGGATGTAAAGTTCTATGCCGACTCCCAATATATAACCCAGCGTCATTTTGCTACACAGATTCAGAACAAATCCGGCAAGTCGCCGTTACAGTGGATTGCATTGTTCGTTATATCGGAATCAAAGCAGATGCTTGACAATCCGCATAAAAGCATCAAGGAAATAGCTGTATATCTCAATTTCCATGATATAAGCGCATTTGGACGCTATTTCAGACGATATACAGGGATTTCCCCCAGCGATTACCGCGCCATGACGACATCAACAAAAAAGTAATCATCAGACATTGTTGAAATGTTTAATCCTCCAATTCCTACAATAAAAAAGCAACAGATAATATTTCATTTTAAATCGGTCTTGCAGAAAAATATTTTATTTTTTTGTGTGGTAAAAAACTTCCCGTAGGAAATTGAAAATACAAGGGAGATAATCGAAAATATGTCTGAGATAATTCAAAATATCTCAGACATATTTTTGCTACATATACACCTGCTGATTTTCAAGTGCTTGGCCGCTGACTGTTTTTGTCTGTAAACTCCTCCGGCAAAGGCTCTGCGGATTTCATGTAAAGCAGTTTGAAATTCAATCAGGCCAGTTCTTATGTAATTACATTATTTTAATCCTCTGAACAAAACTCTTTGAGCTATCCAACAAAGTTGTCGGACGGATAGCGCTTTACTTTTGCAACAGATTTGAATTACATAATAATTATAAAATCAACGGATAATATGAAAACAGAAAAGACAATGGAAGGAAAGGTCGCTTTAGTAACCGGCTCTGCGGCGGGAATAGGATTGAGTTGCGCCGAAGCGTTTGCTAAGGCAGGTACAGTTGTAATAATGGCCGACATCAGAGAACCGACGGAACAAGCGGCTTTGCTTACGGAGCAGGGAATGACGGCCGTGCCTTATTGCTGCGACGTTTCGGACACGCTGGCAGTAAAGGAAATGATAAGTTGGATTGTTTCTACCTACGGCAGATTGGATGCGGCATTAAACAACGCCGGCATTCAGACACCGCAGCGGCCAATGGCGGAAATAACCGATGAAGAGTTCGATCGCACAGTAGCTGTCGACCTGAAAGGCGTGTGGAATTGTATGCGCTATGAAATAATCCAAATGTTGAAGCAAGGCGGCGAGTCGATTGTCAATACTTCGTCGCAGGGAGGTGTTACGGGCTTTCCCGGGCAGGCTGCCTATATTGCCTGCAAGCACGCTGTTATAGGATTGACCCGCACGGCGGCAATCGACTATGCGGCTAAAGGCGTCCGTATAAATGCCGTTTGCCCTGGAGCGATACGTACACCTATGGTCGAAGAACTTATAAGGCGGAATCCTCAGATAGAAGCCGAACTGTTGCGGGATATTCCGGCAGGCCGCCTCGGCAAACCGGAAGAAATAGCCAATGCAGTGCTATGGCTTTGCAGTCCGCAGGCCAGTTTCGTGGACGGCCATGCGCTGCTGGTAGACGGAGCTTTTTCCATACATTAAAAACATGCGGATAAATAATGAAATAGTATACCTAAAAACAACGAGAAATGAAAAAGCTTACCTTGATTATGGCTTTGATGATGACTGTGGCAGTTGTCCGTGCAAAGACTTTGATTGTATATTACAGTTTTACAAACAACGTGCATACCATAGTGCGCGACTTACAGACACAGATTGAGGCCGACGTGATTAGGATTGAGCCTGCCGAGGAAGGGCTCGATTATGCAGCCAACAATTATGCAATAGGCAGTGCGCAGATTGCTTCTATCCGTAACAATCCGGATAATGCAGCTTCTTATCCAGCCATAAAGCCGGTGGATGTGAATCTTGCGGATTACGATGTGGTTATCATTGCCACGCCGTTATGGTGGAGCAGTATGGCGGCTCCATTGCAGACTTTTCTGTTTAGTCGCGGCAAGGAACTGTCCGGTAAGAACGTCGGCCTTATTGTGTCGAGCGCGAGCAGCGGAATAAGCGGCGTAGTGGCGGACGCCAGACGGCTGGTACCTGATGCCCGTTTTCTCGGACCGAATCTGTGGATTCGTTCCTCACAAACCTCCAACTGTCACTCTCTTCTTGAGAACTGGCTTGCGGACATCGATTACAACGGATTGATTTCCGACATACCAACTATGACAGAAAACGAAGATGTACGTCTTATCTTTACACAGGGACATCTTCGGGCCGTAGGTGTATTCACCGCTTTGTCCCTGTTTGATGAGGCTGGAATGAAAGTACTTGATACGCATGAAGATAATGTCGATGCTTCCGCTTTGCGGCAGGGTATTTATATCGTTAGAATTGACAGAGGCACAAGCCGTACAATAAGCCAGAAAATATACATAAGCAAATAATGTCTGTAAGGTGACTCCGGAAATCCGTATGTATGGACGAAAAGCGAGAAGCGTATCTTTAATTTATTATGAAAAACATACTCCCAATAAAATTCGCGATGTCTTGCCGTAGGAGTTTGCAGACAAAAACGGTCAGCGGCCAAGTATTTGAAAATCAACAGGTGTATATACAGTAAAAAATATGTCTGAGATATTTTGAATTATCTCAGACATATTTTCGATTATCTCCCTTGTATTTCCGATTTGCTGCGGGAACTTTTTTACCATACAAAAAAATAAAATATTTATCTGCAGGGTCGATTTTAAAATGAAGTATTATATGCTGCTTTTTTTGAGAGGCTTGTTTTTGCTTGTATCATATTCGCGTCAGAATTTCATGACGGTATTTTTTTACATTCGACAACAAATTCAATGACAGGAAAAAGTTTTGTTTGAATTGTAAAAGAATTGTAACTTTGCAAAAAATAGATTTTTATGTCAAAGACGAATAAACGTCAGAACCATATAAAGCAGAAACCGGTAGGAATAAAGAAAGTAAAAACTTCTGAGAGTCGCTGTCGATTGCGGAAAATACCGTATTTCGTGCTGTTGTTTTTGGCGTTGTGGGTGTTCTGCTCTTTTGTTTACGGCAGTGTGTTTTACATGTCGCAGCAATCAAGCTTTTTTGCGTTTGACAAAACATTGCTCTTCAGTGTTCTCAATCAAGATTTCGCATGGCTGAACGTTGTAGGGCGTTTCCTGCTTCTCTCTTTCCATTATCCTATTTTCGGCGGTGCTGTTCTATCGCTTATGCTTACGCTGTCGGCCTGGTTGCTCGACTATCTTTTGGGGCTTAAAGGTAAGACGCATTGGATTGCAGCACTTCTGCCGTTTGCATTTCTGGGATATTTCGTCTATCTTGATTATAGCGTGAATTATATGCGCGAGACGTCGGTGCTTATGGGCTGGCCGGCTTTGGTCTTGTTGATTCTGGCTATGGCGGCCGGTGTGAAACGCATTTTTACCCGCAAGAGAATTACAGCCATCTATCGTGTGGCAAAAAATGATACCGGCAAAGAGGCTCTGCTTACTTGTGTGGTTATCGTTGTGGCTTTCGTTGGATTCACATGGTTCAGTCTGGACAGACGCGAAAATATCATAAAGACCTGTAAAATGCAGCGCCAGCTCGAACTGTCGGATTGGGAGGCAATGATAGGGGAGGCTGTGTCGGCCCGTCGCCCGGCAAGAAGCGTGGCGGCGTATCACGCTTTGGCGCTCGCGGAAACGGGGCAGCTCGAAAACAGATTGTTCGAGATTATATACGATTTCCCGAAAACGACGGTTAAGGCTTCCGGTATGTCGGAGAATGACGGTATTTCGATATACTGCAACGATTGTGATTTTTATGCAGGATTGGTGAATTCTTCATATCATGGAGCAATGGAAACGTTCGTGAAATGCGGCCCTCAGGTATTGCTGCTTAAATATATGGCCCGTGCGGCGGCAATGAACGGAGAAGGCGCCTTGTGCAGGAAATACTTGGAAATTCTGAGCCGCTGTATGGTTGAAAATAAATTCGTCGAGCGTTTTTCAGCCTATGCCGATGATATCGAACTAATGCACAACGACCCTGAATTTGCACATGTGGCTGCAAAAATGCCGTTGAATGACAGTTTTGAGCAAAATTATCGCGCTCCTTATTTTATAGGTTATAATGTCGCACTGACCGGGGGACGCTCGGAAGAGGCTTTGCGCACTTCGATAATGGCTTGCCTCTACGCAAAGGAAACGGAATTTGTAAGAAAAGCACAACTGCTGCGCGGAACGTCATTGTCGCCGTATTTGGAACAGGCTCTGATGGTGCAAGGTGTGAAGAATCCGCAACTTCTCGAAGGATACGGATTTGACAAAAGGTTCGTGTTGTCGCGGCTTGAAAGTTTTATAAAAGAAGCACGCCCGTGGATGAAAAATGAAAAAGAGGGGGTGGCTGCTTTGAAAGAGAATTGGAAGGATTATTATCCTTTTTATCTGTATTTCCAGAATTTGCCGGCAGAGCAAAAGGTGGCTAACCATGATAAAGAAAAAGGAGGAGTTAACTAATGCAACGTCTGTCTTATTTATTGTCTGTTATGGCATTGGTTTTGGTTTGCTCGTGCGGAAAATCGGGCATACCGGATAAATTCGAGGAGGTGTCGGAAAACGTAAGAACATACCCCGATTATAAAGATATAACGGTTCCTCCCAACATCGCGCCATTGAATTTTATAATTAAGGAAAACGCCGATGAATTTGTTGTTGCCTTTAAAACAGAAGACGGGAAATCTACTGTTATTGTGCAGGCCGGAAAAAACGGAAAGGTTCAGATAGATGAAAAAGAATGGCAGACCATGCTTTCCTCATCGAAAGGAAAGAATATCACAGTCTCTGTTTTTGCGGCAAAGGACGGCACATGGATAAAATATCCCGATTACAAACTCATAGTGGCAGAAGAACAGATAGACTCTTATGTAAGTTATCGTTTGATAGAGCCAGGGTATGAACTTTACCGCCAGTTAGGACTGTATCAACGGAATCTTACGAATTTTGACGTACAGACCATTTATGAAAACAATCGTTCATACGAACCCGAGCATAATCATTGTGTGAATTGCCATAACTATCAGAATTATTCTGCGAAATCCATGCTTTTTCACATACGCGGCTCCCACGGAGGTACTGTTTTTGCGACAGACGGCAGAATAGAAAAGATGAATATGAAGAATGATTCCATTCTTTCGTCGGCCGTTTATCCTTCCTGGCATTCAAAACTTCCGTATGTGGTATTTTCATCGAATATGACAGGGCAGGTTTTTCATATGCTCGATAAAGAGAAAATCGAAGTGCTCGACTGGGCCTCGGATTTAGTATTCTACGATGTGAAAAAGCATGTTTTGCGCAACATTTTGAAAACAAAAAACGATTTCGAGACTTTCCCGTGCTGGTCTCCCGATGGCAAGAAAGTATATTATACATGTGCCACCGTAAATGCTCTTGATTCTGTTCCGGATTCGCTTCACAAATTTTTTGTGAGGGCGAATTATCGTAACATTCGTTATAATATCATGAGCATTCCTTTTGATGAGAAAACGCAAACGTTCGGTAAACCTGCGGTAGAAGTGGATTGTGCCTCTGTAGGCAAGAGTGCAAGCGTTCCTCGCGTAAGTCCTGACGGGCGCTTCCTGCTTTTTACTCTCGGCGACTTCGGTCAGTTCCATATATGGCACCGTTCGGCCGATTTGTACATGAAGAATCTTGAAAACGGAGAAGTCTTTCCGCTCGAACAGGCAAACAGCGATAATACAGAAAGTTTCCATTCCTGGAGTTCCAACGGAAAGTGGATTGTTTTTGCTTCACGTAGGGATGACGGCTCATATACACGTTTGTACATCTCTTACTTCGACAAAAACGGCAAGGATCACAAGGCTTTTATCATACCGCAGCGCGATCCTCTTCAGAATATCTTGTTGTTGAAAAGCTACAATGTTCCCGAAATGACACGCGATGCCGTACCATATTCAAATGATGATTTCAAAAAGGTAATATACGGAAGCGACGGCCGTGCCGTTAATTACGAAAGCGCAAATAATGTAGAATAACCAGGAGTACTTTAAGAAAAACAGTCCGTAATTCTAAATTACATCAGAATGAAAAAAATAATATTGAATGTTCTTTTCATATTTTCCGTATTAAGTTCTTATGCAGGTAGTGGAATAAACTACGATGACTGGTTTGAGAACCGCACACTGCGTGTTAATTATACTTTTGTCGGAGACAACCGCAAGCAGGAGCTTTCTGTCGACGAATTACTCTCGCTTCCGGTGTGGGCTGGCAGGCGAACGAATCTTGACAGCCTGTATCTGGCCGGTAATGGTCAGATAACAATGAGCGATGAAGCTACGGGAAAAGTAATATATCGTACATCTTTCTCTTCTTTGTTTCAGGAATGGCAAGGAACTGAGGAAGCTACAAAAATACGTCGTTCATTCGAAAATGTTTTTCTGCTTCCATTTCCCAAGAAACCGGTAAATATAACAATCTCCCTATGTAACAACCGGCGCATTGAGACATCAAAACTTACTCATCGCGTAAATCCGGAAGATATTCTGATACGTTCTGTCGGAAGTGAACCGCAAAGCGAATACAGATATATTTTAAAAAGCGGTTCTCCTGAGGAATGTATAGATATTGCTATCGTTGCAGAAGGTTATACTACGGCAGAAATGGATAAGTTCTATATGCGGGCACAGGAAGCGGTAGATGCGTTATTCGCTCACGAACCTTTTAAAACTTATAAAGGCCGTTTCAATGTTGTTGCCGTTGCAACTACATCGCATGACAGCGGAGTGAGCATTCCCAAGAAGAATATTTGGAAACAAACCGCTCTCGATTCTCACTTCGATACTTTTTATTCAGACCGTTATCTGACAACGCTGCATTTAAAGCGTCTTCACGATTTGTTGGCCGCAGTTCCTTATGAACATATAATAATTCTTGCAAATACTGAAAATTACGGCGGAGGCGGTATCCTTAATTCTTATACGCTTACCGCAGCAGACCATGCTTTGTTCAAACCTGTTGTGGTGCATGAGTTCGGTCATAGTTTCGGAGGGCTTGCCGATGAATATTATTACGATGATCAGTATGAAGAAATGTACCCTCTCGAAATTGAACCGTGGGAGAAAAATATCACAACTCTTGTGGATTTCTCCTCGAAATGGGAAAGCAAACTTCCTAAAGGCACTAAAATACCTACGCTTCCGTCGGATAACAAAAAAGATATATACACGAAAATCGGAGTATACGAAGGCGGCGGTTATCAAAGCAAAGGCGTTTACCGTGCGTTTCAGGAATGCAGAATGAAGATAAACGAAGCGCCTGCTTTTTGCGGTGTTTGTCAAGACGCTATTGAAAATCTGATAAAATATTATACCGAATAGATTTACTGATTAAAAAATAAAATATCATGAGAGTAATTATTCAGCCGACGTATGAAAAATTGTCGCAGTGGGCAGCCGACTACATAGTAAATAAAATTAATTCGTTCAATCCTACAGCCAAACGTCCATTTGTCTTAGGCTTGCCGACAGGCTCGTCTCCGATAGGAATGTACCAGAATCTCGTAAAAGCTTATAAGGAAGGTCGCGTAAGCTTCAAGCATGTGCTTACTTTCAATATGGATGAGTATGTAGCTCTTCCGGAGAGCCACCCTGAGAGCTATCATTCCTTTATGGCTAAAAACCTGTTCAATCATATCGATTGTCCTAAAGAGAACATCCATATTCTTAACGGCAATGCCGATGACTTGGCTGCAGAATGCGCACATTATGAGGAGATGATTGCAAATGCGGGCGGAATAGACCTGTTTATCGGCGGAATCGGGCCCGACGGACATATAGCATTCAATGAGCCGGGGTCGTCTCTTGCCTCAAAAACCCGTGTAAAAACTCTTACGACCGACACCCGTATAGCAAATTCCCGTTTCTTCGGCGGCGATGTGAACAACGTGCCCCGTCACGCATTGACCGTAGGCGTAGGAACCGTTATGGCTGCGCGAGAAGTGCTTATACTTTGCAACGGCCATAATAAATCGAAAGCCCTTCAGGCGGCAATCGAGGGCCCTGTTACCCAAATGTGGACTATTAGCGCTCTTCAAATGCACCAACATGGAATAATTGTATGCGATGACGCTGCTACAGAGGAACTGAAAGTCGGAACATATCGTTACTTCAAGGATATAGAGAAAGATTCTCTATAATTTTTGCATTAAAATCATAGTCTGAGATAACGGAGAGCTGCATTGACTAATTTATTTATGTCAATGCAGCTCTCCGTTATTGTATTTTTGAATGCAGTTGGTATTATTGCAGCGATACCATTCATATATAATGCTATATTTTCTGGCTTTATGACTATGTTTTGCTCGCATTAGATTATAAAATGCTATCTTTGTCGCCTAAATAATATGTTTTTTCATGAGTTCTGTTATTATGTGGTGCTTAGGGCACCTGAATTATTGGACTATTTTGCTTTTTATGACTATTGAGAGTTCGTTCGTACCGTTTCCTTCCGAGGTTGTGGTTCCGCCTGCTGCATGGTTGGCGGCAAATGGCCAGAACGGGCTGAATATAGCGGGTGTTGTTATTGTGGCGACGGTCGGTGCGTGCTTAGGAGCTCTTATAAATTATGGACTTGCAGTGTTGCTCGGACGTCCGATTGTATATGCGTTTGCCCGATCGCGTTGGGGACATCTCTGCCTCATTAACGAAGAAAAAGTAATGCAGGCGGAAAAGTATTTCGACAAGCATGGAGCCGTTTCTACGTTTTTCGGCCGGCTTATTCCTGCCGTACGTCAGTTAATATCCATTCCAGCCGGATTGGCACGTATAAAATTATCTACTTTTGTTCTTTTTACCGCTCTCGGCGCCGGAATCTGGAATTTTGTTCTCGCGATAATAGGTTACTCTCTTTCGAAAGTTCCAGGCATACAGACACCCGAACAGATTGCCGAGGCTTCGGCGAAATACAGCCATGTTATAGGTTATGCCATTCTTGCCGTAGTTGTTGCGGTTATCGCTGTCGTGATAATCAGGAATGTCATTAAAAAGAAAGCTAAGACATAAGTCTGTCTTTTGATAGGAATTTTAGGATAATACAACACACCTCAAAAAATTACAGGGCTTTTCCGGAAAAGGACAGACCCTATATTTTTTTCCGCACATCGGAAAATATACCGTAGCAAAAAACAAGTAAAAAGCAAAACTCTGCCGTAAGATTTGCTGTGCCTCACTGTCTGATTTTGCAGACAAAAACGGTCAGCGGCCAAGTAATTGAAAACCAGCAGGTGTATATATAGCAAAAAATATGTCTGAGATAATTCAAAATATCTCAGACATATTTTCGATTATCTCCCTTGTATTTTCAATTTGCTGCGGGAAGTTTTTTACACGATAAAGAAAATATTTTTTTACATGGAGGGTATGTTTTTACAGAATTGTTTCCTCATCGATTTTTTACAGAGGCGTAAGATGCGCTGCGTACTTTAATATTCTTTAATGTTTTTCTTGCTGACAATATTTTAATACAGTGTAACTTTGCACTACTTTTCGATAGTGGAAATGCACAAAAAACCGGATGACAGGGCATTGCCCGAGCAACAAGAATACGACAATACAACACCGTGCGGTACAGTCTTGACCGACAAAACCTTTCAGGTTTCACGTAAAAAATCATCAGAACGAATAATAATGGGAATAGATCCGGGAACGAATATCCTGGGTTATGGAGTTCTGAGTGTAACCGGTAAGAATGCGCGTATGATTGCAATGGGAGTTATCGATTTGCGTAAAGTAAACGGTGTGTATTTAAAACTCGGACGCATATATGAGCGGGTGAACTCGTTGATTGCAAGTTTTCTGCCCGACGAATTAAGCATCGAATCGCCTTTCTTCGGAAAAAACGCCCAAAGTATGCTCAAGCTCGGAAGAGCGCAAGGAGTAGCCATTGCATCAGCTATAAATAAGGACATACCGATTCACGAATATGCGCCGCTGAAAATAAAAATGGCTATAACCGGCAATGGAAGGGCATCCAAACAACAGGTGTCGGCAATGTTGCAGCGCTATCTTAATATAAATGATGAAGCGTTGCTGCCTTATTATGATGCAACCGACGCGTTAGCGGCCGCATATTGCCACTTTCTCGAAACTTCCTGCTGTGTTTACAAAACGGCGGGAATGAAAACAAACAAAATCGCATTGGGAGCAGATCTGGCTAAAACCATAGGTTCTCGTTCGTCGAAGAAATGGGAAGATTTTGTAGCCAGCAATCCCGACAGGGTGAGATGACAATCTCACCGCCCATAACAAGTCTGCAGAACATGCATAACATAATAGAAGTAAAGAACGGCATTGCACGCATTGAGGCTTACCGGATGAAAGAGCCTGTGACTGTGAGTATTCCGGCCGATGAACCGCTTGCCATAATAGGTGAGAACGGTAGCGGAAAGTCCTTGCTCGTCGATATTCTTACGGGAGCACATCCGTTATGGGGAACGGAAGTGAAATACGACTTCTCGCCGTCGGCCAGTAAAAAGGCAAGCGAAAACATAAAGACCGTAACATTCCGCGATGTCTATGGCGAGGCGGCAGGCTCATACTACCAGCAGCGTTGGAACCAGTGGGACATGGACGACATGAAGACCGTAAAGGAAATCTTTGCTTCAGTAACGGCTTCTTCCGAAACATTACGCGAACTCGACACGGTTTTGGGGCTGGAATCATTGTTGTCCAAGAAAATGATAATGCTGTCAAGCGGAGAACTGCGGAGAGTACAGCTTGCAGAAGTTCTGCTTGGAGAACCTCGCCTTATAATACTCGACAATCCTTATGTGGGGCTCGACGCAAACGCCCGTATACAGATTTCCGACTTTCTGGCGCATGTGGCAAGGATTGGAAAAACTATGATAATAGTTGTGGTGTCGAGAATAAAAGACATTCCATATTTTATAGACAAAGTACTTCCCGTTGAGAACGGCAAGCTATTGCCCATAACCGACAAGAAAAAATATATAGAGGATTTTGCAGCAAAAGAAACCTCTGAAAATGTAAAATGCCCGTTGTTTTTCGAACCGGCAACCGATATGACGGACAATAATAACGGAGCTGGATGTGACAAAACTATTGTTTTCTGCAACAATATAAACATAGGGTACGGCAACCGCAGGATTCTGAAAGATTTTTCCTGGAAAGTAAATAGGGGAGAACACTGGGCTTTAACAGGAGAGAATGGTTCGGGAAAATCGACGCTGCTCAGTCTTGTCTGTGCCGACAATCCGCAATCTTATGCCTGCGACATAAGCCTTTTCGGCTTCAGGCGCGGAAGCGGTGAAAGTATTTGGGATATAAAGAAACGTATAGGTTATGTGAGCCCCGAAATGTATCGTTCGTATAAAAAGAATATTCCTGCTGTAGATATTGTTGCGAGCGGTCTGCACGATTCGGTGGGGCTTTACAAAAGAATAACCGACGACGAACGCCGGCATGTGCTTTCCTGGATGAAAGTGTTCGAGGTGGACAACCTTGCCATGCGTCCTTATTTGCAGTTGTCGAGCGGCGAACAGAGAATGCTGCTCCTTGTCCGCGCTTTTGTGAAAGACCCTGAGCTTCTTGTGCTCGACGAACCCTTTCACGGACTTGACGAAAAGCGTTGCATTTTCTCACGAGGCATAATAGATTCGTTCTGCAAACGTCCGGGAAAAACACTTATAATGGTTACGCACTATGAAGACGAATATCCGGATTCGATAGATCATAAATTAGTGCTTAAAAAGACAGTTTGAAAATATCACAAGCGTGATTTTTGAGAAGTTAAACAAATCGGAAATAAACGTAAGTAATATATAAGTATATATGAAGAAGTTTTTATCAGTCTTATCGTTTGCTCTCTTTACTACGGGCGGGGCTGTTTCGGCCCAGGAAGTCTTCAATAAGGTTTTGGAGAGCGCGCAACATACAATCAATGAACCTACAAGCTCATTTACCAATGCACAGATAGCCAGGTTCAAGGTAGATGTATTGCAATATATGAAAAGCAAGGCGCATGAAAAAGAGTCTGCAAACGTCAACGAATTACTCGACATACAGGCTTATTATATGTCGGAATTCCTAAGTCTTTTTTATACGGAAATCATCTATTCTACAGAACTTTCCGTAGAAGATCGCAAGGCAAAGATATTTCTTTTCATCCAGGCTTCGTGCACTTGTCCGTTGTTTGATGATAATGATAAGGAAAAGATAAATAAATATATCAACGGGGATTCCCAGCTAACTCCTTTCTGTCTTGATACGGACTGGCATAAGGCATATCAGTTCGTGACAAAGGCAATGGAATAGTACCTCCCCAAACCGTAAGGTTTTGCAGACAAAAACGGTCAGCCAGCAAGCATTTGAAAATCAATACATCTATATGTAGCAAAAAATATGTCTGAGATATTTTAAAATATCTCAGACATATTTTGAATTATCTCCCTTGTATTTTCAATTTCCTACGGGAAGTTTTTTACCAGGAACAAAAAATATTTTTTTCGAAAGGCCTCGTTTAAAATTAAATTTCTTGCAGGTTGATTTTTCGCGGTATTGTTTCTGCCTATACCGAATTCACGTTAAAATATCCGTTATATGTTTTTGAAAAAACATATAACGGATATCCAAATTCCTCAGACAGACCTTCCTGAAAATGCGGGAAACCGTTTTTCTTATTTGCCGAATTTATATTACAGTTATGCGTTTATTTAAGACAATCCAAATATTTCCGGATAGTGTTTTCCAGGCCATAATAAAGAGCGTCGCAAATCAAGGCATGCCCGATACTGACCTCGTCAGTTTCGGGAATTACCTCATGAAAATATTCCAGATTCTCCAGACTGAGGTCATGACCGGCATTAACGCCCAGACCTATAGACTTTGCATGGTGCGCGGCTGACATAAAAGCCTGTATCGCTTCCTTGTTTCCTTTTGAATATTCTTCAGCGTAAGGTCCTGTGTAAAGTTCTATGCGGTCTGCTCCCGCTTTTGCGGCATAGTCTATGTATTCAGTCACAGGGTCTATAAAAAGTGAAGTACGGATGCCTGTTTTGTGGAATTCCTTTATTATTTCTATTAGAAAATTCTGCTCGGTTTTTGTATCCCAGCCGTGGTTCGAAGTAAGCTGCTCCGGTTTGTCGGGAACCAATGTAACTTGCGTGGGCTTTACTTCCACTACGAGGTCTATGAATTTGTCCATAGGGTAGCCTTCGATATTGAACTCTGTGACAATCTGTCTTTTCAAGGCTCTCACATCCGAATATCTTATGTGACGCTCGTCCGGGCGCGGGTGGACTGTGATTCCCTGTGCTCCGAACCGCTCGCAGTCGGCAGCAACCTGCAGTACGTCGGGCTTGTTTCCGCCGCGGGCATTGCGCAAGGTTGCTATCTTGTTTATATTTACGCTAAGTTTTGTCATCTCTTTGTCCGTAATTACAAATTTATTGTACATTTGCACTGATTCAGTTGCAAAGTTACTAAAAAACCGTTCCGAAAGTTGGTAAATATGGCAAAAAGCAAACTTTTGATAGCTTTGTTTGGAAATACACATCAAACAGAAAAAAGTCGTTATGCGCACAAGGTTGTAGAGTTATTGAAAAAAAAAGGAGCGGAAATTCTGATTGAGCGGGAATTTTATGAATGTGCAAGACAAAGCATCGGAAGATTCGACGATTCACACATTTTCAGTTCTTATGATTTCGAAGCCGACCTGGCCATAAGTCTCGGCGGCGACGGAACATTTTTGAGAGCCGCTCGTTTTGTAAACAACAAGGGTATTCCTATTCTCGGGATAAATATAGGGCATTTAGGATTCATGGCCGATGTTAATCCGGAAGATATCCCCCATATCATAAATGACATTTGTAATAAAAACTATGTGGTCGAACGCCGCAGCGTACTCGAGATCGCTTTGCCGGAACCAAATCCCGAAATATTCCCGTTTGCTCTTAACGAAGTGGCGGTTCTTAAGCAGGATATATCGTCGATGATAAAAATACGTGTGACTGTTGACGGAGAATATCTTACCACATACTCTGCCGACGGATTGGTTATAGCCACGCCTACGGGCTCTACCGGTTATGCTCTTTCGGCGGGAGGCCCTGTGGTGGTTCCCCAATCGAAATCCTTAGTGCTTACGGCTGTGGCTCCGCACAGCCTTAGCGTGCGCCCCATAGTTCTTTGCGATAATATAGAAGTAAGTCTTGGAGTAGAAAGCCGTTCGCACAATTATCTGGTTTCGGTTGACGGCCGCAGCGTACGTTGCAATGAAAATGACGTGCTCACAATCAGGCGTGCTCCGTTTGACATTAATATTGTGAGAAGCGCTAACAAGACTTATTTCGACACTCTGAGAGAAAAACTTATGTGGGACGGTGATTTGCAGAAATAAGAAATCCATGTGCCTTGCCGTTTTTTGTTTTCCAGGCAAAAGCTGTACCCCGCCTCCTTTTCCCGTTTTAAATCATACCAAGATATGCGTATAACTCTATAGCCGGAGATACTTCGCTTCCGTCTTCGGTTTGCACTTCCCACTCCGGTTATGTCCATTCTCTTTCAATGATTCTGTTTGGGTGAATTATATAAATGGGCTTTGTCAGTACCCGCCTTTATCCTATCCAACAAAGAGCTTACTCTCTGCAATGGCACGTCTTTGAGAATCACTTTCCGTCCAGAATCTAAGAGGTAAAAGGTGGGCGCGGCATTGATGCTATAGATTTCATTCTCCACCACTTCACAACCGGGCGAATATCCCACTGTCCATTCTTTCGGAAGTGTGGCCGAGTGGCTTTTCCATTTCGACAAATCATTACCGAATACATTTACCGCTACGATATGCAATAAGTTGGAGGCTATTGCCGAATTCAGGACGAGGTCATCCCTCATCTCCTGTTCTACACCGGCACAGGTTTCACAATCATAGTCGTAGAAGAGCAGGAGCGTATATTCCGTTCCCTTGACCACATCGCCCAACCGCCGGCGTTTTTCGGCTCTGTCGACGAACACGAAGTCTGCGCCAACAGTTCCAGGGCGATTTTTCAGGATTCGTTTTTCCAGATATTCATATTTCGCTTTCTCTTCTGATGAAAATATCGCATTGCTGGCAATTTCATGGATGAACAGCAGAAAATATTCTTCGTTACGCATCGGCGAGTTTGGGTCGGTAAGATAACGCTCGGCAATATCTGTGAGAAAACGGTATGCCGGCTCCGACTTTTCGGCACCGGTCATAAGCCGTTCGGTTCCTTTGGCGCGGCCGTCTTCCGAAGCATAGTCATACAATTGGATATAATTAGCGAAATTCTGCTCCATGAAAGCGGTATCAAGACTCAGGGTAGTGTCGGCAAAGTTCAAGGCATCCCAAAAATGGGATATGGCATAGTCGGCGCGGCTTTCGGGCAACATGAGCGAATCGGGCACTTCAGGGAAGGGTAGTTCCGTGAACGGTGCTTTCACCGTCGTCTTTGGTTCGCCTGGCGATTTGCCACTGTTCCGGCAGGAACATATCGCAATCAAAAATATGCCGGCACACGCAAGGAACCGGCATATTCTTCGTATAGTTACAGAATAACCCATATAAATTAGTCAGTCTTATGGTTTTTGATTTGTGTATAAGTCATATTCGCCTCTTCTGCAGTCAAATCTCTGACACATCTGACAGCTTCAATACTTACATGGTTCTTTGCCGTTGCCAGCATAGAGGATGGTTCAATGGTTGTCCATCTGTTCCTGGAAGAAAGTGCGTCTGACGCATTGACATTCCCCGAAAGTGGTGTTCCTGCATTAGTTAAACCATCCGCAATAATACCCGGCCAATGCTCCTGTGTACAGCACATCATTCCCGGAGTGTTGCCCCAATTGACTTTGGACACTGAAAGAGAATTTCTGCGTACTGTATAATTGTAATATCCTTTCGTATTTATCACCCCTGCACGCATCATGATGACTATCTCCTTTTGGTTGGGAATACGCCAGCCTTTACGACCGCTGCTTTTGTTCAGCTTCTCGCAGGGCGAAGCCGTCTCTATGGCATCTACTATCGCACTATAGGTCCCGGCAATACTAGATACCGATTGTGGTTCAGTCCCGGCTTCATTGTAAGTAATGGCTTGCCGACCTGCCTCACGATCGTAATCTGTAGTGTTGCCGTTGCCTATCGGAGCAATCTCAAAGCCGTAACGCGCAAGACGGTTGTAAGAAGAAGAAGTCTTGTGTGGAGGAATCGGCAATGTCGTCGGATTGCGTAAGGCTGTCCCGTAGTAACGGACCGGCTTTATGACACCGCCTTTGGTATTACTATCCACATCCGTATCCTCATAAGCTTGTTTTACCTTATCTTCTTTGGCTACATTACGAAGATCAGTACCGAGATTACGAACACATCTCACCTGCCACGGCGCAATCTGCCATTTGCTATTGTCTTGGAATTCGGAACTCGATATGCCTTCGTCTACCCAAACGATCTTTCTGTCGCTCGTGATAAAATGATAAAGCGTATTGTGACCACTGCCGCTTGCTTCGGGAAGCGTTTCCTGTTCATAGTTCATCAGAGGAGTGACAAGGCTGTTTCGGCCTAATATTATTCGGAGGTATTTCCCCGAAGTCGGCACATACCATTTTAATTCTGAGGCGTCAATTGTTCCGTCACCGTTCTCATCCTTGTTGCGGTTCATACAGCTATATATGGCCTGTATGTATTGCGCCGTACTATGAGAAGTCTGGGGGTCATAACTGCTGGCGCGAGAATTGTAATAGCCGTCAGTACCGCTTAATCCGCTTGTAAAGGTCTTTATCGCCTGAACATATCTTGTTCCGCCATTGAAGTTCATGTGGGTGGCATATCGTGTCTGTGTACTGTTTGTAACCTGATTTACTTCCAATAGATTTTTCAAATCGAGAACATCAGTGTCGGTCCAACTATTTGCTGTGTTGCTGTCAACTGCACCGCCGACTGCCAGCCATACATTGTAGCGTCCGTTATCTTTGTTATAACCTTCACTGGGGGCATCCTTTGTCCAGCGGATATTCATACCGAACACTTCGTTGATATGTTCCACGCCCAACGCCGTGCCTGACCCCGATATCGCTGCCGCAATGTCGTAGTAGGTTTGGATAGAACGCTGCGAGAGCGCGTACTTGGCCTTGAAATGCTGGCTCTCCCTGTCATCCGACACGCTATACGCCACATTGAAATTGGCGATACGGCTCGGCTGGTTTACATAGTGTGTCCATTCCGTGCCGCTTTCATTACCATAACCTGCCTCGCCATAGCCGGCCTCGTAAGTATACTCATTCACATACACCGTGAAGCAATAGCCTTCGCCATCGGTAAGTTCATTCGCCTTTTGCGATATATCGTTCAGATATAGTACCTGAGCCGAGCTTCCATCGGAGGAGAGCTTAGGGAACGCCGCGATTTTGGTCTTTTCATCCGTCTTTCCGTTCTCAACAAGCTGTATCCAGCTGTAGTATTTCCAATCAGAGTCACCTTTTTTCGGCACATTAGCCGTTACTCCAAGTCCTTCGTCCGTGATATTGGTAATCGTGTGGGGTACGTTGTCCTCGTAAGATGTCATCGAGAACGTGAAGTTTGCAAGCTGATCTTTTGTGAGGAAAATGTTGAAGACATTGAAATGCGCGTCAAGATCGAAAAACTCATCCGTTACGTCAGTCACTGCACCTTCTGCACCGGGCTGGTTCTCGCCCTCCCTGAAAGCTTCGAGGAGAATCTGGTCCACACTCTTTACCGTAATGTTGTAGGTATATTTGGAATTGCGGAAACAATTGAAGTCACTTGCGTCACCCCCTATATATCCGAGGTGCACGACATAGGTAGCTTCAGCATTGCGATATTTCACATTGCCGACTTCTTCCGCTATCTCGTCCGGACTTGTAATATCATCCACTATGTATTTGATTCTCGCGGTGAAACGGATATAAGTCGCGCTGTTGTCGAGCGTGGCCTTGCCGCTGTTTCCGCACAGACTTGTGTAGATGCCGCTGTTTGTTCCGTCGGCATTCTTGTACTCCTTCTCGCGGTCGGCATAGGTTACAGCCGTGCCGGTACGTTTGTTTTCATACTGCCAGTAATCAAAAGCATAGTTGGAACGTCCCTTGTCGTCCGTCGTAACCGTCATTGAGGTCGGGGTATATGTCAGCGATTTACGATACATCTCATGTTTCAGGTCATCCGGCATGATAGGACTGTATGCATCACCGGCGTTGGCATAGCCGAGAGTGCCGGAGCCATCGCTCTGCGGACGCCCGTAAAGCCATGTGAGCACAGGGACATTCACCACTTCCACATTGACGAGCTCTATGGATATGATATCGTCACTCGGTTTGATTGTGAATTTATTTTGTGTCCAGATACGACGCAGGTGTATCATGCCGCTCAAGTTGTTGCTGCCCGGTTGTATACCGACCGTCTCGGCTCCCTCGTCTTCGGTATAATCGTTTTGATGACCCAATGCGCGGTAGGAGCCTTGCATCACAATGGCTTCGGCAGGCGCTTCAATATGTATATCCTCGCCGTCGAGCTTCTGCTTAATGGCAATAGCGCGATACTTGTCCCATGTGTCGGCGGCGGCGAGGAGGTTCTCAAGCTCCTGCTCTGTGTCTTTGTCTGCACCGTTATTGCTAGCGAGGTCAAGAGCGATATTGTTCTCATAATTGGCTACGGCCACGATATAGCTATTGCCGGATTCCGTCATAATGTCCGTTATCGCGCCAAATTTATTTTCTATCTCAGGAAAGTCTCCGTTGGGCGTATAGAATTTACTGAAAGTACGCTCACCTGTTCGAACGTTGTAGATAGCCAGCCACAGACATTCGACCTTGTTCTCCAAATCGCCATTCATATCGGCGCGTGTCTTGACCGATATTTCATCCAGGTCGACCTTAAGACTCACTGTTGCCGGTTCTCCTTCCTTAACATAACCCGGCGTCTCGATTTCATCGAGATTGCAGGCCGTGAAGACTAATGCAGGGAGAATGATATATAAAACGGTAAAATAAATTTGGATATATCTGTTCATAAAGTTTCTCTCTTTCTTGATTTAATCGAACGTAGGTGGGTTGACAACGTATTCCTGCCAGGGGCATACCGTATAATTGATTATAAATTGATTCGACTTGCCACTCAAAAATACTTCAAAGCGATAGAGGTGATTCCGCACAATATCATAATTTGTATCTGTCGGTATACCGTTCTCATATTTGGCGAACCTTATCACGCCGCTCTTGGATTCGTTACCTTTAAGGTCTGTAGTGTAGTTGAGCGTGATTTCAGTTGTTTCTCCGGTATTTACTGTCTCGGGCAGATAAAACACTATCTTGTTAACTGTTTTGTCGTCGGGTGTCATATCACTGATAGCGGCCGACGACAACAAGGGATGTAAGGAATTTTCATAGGAAAGAGACTTAGTGTGCTCCACTGCACTCCATTCCTGCGGCAGCACATATCCCTGCGTGTTGGCATTGGCCACCGAAGCCGAAGCCAGCGCGGTGATGAGATTGGGTTCGTCGCCGGACGTACCAATGACAATTTCTACTTTCGCCATCGCGCGGAGAAGCCATATATCGCCCACATCGTTCTGGCCGGGTTGCAGCTTGGTGAAATCGAAACTCGTCACGCCCCACATGGGTATGGCCTTGAACGTTGCTGACGGTTGCCCCGCATGGCTGAAGTCCAAACCGTCAGCCAATGAAATATCAGAACCGCAGTTGGCAGCTATGTGTATCTTGGCATTGCTATATGTCTTCAAAGTTTCCACATCGTCTTTTGGTATCTCTCCCGAAAAACTGAATATCACATTGTCCGTGCCGACGGCTGTCTCGATGCAAATCAGGTTGCGGAGTTTTGTTATTGTGGTACCGTCAGTTTGCGTTATGAATACGTTGAACTCGTTTTTAAGTAGCGCGTTGTCAAAGTCCGTGTCCGCCTCTGAGGTATAAGCATCCCCCCAATAGTCAGTATTGTCGACATCGGGCACTGCCCGCGACACAACTTTGGTCATCATGGTCTTCGGGGCAACAATCCTAAACATCATATATGAGGCAGTGCCTTCATTTGGGTTAGGGAAGAGTCCCTCGCCCTCATCGGTACACCCCGCAAAGAGCAGTGCCAGCGCAAGCGACAATACCGCATACAAGTGTTTGTATATGTTCCGGCTCATTGACAATATCACTTATTTGCTATTGAAGTCCATATTATTGAATACCAGCTTCCACGAGTTAATGATAATGGAGGAGGATATCCAAAAATCATCCTCATTGAGGAAGAAAGTAAGGTTATATTCGTCCTCACGGTCGAGATATTCCTGATCGGTCATCTCGTGTTCGTATCCGTCCTTGAGCAGAAGCGCATAGTCAGTAAGCGGTATGCGTGCCACAAGCCGTTTTTCCTCGTCGGCTGTGTGTATGGAGAGGTAAGTCTTGCGGTCTTCTATAAGGCGTGGTATGGAGAGGTCAGCAATAGCTACGCTTATCGACTCGATAGCGGCTTTCGACCCTACGGCCCTCTTTCCCTGCTGCGGATAGTCGTCTATGCCGAGACTTGCCGTGCCTGACCCTGTATGGAAAGGACGGTATGTGATTTTCTCGTCGGGCAGCAGCTTGTTGTCGTGTGCCATGAGGCCGTTCTCTTCTTCTATGAAAAAAGTGAACGAATCTACATCCACAGGGTTCCCATTAAGGTGCTGCAGTATGATGCGTACATGGTTGGTATTTTTTGTGAGCGGCACCAGATAGCTGAATGTCTCGCCATTGTCGGCATTGGGAATACTGATGTCTTTGACACCGTGGAACAGCGGCAGCAGACGGCGGTCACTACATGCGCCGTTGGTATCGTACTCACGTTCCATGCGGCATGTCAATTCTTCGAGCGTGGTGATCCCCACTGTCACCTCCGGCACAATGAAATGCCGCGCAGCAGACTCAGGATTGTCAAGGCCGCACCAAGCCAGCAGATGATAGTCGCCGGCTGGGAGGTCGAGTTCCATCGCATAGCCATCGGTCTGCAACACCTTGCCGCTTTCAGAATTGAACCACGCAAGCCTGCCGTCCTTGTCGAATGCGTACAGATGCACCGAAGTAACCTCCGAGGGGAATGCGTCGGCCCATTTCATGTTGAGGTCGTATCGGAACTTTACCAATACTTTCACATCGCAATCACCCTCGTAGTCGTAGATGACACTGTCGCACGAAGCGAACAGGCCACATGCTATCACTGTCGCAATCATGAGGCGCAATACTTTTTTTTGAATTGTCGGTATATTGTACATCCTGTTTCGTATTTTTTATGCCTTATCCAATGTCGGATTATATATATGTTGTGCGGTTTGAACCGCGTACGTTATTCTACTTTGGTGGGAAATCCTGCCTGTCGCGGAGTTTCCTGTGTCATGCCTCTCTTTGCGCCGGCATGGAGCGCTTATGGATAATAAAAAACCGGCGGGAACGTATGCGGGAAGCGCTCCCGCCGGCTGGAAAGGTTATGAATGTCTATGTTTCAATATACGTATTCGTGATATCAGGGAAATTTCATGCTGTCATTGCTTGCCGAAGTCAATGCCCTGGCTTACGATTCTCCAGTCAAGGACATTCACGCGAGCACCGAGGTAGAACAAGTTTTCGTCTTCAGGATTCTGAGGAATAACCTTGTCTTGGGGATTGAATACAGGAATACCGGGACCTTGAATTGAATTGAGCGTCAGATCGTAAATGTGGTTACGGACAATACCCTTAATGGCTGCGGTCGCATTATCCCCCGTCGTTGCTGCAACGTGCTCGATTTCGACAAAGTAGTAGCACTTGCCGTCGGTGTACTTGCGGGCGTGAAGACTATTATCATCAGCTGAAAGATAGCTGTTCACATTTGTTACACCATTGACAACTTCTGTTGGTACATTATCGTTGAATGTATATACTTTGTTGTCAGTGCCGAATGTTGCTTTGAGTTGTGCATAGCAACTATAGCCTTTATTTGTATCCCCCGTCCAATCAAAGTCAGTAGGCTCAAGTGTCTTATATGAGTTGTCACCGGTCTTCTTGTAGTATGCGAATTGGTTGGAAACCGCATTGGCGATAACGTTTAACGCACCGCCATTTGTAGTGTAACCGCCACGTATCCATACAAGGTCGGCGTTATTTCCATCGGCGTCTGTAAGATGTGCGGCGACCATAATAGATGTGTTTATAACTTCGTCGATTGGAGAGAATGTATTGGGCTGAATGTACTGCTCGAAGCATGTATTACCAACTGTTGCCGATTTGTTGTAGTGAGTGTCATTTGAGATTTCATTCCAACTACGTTTGCTAACAGTAACTTGTTCTTTTCCATCTTTCATTCCGGGCATCTCTTCCCAGAAGCTGCGGAAGTTGTTATAGTCATTCCATACCCATGATATCTCTTTGTCAGTTTCAAGGCTTTTGAGAAGGTTGGCTTTGTCGGTAAGATTGGAAAGAGCCATACCGTCGATATTGATTGTATACGACTTTTCCACGCCATCGACCGAAAGTTTTATACCTTCGTTTGTCATACCTCCTTCTTTTTCCGCAGCGCGGACCTTAGCTACGACACGCTCTACGTAAATATCCACAGGATCGGCCAGTGCTGCCGAAGCGGATGTCTTGACCTTGCCGTTTGTGACAGGAGTCCCGATGATTAAGGTTCCCACTTCGTCTTTGTAAACGGAATTGGACATCACGAATGTTCCGTCGATAATATTGTTGGTGCAGTAATCTTCAACCTTTGCCTTAAGGTCAGAAAGATTTGTTACGCCGTCTTCAAGCTTGGCAGGTGCATTAAGTATGCAGACAATCTGCTTGGCTTTGTCAGTAGGATCTTTCGTAACACCATTGATCAAGAGGACAGCGCTATAGATACGCTCTACAGCAGGTGTTTCTGTCGTTCCGCTACCCGTAAGAGCGACGCGCTGCGCTGATTTGTTATCGATTGTCTGGACGCTGCCATTTGCGTCAAGAATGAAGAAAAGTCCTTCACGCGCGGAGTTCTCAGCCTCAGAGCCGTTCTCAAAGTCGCCGGTCGTCGCGCGTATGCCGACAGACCTCGGCTGCACGATATTGACGGCTACATAACCGGTTTCACCTTCAACAGGGTCAGTGCCGCCTTTAAGCACGTCCTCCTCGCTGGAACAACCAACGAGCGCCAAACCGGCGACCATTGACATAAATAAAGTTCGTAATTTCATGTTGCTAAAAAATTAGAAGTTATTATTAAGTTTATTATTATTTTAGTCTTTCATTCAATTCGTTCAATGTGGCGGCAGCCTTTTCCTGTCCCATGTTTTTGGCCTTGCTCAGGTACCGGCGTGCCGTTTCGTAATCCTTTTCCCGTATGGCAAGCGCCCCCCGCGCATAGACAGCCTCGGCGGAATCGCCCGCCTTGTCAAGATAGCGGTGTGCCGCCGCAAAGTCGTCGCGCCGGATAGCAGCATTGGCTGCATTTAGATTGGCCACCTCATCGTCAGGGAACATGCGTACAGCTGTTTCAAAGACATCGGTAAATTCAGGTGTCCCTGGCTCATATTCCTGTGCCACCAGGTAAAACTCATTTTGGCTCAGCTTCTGCGGCTGCTCAGCCATGACACGCCTGATTTCCTCCACATCGTAGAACACACGAATTTTATATTTAATAAGGTAGTCGGTACGACGCAGATACGGATAGCAATATTGCAGCAGGAAACGGTACTCTTTGGGATAGGTGCGCTTGATTTCAGTTTCCTTAGTATCCGGTTCCATGTCGCTGTCTATCATCGCCAGAATCTCTTCGCGGTGGTCTATGTTCGACTTCTCCACATATTGGCGAAGTCCCTCCCAATTCTCCGGTTCGTATTCCGTACTGATAATTCCGTCGGCAAAATGGAACAACTGGCCGATATGCGCCTTTAGTGCGGCGGTACGCCCGATAGCGAGGTCTTTATTGTGCTTGTAAGGACTTTCCGGCGAAGCAAAACCTTTCAACCATACGGATGTGATGGTGACATCCTTGTCGTTGCGTATAGAGTCAATGGTTCCCTCAATCTTGCCTAATTCAGCCGTATTGTTGTGGTAGTCGGGATATATCACTGTCTTATCTACAGGGAAGTCGATGTAGGCAGAGCCGGAAAGCGAACGTGTCTTCTCTATTTCCGCCTTAGGCTGCACAAATACCAGCTCGGGGAAGAAAGCCTCATTATGACGGCCTACAATGCTTTCGTATTCTGCCAATATCTCGTGACAACAACCCCAATCGCTACGGTGGAACTTGAGAGTGGCTCCGTCCATCCAATCTTCGTACTCGGCGATGTTGTTGTACGCCACGCTGTTCGGTTTGCTCGAAGCGCGATAAATTATTTCATTTTCTCCCGAGATACTTCCTATTCCGTTTCTCACATAATAGTAATATCGCTTGCGCCCGTAAATTCCTACCGAGGGCAGGTCGAGCGAATCCGTTCCGTTGACCAGACGCGGTGTGAGCAGCACGGCACGGTTGGCATTCACGTCAAGTTTGTTCAGATTCAAATTCATCTCCACTGAAAGGTATTTTCCTTCACGATTCATGTTGAAATCCTCAATGTAAACACCAGGCATGACGTCTTTGGTGTTTTGCGCCACGGCTTCCAACATATTGCCCATGCCCAACAAGGCCGCCAGTATAAATATCGTCCTTTTCATGTTCGTTGCAATTTAGAATAGATAAACCAGATTGACGGCCGCTTTAGTGGGACCCACGTAATGATGCGGTTTGTTTGTCTCAACCTTTTTCCCGCAACCGGAACACCGGTATTTGTCGTATCGGGTATAAGAATAGCCAATACCGATTTCCGCTTCGAGATTCCAATGCCGGCCAAGAATCCACGCATAGCCATAGGCTACGCCGGCTCCCACAAACCAGCCTTGATAACGGGAGTCTTTCAATTTCCGCGCATCAGTACCCAATAATTTGATTTTCCCGTCTATTCCGCCGATATTGTACTGTCCGCCATGCACGTGCGCGCCAAAAAAATGCGCGCCAAAACGGTCACACAGCCAATAGCGCACTTCGGGCTGTACTGCCCAGTGCTTCCACCGCCTGTCATGCGACAACTCCCAGGCATTGAACTGTCCGGAAACATCCAGTGTCCACTTTGGTGCCAGACCCACCTCTATACCAAGATTCGGGTTTAAGATTGCATCGGAAAGCAGATTGGTCTTTACGGCCACATTTTGTCCCCAAACAGTTTGAGACGCACCGGCAATGATGATTGCAAGAAGTAAAATGATTCGATTCATTATTCCTTGACCTTTATTTTTATTTCTATAGTTTATCAATTTTGCTATTTCTCTTTTTAAGAGAAGTATTACAAATGTTTATAGTTGATAATCAAGTGATTAATAAATATTTTTGAAGCTGTTTGTAAAACGAGGCTGTATAATTTCAAAACAAATTTTGCTTCATAACAGCAACTATATTATTCTATTCAAATTCAAGGGAGTATTCCCACTTTTTTTTCGTAACTTTGCATTTGCAAAACCTCTCTTTTTAAGAGA
>OHBJ01000044.1_pt1 | contig 48569 bp, 40 predicted proteins | sample 1577241 | NCBI WGS metagenome assembly OHBJ01 (sample SAMEA3541594, study PRJEB24748) | human gut metagenome | biome: human gut; feature: human-associated habitat; material: faeces | place: China | collected 2012 | reverse complement strand
TCGGCATAACACGACAAAAATACTATCGTTCATGTTGGCGTTTTGAGAACAAGCGAAAGACGGCTGATCGGGTTGTGTCTATGGTTGACAAGGTCCGAATGACACAGCCACGTATCGGTACCCGTAAATTATATCATATGTTGCACGATGAGCTAAACTCCTTAAAAGTAGGGAGAGACCGGCTCTTTGACATACTGCGGGCAAATCACATGCTTGTTACTCCATTGCGTGCTTATCACATAACAACAAACTCTCATCATCGGTTTAAAAAACACAGAAACATTATTGCAGACATGGAAATAAACCGCCCAGAACAGGTATGGGTGTCGGATATTACATATATCGGCCAACGGGACAATCACATGTACCTGTCTCTAATAACAGACGCATATTCAAAGAAAATCATGGGTTATGATTTGTCCTCAAGTTTAAGCACCGACGGTTCCTTAAGAGCACTGAAAATGGCTGTTTCAAACAGGAGTTACCCCAAATGCTCATTAATTCATCATTCCGACAGAGGAGTACAGTATTGTAGTGATATATACCAAGAAACTCTTGCTAAATACAAAATATCAACGAGTATGACCGAGTCGTATGATCCTTATGCCAATGCTGTTGCAGAAAGAATCAACGGCGTGCTCAAACAAGAGTTTTTGTTGGAAAAATACAACGTCCATATCGATGTGATGAAAGACATTGTTAAAGATGTTGTTACGATTTATAACGAACACCGTCCGCACTACTCATGCGGATATTTGACTCCTGAGCAAATGCACCGGCAGTCAAAGAAAAAAATCAAAACATATAAAAAAGCAACACACAATGGAGCCGGCTCCATTGTGTGTAACTAAAAAGTTATTAATTTTGTCCTTATAATAAGTAGTAATTTTTGTAACGCTTATTTAGGACTAGTCAAGTTTTATTTATTTACCTGATACTTGTTCCATCCGTCTTTTAGGAATGCAACAGATTGTTTTGCTGCCGCGATTCCTGCATTTATATTTGCTTCGGCTGTTTGTGCTCCCATTTTCTTTGGAGTGAAGAATACTCGGTCTGCAAATTCGGATTTCATTGCTTCTGCGTTGTCTGGTTTAACATCAGCGATATATCTAACGTCTGTTCTTTCTTTAAGAGCAATAGTTAGGCTTTCTTCATCAATGATTTCCTTTCTTGCAGTGTTAATAAGAACAGCATTTTTAGGCATCAATTTAATAAGTTTCTCACCTATTGATTTTTTTGTTTCACTTGTAGCCGGAATGTGAAGAGAAACGTATTGGTTGCTTTTGTATAGTTCTTCAACAGAATGAAGAGGCTTTATTCCGTCAGCAATCATATCTTCATCTTTCACAAAAGGATCAAGTGCAGAAACTTCCATTCCTAAACCTTTTGCTATTCTTGCAACATTTCTACCAACTTGTCCGTAAGCGTGGATGCCTAATTTTTTTCCTTTTAGTTCACTTCCTGATGTCCCGTTAAAGTTATTTCGAATTATCATTATAAGCATACCAAAAACAAGTTCTGCTACAGCATTGGAGTTTTGTCCAGGTGTATTCATAACACAGATTCCGCGTTGTTTAGCACCTGAAAGATCAATACTGTCAACTCCTGCGCCTGCTCTGACGATGACCTTAAGGTTTTTTGCTGCGTCAAGGATTGTTGCGTCAACAATATCGCTTCTTACGATAAGTCCTTCAACGTCTGCTACAGCGTTTATGAAGTCTTCCTTAGAGCCTTTTTCAAGAAGAACCATTTCATTGCCAGATTCTTCTATTACTTTCCTGATTCCATCTACAGCCACTGCTGCAAATGGTTTTTCTGTTGCAACTAATATCTTCATAGCACTTAAATTTTATTTTCAAATTCTTTCATTGTGCTGATAAGAGTCTCTACGCTTTCAAGAGGCATTGCGTTGTAGATAGATGCTCTGAAACCGCCAACAGATCTGTGTCCCTTGATACCAACGATGCCTTTTTCTGAAGCAAAATCAATAAATGCTTTTTCAAGATCTGCATATTCAGGTTTCATTACGAAGCAAACGTTCATAATTGAGCGATCTTCAGCGTTTGCTGTTCCTACAAATAATTTGCTACTGTCAATTGCATCGTACAATTTTGCAGCCTTAATCTTGTCGATTTTTTCCATTGCTTCAACGCCTCCTTGCTCTTTGTACCATTTTAGTGTTTGAAGAGCAGAGTATATTGGCAAGCATGGCGGTGTGTTGAACATTGAACCTTTACTAATATGTGTTTTGTAATCAAGCATTGTAGGAATTACTCTTTCAACTTTACCAAGAGCATCTTCTTTAACGATTACTATTGTTACACCTGAAGGGGCAAGGTTCTTTTGTGCTCCTGCATAGATAACATTGTATTTTGATATATCAATCTTTCGTGAGAAAATGTCGGAAGACATATCTGCAACTAATGGAATAGGAGAGTCAATGTCTTTTCTTAATTCAGTACCGTAGATTGTATTGTTTGTTGTAATATGCAGGTAGTCGGCATCAGCTGGAATGTTGTATTCTTTTGGAATAAATGTGTAGTTTGCATCTTTAGAAGATGCGATAACGTCAACTTCTCCGAATAGTTTTGCCTCTTTGATTGCTTTTGCTGCCCAAACACCGGTATCAATATATGCCGCTTTTTTGTTTAGCAAGTTGAATGGTACCATGCAGAATTGCATGCTTGCACCTCCACCAAGGAAAAGCACTTCATAACCTGACGGAATGTCAAGAAGTTCTTTGGTTAGAGCGTTTGCTTCGTCGATAACTGCCTGAAATTCTTTGCTTCTATGCGAGATTTCAAGAATGGATAGTCCGCTACCGTTGAAGTCCAATACTGCATTTGCTGTGTTCTTGATTGTAAATTCGCTCAGGATTGATGGTCCGGCGTAAAAGTTCAACTTTTTCATCGCTATTTGTTTAGTTTGTAATCTTTGACAAAAATAAAGAAAGTATTCTTTATTTCCTAATTTATTTGTGGAAATTTTATGATAAGTTATAACTTATTTCCGTATATTAATACAAAAATATTATAGCAAATAATAGACAAGTTTAAATATTAAAGCCAAAAGGTTTTAAATCAAAAAGATAATTATTTGATATTAGGTTCTTCCAATCCATATCCTTTTTTCTTGTCTTCAACTTTTAGCCATAGGCCAAGGATGAGGGCAAGGATTCCTAAAGATGCAAATACAAGCATAGGGACTGTGTAGTTATATTGCAAAGGATCTTCAATCCCGGGGTTTGATGAGCGGAGAACGGAACCGATAATCATAGGGAATGAGTAAAGTCCTATGTTTTGAATCCAGAAGATTACTGCATACGCTGATCCAAGAAGTTTGTTGTCAACTAATTTTGGTACTGAAGGCCAAAGAGCTGCTGGAACCAAAGAAAATGAGATGCCAAGTAGAATGATACTTGCATAGGCAAGGATAACAGATTTTGTACTTGGGAGGAGTAGGGCAAAAACGAGGTGGCAAGCAATCATCAGTATTGCACCAAGCATAAGCATTGTGGCTCCTTTGCCTTTTCTGTCAAGATAGCTTCCCAAGAAAGGAGTAATTGCTGCTGCTCCCAATGGGAATACGAAGAATACCAGTCCTGCTTCTTCTGCTGTATAGTTTAGGTTGCATTGAAGCATGTTAATGGCATATTTTTGAAATGGGAAGATTGCTGAATAATAGAGAACACAAAGCAATGCAACAAGCCAGAATACTTTTGATGAGAAGATTTTACCAAGATCACTGACTTTGAAAGGGTCATCCTTTTCCTCTTCAGCACCTTGAGCATCGAGTTTTTTGTCCATAAATGCGTAGGTAATAAACGCTATCAATCCGATAAGCAAAAGTACTACAGCAACTGCAACAGGTCTTGAAACGCTGATAGGGTTCAGGCTTGCCAAGACTGGTGAGCCAAGAACAACAACGGCAACACCAACTCTTGCAATTGCCATTTCAACGCCCATTGCAAGTGCCATTTCTTTTCCCTTAAACCATTTTACAATACCGCGAGATACGGTTATTCCTGCCATTTCTACACCACAGCCAAAGAACATAAAGCCGATTGCTGAGAGTTTTGCTGATGCCGGCATGCCTTCGTAGAAAGGTGTTACGTTCCACCATTCTGAAGGGAGATTGAACCAGTTATTCATTGTTGCTTCCAAGCTGCTTCCGATAAATGAGTCTGTTACAGCGTACCAGTTTATTAATGCTCCAGCAAACATTACTGCTCCTGATAGTATGGCAGTAAAGCGGACGCCCATTTTATCAAGAATTATGCCTGCAAAAATGAGGAAGAAAACGAATACATTTAAGAATGTTTCTGATCCTGCATAGTGACCGTATGCAACAGGGTCCCAGCCTCTTGTGTTTTGTAGCAGTTCCTGAAGAGGGGATAGAATATCCATAAAGATATATCCGAAGAACATTGCTGATGCCAGCAATACTAATGCGGTCCAACGCCATGCAGCTGAATCGCTAATTTTTTTTTGAATGATTTTTTCCATTATTTGTTTTTTTATCTTTTTACAAAGGTACACAAAATATGCGATAAATGTTGCCTTTTTTGATAAATAGTGCTTTTAGGCTTTCAAATGTACAAAAAAAGCGTGCTATCAGTAGCACGCTTTTAGTATCTGTATATTGATGTCTATTATTGGATGTTAATCAAAACAACGCGGTTCCAGTAATTTGTATCAGCGTATGGTTGAGCGTCGCCGCCATTTGCGTTAATTGTCATTCGGCTTTCATCAACACCGTTTTCAACTAAGATTTTCTTAACTGCGTTGGCACGTCTTTCAGAAAGAGCCTTATTGTACTCTGCAGTACCAGTCTTTTTGTCAGCGTAACCGTTGATAACAACCTTGACATCTTCGTTTTCGTTCATGTATTTAGCAACGTCGTAAAGAGTTACTTTGTCGTTTCTTGAAACTTTTGCAGAGTTGATAGTAAATCTTACAGCAGGAACGAATGCCGGTTTTTGTTCAACTGTTTCAACTTCTTTTACTTCAGGGCAAGGAAGTTGTGCTTCCGCAGCACGAAGGCGAGCGTCTTTGTCTGCCAATTCGCCACGAAGGTTGTTGATTTCGTCATTAAGTTTTTTGATTTCACCAGAGCAGTCATAAGGAACATACTTTGTAACATGTCTGCCGTTTTTGCCTAAATTGATTTTCAAACCTCCAGTTAATGAGAAAATAGGGTCAACACCTGTCTTCCATGCGAGGTTGTTGATATTGTCAGATGTCCCAGTCATGCGAGCGTCAACATAAAGGTCAACACGTTTGCTGCAGCGGAAGCGGAATTCCAAACCGAAAGTTGCATTGACAACACCTTGATGTTCCATGATTTTTCCTTCGTTGTCTTTGATGTTTCCAGGAAGAGCTCCTGCATAATCCCATGCGTAAGCACCACCAAGACCGATATAAGGAAGGATAGAGAATACGCGTTTTTCGTTTACGCCACCAAGTGTATTGAACATATCCCATTGGATATCAAAGTTCAAGTTCGCATATTTCGCTTTATTCCATCCGTAGTCATCCCAGTGAAGAGCACCACCTTGACCTCTGAAGCGGAATCCAAAATAAGGAGACCACCAGTGTCCGAATGCTGCTTCATATACAGCTGTTGTTTTATCCATATCAAAGTTGCTTGTGTTTGGTGTCTTTTCAAATAGAGGCATTTGCGCACCAGCACCGAGTTGGATATACCAATTGTCACGCCATGAGTGAGTGTAGATTTCTTTTGGTTCAACATTACCTTCTGTTTCTTGAGCCATTGCAAATTGTGGCATTAAAATGCTCACTAATGCTAAGCAAAGTAGAATCTTCTTCATAATTAATTCTGTTAAGTTATAATTTTTAGTTGTTCAATATTAAACAAAGTTATACAACAAATTTTATCTAAACAAATTTTATCAAAAAAAAAAGACTAAAATTGGTCCTATTTTCTCTTGGCTAAACTTGATTGAAATTGTGTTTGGCTTTGTCTATTTTTCCAAATATAACAAATTTGCCTTTACTTTGTTCATTTATTTAGTAATTTATAATTTTTGTATTTCCAATTAATAAACATAATTAGAGTTATTACAGTGAATATTCCTCCACTCAAATATGCTATATTTGAACCAAGATTTAGGCATTCTGGAGCAATGAATAAGTAAGATACAGTTACATATGTCATAAAGATAGCAGGTATGAGAGTCACTAAATATTGTTTGTTGCTTTGTGTTAAGTATATTGTAATAGCCCAAAGCGTAAATACAGATAGGGTTTGATTGAACCAAGCAAAATATCGCCAAATGACGTCAAAGCCCCCAAAGTCAGATGAAGACCAATAGATTAGTAGTATAGTTATAGTGAAGATTGGTATTGTCAGAATAAGCCGGTGTTTAAGCTTTTTTTGTGGCATTTTAAGGAAGTCTGCTGCTATCAATCTTGCAGTTCTGAGTGCTGTGTCTCCAGTCGATATTGGTGCCGCAATGACACCGAGTATTGCTAAAAGGCCACCTATTGTGCCTAACCAGTCGTTCGTGATGTGGTTTACTATAATAGCGGCATTATTTTCATCTAATCCATTTTTCTTAAAGAAGCAGGTTGCGGCGGCAGCCCAAATGAGTGCAACGATACCCTCGGTTATCATTGCTCCGTAAAAAGCGGGTCTGCCATGCTTTTCAGACTTCAGGCATTTTGCCATCATTGGGCTTTGAGTTGCGTGGAATCCTGAGATAGCTCCGCAGGCAATACTAACGAACATTATAGGAAAAATAGGCAATTTATCTGAGTGTGGATGTGAATTGGATAAACCGTTCCAAATTTCTGGAATATCTGGATATTCGGAATAAAGCATGACAAGCACTCCTATTGCCATAAAAATAAGAGCAATTGCGAATAGCGGATATATCCGCCCTATAATTTTATCAATAGGAAGTAGGGTTGCCAATAGGTAGTAAATGAAAATTATGGATAACCAAAATTCAGCGTTTAATTTTTCTGGCGTTAGGCTGGCAAGAAGGTCAGCTGGTCCAGATAAGAAAACAACACCAACAAGAATCATTAATAGGAGGGAAAAAACTCTCATTATCTGTTTAGCTGGAAGTCCGAGGTACCTTCCAATTGTTTCAGGGAGACTTTCTCCTCCGTGTCGCATTGAAAGCATTCCTGCAAGATAATCGTGTGTTGCTCCTGCGAATACTGTTCCAAGAGTAATCCAAAGAAATGAAGCCATGCCGAATTTTGCGCCAAGAATAGCTCCAAAAATAGGGCCAAGTCCGGCGATGTTCAAAAACTGAATCATAAAAATTTTCCATGTTGGCATGGGTATGTAATCAATTCCGTCATTTTGCTTGAAAGCCGGTGTTTCTCTATCGTCAGGCCCGAAAAGTTTTTCGATAAATCTTCCGTATATAAAGTACATTATTATTAAGAATCCGAGGCATATAGAAAAAGTTACCATGATTTTTACTGTAAAAATTGATTAATGTATGGGCAAGTCTATGTTATTTTAAATTGTAGGGCAATTAGAACACGCACTTTTATTAAGCGGAAAGGTGATGTTGCTAATTTTTGGCATTGCTGGTATATAAGGGCTCCTAAGTATTTAATACTTTTACTTTCTAATAGACAAAAAGGGGTGTATCAAAAATTTTTATTTGATATCACCCCTTTATTCAGTTTGGTTTAGAAGTATAATTAGCAGTCTTTACCAGTTATTTTTTTTACAACAGATTTGATGTCGTTCGCAATTTCATTAGCTCTTTTTGTTGTTTGTGCTTCTGAATATATGCGGATAATCGGTTCTGTATTACTCTTTCTTAAGTGCACCCAGCAGTCTTCAAAATCAATTTTAACACCATCAATATCAGTTATTCGTTCATTCTTGTACTTCTCTTTGATTTCAGAAAGGATAGCATCAACGTTGATATCAGGTGTTAATTGTATTTTGTTCTTTGCTATTGAGTATGCAGGAAATTCTTTCTTCAATTCGCTTACTTTTTTGCCTTTCTTAGCAAGGTAGGTAAGGAATAAAGCAACGCCGACAAGAGCATCGCGACCGTAATGGCTTGCTGGATAGATAACTCCACCGTTACCTTCACCTCCGATGACGGCATTTGTCCTCTTCATTTCAGTGACAACGTTTACTTCACCAACAGCAGATGCTGAATATGAGCATCCGTGTCTTTCTGTAATATCTCTCAAAGCGCGAGAAGAGGAAAGGTTTGAAACTGTTGCTCCTGGTGTTTGTGACAAAACGTAGTCGGCTATAGCGACAAGTGTATATTCTTCAACAAACATTTCTCCATTTTCCATAACAATAGCAAGGCGGTCAACGTCTGGGTCAACAACGAAACCAACGTCAGCACATCCTGTTGCTAATTTATCAGAAATATCTGTAAGATTTTCAGGAATAGGTTCTGGAAGGTGAGCGAAGTGTCCTGTTGCAGTACAGTTCAATTCAATGACGTTCTTTACTCCAAGAGCACGAAGAAGTTGAGGTATAACTATACCACCAACAGAGTTAACAGCGTCAACCGCAACTGTGAAGTTTGCAGCCTTGATTGCTTCAACATCAACAAGGTCAAGGGCAAGTACGCTGTCAATGTGTTTACGTGTATAAGTGTTGTTAGTAAATTTTTGTCCCAGATTGTCAATATCTGCGAATGTGAAAGATTCTTCTTCCGCAATTTTAAGGACTTCTTTGCCGTCTTCAGCTGTTAGGAATTCACCTTTTTCGTTTAGAAGTTTAAGAGCGTTCCATTCTCTTGGGTTGTGTGACGCTGTAAGGATTATACCGCCACAAGCTTTTTCCCAAACAACGGCTAGTTCAGTAGTTGGAGTTGTTGCAAGTCCGATGTTGATAACATTGAAACCCATTCCGCTCAATGTGCCGATTACGATATCATTAACCATACCGCCTGAAAGACGAGCATCGCGGCCAACAACTATAGTGTTGGAGTCTTTTGTGGTTGATTTTCTTATAAATGTTGCGTAAGCAGCGGTGTATTTTACAATATCAAGAGGAGTTAGGCTTTCTCCTGCTAAACCTCCGATTGTTCCTCGGATACCTGAGATGGATTTAATTAGTGACATTTTGTGATGGTGTTTATGTTTGTTTAGGTGATTATACTTTTTGTTTGAAATATCTTACGTTATATAAATAAGGTGTTACGTTTGCCATTTCATTCGTAAAGCCATATTGGCTCTTAATTAAAATGTTAACTTCACAATCGATACCTAAGTATATTAGTGGCATTTGAATACCTGTTCCATATTGGTAAGATGATTCAAGAGTATAGTTGTTGTATCTGAAAGAGTCGTATGAAACGTCGTCATAGTTTCCGTCTGGAGTGTCATCATAGCCTTGTGAATATCTGATGATGTCGATTCTTCCATATCTGAAGTAAATAGTTTGATCATCTTCTGCCTTATTGTTTTTGCGGTCTCCTGATTTGATTACCTGCATATATACATTTCCGTCTTCGTCAAGTTTGTAGAATGGTGCATTTTCGCCTTCTTCGAAAATGGTATCTGCTGGAATTTCTAACTCTATTCTTTGGTTGGCAAGAAAAGAGTTTACTGCTTTTTCTTCATCTTCAAGGTATTCGTTGAAGCTCTTTGAATCTTCGCAAGAGATAAAGAGAAAAGTGAGTAATGTAAATAGTATAAAAGATGTTTTAGTTTTCATTGTCTGATGCTATTTGTTGTTTTTTTAAATCTTCCAATACTTTATGATATGTTGCTATGGCTTCTTCCATAGTGCCTTTAAATTCTCCGCCAGCAGCGTTTGCATGACCGCCTCCATTAAAGTAAGTTTGGCATAAAGTGTTGACCTTAAAGTCTCCCTCTGAGCGCATTGATACCTTAATGTAGTCTTTTTCTTCTCTGAAAAAAGTTGACCATATAACGTTAGGTATAGCCAGTGGCATATTGGCCAATGTCTCTGTATCCCCGCTCTGATAGTTGAATTTATTTAGGTCTTCAGATTTAAGTGCAATTAGTGATGCTTTGCTCTCTGGATATATAATCATTTTCTCGGCAATTGCGTAACCAACAAGCCTCATCCTGCTTTCGTTTATAGTATTGAATGCCAGTTTGTAGATGCGGTCTTTATTTATACCTTTCTTGACTAATTCAGATACCATTATGTATAAGTCTGGATCGTTGGAGTTATATGAAAAGTTTCCAGTGTCTGTCATCATTCCAAGATAGAGACATTCTGCAATTTGTGTGTCTATGTGTTGCATTAGTCCTGATTCGTTAAGGACGCAGAATATTAACTCACACGTTGATGACATTGATGGGTATGAAATGGTTAAGTCGCAAAATTCTTCCGGGTGCAGGTGATGGTCAATAAGCACTTTCTTTGCTTTTGAATATCGTATTAAATCTCCCATTTGCGCAACTCGCTTCAGTCCGTTGTAGTCCAGGCAAAGAATTAAATCAGCGTTCTTTATTAATCTTGCAGCCTTTGACGGATTTCGGGTGTATGCTGTCATATTATCGTAGCCTGGTGCAAATGCCAAATCGTATGGTGCTTGGTCTGGTGTAATGACGTTTGCTGTTTTGCCGAGTTTGTTTAGCAGGAGGCAAAATGCGTTGCATGCGCCGATTGCATCACCGTCTGGAGACATGTGGCATGTGATTGCTATGTTGTTTGCAGAGGATATTGTTTCTGCAAATTGCGTTATCTTCTGAGTGTCTATTTTTCTGTTTGGCATTATCCAAAATTTTATGTGCAAATGTAATTATTTTTGTCTATATATGAATCATTTTATAATGACACATATTCTGAAAAAAGGTTTAAAAAGCATATAAAAGATTAAATTTGATTTTTTGCTTTATTTTAGGTGTTTTGCTACATTATTTTCTGTTTAATAATAAAGCGGAGAGAGCGATATTACATATACGCTGTCTCCGCTTTATTATTGTTTAACCAGATTTTAGGTCTGGCATTTGCATTACATATTCATACCGCCATCTACTTGAATAACTTGACCTGTAACGTATGAAGATAGGTCAGAGGCAAGGAAAGTTGCGATATTTGCAACGTCTTCTGGAGTACCGCCGCGGCGAAGTGGAATTTTCTTTGCCCATTCTTCTTTAATTTCGTCAGAAAGAGCATCAGTCATTGCAGTAATGATGAAGCCAGGAGCGATTGCATTTGCACGTACGCCACGAGGTCCAAGTTCTTGTGCAATTGATTTTGCCAAGCCGATCATACCAGCCTTTGATGCTGAATAGTTGCATTGTCCGGCATTACCATGAACGCCAACAACTGAGGCCATGTTAATTATGCTTCCGCTACGTTGACGCATCATAACTGGAGTTGCTGCGTGAACAAAGTTGAATGCGGATTTAAGGTTTACAGCGATAACTGCATCCCATTGTGCTTCAGACATGCGCATCATCAAGCCATCTTTTGTGATACCTGCATTGTTAACAAGAACGTCAAGGTGACCAAAATCCTTAACTACTTCTGCAACAACAGCATGGCATGCTTCAAAATCAGCTGCATTTGAGGCGTAACCTTTTACTTTAACGCCAAATGCTGCGATTTCTTCTTCTGTTTGTTTGCCATTTTCATCAATAACGAGGTCTGTAAATGCGATGTTACAGCCTTCTGATGCAAATTTTAAAGCGATAGCCTTGCCAATGCCTCTTGCGGCACCTGTAATTAAGGCTACTTTTCCTTCCAATAATTTCATAATAAAAATATTTAGTTTGGTTTAAATTTCAACAAGGAATGCGCCAACTGAGTATCCGCCACCGAAAACAGAAAGACCTACGTGTTGTCCTTTTTTGAATATGTGTTCGTTTTGTGAGAATACAAGTGCGGAACTTGCAGAGCCGGTATTGCCCAATTCTTCAATGTTGTTGAGGAAGTGGGAGAAGTCCATTCCGAGTGTATTAGCAACGTTGGCAACAATTCTCATATTTGCCTGGTGGCAGATAATGTAGTCAAGGTCTTCAACTTTCATGTTGTTTTCCTTTGTGACTTCGTTTAATCCGTTAATAATGTTTTTGCATGCATGCATGAATACTTCTTTGCCGAACGGCATTGCAATGCCGTCTTCATGAGGGCGTAGTCTTACTCCTTCTGGGCCTTTGCCGATGTGTCCTAGGCCATGTGTGTAAACGGATTTGATAATATGATCGTTTTCACTCATTCTGTCTTTGGAAATGAAGAAAGCAACAGCAGCGTCACCCCAGAGGTGGCCACATATTTTGTCTGTTTCGTTAGCGTAGTATGTATTGTGCTCTGAGCAAACAAGTAGTGCTTTTGTTGCTTTTCCCATAGCAAAGTATCCTTCTATGATTTCAAGACCGTTGACGAAAGATGAGCATGCGGATGAGCAATATACTGCTTTCGCGTTAGTCATATTAAATTCTCTTTGTGCAATATGGGCTAATGTTGCTACAGTGTCATAGGGGGAGTAACTTGCTGAAACGATTAAATCAACATCTTCGATGTTGTAAGGCAGGTTTGCTTTTGCTGCATTGATTGCTGCCAATCCCATTGAGTTGTGACCTTCTCCATTGCCGGCTTTACTGCGGGTCCTGATACCTGTCCTTTGCAGAATCCATTCATCTGTTAGGCCGTTAAGCTCTAAAAATCTCTCGTTTGGTACACGTTCCTCTGGAATGTAGTGACCTGTCGTGTTAAGATACATATAGTCTATTGTTTAATTCCGTATAGAATAAAATCATTTAAATAATCTCTCAATTTGTTTTTCTCTATTCCAAGGTCTGAAAAGTTGTCGCGGATATATGGGACGTCAAGACCTTGAAGACACAGAAGCATTACCATTGCCGTCTTGTCAACATGCTTGATACGGAAAACGCCTTTGTCAACTCCTTCTTGTAGGATAGATTCAAGAATGTTGATTTCTTTTGGCGTTGTAGCTTTTCGGGCCCTTTCAACTTTTCTAACGTCACGGAAAAAGCCGGCTCTAAGTGAGCCGTTTCTGTAAACGAGGTCTTTCATCGCCTCGAATCGTTGAAAAATAAATTCCATAAGTTTCTGGTCGGGTGAAATGGGCATGTTTAAAACTTCAGTGAGTTTTATGACAACTTTTTCACTCTCACTTTCAACAACAGCATTATATATTTCTTTTTTATTTTTAAAATAGGTATATATAGTGCGTCTGCCTTTATCAGCCGCTTGCGCAATATCGTTGATTGTTGTATTCTCGATACCTTTGTGGGCAAATAGTTGCCTTGCTATGTCGATTAATTTGTCTCGGGTTTTTACCATTATAATCAAATTTTGCACAAAATCGGTTTCTGTGTGCGAATTTACGCAGATTATTTAATAATACCAATATTTTGAAATAAATTATTGTTGTCAAACTGCTTTTTTATGCCTTTTTGAAGAATTTGAGTTATTTATCGAAAATTTGTTTAGAAATATCAATTGTTGTAATACGTTGTATTTCAGGTAAAAGTCTATTTGGACTCCAATTTTTTAAATTTTTGATTGAAAAAAGTTGTTGAAAAATTTGCTATTTCAAAAATAGTTCGTACCTTTGCAATCGAAATCACAACGCGGGATGGAGCAGAGGCAGCTCGCCAGGCTCATAACCTGGAGGTCGTAGGTTCGAATCCTGCTCCCGCTACTACAACGAGAGATGAGTATCAACGCTCTTCTCTCGTTTTGTTTTTTTAAAATCTAATTTTTAAAACATGAAAGTGAAAAATTTGCTGTTAATGGCAAGTATGATGTTTTTGCTATTAACCTTTTCCTGTCAGGGAAATTCTGGGGAAAATTGTGTGTTGTTAGACAATGGTACGGTTGTCCAATCTGAGGTTGGAGTGGCACGTGTTGGTGACGTGCTTTTAGAAGACGGAAAGATTGTGTCGATTGCCGACAGCATTCCGAGTGACGGTTGTGAGGTAATTGATTGCGCTGGTAAGGTTGTTGTTGCCGGATTTATTGATTCTCACGTGCATATTGAGTCAAGTATGGTCCTTCCTCCTGCTTTTGGTGAGGCTGTTCTGCCGTTTGGAACAACATCTGTCATCGCAGACCCTCATGAGGTAGTCAACGTTGCAGGTGGAGAAGGACTTGATATTTTCTTAAAAGAGGCTGCGGCTGCTTCGATTGACGTGTTTACCGTTGTGCCATCAAGTGTTCCTGCAACTCCTTTTGATACCAACGGAGCGGGCAAGTTTCTTGCAAAGGATATGGAAAGGTTCTTAAATAGGGAAGATATTGTTGGTCTTGGTGAGGTTATGAACTTTGGTGATGTCGTTAACCGCAATCAAGAGATTATGGATAAAATAACCTTGTTTAAGGGTAAGACTATTGATGGGCATACCGCGGGAATGCCTGACGGGATGCTTGATAGTTATGTTTCGGCTGGTATAAGCAACGATCATGAATGCTATGATGAGAAAGGTATGCTTGCCCGTTATGAAAAGGGTATGAATATTTATATAAGAGAGGGTAGTGCCGCTCATAATGCAGAGGCTTTGCTGACAGTGGTAAAGAATGCTAATTTGAATACGGATAAGTTTGCTTTCTGTACTGATGATATGCATCTTTCTACAATCTCTGCTGTTGGGCATATTTCAAATATTGTACGCATAGCCTTGAATATGGGATTTTCATGGGTAGATGTTGCGAAGATGTCGTCTCTCAATCCTTCAAAATATTATAATTTGGTTGGACGTGGTGATATTAAGGAAGGTAATATTGCAGATGTTGTTGTTATAGCGGAGGATGCGTCAAAAGTTCATTATGTGTACAAGAATGGTAAGTTGGTTGCTAGAGAAGGAGAGCTCTTAGAAGCAGGAAAGGCAAATAAGGTTCTTGAGCAATATAATAATACCGTTAAGTTTAAAGATCTGACTGCGGCAGACTTTGCTTTGCCCGAAAATTTAAAGAATGTCGCTTTGGGGCTTGTTGATGGCCAGTTGCTGACACAGCGTCTGGAACTTAAAGGAGAAGAATGGAAGAATTTGACAAGACTTGCAACTATTGAGAGATATGGAAAGAATGGAAATATAGCCGTTTGCGCTATGGATGGATATGGAATAAAGGATGGTGCTGTAGCAACAAGTGTCAGCCATGATTCTCATAATGTTGTGTGCGCGGGTGATAATGAAGAAGATATGGCGATTGCTTGCAATCGATTGAAAGAGATTGGAGGAGGTTATGTAATTGCTTCGAAAGGCAAGATTGTTGGGGAGGTACCTTTGAAGGCTTTTGGACTTATGTCTGTAGAAAATGCAGAAACAACGGCTACTTTGATCTCAAATTTGGAGGCAGAGGCGCATAAGTTGGGCGTTAATCCAAATATTGACCCTTTCACTACTTTGTCGTTTATTGCTTTGCCAGTAATACCAAAATTGAGATTGCTTGATACTGGTCTTTATGATACTGAGACCGGTTTTGTAAAATAAACCAATAATTAAGGAATAGATACCAAAAGGAGGTGCATCGTGGATTGCGAAACACCTCCTTTTGTATTTAGTTATACAGTATCTATACTATAAGTAACCTTTTATAATTCCACGTTTTGAATTTCTAACAAACATGATTATTTCATCGCGTTCATTTGTAGCGGGCAATTCTGCTTCAATTCTTTCTATAGCATCAGAGTTGTTATAGCCAGAAAGGTATAGATATCTATAAATTTCTTGAATATCACGTATTTGCTCGTTTGTAAAGTTGCGACGGCGTAATCCTACAGAGTTTATACCAGCGTATGCTATAGGTTCGCGGGCTCCTTTTACATAAGGAGGAATGTCTTTATTTACCAAAGCACCACCTTGAAGCATTACGTGTGCCCCGATATGGCAGAATTGGTGAATAAGAGCGCCTCCACCTATGATTGCATAGTTGTCAATTTGTACTTCGCCTGCAATCTGTGATGCATTTGCGATAATGATATTATCCCCTAATAAGCAATCATGGGCAATATGTGAGTATGCCATAATAAGGCAGTTGTTTCCAACAACTGTTTTGCCCTTTGCCGCAGTTCCTCTGTTAATTGTTACGCATTCGCGAATTGTTGTATTGTCGCCAATAATTGCAAGAGTGTCTTCTCCTTTGAATTTCAAGTCCTGAGGAATGGCACCAATGACCGCGCCTGGGAAAATAGTGCAATTTTTTCCAATTCTGGAACCTTCCATAATTGTTACGTTGCTGGCAATTCTTGTTCCTTCGCCAATCACAACATTTTTCTCAATAGTTACAAATGGATCAATAACAACACTTGGTGCTATCTTAGCATCCGGATTTATATATGCTAATGGTTGCTTCATTGTTATGTTTATTTATTTTTAATAATTTGAGCCATGAATTCTGCTTCTGTAACGATCTTGTCACCAACAAATGCATATCCTTTCATATTTGCACATCCGCGACGCATTTCTGTCATATATGAAACATGGAATATCAACGTATCTCCTGGTACAACTTTTTGGCGGAATTTAACGTTGTCTATTTTCATAAAGTAGGTAGAATATCTTTCTGGTTCATCTACTGTGCTAAGAACAAGAAGCCCGGCTGTTTGTGCCATTGCTTCAACTTGGAGAACTCCTGGCATTACAGGTTCAGTAGGAAAGTGGCCTTGGAAGAAAGGCTCGTTACCTGTTATATTTTTAATACCTACTATATATTTGTCTGTCTTTTCAATAATTTTATCTACGAGCAAGAAAGGGTAGCGATGTGGTAATAGTTCACGGATTTTGTTTATATCCATGATAGGTGCTACGTTAGGATCATAGATAGGTGCTTGAACTTCTTGGCGTTTAAGTTCTCTTCTGATTTTCTTTGCAAATGTTGTATTTATAGTATGACCTGGGCATGTTGCAATGATTCTGCCTTGTATGCGACGTCCAATCAATGCCATATCACCAATCACGTCAAGCAATTTATGACGTGCTGGCTCGTTCTTAAATACGAGGCCATTGTCATTAATAAATCCAAATTCAGTTACTTTCTTTCGTGGAACGTTCATCATATCTGCGATTCTGTCAAGTTCTTCTTGAGCAATAGGAGAGTCGTAGATAACGATTGCATTATTAAGGTCACCTCCTTTAATAAGATTGTGCTTTACAAGCTCTTCTATTTCTCTTACAAAGACAAAAGTGCGGCATGAAGCAATGTCCTTATTGAAATCTTCAAGAGATTCAAGTGTTGCAAACTGATTCGCCAAAACTGTTGAATTGAATTCAATCATTACATCGATGCTAAAGTCGCTGTCAGGTACAACTTTTATTGAAGCTGTTCCGTTTTCATCTTTTACTGTAGAACGTTGGCGAACAACGTACACTAAAGCATCTTCTTCTTGCTCAACAATTCCGACTTCTGAAATTTTTTCAGAAATTAATTTTGCGCTACCGTCTAAAATTGGCATCTCTGGACCGGTAAGTTCTATGAGGCAGTTGTCAATACCAGCTGCGTAGAGAGCTGCCATTGCATGCTCGATAGTGTAAACTTTGACATCACCAGAGCATATTGCTGTGCCGCGGCATGTGTCAAATACGTTTTCAGCGAGTGCGTCAATAGGTTCTGAACCTTCAATGTCTAATCGTTGGAACTTACGTCCGTAATTATCTGGTGCAGGTTTGAATGTTGCTTGAATTTCAAGACCTGTATGCAGACCTTTACCTTTAAGAACGAATGAATCTTTTAAAGTACACTGTTTCATTATGATGTGAATTTATTTATTCTTTAGGGTTTCTATTTCTTTTTGTAGATTCTTTACTGTTTGGTTTAGGCTGTCAAGGTTCTTAAGGTAAGCTGCTTGCTTCATAAATGAGCGCGCTTCAATGGCTGGATAGCCAATTATTACCTTGCCGTTTCCTGGGTTTGAGTGTACACCTGATTGTGCTCCGATTTGGTTGTTGTCTCCAATTGTTATGTGTCCTGCAAAACCTACTTGTCCACCAATCATATTGTGCTTGCCAATTTTTGTAGATCCTGCAATACCTGTTTGGGCAGCTATAACTGTGTTTTCGCCAACTTCAACGTTATGGGCAACTTGAATAAGGTTGTCGAGCTTGACTCCTTTGTGAATGATTGTTGCACCCATTGTTGCTCTGTCAATTGTTGTATTTGCTCCTATTTCAACATTGTCTTCAACAATGACTTTGCCTATTTGTGCGATCTTTGTATATTCGCCGTTTGCATCTGGTGCAAATCCAAAACCATCGCTTCCGATAACAGCACCTGCATGAATTATACAGTTTGCTCCAATTTCACAGTTATAATATACTTTTACTCCTGGGAAGAGTGTTGAATTGTCCTTAATAGTGACGTTGTCTCCGATGTAGCATTGAGGGTAAATCTTGACGTTCTTACCAATGGATACATTTTTTCCAATGTATGCAAATGCTCCAATATAAATGTCATCAGGCAATTCTGAGCCTTCAGAAATAAATGTTGGTGATTCGATGCCTTTTTTTTCGGGGATTATATATTGAGAAACCATATTCAGAAGAGTTGCGATTGTGGAATATGGGTCTTCAACGCGGATTAGGGTTGATTTAACAGGTTTGTCTGGGGTAAAATCTTTTCTTACCAACAATGCTGAAGCGTTTGTTGTATATACGTAATGTTCATATTTGGGATTGGCAAGAAAAGATAAAGCACCTTCTTGAGCTTCTTCTATTTTAGCGTAAGTGCTGATTTTCACATCAGGATTGCCTTCTATTATTCCGTTTACCATTCCTGCCAATTGTGCGGCTGTCAATTCCATATTTTTTAATTTAGTCCACAAAAATATAAAATATTTATGGTTCTTTAAAATTTATCACTATCAATTACTCTATTTGCCTTTTATTTATGTTTAAAGGATGCACAAAAACACTGCATTGTGCATTTTTTTTTGGCTTTTTCTGAAATAATTAATTTATTTTGTGTAAATTTGCAGTCTGCAAAGTGGATGCAGATAGTTTAGAACAACAAATAATATCTCTCATATATAAACTATGAAGCTATTACAAGCAAAATTGGCAAAATATCAAGAACCTCAGAAAGCAAAGGCTGCGGGAATTTATCCATATTTCCGTGCAATCTCAAGTGAGCAAGATACCGAGGTCCTGATTAATGGAAAAAAAGTGTTGATGTTCGGCTCCAATTGTTATACCGGACTTGTTAATCACCCTAAAATCAAAGAAGCTGCAATAGAAGCCATTAAGAAATATGGTACTGGTTGTGCTGGTTCTCCTTTCCTTAACGGAACTTTGGATATCCACAAGCAATTGGAGGCAAGACTTGCAGCATACGTGGGTAAGGAAGATGCAATGATTTATTCAACAGGCTTTGAGGTGAATTTGGGCGTTGTTTCTTGTTTGACTGGCAGGGAGGACTATATTCTCTGGGATGAACAAGACCATGCTTCAATCATTGAAGGTCGCAGGCTTTCTTTCTCTAATTCCTTAAAATATAAGCATAATGATATGGCATCTCTTGAGAATCAACTCAAGAAATGTGCTCCAGATAAAGTTAAATTGATTGTTACTGATGGAGTCTTCTCTATGGAGGGTGATGTTGCAAAACTTCCAGAAATCGTTGCTTTAGCAAAGAAATATGATGCATCAGTTATGGTTGACGAGGCTCACGGTATTGGAGTTTTCGGAAGAGGCGGTAGGGGTACTTGTGATCATTTCGGCGTGACAAATGATGTTGATTTGATTATGGGAACTTTCAGTAAGTCTTTTGCTTCATTGGGAGGCTTTATTGCTTGTGACAAGGAGATTACAAACTTCCTAAGACATCATTCTCGTTCATATATCTTTACTGCAAGTATTACCCCTGCTTCTACTGCTGCTGTAAGTGCAGCTCTTGACATAATGGAAAGCGAACCTGAACGTCAGGAAAACTTGTGGAAGGTAACGGATTATGCTCTTCAAGGATTCAAGAATATGGGATGTGAAATAGGACATACTGAAACTCCGATTATTCCTCTTTATATTCGTGACAATAATCTAACATTCTTGATTACTCATGAATTGTTTGAGGAAGGAATTTTTGTTAATCCTGTTGTATCGCCTGCTGTTGCGCCAAATGACACTTTAATTAGATTCAGTCTAATGGCAACGCATACTGTTGACCAGGTTGATATAGCTCTTGATAAGATTCATAAAATCTTCAAGCGTCATAATTTGATTAAGTAAAAATTAAAATAGTTTATGGGAAAGGATGTACCGTGGTTAGCGTGCATCCTTTTTTGTTTTTGCACGAAAGATAAGAATAATGAAGCGATTTAATATATTTCTGGTATTGGCATTATGCCATTTTGGATTTCTGTCTTCATGTAAGGCTGTTGCTAATGTGGTTATTGAAAGTCCTGTTATGAGAAGTCAAGCTGACGCATTTTTGAAGAATATGCCGGTTGGTTTGCAAGATAGGCAGACTGCTGCTATCCTTAAAGCAATTGACGGTGATAATTTAGAGCTTGAGGTGGTTCGTAATTCCCGAAATACAGCACCCAAAATTTCAGAAAATGTATCGGTAAAAATGCTTAGCCCAATAATGCGTCTTTATGAGCCAAAGGGCAGTGTTGATGACAAGTTGCCAATTTTGATATATTTTCACGGTGGAGGTTGGACTTTTGGCAGTTTGAATAGTTGCGGACGCTTTTGTAATGCCGTTGCTTCTTCCGGACGAGTAAAAGTGCTTGCTGTTGATTATCGTCTGGCTCCCGAAAATCCTTTCCCTGCAGGTCTTGAAGATTGTATTTCCTCTCTGCAATATGTTGTTGATAATGCGGATAAACTTGGTATAGATGATGCTAAAATAACTTTAGGCGGAGATAGTTCTGGAGGAAATCTTGCAATAGCAACTGCAATTTCTGAGGGTAGTTTGGTTGAGTCAATTGTGGTTTTTTATCCGGTAACGAAAGCCTTTAACGACGGTTCTGCTTCGTGGAAAGAATATGGCGTTGGATATGGCTTGGACTCTTCGATTATGGATGCATTCAACAAGGCATACGCAGGGGAGGAAGATTCCCGCGATTTGCTCGTTAGTGTTGGTCTCAATGATGAAAAGACGCTTAAGACTTTGCCAAGAACGCTGCTTATTGCAGCAGGTCGCGATATTCTATGCGACCAAGGTGCTGATTTTGCAAGGAAATCCAGCAAGAGGGTTAAAAGAATAGAATTTAAGGATGCAGTGCATCTTTTCATAACCGTTCCAGGACAAGATGAAGCATTTGAAAAGGCAGTACAGTATACTTTAGATTTTATAGACAATAAGTAGTCGTCCTTATTATATCATTTAATCAAATATAATAATTTTAGAATGAATGATATTAATTTCCAACGTTTAGAAACTGTTATTGTTGATTTGCGCTTGGAGATTCCTGAAACTATTTGTTTGACGACTTTATTAACTGGCATTACCCAAAACAAACTGTCACCTTTTGCCATTTGTGTATCTGTCAGACCTGGGCGAACTTCTGATATAAGAATGTCTGTGCCTTTAGATTTCCCTTGAAGAGCCTTGGTGTAGTTTATTTGGTATGCCTTTGTTGCTGAATATGCTGGAGCAGAAGCCTCTGCTTTTAGTCCGCCCACAGAAGTTATTGTAAATAAGTGGCCGTAACCTTGAGCTTGCAGTTTGTTATATACTATATCGGCGCAGGCTGTCCATCCTAAAATGTTAGTATTGATAGTGTTGCGTTCTTTGCTGAAGTCTAAGGTGCTATTGGTGTCTCCAGTGCCGGCAGATAATATAACCAAGTCAACTTTGCCCAAATCAGAAAATATACTGTTTAAGTTATTCTCAATGCAGTCAAGTTGTGTTATGTCGAAATTGTATATAAGTGTGTTGTTCGGTTTTATTTTGAAGAGAGTAGTCAGAAGTTCATACCTTCTGCCAATTATTGCTACTTTATTATTCCCGTTAGCATAGTGTTCCCAAAGACCTTTACCTATACCAGATGTTCCTCCAATTATTATTACGTTCATATCTTTTTTTTGCAAAGATATGGTATAAGAACTCGTAAATTATCAAACTATTTTGATGATTTACAAGAATTTTCTTTTCTGATTTTGCTTAGGTATGTTGGTGTTATTTGCAGAAAAGATGCCAATTCTTTCAAAGTTATATCATTTAATATTTCTGGGCAGCGTTTGATAATATCAATGTATCTTTCTTTTGGTGATTGTTTGTGACTGTTTAGGTAAATTGTATATATTTGTTGAAATAAAGATTCTATAATGCTAATATGAAGGTTGTTGTCATTAGCGAATTGATTTGCTACCGTTTCACTGTCACAAATTAGAACTGTTGATTCTTTAACAGCAATGATATTTGTCATGGCTGGATTGTTCTTGACGGCACTAAAATAATCTCCTATAAAAGAGTCTTTAAAAGCAAAGCCAGTTATATGTTCATTCCCGTCTATGTCGTTAACGGTGTGTTTAAAATATCCATTAAGGATAAAACCAACTTTTCGATTTGTTTCTCCTTCGAAGATAAAGGTTTCTCCTTTTTGGTAATTTTGCAGTTTGCCTTTCTGAAGAAATAATTGTTTCCAGAAGTAGGTGTCAATGGAGTTGAGATATGTGTTGAATTTAGCCATGAATAAAAAGCAACAAGGGATAGTATCGATAGACACAATCCCTTGTTTATGTATTAATTTCTAAATTAGAATTCGCAGTTGTTCGGAGTTCTTGGGAATGGGATAACGTCGCGGATATTTGTCATACCAGTAACGAAAAGTACCAGTCTTTCGAAACCAAGGCCGAAACCAGAATGAGGAACTGTGCCGAATTTTCTTGTGTCAAGATACCACCACATATCCTTCATGGGAATATTTAGTTCTTCAATGCGAGTAAGAAGTTTCTCGTAGCTTTCTTCTCTTTCCGAACCGCCGATAATTTCGCCGATGTTAGGGAATAGAACGTCCATTGCTCTAACGGTCTTGCCATCCTCGTTTTGTTTCATGTAGAATGACTTGATTTCTTTAGGATAGTCAGTCAAAATAACCGGTTTCTTGAAGTGTTCTTCAACAAGGTATCTTTCATGCTCGCTCTGCAAGTCAGCACCCCAGTATATAGGGAAGTCGAATTTGTGTTTCGACTTTTCAAGAATTTCGATACCTTCTGTGTATGTTAGGCGAACAAAGTCGTTGCTAACAACGAATTTCAAGCGATTGATAAGCTCGTTGTCGTACATCTTAGCGAGAAATTCGATATCATCGGCAGCATTTTCAAGCGCGTAGTTGATACAGTACTTGATAAATTCTTCAGCCAAATCCATATTGTCGTTAATGTCGTAGAAAGCAACTTCCGGCTCAATCATCCAGAACTCAGCCAAGTGGCGAGGGGTATTTGAATTTTCGGCACGGAATGTAGGTCCGAATGTATAGATTGCACCTAAAGCAGTTGCTCCCAATTCGCCTTCCAACTGACCAGATACTGTCAAATTGCTTTGTTTACCAAAGAAATCTTGAGTATAGTCAATCTTGCCTTCTTCTGTTTTAGGAAGGTCATTCATGTTAAGAGTTGTCACTTGGAACATAGCGCCAGCGCCTTCGCAGTCGCTTGAAGTTATGAGCGGAGTATTCAAGTAGAAGAACCCCTTTTCATTAAAGAACTTGTGGATAGCGAAAGCTAAAGTGTGTCTGATTCTCAACACAGCACCAAAAGTGTTTGTGCGAGGTCTCAAGTGTGCTTTTTCGCGTAGAAATTCCAAAGTATGACCCTTCTTTTGCAAAGGATACTCATTAACGTCTGCAGTTCCATATATTTCAAGTTTTTCTGCTTGAATTTCTGCTACTTGTCCTTTCCCTTGAGATTCTACAAGTTTGCCATCTACATGGATGCTTGCTCCGGTTGTAATTGGCTTAAGCTCCTCTTCTGAGAACTTAGCCATATCGAATACAATTTGGATATTCTTAATTGTTGAACCATCGTTTAGTGCAACGAATTGAACATTTTTATTGCCACGACGAGTCCGAACCCAACCTTTAACGCATACTTCCGAACCAATTAGTTCTGGTGAAAATATGTCTGAAATTTTAGTTCTTTTCATCTTTTTGTTTGTACACCATATTGATGGTGCCGTTATTATGGTTATTAAATTCTATTCAAATGAACCTTGCTTAAGGAAGTTAACTTCTTCCTGGCTAAGGTAACGCCAACGTCCGCGAGGGAGGTTTTTCTTAGTCAATCCTGCAAAATATACTCTATCAAGTTTAGTTACTCTGTAACCAAGGTGCTCAAACATTCTTCTAACGATACGGTTGCGACCAGAGTGGATTTCAATACCTGCTTGATTTCTGTCTCTGTCGTTAACGTAGCTGATAGCATCTGCATGGATTGGTCCGTCTTCAAGTTCAATACCGTCTGCAAGTCTTTGCATATCTTCCTCAGAAATATTCTTATCGGTCCAAACTTGGTAAATTTTCTTTTTAACGAATTTTGGATGGGTAAGTTTTGAAGCCAAATCACCGTCGTTTGTAAGGAGCAGTACGCCTGTTGTGTTTCTGTCAAGTCTTCCTACTGGATAAATACGCTCTTTGCAAGCATTCTTAACAAGATCCATAACAGTTAGTCTTCCGTCTGGGTCGTCACTTGTTGTTACGCAATCTTTAGGCTTGTTAAGGAGAATGTAGCATTTGTTTTCCAAAGTTACTACCTGGTCGTTGTATTCAACAACGTCTTCTCTCTTTATTTTTGTTCCCAATTCGCTAACAGCAACGCCATTAACTTTCACCATGCCTTTCTGAATCAATTCGTCTGCTTCACGGCGAGAGCAAATACCCGCATTAGCCATGAATTTATTCAAGCGGATTTCTTCATTTGGATCAACAACAGGTGCATCATAGATGATTTGTTGTGGTCTTGGTGTAAATCTTTTTCCCGCTTGAGGTCTGTGGTTATTGAAGCCTCCCTGTTGGCGATTGTTATATCCGCCCTGGCGATTGTTGCTGAATCCGCCTTGCTGACGGTTGTTATAACCGCCTTGGTTTTGCTGGCGGTAATTGTTGTAGCCGCCTTGCTGGCGATTGTTGTTGAATCCGCCTTGCTGACGGTTGTTATAGCCACCTTGGTTTTGTTGGCGGTAATTGTTGTAACCGCCTTGCTGGCGATTGTTATCGTAATTTTGATTTTGAATGCGGTTATAACCGTCTTGTTGTCCGCCGTAATTGTTTTGCTGGCGATAGTTGTTGTAACCGCCTTGGTTTTGTTGGCGGTAATTGTTGTAACCGCCTTGCTGACGGTTGTTATTATAGCCACCTTGGTTTTGTTGGCGATAGTTGTTATAACCACCTTGACGGTTGTTATATCCACCGTCACGATTGAATCCTCCTTGTTGGCGGCTATTGCGATTATAATTGTTTCTTTGATAGTTGTTTTGATTATAGGTTGCTCTATAATCATTGCGAGTTGCACTTTCTGCTATGTTGTTGGCATCGTTATTGTCGCCTGCATAAGTGGCGTTTGGATGGTAGGTCACTTTTTCAAAATGACTGTTTTCTGAGTTGATTTCTTGACTTTCTCCAATGCGAGGTCTCTTAGGCTTTTTGCTTAGTTCCATAATTAAAATTTTTAACAAGCCTCTCGGCGTTAATAATATGCTATTTCATTATTACGTTTTTCAATCACGTTGTCTTTTCTTACCAATCGTAATATGTTGCAAAGGTAAGTTTTTTCCCAAAATAATTGAAAACAACACTGCAAAAAGATTGTTTATAATCAAACTTTTAACATCTTTTCGCAGTGTTGTTTGCTTTAAGTTATATATTAGTAGCCCGTATAGTTGTGCGGGGTGATTTTTTTAAGTTCATTTTTAACTTCATCAGTGACTTTTAGTGTGTCGATGAATGAAGAAATGCTTTCGGCGTCAACTTTGCTATTGGTTCTTGTCAGAGCCTTGAGCGTTTCGTATGGCTTTTCGTATCCCTCTCTTCTAAGGATAGTCTGAATTGCTTCTGCAACAACGTTCCACATGTTGTCAAGGTCGTTTGCAATAGCTGATTCGTTAAGAATTAGTTTGTTTAGACCTTTAATCGTACTTTGTATAGCGATAACAGAATGGGCGAGAGGCACACCAACGTTTCTGATAACTGTAGAGTCAGTTAAGTCTCTTTGTAATCTTGATATTGGCAATTTGTTTGCAAGATGTGTAAATATTGCATTTGCAATTCCCAAGTTACCCTCTGAATTTTCAAAGTCGATAGGATTAACTTTGTGTGGCATTGCTGATGAACCAACTTCGCCTTCTTTGATTTTCTGCTTGAAGTATTCCATTGAAATATATTGCCAGAAATCGCGGTCTAAGTCAATCATAATTGTATTGATTCTTGCAAGACCGTTAAAGAGAGCGGCGAGATTATCGTAATTGGATATCTGTGTTGTCCAATCTTCTCTTTCAATGCCAAGGCTGCTGTTAAGGAATTTTTTTGCAAATTCAGGCCAGTTAATTTCTGGGAATGCAATGTGGTGTGCGTTGAAGTTACCTGTGGCGCCGCCAAATTTTCCACTGATAGGAGTTTGCTTAAGCAATGCCAATTGTTTTTTCAATCTGTAACTGAAAACGTTTATTTCCTTGCCAATACGTGTTGGAGAAGCCGGTTGGCCATGTGTCTTGGCAAGCATAGGAATATCCTTCCATTCTTCGGCATATTTGTCGAGGATGTCGATCATCTCATTAAGCAAAGGGTAATAAACCTCGTTCAATGAGTCTTTGATAAGCATTGGAAGGGAAGTGTTGTTGATGTCTTGTGAAGTCAATCCAAAGTGAATGAATTCTTTATACTTTTCAATTCCTAAGTTGTCAAATTTCCCTTTGATGAAATATTCAACGGCTTTAACGTCGTGATTGGTTATTGATTCAATATCTTTTATTGATTGGGAGTCTTCCAAAGAGAAGTTTTCGTAAATGTCCCTAAGAGCGTTGTATAGATTCTTGTCAAAGTCTGCCAATTGTGGAAGTGGAATTTCGCATAAAGCGATAAAGTACTCAATTTCAACTTTGACACGATAGCGGATTAGCGCATGCTCTGAATAGTAGTTTTGTAGGGATTTTGTTTTGCTGTGGTAGCGTCCATCAACGGGCGATACAGCAGTAAGGGGAGATAGTTCCATAATTACTTTTAGTTTTTTGCAAAATTAGTAAAAACGCAAGAAATAGGCAATATTGAGTATGGTTAAATTTGCCTATTGCAGCCAAAAAGTCATTTGCAAAAGTAGAGCGATGGTCATTAATAAGGTTGTAGTTTGATTTTGATTTGATACTGAGCAACAAATTAGCAATAAATTAGTTGAATATTTATTGCATTTGCAGATTTATAATGCTATATTTGCTTGCAGTTATAGTAGGGTGGAGAGTCGCCCATATTGTAACGACATATTTTTGAAAGGTGTTATTGAAATTATCTTCTTAGTTCAAATTTGGCGATTTGTAATGCAGTGGAGATAATTGGCAATAGCACCTGCATCGGTTGCCTATATGCTTGCCGAAAGGCATTGCTATATGCAGGAGGTGATTCAAAAGATGATTCTATATACATAAATTCGGGAAAGAAACCCTCAGAACCTCCAGAATACTATACTCTTAAAAACATAGCTAAAGATAAAATTAAAACATACATTAAAGATATTTTTAAATAAAGTAGATTATGACAAACGCATTATTTTCAATTCTGACATTAATGTGTATACCTGTTTTTGCGGTTTGCATAGCGATTTTATATGGAGTTTCCTATGTCACAGGTTGGTCATACGAAGAAACTTCAGTTTACATAAATATTTATCTTCAAGGATTCTTAATAGCAGCATCTTCACTGTTTGTCTTTTTCGGGGTTCTGAAAAGCAGCAAAGTGAAGTGGTATAAGCTGATTTTGTCGATTGCGTATGTCATTGCTAATTTTGGATTTTATGCTGTGATATTACAGCACTATGGTTACGATACAGCAGTAGCTTTTGACAAATGCTATCATGAACTTATGGATATTAGTTATGAAGTAGTGATAAGTTGTGGATTGTCAGATTATGGTAATGGGATTGACCCCAGTCTGATAGAATATTGTGCTGGTCCAACTATGGGCGTTTTTATGGTAATTAATGTCTTGTTCTTTGTTTCTGCATTCATTACCATAATTTGGCTTAACTATTATATTGGTAAGAAATGTAGGAGGATAAAAACATAACTATCTTTGCAGCACAAGAGTAGAGGCTTCTCTCTACTTCAATTAAATCAAACTTAATTTTCATTTGAATAGGGCGACTGTTTGAATACGGTCTGCAGAGTGATTATGAATACCCATGCTTGGGTGAGAATAATAGTCGTTGAAATTATGTTGCTGTTGGATTCTTGTGGCAAATTCGACAGCAACATTTCAGCCCAGCTATATATCTTGCATTTTATTATGCAGGTAACTTAGGCGATGCAACAAGATAACTTACAGCAAATCATATCCTCAATGAATTATAACGACATCATCTGTAATAATGGAGCATGGTATAACGGCTATTACGTCAGATTTTGGTTCTGAAGATTCAAGTTCGATTCCTGATGCTCCAACAATTCATACAATAAACGGCACAGTTCATACAATAATGACCTTTACACTTGATGAAGTGCTTTGTTTATTCTAAATTTGTGCATACCAAACACTTAACAAATTGTTAAATCGGGGGGCAAAATAAACTTCTCCATAATCTGTTAATTAAATGACGAAAAAGAAATTAATATTACATCAGAACAATATGCCGGCAGTAAGACGTTTTACAACAGGTAGAAACAAGGGAGATTATTATACCTCGTATGCTACTTGGAATACTTTTGATAAGAATAATAAATGGACACCACTGTCTGCAACGACTGGAGCAGGAACTTATGTAGTCAATAATATTTCTTCTAACATGAAAGGATATACTGAACCTCAGATTGTTAGATTACGCCGTGCTGATAACAATGAGCTTTCGACTTCAGCAATTCATGCTCAAACTAATTCAAGAGTTCCTTTATGGAATGCTGGAGAAAGAAGATATTCATATGGTTGCATATCTCCTGCACCGCAAACTATGGAAAAGTTGTCAAAACTATTCAATATCGGTGATACATTGTATATTGATACAGAAGAACCTTACAACGAATTAAGAGAAATTGACGGCAAAATAAATGCTGTATTTGATAAAAAATACGCCACTCCCACAAAAAGGCATACGTGGGGGTGAAACATATGACACAAAAGTAGATTATAACGGAATAATACGATAACAATGAACAGAATTTATATTTCTCTATTTATGACGTTGATGCTTTTTATAGCAAGTTGTAATAATGCACAGACAAGTAACAGTCCGGAAAATCCCGTACAGTTAAGTGACTATGAATTATACTGTACGTGTCCGCATACAACGCTTCTTATTCAGCCATATAATAAAATGACAGTAGCGGAAGCCAACAAACTAAAATCGGAGTTGGAAAATAATATACCCAAATTGCTAGATGTAATTGTAACGGTGAAAATATTGCCGACTAAGCAATTGCCCGATTCTTTAAAAAATGACGCAAAAACAAGATATAGGGCTGATAAAATAATTTCTTGGCAAAAGCAGCAAGTAGATACTTGTAAGGAGACAACCACAATAATGGGGCTTATTCATGACGATATCTCTTTACCATACAAAGAGCATTCAGATTGGGGCGTTTTAGGACTTTCTTTTAAAGGACAACAGACCTGCATAATTTCAACATACCGCGTCAGAAATGCAGATAAAAACTTATGGAAAGTTGCAACACATGAATTTATTCATACTTTTTATGCTTACGGGCATTGTCCTAAAAAAGACCCGAAATGTTTGATGTGTGATGCTAACGGAAAACCTAATTTCCAAAATCAAACAGAACTGTGTGACTATTGTAAAGAGCACATATACTGATACGCCCAAACCACTTAATTATGTAATATAATGAAATTAATTCCTAAATATAAAGGCGGAAAACAAGTTAGATATAGGCTTGGATATGACCCCGAATTAAATATAGTAAGAACAGCTTTTGTGGATATTCCGGAGGTTGTTGCTACTCCCGATGCTAATGATTATAGGAGATTAGCATTAGACAGGAGCAGACGAGCAACAAGTCCCACCGTAAGTTTTGATAATGCTATTGATTTAGATGGGTTATCAAGGCTTGTAAACCAATATTGGAAAGGACGTACTTGTTTAAATACAGTTACAAGTTTTTACGGACCGCAATACACAGGTGCTGTAAATAGAGAGTTTGTAGTAAATCCAGAAAAATATGGATTCATACAAATACCTCAAAATCAAGCTCTCCCAGGAGATATTATCATATTATCAAATAAAAGTAACTACCCTCATCATGCAGTAATGTTTGACAGTGTTGCAGCAAAGGATAGTGTAAGTCCACAAGGGGAGCCGATTGAAGAAGGAGATACTTTAGTAAATTATTCTAATGGCTCGCTTGTTCAAGGAAAAGGATATAGGAAACAGAATCCATTATCTATGTTTCTTGAACCAAATGCAGGAGGTGATTTTACTGGAGTACATAGATATTTTAGATTTACCGGAAAAAAGAAATGAAAAAGATATTAAAAAGAATAGGATTAACCCTATTATGTCTATACATTGTAATAGAGGCTGTTGTAATTACAGCAAATATGAATTCTGCTTCTTATGAAGAGAATATGTACCCAAATGAGGTACATTGGTACAATTCTTCATTGACATATCTAATATTCTTCTATGATAACAATGACGGATATGTAGGAGGATAAAAACATAACTATCTTTGCAGGGCAAATAAAAAACCTCTGCAAGAGCAGAGGCGATAATCTTTATTTTTAATTACAATCTTATGGATTTAGTAGTATTTAAACTGTCACACAGTTCTAACTTCTTAAAGCATTAGCATGACAAATGCCAATATTTCTCTAAAGAAAATCTTTAACTCAAATGAGAATGTTCCTTTTGAAATTTTTACTTTCATTCATAACGATTTAAGATTAAAATTTGATTATCTAAGAAAAGCTACTGCAAAGATAGTTTATTATTGAAACTTACAATCAAATAAAACAATGATGCCGAATAAAAAATATTGAGCTGAATATAACAAGAGGAGAATCGCATTGTGTCTGCTATCTCCTCTTGGTGTGCTTACATCTTGCACTTTAAGAATCTTCCTGCCTCTTTCCACAACCTGCACAGTAAGTTGTTTTAGCAGGATATTCGATTTGATGACACTTTGCACGCCGCACAAGTCTTTGTCGCTCAATACAAGCATTACTATTTCATGCAGCAAAGACTGTGCCAAAAAGTAGCACCTACGCAATAAAAAATAAAGAAAACATTATAACATTATTGTGTAGGTTGTTACTTTTGTAAATTATTGCAAAAAATATTGTGAAGATAACGGTATGGAGTCCTATTGGTAATAATTAAAGAGAATGGAAAGCCCATTCTCTTCATGTGGTCTGATTATTCTGTAAGTCGTTTTACAATATAGGCAAAACAGATAGAAACGACAATTATCGCCACAAACGATAGTATTAGCAATATTTTCATAATTATTCAATTTTGATTCACAACATAAATAGAATAATCTTTCAGCTATATGTAATCTATGAAATTATTTCTTGTAGGACACCTCCTTTCTTTTTTAATAAATAAAAAGCAGTCTTTATTTTACATCTAAGACTGCTGATAGAAAAGATGTTTAAGCTCTCAGCTTAAATAGTCTGTACCGTCTTATTGGCATTCTACGCCAATGAGCTTTTACATATTCCCACTTATTGAAACGAAATCTCCAATATGCGTGAACATAGACGGTTCTTGCAATAGAATATCGCATACTACCTCCACTTTTAAAGATTAATAAAAAACATAATCTATCGAATAGCTTTTAACTCTTTTTCAAGAGTGGAGGTTTGCTATTCTGTTGCAAATATATTATCTTTGTAAGAAATTGATTTAAAATGGAAAAGATATTTTATTTCATTACAGTTCTATTATTTGTAAGCATAGGAAGTTGCGAATTAAAGCAAGATAATGAAACCATATCTAAAATTGAAGTAGAGAACACTAATTCAAGTGAATACTACTATCACATAATAGAATTATTTGAGGTGCAGAATATTTCCACTTTAAGGCAAGTGGTTGAATTTGCAGAAAAGAACAAACCTACTAACGAATTGCTGAAAGAAAATTTGAATAAGAAAGGACCATACTCTATATATTTTAATGGTATGGAAGATTTTGATACCGTCATTTATGGGATACATTATGTAAGTAACAAAGTAAATTAAATATGTCAAACAATTATACACCATCAAAAGAATTACTTGATAGTCTAAAAAATTATGAGGGTTGGCATGAGGGTTGGAAAGATGATGGAAAAGGAAATCTGACTACTGGTTGGGGATTTAAACAGACTCCCGAATTAAAAAGAAGATTCCCTAAAGGAATGACAAGACAACAAGCTGAAGATTATCTTGTCAGTGAAGCAATTCCAGACAGACTATCTCGTTTCCAATCACTAACACCAAACTTTGACAAATTGAACCAACACCAGCGAGATGCCTTATTTGATTTATTCTACAACATTGGTGAAACACAATATTCTCGAAAAAGTCCTCAACTTCAAGAGGGACTTAGAACTATGAATTGGGATATGGTGGTAAATAACATAGACCACGGATATAATGATATAGGTTTTGGTGGATTAAGAAAACGCAGAGATTTTGAAAGGAGATTATTTAGTACACCTGTTTCAAATATAGATTCTAATCGTGAGGCATTTATACCTGAATTAAAAAGACAATCATTAATCCAACCACAGGACAATACAAGAGTGGTAACTCGACCTATATTAACTCCAAGAAAGAAACTCGGAGGAACTATAAGAAAGAAAAGATTTTCAGTTAAATAAAAAGAGAGCATATTGCTTGCGACAATACACTCTCCGTGCCAAATTAAGATAGCAGTTGTGCAATTTCTAACACATACTTCAGCAACCTCAAAAGCTGTAAAAGTCTTTTCATTGCTTACGTCCTCCGTATGTACCACACTTTGAACTCTATACTTTAAATAGACATTACAGAATGCTTTAGTGTGAAATTTCACGTCTGAGGTGAAAATTGAGTATTAATTGCTGGATGCATTCTTTTTAGGTTTTTGGCGAATGCCAAAAAGATAGTAATATCTATATTAAAAAGAGAAAGCAAGTTGTTATCTTACTTTCTCTGGATGCTAATCTGACACTATTTTTGTTATCATCTGCCTTAACTTCGTTTTTATACTTGTAGAGTAAGTTGCGAAGCAGGCTATTAGACTTATTAGTGCCGTCAACTCTAAGCCGACAGGTACTAAGATGTTTGAAAAACAGCATATATTTTTTTATGATAGCAAAAATAGTGCCAGCATCTGATTCTAAAAATTAATTTTAGAAAATAACTTTTGTAGGTCACTTCAATGCAATACGCTCTCTTTGTATTTAGTTTCTAAACAGGAATTTTCCGCCGGATGCGTCGATGGTTATTCCTTTCTCCTTGTCAATCTTTCCAGCGAGGATATCCTTTGACAATTGGTTGAGAATTTCCTTTTGTATAACCCTTTTGACTGGTCTTGCTCCAAATTCCGGATCATAGCCCTCATCAGCGAGAAGGTCTAATGCTGCGTCTGTTATATTCAGTTCAATTCCGTTCTTTTCAAGCATTCGTTTTGCTGAATTGATTTGCAAAGCAACAATTTGCTTGATTTCAGATTTAGACAAAGGAGTAAACATAATTATCTCATCAATCCTGTTAAGGAATTCTGGACGGATATTGCTCTTGAGCATTTCAAGAATTTCATCTTTTGTGCTGTTGTTGATTTTCTCCTTGTTTCCTTCTGTAATCTTAGAGAAGTTCTCGCGAATAAGAGAAGAACCCATATTTGACGTCATAATAATTATTGTGTTCTTAAAGTTGACAGTTCGACCTTTGTTATCAGTTAATCTGCCGTCATCAAGCACTTGCAATAGTATATTAAATACATCTGGGTGTGCCTTTTCTATTTCATCAAATAGAACAACTGAATAAGGTTTTCTCCTAACAGCCTCTGTCAGTTGTCCGCCTTCTTCATAGCCAACGTATCCTGGAGGAGGACCGATAAGACGTGATACCGAGAATTTTTCCTGATATTCACTCATGTCTATACGTGTCATCATGTTCTCATCGTTGAACATATAGTCGGCTAAAGCCTTGGCAAGTTCGGTTTTACCAACTCCGGTGGTTCCCAGGAAGATAAAAGATCCGATAGGGCGGTTAGGGTCGTTAAGACCTGCACGGCTACGGCGGACAGCATCTGAAATTGCTGCTATTGCCTCATCTTGACCAACAACGCGGTTATGCAGTTCCTCTTCAAGGTGTAGAAGTTTCTCTTGCTCGCTTTTTACCATTTTTGAAACCGGAATACCAGTCCATCTTGATACGATGTCGGCAATGTCATCAGCATCAACCTGCTCTTTGATGAGGGATTTGTCACCTTGCATATCCTTCAATTGTTCAGTATATGCTGCAATCTCATCTTCTTTGCTTTTAATCTTAGAATATCGGATCTCTGCAACCTTTGCGTAATCTCCATCACGTTCTGCTTTGTCAGATTCGAATCTAAGTTGCTCTATTTCAACTTTATTCTGTTGAATCTTGTTGATGAGTTCTTTTTCTGCTTTCCATTTCGCCATATAACTATTCTTCTCATCCTGGAGTTCGGAAAGTTCTTTTTCTATTTCGTGTACTTTCTCTGATTCTCCTTCGCGCTTGATTGCTTCTCTTTCAATTTCGAGTTGCGAGATTTTACGGATAATTTCATCAAGTGCTTGTGGAACAGAGTCGATTTCGATACGCAGTTTTGAAGCCGCCTCATCAATTAAGTCAATGGCCTTATCCGGAAGGAATCGGTCTGTGATGTAACGTTCTGAAAGTTGCACAGCGGCAATAATCGCTTCATCAAGAATTTTAACCTTGTGGTGGTTTTCATATCTTTCTTTCAATCCTCGAAGAATTGCTATACTGCTTAATTCATCAGGCTCGTCAACCATAACTATTTGGAAACGACGCTCCAATGCCTTGTCCTTTTCAAAATACTTTTGGTATTCATCAAGAGTGGTTGCTCCAATGCTTCTAAGATCTCCTCGAGCCAATGCCGGTTTCAGAATGTTTGCTGCATCCATTGCGCCTTCTCCTTTGCCTGCGCCAACGAGGGTATGAATCTCATCAATGAATAAGATGATTTCGCCATCGCTTTGGGTTACTTCGTTGACGATTGCTTTTAATCTCTCTTCAAATTCGCCTTTATATTTAGCGCCAGCGACAAGGGCTCCCATATCAAGAGAGTAAAGTTGCTTTGATTTAAGGGATTCTGGAACGTCGCCGCGGATAATTCGCTGCGCGAGACCCTCTGCAATGGCAGTCTTACCAGTACCTGGTTCACCGACAAGAATAGGATTATTTTTAGTCCTGCGGCTTAGAATTTGTAGAACTCTACGTATTTCATCATCTCTACCAATTACTGGGTCAAGTTTTCCAGACCTTGCTCTTTCGTTAAGGTTAATAGCGTATTTACTCAAAGCGTTGTAAGTGTCTTCAGCACTTTGATTCACAGCCTTGTTGCCTTTCCTAAGTTCAAGGATTGCGGCGTTAAGTTCCTTTTCGGTAATGCCAGCGTTCTTTAGTATAGTTGAAGCATCTGATGATACTTTAAATAATGCCATCAGCAAACCTTCTATTGTGACATATTCGTCACCAAGATTATGGGAGTAGTCAGTTGCTTTCAACATAACATCATTTGATGTTCGAGAAAGATACGGCTCTCCTCCTGATACCTTCGGTTGCGTTGAAATTATTTTGTCCAATTGGGCGTCAATATATGATTGGTTGACACCTAATTTTTGGAAAATAAATTTTACAACCGATTCACCTTTAATAAGGACTGCTTTTAGCAAATGAACCGGCTCTAAAGCCTGACCTCCATTTTGCATAACAATCTGTGCTGCCATTTGAACAGCCTCTTGTGATTTAATTGTAAAATTGTCAAAATTCATAATTATTTTATTTTTTAATTCGTGAATAGATTTGCAATATCTATGCCACTGTGATTTTGCTGACAAATTTACAGTTTATATGGTTGTAATGATGTGGACTAAAGCATGAATGAAAGGGTCTGTCAGTTATAACTTGAAGCTGTGAATCTTAATATGTGGCAGTCCGTCATAAAAAAATAATGAATCTTCTTTTATTTACATTCGACTTTCACTATCTTTGTAAATTATTTATATAATATGGATTTTCAATTACAAAAGCAAGATACAAGAAGTAATGCGAGAGCAGGAATAATCACTACCGATCATGGTACGATAGAAACTCCAATCTTTATGCCTGTTGGAACAGTTGGCTCTGTCAAGGCTGTTCATGCAAGAGAGTTAGAAGAAGAAGTTAAAGCACAAATCATCTTAGGGAATACATATCATCTATATCTTAGACCTGGTATAGAGATACTTGAAAAGGCAGGCGGATTGCATAAATTCAATTCGTGGAAACGCCCTATTCTAACTGATAGTGGTGGATTTCAGGTGTTTTCTTTGTCGGCTAATAGAAAGTTGAAAGAAGAAGGCGCTTATTTTCGTTCTCATATAGATGGTTCAAAGCATTTGTTTACGCCAGAAGGAGTGGTAGATATTCAACGCTCTATTGGTGCTGACATAATGATGGCATTGGACGAATGCCCTCCAGGGGATTCTGATTACAGTTATGCCAAAAAGTCACTTGCCCTGACATTAAGGTGGCTAAAAAGAGGTTGGAATCATTTCAATGAAACAGAAGGAAAGTATGGCTATCGTCAGACTTTTTTCCCGATTGTTCAAGGGTGTGTGTATCCTGATTTAAGAACCGAGTCTGCTAAATTTGTCAGAGATTTGGGGGCTGAGGGTAATGCTATCGGAGGTTTGGCTGTTGGCGAACCTACTGAGAAGATGTATGAAATGATAGAACTTGTAAACGATATCTTGCCAGAGGATAAACCGAGATATTTGATGGGAGTTGGAACTCCTGCAAATATACTTGAGGCAATTGAGAGGGGCGTTGATATGATGGACTGTGTTATGCCAACTCGTAATGGTCGCAACGGTATGCTTTTTACAAAAAATGGCATAATGAATATGAGAAACAAAAAGTGGGCTGATGATTTCAATCCAATAGAAATTGACGGCGCTGCTGAAGTTGACCGTATCTATACTCGTGCATATTTACGTCACTTATTTGTTAGCCAAGAACTCTTAGCAATGCAGATAGCATCAATTCATAATCTTGCATTTTACTTATGGTTAGTGGGCGAAGCCCGCAAGCATATTCTTGCAGGCGATTTTAAATCATGGAAAGATGAGATGGTCGTAAGAGTTATGCAAAGATTGTAATAATTAAAATTATGAAAATCAAGCAACTCGATTTATACATAATAAAGAAATTTCTTGGTACATATATTTTTGCCATTTTGTTGATTCTGGCAATTATTGTTATGTTCGACGTTAATGAGAAGATGGATAAGTTTCTTGCAGCACCTCTGTCGGCTACTATCTTCGATTATTATGTAAACTATCTTCCGTATATGGCGAACCAATTCAGTCCGCTATTTACCTTCATTGCTGTAATTTTCTTTACGTCAAAGATGGCAGGCAATTCTGAAATTATTGCTATACTATCGAGTGGAGTAAGTTTTAAGCGCCTATTGGTCCCATATATGATATCTGCATGTGCAATTGCTATTTTTACATTTTCGCTTGATGCTTTTATTATCCCGCCAGCAAATGTGAAGAGAATTGCTTATCAAAATCAATACATTAAAAATAAGGCTGTTGACTATGGTTCTAATATTCAGTTGCAGGTTGCACCTGGGCAAATCGCGTATATGTCAAGATATGACAATCGAATGAAATCTGCTTATAATTTTTCTCTTGACAAGTTTGAGGGAAAGGTTCTTAAGTCGAAATTGACGGCAACTGCAGCCGAATATGATACACTGTATCGCTGGACTGTGAAAAATTACCTTATAAGGGATTTTAATGGAATGAAAGAGACAATCCGACAAGGAGCAAGGTTGGATACTATTATTCCAATCGAGCCTCGAGATTTTTTGATTGCTCCCAACGATCATGAGAAAATGACAACACCTGAATTGCATGAATATATTGAGAGGCAAAAGGCAAGGGGAGTTGCAAATATCAAGGGTTTTGAAATAGAATATCATCGCCGATTTGCAATGACAGGTGCGGCTTTTATCTTGACACTCATTGGAATGTCGCTTTCCTCAAAAAAGGTTAAGGGAGGAATGGGTATAAATATTGGTATTGGGCTGGTCCTGAGTTTTACATATATCTTATTCTCAACAGTTACATCTACGTTTGCAGTATCGGGCTATACACCTCCATTTGTTGCAATGTGGATTCCTAATGTTGTTTATTTGATTATAGGTATAGTCCTTTATAGAAAGGCTTCGGTATAGAGCCGCTTCTTTAAAGAAATTTTGGTATGTTATCAATTCAAAATCTAAAAGTAGAATTTAATAGTGTCGCTCTGTTCAGCGACGTCAGTTTCGTCATTAATAAAAGAGATAAGATTGCGCTTGTTGGCAAGAATGGAGCCGGCAAGTCAACTTTGTTGAAGATTATAGCCGGCTTGCAATTGCCAACGTCGGGTTCTGTTGCTGTCCCTAAAGATGTAACAATAGGTTATTTGCCACAGCAAATGATTGTTACTGATGACAAAACGGTAATGGAAGAGGTAAAAACTGTCTTTGGTGAATTAGAGGCACTTAAAGTACAACTTGACATTGTCAATGAAGAAATAGCCCAGTCAACAGATTACGAAAGCGATGAGTATCAGCGTTTGCTTGATAAGATGACAAGCCTTAACGATGCTATTCTAATGAAAGAGACTGACAATTGTGAGGCTGAAATTGAAAAGACATTATTGGGACTTGGTTTTGTAAGGTCTGACTTTGAGCGATTAACATCTGAGTTCAGTGGCGGGTGGCGTATGCGGATTGAATTGGCTAAGATACTTTTAAAGCATCCTGATGTTTTGCTTCTTGACGAGCCAACAAACCACCTTGATATTGAATCAATCCAATGGCTTGAAAACTTCCTAAGAACTAAAGCAAATGTTGTTGTACTTGTATCTCACGACAGGGCATTCCTTGATAATGTAACTGGACGAACTATCGAAATCTCATGCGGTAAGATATATGATTATCAAGTGAATTATACCAAATTCGTTGAGTTGAGAAAAGAAAGAATCGAACAACAAATGCGCGCTTTTCAAAATCAACAGAAGCAAATACAGGAAACAGAGGATTTTATTGAGAGATTCAGATATAAAGCAACAAAGGCTGTTCAAGTACAGAGCAGGATAAAGCAATTGGCTAAAATTGAACGAATAGAAGTTGATGAGGTTGATAATTCTCGATTGAATTTGAAATTTCCTCCGGCAAGCAGATCTGGAGATTACCCAGTGATATGTGAAGGCGTTTCAAAAGCGTATGGTGAACATTTGGTCTTCTCAGGTGTTGATTTATATATAAAACGTGGCGACAAAGTGGCATTTGTTGGCAAAAACGGCGAAGGAAAGTCAACGCTTGTCAAGTGTATAATGAATGAAATTCCTTATGATGGAAATCTCAAAATAGGTCATAACGTCCAAATTGGCTATTTTGCGCAGAACCAAGCGTCTTTGCTTGATGGAGAACTTACTGTTTTTGATACGATTGACCGTGTTGCAGTTGGAGATATTCGCACAAAAATAAGAGATATACTTGGCGCTTTTATGTTTGGTGGAGAAGCTTCTGATAAGAAAGTAAAGGTATTGTCAGGGGGAGAAAAAACGAGGCTGGCTATGATAAGACTCCTTTTGGAACCTGTTAACTTGCTTATTCTTGATGAGCCTACGAATCACCTTGACATGAAAACTAAGGATATCTTAAAAGATGCTATAAAAAACTTTAATGGGACTGCAATAATTGTTTCGCATGACCGCGATTTTCTGGATGGATTGGTTGACAAGGTCTATGAATTTGGAGGAGGCAAGGTTAAAGAGCACCTTGGCGGTATTTATGATTTTCTTCAAACTAAGAAGTTGGATAGTTTAAAAGAAATAGAACTTTCAAAATCACCAAGCGCTGACAAGCAAGAAAAGGAGGAAGAGATATCTGCTGGTAAACTATCTTATCAAGAGGCAAAAGAAATTGAAAAAGCAAGGAGAAAAGTTGCCAAAAGAATAGAAGAGTGCGAAACTGAAATAATGAAACTGGAAAGCCAGTTGGAAGAAGTTGAAAAGCAGTTTGCAGAAGGTAGTGTCAATGATGAACTGTGCCGTAAGCATGGCGAACTTAAGAATAGAATAGAGGAAGTGATGCATCAATGGGAAATCGCTTCTGAGGAGTTAGAGACTTATAATAGAGGAGTTAGAGACTTATAATAAATGATATTATGAAACTAAAGAATTGTTTAACAATGACTGCTCTTATGGTAGCAATGACAATGAGTGCGTCAACACCTAAGACAGGTGCTAACAGAGAAAATCTTGATGAAAGCGTTTCACCAAGAACTGATTTTTACCAGTACGCATGTGGCGGATGGCAAAAAAATAATCCATTAAAGCCCGAGTATTCTCGTTATGGCTCCTTTGATGTTTTGGCAGAAAATAATTTGATTCAATTACATGACTTGGTTGAAGGTCTTCGTGGCCAAAAACATGAAAAAGGTTCTATCTCTCAAAAAATTGGAGATTTGTATTCTATGGGTATGGACAGTGCCCGTAGAAATAAGGAGGGAGCAAAACCTATTTTGGCAGATTTGAAAAGAATAAATTCTGCCAAGCGTGCTGATTTTTCTGCTTTGATTTCATGGATGCATCAGTTTTCAAGCCCTTTCTTTGGAATTGGCGTTATGGGAGATTTGCAAAATTCAGATATGAATATTCTTTATTGGGGACAGGCTGGTATGGGCTTGGGTGATAAAGATTATTATTTGGAAAATGATGAACAGACAAAAAAGATACGTGAAGCATATCGTAAATATATTGCTGATGTATGTGTTCTTTCTGGCTACTCTAAGAAAGATGCTGAAAGGGTCGTTGCAAATGTTATGGATATTGAAACAGAACTTGCAAAGGCTTCTATGTCAAGAACAGAGCAAAGAGACTTGCTTTCTCAGTATAATATAAGGACTTTAGAGCAAGTTGATTCAGTGTGCCCAGCAATGGATTGGGACGGATATTTGAAAGCAATGTTCTTGCCTAAGGTAGAAACTATGTGTGTGATGCAGACAGCTTCTCTTGAGAAAGTTAACGATTTGCTTACAAATAAGTCAGAACAGGCAATTCGCGACTATTTGGCATTCTCTTTAATTGATGCTGCTTCAAATTATTTGAGCGACGATTTCAGAGAAGTGTCTTTTAAGATGAGTAGCGTTATTTCTGGAGCAGAGCAAGACAAGCCTATGTGGAAAAGGGCTTTGGCTGTTCCAAACGGAATGCTTGGGGAGGCTTTGGGACAACTCTACGTAGAGAAATATTTCCCAGAATCTTCTAAGACTAGAATGGTGGAATTAGTTAACAACTTGAAAATGGCTCTTGGAGAACATATTGAAGCCCTTACTTGGATGAGTGATGTAACCAAAGCCAAAGCATTAGATAAATTAAATGCAATAGGTGTTAAGATTGGTTATCCAGACAAGTGGAAAGATTATTCTGAAATCACTGTTGACCCAACGAAGTACTATTGGGATAATGTTAAGGCTGCTAGCCTTTTCCACACTAAAGATAGCAACAAGAAATGCGGCAAGTTGGTCGACAAGACAGAATGGCACATGACCCCACAAACTGTGAATGCTTATTACAGTCCTTCTTCAAATGAAATCTGCTTCCCTGCTGGTATTCTTCAGGCTCCATTCTTCTCTCCTGACGTACTTGACGCTGACAACTATGGTGCAATTGGTGTTGTTATCGGTCACGAAATGACACACGGATTTGACGACAATGGACGCAAATTCAATAAAGAAGGTAATATGATTGACTGGTGGACTGAAGAAGATGCCAATAAGTTCAATGAATTGGCTGACAAACTTGTTGCACAATTTGACAGTATTGTTGTTCTTGGAGACCAGCATGCTAATGGACGCCTTACTCTTGGCGAAAATATAGCAGACCAAGGTGGTCTTAGAATTGCTTATTCAGCATATCTTAAAACCCAGGAAGCTAAAGAAGGCAAAACTGTCAACGGCTTTACTCCTGCTCAGAGATTCTACCTGTCTTACGCTAACGTTTGGGCTGGCAATATCAGAGATGCTGAAATTCTTAGAAGAACTAAGACTGATGAGCACTCTTTGGGTAAATGGAGAGTAAATGCTACGTTGAAAAACATCGCACCTTTCTATGACGCATTTGGTATTAAGGAAGGTGATGCTATGTTCCTTGCTCCAGCGAAGAGAGTTATTATCTGGTAAAAAATAAAAAAAATTGGCATAAATAAACCCTACTACTTAACTAAGTAGTAGGGTTTATTTATTGCTGATTATTAGGTCTCAATTTCTCAAATGAACTAAATATAATGTAATGTGTGTCTTTATGATTTTAAGATTATTAAAAATAAAATAAACAGAAAATACAGTATGCTTATATTATAATATTCTTTTGCGGAAGATAAATATTTAATCTTAAGAAAAATAGCTAAATTAAATTCTGTAAATTCTGTTACTCTGAATTTGTGTTTTCTTTTACCTTTGCAATATAAAGGGAGTTTCGGAAAAATATCTAAAAACTCAGTTTTTGTTTTTTTCTGCTCTCTCCTTGTATTATCTTTGTAGTAAATAATGTAAAGAATGAGCATACCACAGCTAATAGAAGGTCATAGAGGGGCTGGTTTTTCTTTTGAAATTTTGCCTCCGTTGAAAGGAAAGGGTATTCAGCAGATTTTCAATAATATTGATAAGTTGCAAGAATTTGACCCGTTATATATAAATATTACAACGCATCGTAGCGAACTGGTATTTAAAAGCAATGCAGATGGACTATATGAAAGAGTAAGTGAGCGAAGTCGCCCTGGAACAGTCGCTGTTGCGGCCGCTATCCAGCAGAAATATCAGATCCCGGCTGTCCCACATTTGATATGCAGTGGCTTCTCCAAGACAGAAACTGAATATGCTTTGATTGATTTGAATTTTCTGGGCATAACAAATCTTTTATTGTTGAGGGGTGATAAGGCTAAGCATGAGAACCGTTTTGTACCGAATGAGAATGGGCATTCCCATGCTTCAGAATTGCAGGAGCAGGTTAATAAGTTCAACGAAGGATGTTTTCTTGATGGAACAAAGATGGATATTGTTACAGGCGAAAAATTTTCTTATGGTGTTGCCGGATATCCAGAAAAACATGATGAGTCACCTAATATTAATATAGATTTGATGTATCTTAAAAAGAAAGTTGATGCTGGTGCTGATTATATCGTTACACAGATGTTCTTTGACAATGAGAAATATTTCTCTTTTGTGGAAAAATGCCGGAAGATTGGTATAAATGTACCTATTATACCAGGTCTGAAACCGATAACCTTTCCAACACAGTTGAATGTTTTGCCAAAGGTTTTCCATGTTGATTTGCCTGACGATTTGGCAAATGAACTTATGAAATGCAATGATTCAGAGTCAACCAAACAAGTTGGAGTTGAGTGGTGCTCCATGCAAGCAAAGGAATTGCTTAAAAGAGGTGTCCCAAGCATTCATTTTTATTCATTGAATGCAGTTGAAAGTGTACGGCAAATTGCAAAAACAATTTATTAGTATGAAATTCAAAGATATAATTGGTCAGGAAAGCGTAAAGCGACGCTTGCGCGACATGGTTAAAACAGGGAAAATCCCGCACGCATTACTGCTTGAGGGTGAAGAAGGTATAGGAAAGCTTGCTTTAGCAAGAGCCTTTGCACAATATATACATTGTCCCAACCAAACAGAAGAAGGTGAGCCATGCGGAGAATGTCCTATATGCAAACAATACAATAGTTTTAATCAACCTGATACATTCTTTGAATTCCCAATTTATAAAAAAAAATCTGGTTCCAATTCATACTGCGATGACTTTACTAGTGAGTGGCATGAGTTTTTGAAGGATAATGTTTATGCAGATTTTGCTACTTGGAATAAGTATTTAAATAGTGGGGCTACAAAACCAGTTATCTATAATAGTGAGGGAGATGCAATTATTGGAAAACTTGGAGTTAAGGCTTATTCCTCTTCCCAAAAGATAATGATTATGTGGTTGCCGGAAAAGATGAATGAGCAGTGTGCCAATCACCTTCTGAAAATGATTGAGGAACCATACGAAGATACTATTTTACTTTTTGTCAGCAATAATTCTAACGAGATTTTGCCAACAATTTATTCGAGGGTGCAAAGGATTATAGTCAAGCCTCTCAGCCCTCAAGAAATAGCAGATTATTTGGTTGACAAATATGCTATTGATGATAGTTTGGCAATGTCTGTTGCAAATTCTGCAGAAGGTAGTATAACTCGAGCAGAATCACTAATCGGTAGCAGTGATGATGATAAAGAATTCTTAGATTGCTTTAAGAGGCTTATGCGTTCTGCATATACTAAAAGTGTTAGGGATTTAAAAGACTGGTCAGAAGAGGTCGCTGATTTCAAGCGAGAGAAAGGATGCTTCTTTCTAAATTATGTGGCAAAAATGGTTCGTGAAAACTTTATCTATAATATAGGTAATCCGACCTTAAACTATATGAGAAAAGAAGAGGAGGCTTTCAGCGTAAAGTTTTCACCATTTATTAATGAGCGCAATATCAATGTTATTGTTGAAGAAGTTGATAAGGCCATTCGTGACATCAGTCGCAATGCTAATATGAAAATAGTTTTATTTGATTTCGCTTTAAAAATGACAATAGCCATAAAAATGTAAGGGTATGAAACAATTTCTCTCAAGTATAGCCGATGCCTTTTTTGAAAAAGAAAATTTAGAAGATTATTTGTTTGTATTACCGAACAGAAGAAGTTGCTCATTCTTAAAAAACTTTTTTGCAAAAAAGACAGATTCTTCCTTTATTTTACCGAGGATAAAACCAATTTCTGATTTTATTGCGGAGCAGGCGGATTTGATAGAGATTGATAAAGTTGAATTGATATTTGCACTATATAATGTCTATCGTGACATAAAAGGGCTTGAAAAGTCGGAAATAGACAAATTTCTATATTGGGGAGATATAATTCTTAATGATTTTAGCGATATAGATATGTATATGGCTGATGCAGAAGGATTATATAAAAATCTGAAAAACCTTAAGGAAATTAATGCAGATTATCTTACAGAAGAGCAAAGTAAGGTAATTCAGCAGTATTGGGGTGAATTTAGAGCAGCGGCAACAGGTGAGCATCTGTGGAAGGATAATTCAAAAAATTATGGGAGTTTATGGTCTATTTTATTTGAGTTATATACATCCTTTAAGGAGAGTTTAATAAATAAACGTCTTGGTTATTCAGGTTTGGTATATAGAACGGCAGCTGAAAGAATAACAGAAAAAGGCGTTGATGATTTTGATTTTAAGAATATAGTTTTTGTTGGATTCAGTACACTTTCTACATCGGAGTTGTCAATTTTTCGGCACTTCAAAAAAATTGGTATAGGAGATTATTATTGGGATTTTAATTCTCCTGTTTTCAAGGATAAAAACAACGCTGCGGTAAAGTTCGTTGCCACTTATAAGAATGAATTCAAGTCTAAGGAAGATATTGCAGAAGAGAAGATAACAGATATGCCAAATATAACAGTTGTATCAGTTCCTTCTGGCAGTGGACAGGCAAAAATTCTTCCTAAAATATTGGAGGAGATTTATGGTAATGATGATATAGAAGTAACAGAGAAAGAGCCGGAAACAGCCATTGTCCTTCCTGAGGAAAAATATCTTAACTCTGTTTTGCACTCAATTCCAAAAAGATACAGAACCTTGAATGTAACAATGGGATTTCCATTGTCACAATCGGTTATATCGTCGTTTTTTGGGATGCTTAATACAATGCTATCTCGAAGACGCAATATTGATGGGAAAGTTTGTTTCTACTATGAAGACGTCAACTCAATGCTGTCACACCAGTTTGTCGTTGTAAATTGGACTAAGGTTGAGGAACTTAGAAAAGTTATAGTCGATAAGCATTACTTCTTTGTCCCTAAGCATGAAATTGTTAGCCGTTTCCAAAATTTGACAGGTGTTTTCGATAGTGATTTATTAGTTGCAGAAGGAAAGGGGATTGAATATATAGAGGGCGTGTTTAATGTCCTTGAGCAAATTATGTTTAAGGTAACAAACAAACAGGAGCATTATTTTTTCAATCAGTATAGAATAACATTTGAACGCGTAAAGAATATTGCACAAAAATACGGTGTTAATGAGCTCAATGGGAAAAGTTACTTATATTTGATATGTCGTTTGCTTTCTGGTGCTCTTGTTGCTTTTCAAGGGGAACCACTTGAGGGAATACAAATTATGGGTATTTTGGAAACGCGTTTGCTCGATTTTAAGAATATGATAATACTTTCTATGAATGAGAAAGTATTTCCATCAAAGTCTTATACAAAGTCGTTTATTCCAGCAGGAATAAGGACTGCTTTTGGATTGGCAACTCGTAAGAATCAAGATTCAATGTACGCGTATTATTTTTACAGAATGATAAGTCGTGCAGAAAATGTATTTTTGCTTTATGATTCAAGGGTTCAAGGAATCTCTAATGGTGAAGAATCTCGGTTTATTTCCCAATTGGAGAAACTCTATATGAAGGGTACCAGTAAGATTAAGAGGCAAATTTGGAGTTATAACATTTCATCGAAGGCAAAACCTCGTGTTATTGTAGAGAAGACTCCTGAAATAATGGAGAAATTAAACAAATACAAGGAGGGAGGAAAAATGCATCTCTCTGCAAGTTCTTTGAGCAACTATTTGAAGTGTAGTTTAATGTTCTATCTTGGAACTGTTGAAAATATCAAGGAAGAGGAAGATATAGATGACTTTATTGACAGTGCAACATTTGGTAGCGTTGTTCATAAAGCCCTTGAAAATATATATGAGCCTGTCAAAGGCAAGGCAGTTACAACAGATTTTTTTGATAGTTTATTTGCAAATGGTGAGAAAAATCTTGATAAGCAAATTTTTAGAGCTATAAATGTTGAATATGTACATGACAGAAAAGAGGAAAATGAATTAGACCCAAAAGAAATAACAGCTGATATTGAAATAATTTTTAATACTGTTAAATTTTATCTGCGTCCATTGCTTGAATATGATAGAAAGTTGAAAAATTTCACATATATTGATAGTGAGCATAGAGATGAAGTGGTTTTGAGGATTCCTAATGCATTGCCTTTTAATTTTAAGTTTATTATTGATAGATTGGATAGGGTAGATGGTAAATTAAGAATTGTTGATTATAAGACGGGTAGTGATTCTAATGAATTTTCAGATATAGAAAAACTGTTTAATGGTGATTTCAAAGCAATTTTTCAGTTAATGCTTTATAGTTATGCATATTCTGAAAAAGAGAATTTGATAGAGGATATAGAGCCAAATATTTACAAACTTAGAACAATTCATTCTAATCCTGAAAATTCATTTGGAATATATGAAAAGGTTGAAATTGGGAAAAGAGAGAAATTCTGCTCATATTTATCAAAGAAAGACATGTTTCTTGAGAAACTTTCAGAAGTGATAAATGAAATTTTTGATCCTAATGTGCCTTTTCAACAAGCTAAGACGGATAAGCCATGTGTATATTGTCCGTTTTCAAAACTATGCGCAAAAAATAATTAGTCGTCCCTTAAAAAGCCCATTTTTGCGAGATATTGTTTAAACACAGTATCTCGCATATTTTTTGAAGCATGCCCAAAAGAGCTTTCATAGCTCTTTTGAAGTTATATGCTGCTGCCGAGAGAAGTACGTTCACAGCATCTCCTACCACACCCTTATAAAAGTTGCGGCCCAAACGATAATCCGACTTTAAGTGACCTATTGTCGGTTCTATACCTGCACGCTTGCAGAAAAGCATGTGTTTTTTCAACCTCTGATATCGGCTGTCTGATTTCTTAGGTACGTCGGGAATCATAATCTTTGTCCCGTTAATTTCCTTTTTGCCTCTGTATCCTCTGTCACCTGCCAACAGTTTGATTTTTCGCCCGGTTAACCGTTCCACCTGTTCTAAGGAAGACTCGATGGTATGACCGTCATATTCATTGCGGAAGGACATAGCACCTAGAATAATGCCTGTAACAGAACGTATTATGGATACCTTATTGCCAAATTCGTATTTCTTATGTTCTTTACCCTTGCTGATACATTGTACTTCAGGTTCATGAATGGAATATATCTTTTTCCGGCTATTACGTCTTTGGGAAAGAATGGTCTCAAAGAGTTCGAGCAATTTGTCGTAGTTGTGATTCTCTTTAAGATTACGCTTCAACTCCCTGACTAATCTTCCGGCTATTGTACGTAAACGCCTGTCTGCCTTAAGGGCTTTTTTCCTGTTTTTGGGATGATTCCGGAAACGCTGGTCACGATAGATTT
>OHBJ01000042.1_pt1 | contig 48961 bp, 30 predicted proteins | sample 1577241 | NCBI WGS metagenome assembly OHBJ01 (sample SAMEA3541594, study PRJEB24748) | human gut metagenome | biome: human gut; feature: human-associated habitat; material: faeces | place: China | collected 2012 | reverse complement strand
GTGATATGGGGTTAACAAGCAAGGCAATCGAAGAACTCGCCAATCTTGGCAGTGCAGGTCTTGCCGATGATGCAACCGAACTGACACAATCAATCTACAAGGAGCGAACCGACACAATAACGCAAGTTGTCGAAGTGGAGCGACCGCTAAAATTCCGAGAAAAGGTAATGATGAACATCGGAGGCTTCGCGATGATAGGATTGGTTTTGGTGTTTGGAATAGGTATTTTAAAATTAACAAGAAAATTGTAGATTACCAATGCAACGATAAAATTAAAAATACTACCTTTGTATTATTAAGGAAAACGGAATTATGTTTAAAAATATATTACAAATCAAGGTAGGTTGGGCCGAGAATAATTTTGGGGGTGTCTGGTATGATGAGCAAGTGGGCAGTATTGTTGTAACCAACAAGTCATTAGATTCTCTTAAAAAAGACTTTAAGGAATCCCTTGAATTGCATATTAATGGGTGCGTTGCTGATGGCGACAATGTTCCCGACTATCTTGTACGTGGTGATTACGTGTTGAATTTTGAACTTGACACAGCCGACAAGTTATAAGGCTCATATCGCTTAATTTTAAGTACGCTTGCCCTTTGCATTAATGAGCCGTGCAAAGGGCTTTTATTATCGAATAAAAATTGCTGAAAAATCGCATATTAGTAAAATGATTATTACCTTTGTGTCGGTTTAAAGAACTGGAAATATTAGCCGATTCTCTAAAAGAGATTAGTCTAATCTTATCAAATACATCTTGTTTAATTAAAAATTCTCTTTAAGACAGTTAACTCCGAAGCGATAAGTTTCGGAGTTTTCTTTATTGCACAACGTGCTTTGAAAATTATTCTTGATTTTGTTTTGCCATTTCAAGTGGAATATTATCTTTGTATTGCAATCAGAGAGATGATTGCACGGTTAAACTTTCTCACCTAAAGTAGAAAGAAAACCAAAACCGACCAGATATGAAAATCAGAATTTCTATTTGGATTTGGGAAATGAGAGTAAGCTTCGAAATCGCTCTCTAATCCAAACGAGGGTTGCTTAAAGCATTAAAGAGGTGGCAAAGCCACCCGCCCAGTCGGTTTTGATTTCGCCACAAAAATACAAATAAAAATGGAGACAGACAAAGAAAAAAAATGGGGAGGGAAGCGAGAAGGCTCAGGTCGCAAAAAGACAACAAGCAAAAGTATAGCTTTACGCATTCCTGAGGACGTTGAGCGGATTCTTGAAAAGCAGGCAAATCGCTCTGCATTTATTATCGAAGCAATCCGAGAATACGCAAAACAGAAAGTTGAATAGAAGTTTTTAGATGTATCAAAAATATAGTAACTTTGTGGTGTAGGGTATTTAGATTTTGGTTTTTAAATTGTTAGGTTTTAAAGTTTGTTTTAGGTTTGTCGGGAGACAAGCAAAAAAGAAAGGTTACCGAGTTGGTGACCTTTTTAAGTGGCACAATAATTGCCAGTTTATAAATGGTTAACATTCTTTAGTAATTGGAATTGTTATACCTTATTATATATATAGTAACTTTGCAACGAAATAAATTAAATTTTCGCACCGCCTTGAAAACTGATTTTTCGGGCGGTTTTTTGCAAAAAATTCGCCATTCTGTTACTTAGTTTTTAAAAGGTGGATATAAAGCATTGATTGATAATGAAATATAAGCAAAAGGCTACTTTTGCAGCATAAATAATAACAATATGACAGAAACTCCGCTATTGAGACGCCTTGACGGTATTGATGCCAGGTTCGAGGAGGTTAGTTTGTTGATTACAGACCCTTCTGTAATCGCAGATATGAAGAGGTTTGTAAAACTAACAAAGGAATATAAGGATCTTGAGAAACTTACAAAAGTAACTGCAAAGTACAAGAAGATGCTTCAGGATATTGATGAAGCTAAAGAAGTCCTTGAAAATGAGTCCGACCCTGATTTGAGGGAGTTGGCAAAAGAGGATTTGGATGCCAATACTTCTGCATTGCCTGATATGGAAGAAGAGATTAAGTTGCTTTTGATTCCAGAGGACCCGGAAGATTATAAGAATGTAATACTTGAAATTCGTGGTGGTACAGGCGGTGATGAAGCGGCAATTTTTGCTGGTGATCTCTTTAGAATGTATGCTAAATATTGTGAAACCAAGGGCTGGAAACTCGAAGTCATGAGTTATAGCGAAGGTTCTGCTGGAGGTTATAAGGAAATTATTAGTTCTGTTACTGGGGAGAAGGTATATGGTACATTAAAATATGAATCAGGTGTGCATCGAGTTCAGCGCGTTCCTGCTACAGAAACTCAGGGTCGAGTTCATACTTCTGCTGCATCGGTAGCCGTTCTTCCAGAAGCAGAGCCATTTGATGTCGAAATTAACGAGGGTGAAATTAAGTGGGATACTTTCCGCTCTGGTGGTGCTGGTGGTCAGAACGTTAATAAAGTTGAGTCTGGTGTGCGTTTGAGGTATAACTGGAAGAACCCAAATACTGGTGTCGTTGAGGAAATTCTTATTGAATGTACTGAAACTCGTGACCAGCCTAAGAATAAAGAAAGAGCCTTGGCTCGCTTGCGTACATTTATTTATGATAAAGAGCATCAGAAATATGTTGATGATATAGCGTCAAAGCGTAAAACAATGGTTTCTACAGGAGACCGTTCTGCTAAAATCAGAACATATAACTATCCGCAAGGTCGTATAACAGATCACAGAATAAACTATACAATATATAACCTTGCCGCATTTATGGATGGTGATATTCAAGATTGCATTGACAATCTGATTATTGCTGAAAATGCGGAAAAGCTCAAAGAAACTGAATTATAAAAAATATAGCGATGAATCGACAGAATCTGATTGAAGCGATTAAGGCAAAAAAGTCTTTCCTTTGTGTCGGTCTTGATACCGATTTGAAAAAAATGCCAAGCCATTTGCTTGAATGTGAGGACCCTATTTTTGATTTTAACAAGCAGATTGTTGACAATACAGCACAATATGCTGTTGCATACAAGCCAAATCTTGCATTCTATGAATGTTATGGAGTTAAAGGCTGGATTGCTTTTGAGAAGACAGTGAAATATATTCGTGAAAACTATCCTGATGTATTCATTATTGCTGATGCAAAACGTGGTGACATTGGTAACACCTCAAAGATGTATGCACAGTGTTTCTTTGAAGACGTTAAGGTTGATGGATTGACTGTTGCTCCATATATGGGGGAAGACAGTATTTCTCCTTTCTTGTCTTATGAAGATTGCTGGACTATTGTTTTAGGATTGACTTCAAACAAAGGTTCTCATGATTTTCAGTTGACTGTTGATGAAAATGGTATGCCTCTTTTTGAAAAGGTAATGAGAAAAGTCTGCGAGTGGGGCAATGAAGGAAACTTGATGTTCGTAGTTGGTGCAACTCAAGGAAAAATGTTTGAGGAGATAAGGAGAATTGTTCCGAATCACTTCTTGCTTGTACCAGGTGTTGGTGCTCAAGGTGGCAGTCTTGAGGAAGTTGCAAAATACGGAATGACAGATGAGTGCGGTTTGCTTGTCAACTCGTCTAGAGGTATTATTTATGCTTCTAATGATACCGACTTTGCAGAGGTGGCAGGAGTAAAGGCAAAGGAATTGCAGTTAGAAATGGAGAATTTGTTGAAAAGCAAAAAAATTATCTGATTTTTAGTGATTTTCTTATTCTCCTTTGCGAAAAAATAAGTAACTTTGAAAGCGAAATAAGATAATATTTAACAAATTAAATATATTCAATATGACAATCGATAAGTATAACTTTGCTGGTAAAAAAGCGATTGTGCGCGTTGACTTTAACGTGCCTTTGGATGAGAATGGAAATATCACTGACGATACTCGTATCAGAGGTGCTCTTCCAACATTGAAGAAAATTTTGGCAGATGGCGGTAGCCTAATCATTATGTCTCACATGGGTAAGCCAAAAGGAAAAGTAAATCCAAAATTCTCTCTTGGTCAAATCAAGGATGCTGTTGCTAAGGCTCTTGGAACAGATGTTAAGTTTGCTCCTGACTGTGCAAAAGCAGCAGATGATGCAGCCGCTTTGAAACCAGGCGAAGTGCTTCTTCTCGAAAACTTGCGTTTCTATCCAGAAGAAGAGGGTAAACCAGTAGGTATTGATAAAGAAGATCCTGCTTATGAAGAAGCTAAGAAAGCAATGAAAGCAAGTCAAAAGGAATTTGCAAAAACTCTTGCAAGTTATGCAGACTGCTATGTTAACGATGCTTTCGGTACAGCTCACCGCAAACACGCTTCAACAGCAGTTATCGCTGACAGTTTCGATAAGGAAAACAAGATGCTTGGTTACTTGATGGAAAAAGAAGTAACTGCAGTTAACAATATTCTTAGTGATATCAAGCGTCCGTTTACAGCAATTATGGGCGGTTCAAAGGTTTCTACAAAGATCGGTATTATCGAAAACCTAATGGATAAAGTTGACAACCTAATTCTTTGCGGTGGTATGACATATACTTTTGCAAAGGCACAAGGTGGTCACATTGGTAAGTCAATCGTTGAAGATGACAAGTTGGATTTGGCTCTCGCAATTATGGAAAAGGCTAAGGCTAAAGGTGTTAACCTTGTTTTGGGTACAGACTGTGTAGCAGCAGATGACTTCAGCAACGATGCAAATACTCAAGTAGTTCCTGCTAATGCTATTCCAGAAGGTTGGGAAGGTCTTGATGCTGGTCCAAAAACTCGTGAATTGTTTGCAAACGCTATCAAGGACGCTAAGACTATACTTTGGAATGGTCCTGCTGGCGTATTTGAATTTGATAACTTTACTGCAGGTTCTCGCGCTATTGCTGATGCTATCGTTGAAGCAACAGAAAAGGGTGCATTCTCACTTGTTGGTGGTGGTGACTCAGTAGCATGTGTCAACAAATTCGGTCTTGCTGACAAAGTTTCTTATGTGTCAACTGGAGGCGGTGCGTTGCTTGAAGCAATCGAAGGTAAAGTTTTGCCTGGAATCGCAGCAATTGAGGCTTAAAAAATACTAAAACTAATAAAAAGCGTGCAACTATCAATAGTTGCACGCTTTTTATTTGCCAAAATAGTAGGACAATAGTAAATTAATTTTGTAAATTTGCATGATTAATCAAACCTACGAGTAAGCATTAATTTGATAATACAAAACACAATTAGAAATTCTAAACTCATATTTTAATTATGGCAGAAAACAGAGAAAAATTGTTCGACCAATTTCCTGGTGTTTCTACAGAAACATGGAAAGAAAAAGTCGTTGCCGACTTAAAGGGTGCTGATTTCGACAAGAAATTAGTGTGGCGAACAAATGAAGGTTTCAATGTACAGCCGATGTACCGTGCCGAGGACATTGAAAATTTGAAGACTACAGATTCAAATCCTGGCGAATATCCTTTCGTTAGAGGTACTCGCACAAACAACGAATGGCTTATTCGTCAAGACATCGTTGTTGAAGATGTTAAGGCTGCTAATGAAAAGGCAGTAGATATACTAGCTAAGGGTGTAACATCTGTTGGTTTTAAGGTTAAGAAAGATGCTTTGACATCAGAAACAGTTAAGCAATTGCTTTGTGGTATTGACCTTGAAAAAGTTGAAATTAATATTGAATCATGTCCGCGTCACGCTGCAGAAAACGCAAAAGCTCTCGTTGATTTTGTTGTTGCAGAAGGAAAGGCAGAGGTATTTAAAGGTTCTATCAAGTTTGACCCATTCGTTCGCTTGCTTAAGCATGGTGTTGACGTAAATGTTGATGTAAAGGCTGTTGCTGCAGAATTGGCTGAAGTTGTTGCTCCAGTTAAGGGCTTGAAGGTATTCACTGTTGATTCTTTGATGCTTAGCAATGCTGGTGCTTATATCGCTCAAGAGTTGGGTATGGCATTGGCTTGGGGTAATGAATGGCTTGCTGAATTGACAGATGCAGGTTTGGCTATTGATGCTGTTGCGAAGAGAATCAAATTTAATATGGGTATCTCTTCTAACTACTTCATGGAAATTGCAAAATTCCGTGCTGCTCGTATGCTTTGGGCTCAAATCGTTAAGCAATATCAACCAGAATGTGATTGCTCTTGCAAGATGAATGTTCACGCAACTACAACAAAGTTCAATCAAACTATATTTGATGCTCATGTGAACTTGCTTCGTACTCAGACTGAAACAATGTCTGCTGCACTTGCTGGTGTTGATTCAATCACTGTTACTCCTTTTGACGCTCAATATAAGACTCCAGACGAATTCTCAGAAAGAATAGCTCGTAACCAACAATTATTGTTGAAGGAAGAAAGCCACTTGGATAAGATTACTGACCCAGCTGGCGGTTCTTACTATGTTGAGACTTTGACTATGTCAATCGCAGAAGTTGCTTGGAAATTGTTCTTGGAAATTGAAGAGAAGGGTGGTTTCTATGCTGCTTTGAAGAAAGGTTGGATTCAAGAGCAAATCATTGAATCTTCTAACAAGCGCCACAGTGATGTTGCCCGCAGAAAGGAATCTTTGCTTGGAACTAACCAATTCCCTAACTTCAACGAAGTTGCAGGTGACAAGATTGAATTGACAGAAGGTTGCAAATGTGGTTGCGGTAAGCACGATAAGGAAGAAGGTGCAGTTGCTTGCATTCCAACAACAAGAGCAGCAAGCGATTTCGAAGCATTGCGTCTTGCTACTGAGCACGCTGCTAACAGACCGAAAGTATTTATGCTTACTATTGGTAACCTTGCAATGCGTCTTGCTCGTTCTCAATTCTCTTCAAACTTCTTTGCTTGTGCTGGTTACCAAATCATAGACAACCTTGGATTCCAAACAGTTCAAGAAGGTGTTGATGCAGCAATGGAAAAGGGTGCTGATATTGTCGTTCTTTGCTCAAGCGATGACGAATATGCAACATACGCACCAGAAGCATTCAATTTGTTGAATGGCCGTGCTGAATTTGTAGTTGCTGGTGCTCCTGCTTGTGCAGAAGACTTGAAGGCAATCGGTATTAACAACTTCGTTCACGTTCGCAGCAATGTTCTTGAAACTTTGCAGGCGTTTAATGCTAAACTTTTAAAATAACCGAGCAATGAGACCAAATTTCAAAAATATAGATATTAAATCGGACGCATTTAGCGCTAATCATGCTCCGATTGCTGAAGGTGAAAAATGGATTACACCGGAATTGATCCCGGTTAAGCCAATCTACACAAAATCTGACTTGGAAGGACTTGAGCACCTTAATTATGTTGCAGGTATCCCTCCATTCTTGAGAGGCCCGTATAGCGGTATGTACGCTATCCGCCCTTGGACTATTCGTCAATATGCAGGTTTCTCTACTGCTGCTGAATCAAATGCTTTCTACCGTCGTAACCTTGCTTCTGGTCAGAAAGGTTTGTCAGTTGCATTTGACCTTGCTACTCACAGGGGTTACGACGCTGACCACGCTCGCGTTGTTGGTGACGTTGGTAAGGCTGGCGTTTCTATCTGCTCTATTGAGGATATGAAAGTTTTGTTCGACGGTATTCCTTTGAACAAGATGTCTGTCTCTATGACTATGAACGGTGCCGTTCTTCCTGTACTTGCTTTCTATATCAATGCAGGTCTTGAGCAAGGTGCTAAACTTGAAGAGATGGCTGGTACTATCCAAAACGATATTTTGAAGGAGTTCATGGTGCGTAATACATATATTTATCCACCAGAATTCTCAATGCGAATTATCGCTGATATCTTCGAATATACTTCTCAAAATATGCCTAAGTTTAACTCAATCTCTATTTCTGGTTACCACATGCAAGAAGCAGGTGCAACAGCAGATATCGAGTTGGCTTACACTTTGGCTGACGGTCTTGAATATCTTCGTGCTGGTGTTAATGCTGGTATGGATATCGACGCATTCGCTCCTCGTTTGTCATTCTTCTGGGCAATCGGCATGAACTTCTTCATGGAAATTGCTAAGATGCGTGCTGCTCGTATGTTGTGGGCTAAGATCGTTAAGCAATTCAATCCGAAAAACCCAAAATCTCTTGCTCTACGTACTCACAGCCAGACTTCAGGTTGGTCTTTGACTGAGCAAGATCCTTTCAATAACGTTGGTAGAACATGTATCGAGGCTATGGGTGCAGCTTTGGGTCACACACAATCTTTGCATACTAATGCTCTTGACGAGGCTATCGCATTGCCTACAGACTTCTCTGCTCGTATCGCTCGTAATACTCAGATTTACATTCAGGAAGAAACTTACATCACTAAGGAAATCGACCCATGGGCTGGTTCTTACTATGTTGAGTCTTTGACAAATGAAATTGCTCAAAAGGCTTGGGAACACATCCAGGAAATCGAAAAACTTGGCGGTATGGCTAAGGCTATTGAAACTGGTCTTCCAAAATTGCGTATTGAGGAGGCTGCTGCACGTACTCAGGCAAGAATTGACTCTGGAAAGCAGACTATTGTTGGTGTTAACAAGTATCGTCTTGAGAAAGAAGATCCAATTGATATCCTTGAAATTGATAACACTGAGGTTCGTAACGAACAGATTGCAAGATTGCAAGACCTTCGTGCTAACCGTGACGAGGCTGCTGTTAAAAAGGCTTTGGAAGCAATTACAGAATGTGTTAGAACTAAGGAAGGCAACTTGCTTGACTTGGCAGTGAAGGCTGCTGCTGTTAGAGCATCACTTGGTGAAATCTCTGACGCTTGTGAAGAAGTTGTTGGTCGTTATAAAGCAGTAATTAGAACTATTTCAGGCGTGTACTCATCAGAAACTAAACAAGATCCGGACTTCATTAAAGCACAACAAATGTGCGAAGAGTTCGCTAAGAGAGAAGGTCGTCAACCACGTATTATGATTGCTAAGATGGGTCAGGACGGTCACGACCGTGGTGCAAAGGTTGTTGCTACAGGTTATGCTGACTGCGGATTCGACGTTGATATGGGTCCATTGTTCCAGACTCCGGCAGAGGCTGCTCGTCAGGCTGTTGAAAACGACGTTCACGTTCTCGGTGTTTCTTCTTTGGCTGCTGGTCACAAAACTCTTGTTCCACAAGTTATCGAAGAGTTGAAGAAACTTGGTCGTGAAGATATCATTGTTATCGCTGGTGGTGTTATCCCTGCACAAGACTATGACTTCTTGTACAAGGCTGGCGTTGCTGCTATCTTCGGTCCTGGTACTCGTATCCCTTATGCTGCTATTAAGATGCTTGAAATCCTTAATCAGGCTGAATAAAATATTAAGCATAATAGAGAAAGCCGGCTACATAGTAAAATGCAGCCGGCTTTTTATTTTTTGTGATATTAATAATATATTTTTACTTTTTTATTATTTTTGTATCAGATATCTATTAATGACTAAAATTTCAATATTATGAATAAGCGTTATTATTTATTATTTGTTCTTATTACTACTATCTGGTTAAGTTCAGTGGGCAGTGATTTAAAAGGTGTTGCTGTTCGATTTTTTAATGAGTCTGAAAAAGTTGGAAAGGAAGGTGTTGTCAAATTTGAAGCGATAGACCAATTTGTCGTTCCTGGTACAGGCATTAATGTCTTTAACAGAGACGGAGGAGGCTTTGTCATTATCAATTCAGAATCAGGCCTTTCTGAAGTTGTTGGTTATAGCAATTCCGGGCATTTTGAACTTGGAGACAAGCAGGAGACAATTTTAAGAATTTTTTCAGAAACGAACAAAATAAATAAATCCGTTCCAACGAACGTTTCTTCAATTGGCGTGCCTGTGAAAGGACCTTACCTGACAACGCAGTGGGCTCAAGGCTATCCTTTTAACAAGTTCTGTCCTAAAAACATAGAGACAGGGCTTAATTTTCCTGCGGGTTGTAGCACGGTTGCAGTTGCCCAACTGTTTAATTATTATAAAAGACCATCTCAAAGCGTTAGTAACAAGTTTCAGTGGAATTTAATGAAAGACAGATACGATGAAGGCTGTTATACAGAGCAAGAAGCAGACGCTGTTGCTACTCTAATGGCTGATATTGCTAATGAGTTGAACAAGGTGTCTTTTTATTACGAGTCTCCAGGACAATGGAATATATGGTATAATGGTTATACGATGATAGATGTGGAGTATGCAGATTATGTTGATTATCTTAACAATGTTAATGGACCTCAGGTCTTGAAAATTAAATATGATGTAGAAGTATATTTCAGTCATGCTGTTGTTATGGACGGAATTGACTCCAATGGTTTCTGGCATATTAATTGGGGTTGGGGAGGAAATTGTGACGGCTGGTTCAAACCCAATTTTTTTGCTATAAGTTATGGTGGAATGGATATTGAACCTATAATGACGACAGATCAAAGGTTCCTAAATCCAGATGATAATTTTTACATACCATCTATGTCTATAAGAGGGGGAGTGAGCATGATTCCAGAACAGCCAAAGGCAGGAGATTTGGTGACTGTTGCATTAGATGATGTGAAATTTATCAATACAGACAAACTGGGCTTTTCCTTTGGCTCTATTTATGAATCTTCAGCAAGGTTGTTCTTATATGAAGAATATCCTTGGGTTAGTAATGGTGTCTCCTCCAGCAGAGATTATAACATAGGGTATGTAGGGAAAAAATATTTGGTCCCAGGATCGGATTATTATTATTTAGGTGACGGTGTTGATATAAAGAGAGACGGTTCCGATGTATCCTTGACTTTCACTATGCCTGATTTGCCTGCTGGCAAGAAGTTTATTTTAAGGCCTGAATATTATTTGTCATGGAAAAATCATTTTGTTGAAATCAGGGAATGGCCAGCGGGGTCATATACAATGGGACTTGACGATTTATGGAGACCATTTATAGGATTTTTCGGGTCTGATGTAAAATACCTTATAGATGATGCTAATGTGTCAGCGAATAAGGTTCCGAATTGTTTTGTGCTGACAAAAAATGAGTATGGAAATTATAATGTTGAATATAGTTCAAGCGGACAATTGATGTCGTCAGGCATCGTCGGCTCTGGAGGCATAGAAAGTGTTAAAAACGATAGTGGTTCAGCAAATAAATATATTATTGGCTATTATGGAATTGATGGAATAAGGCATAGTAAGCCGTTGTACGGTTTGAATTTAGTCAGGTATTCAGACGGAACCGTGGAAAAGGTATTTGTTAATCATCATCAATAGGTTCTTTAGTATAAACCTTATCTATGAAAATTCTGATTGCACCAGATAAGTTCAAAGGTTCTCTGAGTTCCCCAGAGGTTGCGGGTTCCATTGAAGAGGGTATTTTTACATCGATTCCAGGTTGCCAAATTGACAAACTATATGTTGCTGACGGAGGTGACGGAACTATGGAAGCGGTAGTTATGTCGCTTGACGGGTTGTGGGTTGATATGGTTGTACATAATCCTTTGAATAAAGAAATATCAGTCAGATATGGGATAATTAATGGTGATACTGCGGTTCTTGATGTTGCAATTGCTTCTGGGATAGCATTGATTGGTAAGAAGCAACGTAATCCATTGCAAACCACATCATTTGGTACTGGCGAAATCATTATTGATGCAATTAATAGAGGCGTGAGAAAATTTCTTATAGGCTTGGGTGGTAGTGCTACCAACGATGCGGCAATGGGAATTCTTTCTGCTTTAGGCTATAAGTTTTTAGATGATAATGGGATTGTTTTGCCGCCTATTGGTTGTAGCCTTAATAGCGTAGTTGACATTGATGAATCAGAAGTTGATGCCCGCTTGAAAGAATGCTCATTTACTTTGCTTTGTGATGTTTCTGCTGACTTTTGTGGTATTAATGGTGCTGCGTATCTTTTTGCTCCGCAAAAAGGAGCATCTTATGATGATGTTTTGGTTTTAGATGCAGGACTTGAAAACTTTGCGAAGATTTTGCAGAAAAAATTTGGAAAAGATATTAGGTTTGAGCGGTTTTCGGGTGCAGCGGGTGGTATAGGTGGCACTTTGTCTGCTGTCTTGAATGCACAACTTAAGCAAGGCATTGAGGAAATTTTGGATATTGTTGGTTTTAATAAAAAGGTTGTTGGTGCAGACTTTGTTATAACTGGAGAAGGTGCGATGGATAAGACTTCATTGCTTGGGAAAACGCCGTTTGGGGTATGTAGGCGTGCGCTTGCAAAAGGTGTAAAAACAATTGCTTTGGCTGGGCGAATTGATGATGCTCAAATCCTATTAGATAATGGTTTTTATTCAGTTCATTCTGTTGTCCCAAATGGTATGAAGTTAGAAGAAGCAATGCTTCCTGATGTAGCAAAGGATAATATAAAAAGGACAGCAAGTGAAGTTTTCCGTTTGCTGTCCAAATGATTATTTTTCTTTTTTCCAAAGGAATTGCTGTCGCTCGTTCATTTTACTTTCCTGTGCATTTGAGCAAGGAATCCAAAATTGTTTACCTATTGATTTGTCGGGCATATATTGTTGCTCTGTAAAATGATTGGGATAAACGTGAGGATACTTGTAGTTTGTTCCATAACCTAAATCTTTCATCAATTTCGTTGGAGCGTTTCTCAAATGTAGAGGAACTGGTTGGTTGCCAGTTTGTTCAACATATGCAATAGCTTCATTAATAGCATTGTATGCAGAGTTGCTTTTTGGCGAAGTTGCAAGATAAATTGTGCATTCAGAGAGTATTATTCTACCTTCAGGCCAGCCTATTTTCTGGAGTGCGTCGAATGTTGCATTTGCAAGTAATAGGGCATTAGGGTTGGCAAGGCCAATATCTTCAGCGGCCAATATAACAAGTCGCCGAGCAATAAATGCAGGGTCCTCTCCTCCGTGAATCATTCGAGCAAGCCAATATACAGCAGCGTCAGGATCACTTCCCCGAACGGATTTGATGAATGCGGAAATAATGTCATAGTGCATTTCTCCGTCTTTGTCGTATGCTGCAGGATTCTGTTGGAGCCGTTCGGTTACAATGCCATTGTTTATAACCATATCTTCATTTTCTTTAACAGACTGGTAGATTAGGTCAAGAATATTAAGCATTTTACGGGCATCGCCACCAGCATATTGGAATAGAGCGGCTTTTTCTTCGACAATAACTTTCTTTTTACTCAAAACTTCGTCTTTTAGAATCGCTCGATTTAGTAATTCCTCCAAATCAGAGTCTGTTAGCGGTTTTAATACATATACTTGAGCCCGAGAAAGAAGAGGACGTATTATTTCAAATGACGGATTTTCAGTAGTCGCTCCTATAAGTGTGACGATTCCTGTTTCCACAGCATTAAGCAAGGAGTCTTGCTGAGACTTGTTGAAACGGTGGATTTCGTCAATAAATAGGATAGGGCGGTGCTTGACAAACATGCTTTTACTGTCGTTTGAGCAGCGGTTAAGAACGTCACGAACTTCCTTAACTCCAGAACTTACAGCAGATAGAGTGTAAAAAGGAGCATTAACTTGAGTTGCGATTATTCTGGCAAGGGTTGTTTTGCCTACTCCAGGAGGTCCCCAGAGAATGAAAGAGGCTATACTGCCTGATTCTATCATTCTACGCAATATGCAGCCTTCTCCAACAAGGTGTTTCTGTCCAACATAATCGTCAAGATTCTTAGGGCGTAGTCGCTCTGCTAATGGCTCAAATGTCATTTCCTGTTTTATTAATTTTTATGGGTGAGATTTATTCTTTACGCAAAGGTAAACATTATTACTATTATTATTGTTATCTTATCAGTTATAAACTGCATTAATTTTCAAAAAGGTATTAATATATTTTGTATATATTTTATTAGTCCTTTGTATATGGTTTGATGTAAAGATAGTGCAGACTGATAGAAGACAAAACAAGTTAAATCGTTTTTTTGTCCATAAGTAAAGTTTATCACATTTAGATAAAAAAGATTTCGTAAATTTGCAATATAAATAATACTTTATGAAGATGCAAAGAAGATTAATAGCGGCTGTAGTATCGCTAATGGTTTTTGGCAGTTCATTTGCTGCTGATTTAACATTGAAGGAGTGCTCATTAAACACTCGCCCTGTTGGTTTGAATGAAATGGTCTTCACCGCAGACGGAACAGATTATATGCAATTGTCTGATGATTTGCAGCGTGTTGAGAGATATGATATAAAAAGTGGAAAATTGCTGAGTGTCGTAATGGATACTAAGGAGTTGAATAAATGCAATGTTGAGTATTGGGACGGTTTTATTTTGTCTCCAAATGAGAAACTTTTGTTGCTTTATACAGATTCTGAGGAAATTTACCGACATTCATTTAGGGCGTCATTCTATGTTTATGATATTGCAAGAAATAATATCAAGCCGTTGGCAGAAGGAAAGCAGGAAATACCTGTCTTTTCTCACGATGACCGAATGGTTGCTTTCGTTAAGGATAACAACGTTTATGTTGCAAAAATCGACTATGGAACAGTTGTACCTGTTACTAAGGATGGTGAGTTGAATAAGGTTATAAATGGTGTTCCTGATTGGGTATATCAAGAAGAGTTCGGAATGTTGAGTTCTTTGACCTGGTCTCCTGACAATTCAATGCTTGCATTCCTTCGTTGGGATGAATCGGAAGTTAAAACTTACTCATTGCCTATTTATTCAGGAGCATGTAATCCAAACTCTGAATATGCAAAGTATCCAGGTAAGTTTACTTATAAATATCCTGTTGCAGGAGAAAAAAATTCCAAAATCCAGGCATTGAGTTATGATATTGAAACAAGGGTATTGAAGACGATGAATATTCCAATTGATTCAGAATCATATATTAATAAAATAGAGTTTGGTTTGACGCCAGACAGGCTTATGGTAAACACGTTGAACCGCGACCAAAATGAAATGAGACTTTACTCTGTCAATCCAAGGTCTACGGTTGCAAAATTGATATATACAGATAAGTCAACTTCTTGGATTGACCCTGCGATAACAAGTATGACCAAATATTATCTAGATTTCTTTGTGGTTGCAAGTGAAAAAGATGGATATTGTCATTTGTATCAGTATTCAAACGCTGGTGCTTTGATAAAACAGATAACAAAAGGTAATTGGGAGGTTACGGATTACTATGGATATAATCCAGAAAAGAAAACTTTCTATTTTCAGTCAAATCAAGATGGACCTTTGACAACTGTTGTCTCTTCTGTTGACGCAAAAGGTACTGTCAAAAAACTTTCGACTGAAGAAGGTGCAAATTCAGCGGTTTTTAGCCGAGGATTGAATTTCTATATTCTTAACCATAGTGATATAAATGTTCCAAATATCTATACTCTTCACAATTTTGCAGGAAAGAAGATTAGAGTTCTTGAGGATAATGCTGCTTATAAAGAAATTTATGCTGGTAGAATGCCAAAGAAAGAATTCTTTACTTTCAACTCAGATGGATATGAGTTGAATGGATATATGATAAAGCCAAATGATTTTAATCCGAGTCGTAAATACCCTGTTATAATGTACCATTATAGTGGGCCTGATTCACAGTTGGTTTTGAATCGTTGGGAAGTTGATTGGTTGCATTATGTAGCTCAGTCTGGTTATATTGTTGCGTGTGTTGACGGACGTGGAACCGGTGGTAGAGGAAAGGCATTTGCATCTACTGTGTATAAGAATTTAGGCAAGTATGAAAGTATTGACCAGATAGCCGCTGCCAATTATATGGCATCTCTTGAATATGTTGATGCAGATAATATAGGTATCTTTGGTTGGAGTTATGGTGGCTATGAAACTCTTATGGCTATGTCTCAGAATAATAGTCCGTATGCGGCCGGTGTTGCTGTTGCTCCTGTTACAGACTGGAGACTGTATGATTCCGTATATACAGAAAGATTTATGTTAACTCCGCAGCAAAACTCTTTAGGATATGATGCTGCTTCTGCAATTAACAGAGTGGATAAATTGAAAGGTGAGTTGCTGATCATTACCGGTACGGCTGATGATAATGTTCATCCCGCTAATACATACGAATATGTTGCAAAAGCTACAGATGCTGGTCAACTTCTTGATATGATGATATATACAAATGAAAATCACTTTATTAGAAATTGTGGTGCAAGATATCCATTATATAAGAAGATTCTTAAATTTTTCGACTCTCATTTGAAAAAATAGAAATACGTGAATAATAAGAAGTGTAACAACGTATCCAGTTGCTCTCCGTTCATAATATGGCGTAATTACGCTTTGGGGGCAGTATCTGTATCTGTCGTGCCGTTATTCATTATGCTATTGCCGGCGGGATGGTGTCATTTTATAACTTTGCTGGTATCGTTGTTACTCTTTTCGTTTGTCCGTTTTAATAGGAAAAGTAAAGTTGAAACATGTATGCTGATTCCATATTCAGCAGCACGTTCATTATTGATTATAACAATTTGCTTTGTTGTCATTGATTTTTTTAATGCCGACAGGTTGGTTGAAGTCAAACCATTAAAAGCAATGCTGTTGCCTGTTGTTGTTCTTATTGTTCTGCTGGTTATGAAGTATAAGGGATTAAAAAATGTCCTTTGTATAGATTGCCTGCTTCGTAATGGTTCTGTATGTGAACGGAAGGCTTTGGGGCATATATATGAAAGGGAAAACCGTTATCTCGTCCCTAGGCAGATTAAGGTGGCAATAGTTGGAATTATAGTAGTTTGGGGATACGAAATATTTGTTAGTAATTCTTTTTATGACAGTTCTTTTGATGATTTTATATTCTATTTCCTGCCACTAATTATAGTAACTATGGATTTGCTGATGCTTCGGTTTCGGTATTTTCTTATACGCGTTTATCGTCGATATGATAAATTTGAAACGCGACAGGAAGTTCCTGTAGGAAAAAAACGGCTGAGGATAACTGTTGTATGTGGGGATACTGTATATTATGTTATGCAGAATGAAATGTACGAAACTCCATTTATTGTGGATAGCGAGTTTGAGGAAAAAATATCAGTGGGTTTTGCAAAATCATATATGGCTGAGCGTCTCGGTTTTGTAAATGTAGGCTCAATTAGGTTTTGTTATGGCTCTCTTGACTTTGAGCAGAAGAGGAGTGTTGAGCATTATTTCTGTTTTATTGATGATAAGTCGATGATTTTGAGGTATGAGGAAAAATTTGCTGTAAAAGGGGAGTGGATGACTAAGGAAGAATTGGTTATAAATCATAATAAAGAAATGTTTACTCCTTTTGTTACTGCAGAATTGTCAAGAATTTTTAGAATAATGACAGCAAGCAAAATTTATGATATCGACGGGCATAGAAGGATAGATATAAAAGGCTATATACCAAACTTTTCAATATCTGAGATTAAGAACAGCAGTCTTGATTTCAGTGATAACCGCTGGGTGTATTTGTCTAAATTCAATAGAGATGTTAGTTTCGCTAAACTACGACTCTTTTGGTATAAGTATATAGAAGGTCTTGGATAATATACTGGTAGCATGTTTGTCGTTTAAAGCACAGAATATCTGAAATAAAAACCTTAAATTTGTACAAACTTATTCTGAGTTTGACAATTATGAACAAATATAATTTGATAGTGATAACAGGTCCTACCGCTTCGGGTAAGACCCATAAGGCGGTTTCTCTTGCTAAATCTGTTGGCGGAGAGATAATTAGTGCCGATTCCAGACAATTATATAAGGGTATGGATATTGGCACTGGTAAAGATTTGGAAGAATATAGAGACGTTCCATATCATTTGATTGATATCTGTCCTGCTGGATATAAGTATAATCTTTTTGAATATATCCGAGATTATAATACGGCGGAAGCCGATATTCGAAAAAGAGGAAAGATGCCAGTTCTTTGTGGAGGAACGGGACTCTATGTTGAATCTGTACTGAAAGGATTGAATTTGCCAAAGGTGCCTGAGAATAAGGCGTTGAGGGAAAGTCTTGCCGGCAAGTCTTTGGAGGAGTTGACTGCTATTCTTGAGAAAATGAAGACTTTGCACAATACTACGGACGTTGATTCTGCAAAGCGTGCCATTCGTGCTATTGAAATTCAGACATATTATTCAGAGCACCCAGAAGTACAGCAGGACATTGAGCCTAATCCGCGTCATGATTATCTGCTTGTAGGCGTTGATATTGAAAGGAAAGCACGCCGTGAAAAAATTTCCGACAGATTGGTAAAGAGGCTTGAAAACGGTATGGTTGAAGAGGTTAAGGCTTTGCTTGACTCTGGTATTGCTCCTGAAGATTTGATTTATTACGGTTTGGAATATAAATTTCTTACAAACTACATAATAGGAGAAATCACTTACGAACAGATGTTTGAAGGCTTGGAGATTGCAATCCATCAGTTTGCCAAACGTCAGATGACTTGGTTTAGAGGTATGGAGCGCCGAGGGTTCCACATCAATTGGTTGCCATACGATATGCCTGACGATGAGTTTGTAGATGCAGTTAAGGCGATGATAATATAGTTTAATAACTCTTGTCTGACCTTGATGCGTCAATCTTCAAAAGAATTGCAAGAAGAATTGTAAATCCCCAAAGTGAAGAACCTCCATAACTGAAGAATGGTAGAGGAATGCCAATAACCGGGCATAGGCCAATAACCATTCCGATATTGATGCCAAAGTGGAATGTAAGGTATGAGGCTACGCAATAGCCATATACTCTGCCGAATGACGTATATTGTCGTTCGGCTATTTTTATTATTCGTAGGATTAGAGCAACCAATAGAACAAGGACAATGCTTGTTCCGATAAAACCTTGCTCTTCTCCAATTGTACAGAAAATAAAATCGGTATGCTGCTCTGGAACGTACTTTAGTTTTGTCTGTGTCCCATTAAGAAAACCCTTACCGGTTACTCCGCCTGAACCAATAGCAATTTTGGATTGGTTGACGTTATATCCGTATCCGCGAAGGTCGTCAACAATGCCTAAAGCCACTTTAATGCGTTGCTGCTGGTGTGGAGCGAGTGAGTTGAGAGCAACATTGGTAGAGAACATAAAACCTGCTGAGCCAATTGCAAAAAGGCATATAATAATATATTTCTTTGCATTGTGCTTGAGTGTCTCGAATATTATGTATCCTATAGTTGCGCCGAGAGTTGATAGCATTATTATGCGACCGTTTATATCTATGTCGAAAAGAGCAAGGGTTGTGAAAATTATTGCACTGCCAAGGTAAATAAATAAGATATTTCTTGCAGCCATATATGATTTACAATAGAAAACAGTCATTCCTAATACCATTGTCAATATTAGAGCGAGAACTATAAATTCCCCACCAGAAATGCCTAAAATGGTAAGTGCTGAATATTTTAGGCTTACAACAAATATAACGATACTACTGAATGCTGCAAATAGAATCAGTCCACTCATACCTTCTCTAAATAGAACTAGAAAAAGAGAAAGAAATACTAAAGCAGAGCCTGTTTCATCTTGTAATTTGATGATTACTACTGGCATAAGAATTATAAGTAATGCTTTAAAGTAATTGCTTGCTTTGTTGTTAAGTACAAAATTATAACTGCTGAATAGTTTTGCGAGTGCCAATGCGGTTGCGAATTTCGCAAATTCAGCGGGTTGCAGACTGACAGGACCAAGCACAATCCATGAATGGGACCCTTTTATATCTGGGGCTATAAATATGGTAACTATAAGTAAAACAATGAGAATTGCGTATATAAGGTATGCGTATGTCTCGAAGAACCAGTCATCGACAAGAAGAATTGCAGTGCCTAATATGAATGACAGTCCAATCCATAAAAATTGCTTGCCTGAAAATTCTGAAAAGTCAAGCATGCTGGCATTGTCAAAATCATAACTTGCCGCGTAAATACTTATTGCTCCAGCTATTACAAGAATAGCATATAATATTATTATAGTGAAATCTACTTGCTTGAAAATAGATTTGTTTGAACTGATATATGGCACTTTCTTAAATTTTTTTACAAAGATAACTCTTTATTGTCGCAGATAAAATAAATGCGGGTATCAAAAACTCTGATACCCGCGTTTATTTTAATATTTTAGAAATTGTGTTATTTCTCAAATTCAACGAGAGGAGCGTCAGTTCCAACAACGTCGCCAACTTTAACAAATACTCGTTTAACAACCTTGTCGCTATCTGCCATCAACTCATTTTCCATCTTCATTGCTTCGTAAACAAGAAGTTTTTGACCTTTCTTAACCGTATCGCCAGCCTTTACGTTAACCTCGACGATTCTACCGCCCATTGGTGCGCATTCGCATGGTCCTGTGATTGGTTCTTCTTTTGCTTTAGCCTCTTCTTTAACCTCTTCAACAGGAGCGGTAGCTTTGTGTTCTGCTTCACGACGTTTTTTCAAGAAGCCGTTTGCAACGCTAGGAAGAAGTTGAAGAAGTAGATATTCTTGTTCGTTTTCAGCAAGTTTGCATCCGCCCAATTCGTTAAGAACAGGATTTTCTGGTTGCTTGTAGGTTGTAACATCGTATGGATGCTCAACAGGGCTGCCAGTAATTTGCTCTCTGAACTCAGGAGTAATAGCAACTGGAGTTTTACCATACTCACCTTTAATCAATGAGATGAATTGGTTAGAAGGGTTGCTGTAGTCTGAATTTCCTTTCTTTCTGTCTATAGCAACACTCACAGCTTGACTACCAACGATTTGGCTGGTAGGAGTTACCAATGGAACCAAACCTGCATCGCGGCGAACTTTCGGGATAAGTCTCATTGAGTCGTCAAGCAAGTCTTCTGATTTCAAAGTTTTTAATTGAGCAACCATGTTTGAGTACATACCGCCAGGAACTTCTGCTTCTTTAACCAAAAGGTTTGGTTTCGGGAAATTGAAGTAGTCTTCAATAGCGTGGCAAGCATCAAGAAGAGCTTCTTCATCGCCAGCTTTAGCTGCAGCAACAGCCTTATCGAATAGAGCTTCGATATTTGCAGGAAGTTTATCTGTTAGCGGGTCGAAATCGATAGGGAAGTTGCCTTTATGCAAGTCGAAGTCTGCTAATTCAGTACGTACAGCCTTTAATTCTTTGCGGATTTTGCCTACTGCTTCCATATTTACTTCAACTTCGACGTCAAGACGCTTAGCGAATAAGTAAACCAATTCGATTGCAGGGGCTGCGGAACCACCGCCAAAGTACCAGATGTTAGTATCAATAATGTCAACACCGTTGAGGATAGCCATAACAACAGATGCAAGGCCATATCCTGGAGTACAGTGCGTATGGAAATCAACAGGAACCTTAACTGCTGCTTTAAGTTTTGAAATAAGAGAAGCGGCACGTAGTGGGTTCACAAGACCAGCCATGTCTTTAAGGGTAATAATCTTAGCACCGTATGCTTCCATACCCTTTGCCTTTTCAACGAAGTATTCGTCAGTAAAAATCTTTTCAGGTTCTTCTGCCTTCTTACCGAATAGTTTTGCGAAGAAGCCTTGTTTTACTGGCTCTGTTTTAGGGTCAACTGTATAGCAAACAGCACCATCTGCAATACCTCCCATCTCGTTGATGAGTTTGATTGATTCCTTAACGTTGTCTAAGTCGTTTAGAGCATCGAAGATACGCATGATGTTCAAGCCGTTTTTGATGGCTTCTTTATAGAAACCTTCCAAAACTGAAGTAGGGTAAGGAACATATCCGAATAGGTTGCGACCGCGAGATAATGCTGTTAGTTGAGAAATACCGCCCATTGTGTCGCTAATAGTTTTCAAACGCACCCATGGATCTTCGCCCAAGTAACGCATTACTGAGTCTGGAACGGCACCGCCCCATACTTCCATTGCATAGAATTTGGCGTCTTTGTAAAGAGGAAGTAGTTTGTCAATACTTTCCTGTTTCATTCTTGTGGCAAACAGCGATTGCTGACCGTCACGGAGAGTTAAGTCTCTTACTTTAAGTTTACGGCTCATATCTGTTTATTTTTAGTTTATTCTTTTGCAAATGTAGTGCTTTTTATAAATAAAAGAAATTTTTCTGTAAATAAATTTAACAGCGTTTTGTTTTTTCTAATTGTTATAAATTTTGTCCTATAAGTTTTGTGTTATAAACAAACGACACTTTATTGCTTTCGTTTCGCAACTAAAGTGTCGTTTTTATTTGTGTTTTGTAATTTAAAAATACCTTAAATGGCTTACTGTTTAATTATTTTTAACTTTTAATCAAAAGCACCGTCTATAACTTCAACTGGCTCAACAATAACAGAGTCTGCACCAAAGTCTTCCTTAAAGCATGGCTTGAATCCTGCTGGCGGTTCAGGGAATTGGTCTGTTTGCTTATATGGGAGTGATTTGTCAGCATATACTTTGTTCATATATTTACCGTAGATAGGTAGAGCCATAGATGCTCCCTGGCCGTAAAACATTGTATTAAAGTGGATATATCTTTCATCACCGCCTACCCATGCACCTGACACGAGGTTGGGTGTAAATCCCATGAACCAGCCGTCAGAGTTGTAGTTTGTTGTTCCGGTTTTTCCGCCCATTGGTGCTGTAATGTTATATGGAGCACGTCGAAGTCTGTTACCTGTACCGCCGTTGATAACGTTTTGCAAAATATCTATCATTTTGAAGTATGCTTCTTCACTAATCACTTCCGTGAATTGTGGAGTTGCTTCAAATAGAATGTTGCCTTCGTTGTCTCGTATGGAAGTTACATAAATTGGGTCAACGCGAAGACCTCTGTTTGAAAAGGCAGTATATGCTGTGACCATTTCTTTGACAGATATGTCGCAAGGTCCAAGGCAAAGGGACATAACCGCAGGAAGTTCGGCAGTTATGCCAAAATTATGCATGGTTCTGACAAGGGCTGCTGGTGACAGTTCTGACATAAGGCGTGCTGAAATCCAGTTGTTTGATGTTGTTAATGCCCAATATAGGTTTACCATTTCACCAATTCTTGCTTTGCTGGAGTTACGAGGTGTCCATACTGTTCCTGAAGGAGTTGTTATTGAAGGTTGCTCGTTAAGAAACTCATCGCATGGTGTGTAGCCTTGTTCGAAAGCGTATGTGTAAAGGAATGGCTTAACTGTAGAACCGATTTGTCGGCGACCTTGTCCAGCCATGTCATATTGGAAGTATTTGAAATCTGGACCTCCGATATAAGCCTTTACATATCCTGTGTGTGAATCCATTGACATAAAGCCGGCACGAAGAAATTTCTTTTGGTGCAACAAAGAGTCACGGGGCGTCATAATGGTATCTACCTCACCAGAGTATGTAAAAATTTGCATCTCTCTTTTTTCGTTGAAGCTATTCATTATCTCTGCGTCGCTCATGCCTGCAAGTTTGGAAACTCGGTAGCGTTCTGATTGTCGAATGGCTTTGTTAATCAGGTCGCTAACTTTTACATTCCCCAATTCTCCACGGTTTGTTGTATATGGGCCTGTTTTAGCTTTTTCCTTGTCGAATGCTTTTTGCAGATAATCGCGCAGGTGAGAAGCAACCGCTTCTTCTGCATATTTCTGCATGCGAGAGTCAAGTGACGTATATATTTTTAGTCCGTCAGTGTAAATGTTATATTTGGAACCGTCAGGCTTGCGGTTTTTTTCTGCCCATCCAAAAAGAGGATTGGTTTCCCATGCGATAGAGTCGTCAACGAATTTCTGGCGTTCCCAAGAAGCATAGTCACTCTCTACTGGTTTTTTCGCTTGAAGCATTAGTCTTATTGCCTCTCGGAAATAGGGTGCAATTCCGTCTTTGTGGTCAACCTTGTGATAGTTAAGAACTAAAGGAAGATTGCATAATGAATCGCATTCAACTTCTGTGAGCATACCTGCTTTTTTCATCAGGTGCAATACAACATTTCTTCTGTGTTTTGTTCGTTCGTTATATCTAACTGGATTAAATCTTGAAGGGTTTTGTACCATACCAACAAGAGTCGCTGCTTCTTCTACAGTCAGTTCAGTTGGTTCTTTGCCAAAATATACGTACGCGGCAGACTTTATTCCAACAGCATTGTTTAGAAAATCAAATCTGTTGAGGTACATACGAATGATTTCCTCTTTTGTGTAATAACGTTCAAGTTTAACAGCGATTGCCCACTCAACGGGCTTTTTCATAGCTCTGTCAAATATGTTGGTTGATTCTGGAGAATATAGTAACTTGGCAAGTTGCTGGGTGATTGTGCTTCCTCCTCCGGCTCCTCGATTACCCATAAGTACTGTTTTGAAAAGAACGCGACTTAATGCACGTAGGTCTATTCCCGAATGGCTTTCAAATCTAACATCCTCAGTTGCAATTAGAGCATTTATAACGTTGTCTGAAATTTCGTCATAGTCTGCATATATGCGGTTGTTTTTGCTCTGAAAATATCGACCCATCTCGACTCCATCATTCGTGTAAAGACGTGTTGCATATTTGTCGTTAGGGTTGCGTAATTCCTTTACCGGAGGCATATAACCTATAATGCCATTGTATATCAGTAGCCAGAGTGCTACTCCTGTAATAATAAACAAACCATTGGCTATCCATAGAATCTTGATAACCACATTGCTTGCTTTCTTGCTTTTCTGTTGTTTCATATTATACCTTTTGATATAAACTATATTCTGCAAAGATAGTGCAAGGCGAGAGCAGAAAAAAATAAAAACGGAAGTTTTTAAGTTTTTTCTGAAAACTGTGTTTGATGTAGAATATCTTAACGTATGAAATGTAATAATAAATGGTTTTGGTTATAAATTGTGTAAAAGTGCCATTATTTCTATAAAATATTTTATTTGTGGTAGTCCCTTTGGAGTGCTGTGTGTCTTTATGTGGAAAATAAAGTTCTGTTATCCGTTTCTTGAGGCAAAATTGAGGAAAAATGATTTTTTTTGAAAAAAAGTACTCAAAAATTTTGCAGGTTTAAAAATTTACTATAACTTTGCACTCGAAATCAAAACGGTGAGAATAGCTCAGTTGGTTAGAGCATCGGATTGTGGTTCCGAGGGTCGAGGGTTCGAGTCCCTTTTTTCACCCCACTAAAGTCGCTGAAAGGCGACTTTTTTTATTTAATGAGGTTTTGAAGTTTATGAGCCTTGTCTGAGCCTTCCTAATGGCTGCTAAGTCTGCTTTGCATGGAAAATATTTAGCAAATAATTGCATAAGGTGTATATATTAAAAAATATTTGTGTCGTTTCGTATCTATTTCAATTTATTTTTTTACATTTGTAATGTGGAAGTTGATTTTAAATATCTTACCTTAAAATAGTTATGAAAGTTTGTACAAAGTGTAATAAATCTTATCTTGATGATGCTAAATTTTGTGAGGTTTGTGGGGCTTCGCTTGATTTAGTGCAAGAAGAGTCAGAGGCCAAACCGAAGCCTACAAAGATTAAACCTAAAAGACTTGGCCCTAAAATTGGTGCTGTGAAAAAATCTGATGCACCAAGAAAACAGATGGCTAAACCTTTGAAAAGAGCAGAACCATTTGTTTCCTCAACTACTGTATTCCAATCTGATAATGACACAGTATTAGGAGGTACTTTGCTTGTTGCAGAGCCCAAGACTGCCGAGCCAGAGCCTGTAGTTGAGCCAGAAGTGGCTGTTGCAGAGCCCAATACTGCCGAGCCAGAGTCTATAGTTGAGCCTGAAGTGGCTGTTGAAGAACCCAAGACCGCTGAGCCAGAGCAGAATAGGAGGCAGAACAAGAAAAAAGGAATAAGCCTGCCTTTGATAATTGCCGTCGTAGGGTTGCTGGCGTTGATTGGAGTTGGTGCTTTCTTTTTGTTCGGTGAGAAGACTGCTACTTTCATAAATTGTCAGGAGAATGTATCCTTTGTAAAGGAAGGAGGGTTGTATAATTTGAAAGTGGAAACGGATGGGGATTTTGAGGTCGCAGAAGATATTGAATGGATTTCTGTCAGTGTTGCAGACGGCAGAGTTTCAATAGAATGCGATCCGAACAATAATGGCGTTTATCGAAGTGCTATTCTTCATTTGGTGTCAGGAGAATTATCAGAGAGTGTTGAAATATGCCAGAAAGGCAGTGCGACATACATTAATTTGTCTCCTGAGAAATTAGAGTTTTCCTCAAAAGGAGGAGAAGTGACTGTTGAGATCGATTCTGACGGTAGTGGCTTTAGTATTGTTGGTCAAGAGTGTGAGATAACGAATAAGTCAGAAAGAGGTTTTACTGTCAGTGTTTCAAGCCATAGCGGAGCACCAAGAGAAGGAAAGATAACTGTAACCTCTGGGAATGTTTCAAAAGAGCTTTTGTTCTATCAAAAAGGAGTTTGCGGCAGGTGCGGAGGAACGGGCAAGGTTGTTTGTTCAACGTGTGCCGGAACAGGAAAAAATCAGTCTTGGTTTAGTTATGGAGACCCTTGTTCTGCTTGTAGTCGGTTAGGCAAGGTGGCTTGTATGGCATGTGGTGGAACAGGAGAAAAATAATGAGCAAGCATAAAAAAATGGTGTGCAACGTCGGCACACCATTTTTTATACTAATACAACAACTATAAAAGTGATTACTTGTTCAATGAAAGAACGATTTCTCCTTCTACTTCTGTAATGTTTAATTTACCTTCGCGACCTAACCAGCCAAATGCTGCATATAAGTCCTTTTCTCTAAGTTTAGTGGCTTTTTTGAGAGCCTTGAAATTCATAGATTCTACACCTTCGAGTGTGTTCCACACCAAACCAGCCCAAGAACCAATTACTTCAATGTTCATAATAAATAAGTTTAATTAAAATGTGATTTCGTTGCAAAAGTACTAAAAAAAATTAAAACAGCAAACTAAATATGTCTAAAAGCATATTTATGGAGCATTTTAAGTTGCTTTTTGCGAAATATATTGTGGGTTACCAAGAAATTTTCTACTTTAAGTCGATAAGAAATTCTATCAGAGATTCTTTTTCTGTAAGATTTAGTTTTTTTCGTAGTCTGTATCTTGCAGCTTCAACTCCACGAATTGTTAGATTCGTGAATTTGGCAATATCTTTAGTGTTTAGATTAAGACGAAGGAGTGCGCAGAATTTCAGGTCACTGGCTGTCAGGGAAGGGTACCTTTCGCGTAGTGTTCTAAAGAAATGTTCGTGTATTAAGTCGAAGTTTTTCTGATAAATGTCAAGAAATTCTGTATTCCCGATGTTCGACTCTATTTGCTTTAGGATAGCGTCCATATCTTTAGGCGTAATTCCTCCTTTGTGCTTTTGTGTAAGCATTGAGTCTTTGAGACTTTCGATAACTTTCTCCTTAGCAAAATTATCTAGAGCAAGGCTGGCGAGTTCTTTGCTTTTGTTTGAAAGTTCAGCTTGCAAAAGTTGTTGCTTTTGGAGGTTGATGAGTTTTTCTTGCTCAAGCATTTTGATGTTTTGCTTATTTTTCTCCGCTTCGTACTCATTGTTCCTTTTTTCAAGAGCCCTGCGTGTGTGCCATTTGGAAAAATAGTATATAATGCAAATAAGAGTGGCTATATAAAGTAGGATAGCAAAGATTGAAAGATAGAAAGGGGTAGGTATTGTGAACGAGTATTCATATTTACCTATAATATCTCCTGTAGAGGTGACAACGGTTGCCATTAGTTTGTAGGAGCCAAAGTTTAGATCATGGAATGAGATGTCTGGAGTTTGGCGTGTCATAGAAAGGTTGCGGTCTCCAGAAAGTTCATATTTAAAAGTAATGGGTTCATTGTTATAATTTGGATACGTAAAGTTGAAATACAAACTGCCTTCACCAGGCATCTTGAAATCTTTATTAATGCCTATATCCATATATTCATTATTTCCATTTTTGTCAGTGTATTGCACTTCTGTTAGTAATAATTCTGGCTTTATCCAGCGTGTTTTAGAGGCAATTTTTGTGTCGTATTTCGCAATGCCATTATTCATATTGAAGTAAGAAACATTGTCTTTAATATATATTCTGTCATTGTTTTCGTTGTTTTGGAGACCGAAAAATGATATCGGAATAAATACTAATGCAGTAAACTTGTTGTCTTTAAAAGACATAAGATAGTATCCCCTTTCTCCAGAAAGCCAGAAAGTATTGTCATCGATTGGTTTTGAGTAGTGTATGTCAGAAGTATTGGATAAACTTTTGTTAAGTTCATCGTATGGAATTATCTTTTGATTAAGATCGTCAAAAGTATAAAGTTTCTTATTGTCGGAGAAAACGATTCTTCCTCGGATTTTCATAATATGTTTTATGATAGAGGATGAGTCTGATGCTGTCTTGAAAAATTTAACGTCCTGAACTTTTTTAAGGTCACTTGAAAGCTCAATTCGGTAAGCGCCTCTATTCATATTTGCAGCCCAAATGGCACCATTATGTGCTATTTCAAGATTTCTTATTGGAGCGGCAAAGCCTTCTATGTTATTGGAAATGGTCCATACTCCGTTTATTTTCTTATATATACGTAATTCATGATATGATGATTCTATTATTATGTCCGTTTCATGTATTCGGCAATTTCTCATACATGTGCTGCTGGCTCCTGTTCCAGGAATTTTTGTTACAGTTCCGTCTTGTTGGAATTTCATTGTAGATAGGTTATTACCTATGAATGTTTGATTGTCGAAAGAGGAAATGTGCCAGTTTTGACCTCCTGTGCCTGGTGTGAATTTTATTTTACCGTTTTTGTTATAGTAGTAAAGTCCTTGGTTGGTGGCAAGTAAAGTGTAATCACCAATTATTGACACGTCGTAAATCATACCAAGCATAGCCTCTCCTCTTTCTGGAGTCATAATGGAATAAGGAACGCCGGTGTGAATTAGGGAGATGCCGTTATCTAACGCAGCCCAAATGTTATTATCTCTGTCGCAGAACAGGGAAAGTACGGAATTGTTAAGCAACCCAGTGTCTGAATTATAGTGCCATTTTAAATTTCCTTTTAGGTCGATTGCGTAAATACCGTCAAGGATTGTCCCTATAATTAAAGTAGAGTCTTTTGTGATTGTTGCTCTATTTACCTTTGCTTCGCTCAGTTCCTTATCTATAGATGTATTGATTTTTCTAACGTCGTTATTTGCCGACATTAAAAAAAGACCGTTGCTTTCTGAAAATAGTATAGCACGGTTGCCACTAATTTGCGTTGCTTCTACTATATTGTCATCACCAAATTCTTCACGTGAGAAAATTTGTCTGTATTTGTCTTTTTCTAGAATGCAGTAAGGTCCGTTTATTAATTGTGCATAGATTTTTCCGTTTATTTGGTGGTAGTATAAGGGTTTGTAGTCTTTAAAGTTTATAATTCTAATTTCCTTTCCGTCCCAGAGAAATGAAGAAGAGAAAGACTGGAAATAGATTTTCCCATCATGTTTGATAATCTTCCAGATTTCTTCGTTTTCCATATTGAAGTTGTGGATTCTTTCTCTTAGCGATTTGTAAACGAGTTCACCTTTGCTGTTCCTTTTATAATATCCGAAATCTTCGTATGAGCCGACAAATATTGAGTCACCATCAGCAAATACACTTCTGCAAATTGTTTGTTCGGGCAGGTGACAAAGTTTCCAATTATATCCATCAAATGACAACATACCCCTGTTGTTTCCAAAGTACATTTCACCGTTTTTACCTTGGTAGCATGACCAGTTTTGCACTCCGGCAGATGTTCCGTATGATTGGGTGGAGTAGTTTGAAACAATGGGTTTGTAGGAAGTTGCAAATCCAGAAATTATTGTTGAAAGAATAAGAATTATTGTGTATGTCAGTTTCCTTCTCATTTATGGTTTTTATGCTGTTTTGCAGTTGTTTAATTTATGTTACAAATATAGTAAATTAGTTTCTTGAGGCAAAGCAAATTGTGGAATTTTTATTTTTATATTAGCATCTGTTTTGATTTGGCGGAAATTATATTAAAATATTTTAACTTGATATCAATTTAGCCCTGTTTATACAAATTGCTATAAATCAACAATATAATATTTTTAACGTAGTAAAAACGTAGTGTTTTACAACATAAAAGTAGTGACGTAGTGTACTGAATTATTATTAAATATTGTTTTATTATTTCCTTTGTGCAGAAAAATTAAATTTTCACCTTATTTACCTAACCATTATTTAAAATGAGAAAGCAAATCCTTACATTTTTACTTGCTTTTGCTCTGACCCCAGCGGTAATGTTCGCTCAGCAGACAAAAACAGTAAAGGGAACGGTTGTTGATAAAGACAATCAACCGGTAATTGGTGCCACTGTTAAAGTAGAAGGCACAAACATTATGACTGCCACCGATTTTGATGGTAAGTATGAATTAAAGAATGTTCCGGATAACGGAAAGATTACCTATACCTATATAGGTATGACGACTAAGACGTTGAGTGTAGCAGGTCAGAGCCAACTCAACGTAACCTTGGCTGAAGATGCACAGAACCTTGAAGAAGTTGTTGTTATTGGTTATGGTGCTTCTAAAGCAAAAGACTTGACCTCACCTATCGAAGTTGTTAAGGGCGATGAATTGATTATCCAACCAACATCATCACCGATGTCTGCATTGCAGGGAAAAGTTCCAGGTGTAAATATTGTTAATAACGGTACTCCGGGTGCGGGCCCACAGGTAACTATCCGCGGTAAAGGTTCATTTGGCGACACATCTCCTCTTTATGTTGTTGATGGTATGTTCTATGACAATATCGATTTCTTGAATAACGCAGATATTCAGGAAATGTCAATTTTGAAGGATGCATCAGCGGCTGCAATCTATGGTGTTCGTGCTGCTAACGGCGTTGTTATCATCACAACAAAGAAAGGTCGCAAAAATCAAAAAGCTCAAATCACTTATAACGGTTATGTCGGACTTCAAACAGCGACTAATGTATTGGAAATGTGTAACTCACACGAATATGCAACAATGTTGATGGAGGCTAATCCAGACGCTTATAGAAGTTATTTTGAATCTTCTATTAAGAACTACGGTGGCGATATGGAAACATTGACATTCGGTGCAGATACTGACTGGTACGATGAACTTCTTCGTAATGCTGTTATCACTAACCACAGTTTGAATATCAGTGGTGGTAGCGATAAAGCCGTATATTCAGTAGGTATGAGTTATTTGTCACAAGACGGTATTATGGATGTTGACAACTACTTCCGTCGTCTCAACTTCCGTGCTGCTGTCGATTTTGATGCAACTTCTTGGTTGAAGGTTGGTTTCAATGGTGTTTTCAGTAATTCTCAACAACAATTACCAAAAACACACGCATGGCAGGCTGCTTTCAATACACCGTCAATTATCCCTGTTTATAATGACAAGAGAGATCCGGATAAAGTATATCCTTATTTGTTTAGTTCTCCAGAAGAAGTTGGCTTTACTGCAAACTTCTTAAACCCGGTTGCTGAGGCTACATATTACGATGCAAGAAACGACAACTACCAAGCTCTTTCAAACTTCTATGCACAAGTAAATATCCTTCCCGAAAAATTGAACATCAGAACAGGTTACAGTTATGACTACTCAATGATTCGCGGTACTTCATTTACCCCGAAATATTATGTAGGTGCAAATCAACAAGCAACAACAACAAGTTTGACTAAGTCTGATTCAAATTATTATAAATGGATTTGGGATAACGTATTGACCTATAAAGATCAATGGGGAGCACACAACTTCACTGGTATGCTTGGTGCTTCAATGCGTTCTGAAAACTATCGTTTCTTGACGGGTACAGCAAACAATGTTCCAGAAGGTGCTGATGAGTGGAAATATATTCACCAAGGTGTTAAAGAGGGTGCAACTGTTGATGATAACGGTACTCGCTACAGAGGTCTTTCTTACTTCACTCGTCTGAATTACTCTTACGATGACAAGTATATGTTGATGTTCACATTCCGTGCAGACGGTTCTTCAAAATATAATGAAAAATGGGGTTATTTCCCATCTGTAGGTGCTGCATGGGTTATTTCTAACGAATCATTTATGCAAGACCAAAAAGCATTTGACTATTTGAAACTTCGTGCAAGTTGGGGTAAACTTGGTAACGACAAGATTGCTGCTTCTGACGGTTTTGCGTCTATCACAAATACACAAGCTGTTTTTGGTACAAATACTGCTTTGACTGGTTTCAAGAATGAAGTTTATTTCAGTTGGTTGGCTTGGGAAGTTGTTAATGAAACAAACATTGGTCTTCAACTTTCTACTTTGAAAAACCGCTTGAATGCAGATATCGACTGGTACTACAGATTAACAGATAATGCAGTTATTTCTCCGAAGATTCCATTGATTGGTAAGACATTGGCTGGTAACTACGGACAAATCCTTAATACGGGTGTTGACCTTTCATTGAACTGGAGCGATAAAGTAAACAAAGATTTCTCTTACTCTGTAGGAGCAAACTTGTCATACCTTCACAATGAAGTTAAGTCTCTTAACGGAAATCTTGATATGATTAAGGGTGGTGCAACCGTTAATAAGGTAGGTGAAAAAATGAACTCTTACTACGGTTATAAGGTTGTTGGCATCTATCAGACTCCGGAAGAATGTGCAGCTGACCCGATTGCTGTTAGCAACAACTTGGTGCCTGGTGACTTTAAATATGAAGACGTGAATGGTGATAATAAAATAGATGGTGCTGACAAGCAGATTCTTGGTTCTTACGTTCCTGACTTTACATATGGTTTCAATATTGGTTTCAAATACAAAAACTTCGACTTTGAGTTGAGTACTTACGGACAAGCAGGTGGCGAACTTTGGAATAGAAAGCGTGCTTTGCGTTACGCTCAATCTAACTACAACTTTGACCGTGCACAATTTGAAAACCGTTGGACTGGTCCTGGTTCAACAAACGAGCACCCGTCAGCAGCTGCTTTAATCAAGGGCTGGAACGTTTCAGACTCTAACAACGCTTCTTATTTTGTTGAGTCTTCTAACTTCTTCAGAATCCAGAACATCACACTTGGTTATACATTCAAAGATATTAAGATGGGCAAATATACAATGCCGGGTATTCGCTTGACATTGACTGCAGACCGTCCATTCTCAACATTTAAGGCAAACAGTTTTACTCCTGAGGTTTCTGACGCTAATGGTTGGGATACAGAGGTATATCCTTTGACTGCAACTTATACTTTCGGTGTTCAAATTGATTTCTAAACTACTTTAAAATTTAAAACAATGAAATTAACAAAAATATTAGCAGCCGGAACGCTTTCTGCAGCGATGCTCTTCAGTGCATCTTGTACGGACTTTATTGAAATTAATCCGGAGAACAGTGTTCCTGCAGAAGGTGTGGATTTCACCAAAACAGAAAATATGTACCAACCTGTAATCAGCGTTTACTCATCTTTGAGAACAGAAGGTATGCACTGGATTAATTGCGGTATTTTATTTACACGTGACGGTGATGTTTGGTCAGGTCGTGTTGATGACCAAGCTGCTTTGGTTGACTTTGGTAACTATAACTATGACAATGGTTTCTGGGGTCTTAATGAAACTTGGAGAACTATGTATGTTCTTATTCAAACAGCGAACTCTGCCTTAGAGTCACTTGACAATTATGCTCAATACGTTGATAAAAATTCTGAAGCATATAAGCAATATGAATCATATTGTGGAGAGGTGAAGACTCTTAGAGCATGGGCTTACTACGAGTTGGTAACAAATTTTGGGCCTATAGTTATTTATAGAACAAATAGCCAGTCTGATTTCCGCCGTTCAAGTGTTGATTTGGTTTACAAATATATGCTTGAGGACCTTGATTATGCTGCAAAGAAATTGCCGAGAGTTCGTCCTAACCAAATGGAGCACCAGGGTGCTGTTACAGCGTTTACAGCAGAGATGCTTGCTGCTCGTGTAAACCTATTGCAAGAAAACTGGACAGAAGTTGAAAGATTGACAGAAGATATTATAACCAAAGGTAACTTTGAACTATACAATGATTTCTATCAACTATTCAAGATTCCTGGAAAACTTTGTAATGAGTCATTGCTTGAATGCCAGACAACAGATTATGGTAATGGTTCAGGTGATCAAATTGGTCCAGGTGCATGGTGGAGTTTCCAAGGTCCTGCTAACGACGGTAACATTTCTGGTTGGGGATTCATTGGTTACAAGCCTGAATTTGTTACTTGGGCAGAAGGCCGTGGCGAAACTGTTCGTGCAACAACTTCTTTCTTGAAGGCTGGTTCAACAACTCCTGACGGTGACAAGATCAGACCTCTTCAGAACCCGACTCAGACTAACTGCTGGAATGGTAAGGCTTATCTTCCGACTAATCAGTTGACTCCTGGTCGTACAGGCTATGGAACTAACAATAATATCCGTATCTTGCGTTATGCTGAAGTTCTTTTGATGAACTCTGAAGCTAAGATTAGAAACGGAAAGAGCGGAGACTTCGGTTACAATGAAGTTCGCAAACGTGCAAAAATGTCAACTAAAACAGGTGTTACGTTGCAAGACGTTATTGACGAGCGCCGTATGGAACTTTGTTGCGAATGGGGTGCTGCGCGCTACATTGACATTTGCCGTGGTGTGGCACCTGCTCCTCAAGGTTGGAGTAAGGATGTTATGTACTTCCCAGTACCTTATACTCAGATTGAAGAACTTCCTGACCTCTTATTGGATCCAATGACAGAGTAATAAAGTATGGTAAAAGATTTTTTAATAAGCTGCGGAATAGCGCTTGCTACAATTGGTGTAGCAAGCGCCGCTCCCGGCGATTCTATAAAGGTTGTTAAAGGTCAAATTAGTGATTATTATATTGCTGTAACCAAGACGCGTACTGTAACAGGATTTGTGCGTGATGAAAAAGGCAACCCGCTTGAGGGTGCTACTGTAATGTTTTTTGCGAGTCCAATCCACTGCACAACAGATGCTTGTGGCAGATATTCTGTAAATGGTGGGGAAAATGATAAAAGATTGTACGTTTATTATCCAGGTAAGAAGATTGTTGATATGCCGTTAGAGTTCAGCCAGACAAATGTAGATGTTGTTCTCGAAGACGGTGATAGAGAAAAGACTATTAAAAGAGAAGTTGCAAAGGCAACAAAATGGTTTGATGCAAATACCTATGCTCCTAAGACATATTGTAACCCGATGAATATCAGTTACAATTATGAACCCTATAATGATAATGTTTTGCCGAATGGCTCATTCCGCTCGGCTGCAGACCCAATGGGTCTTACTTACAAAAATGAATATTTCCTCTTTTCTACCAATCAAGGAGGATTTCACTATTCAAAAAATTTAACGGAATGGGAGTTTGCTCCGGCAAGTTTCCAGCGTAACCCGAAAGATGACGACCAATGTGCTCCTGCTGCATTTGTCAGTGGTGACACATTATATTATACAGGCTCAACTTATTATGGTTTGCCTGTTTGGTATAGTGATAAGCCAAAATCAGGCAAGTTTAAAAAGGCAATAGATTGTGGCGTCCTTCCTTGGTGGGACCCGTATCTCTTCCTTGATGATGACGGTAAATTATACCTTTATTATGGTTCAAGCAATGAGTATCCGCTAAAGGCTGTTCAGTTGAGTCGTGATGATTTTTATCCTATTAGCAAAATTTATGACGTTATGATGCTCCGTCCGAAAGAGCATGGATGGGAGCGCTTCGGAATGAATAATGATGATGAGGTTACTCTTGCTCCATTTACAGAAGGCGCTTCTATGACAAAACATAATGGAAAGTATTATTTCCAATACGGAGCCCCGGGTACTGAGTTCAAGGTTTATGCCGATGGCGTTTATGTGTCAGACAGTCCGCTCGGGCCGTTCAAGTACCAGAAGCATAATCCGATGAGTTACAAGCCTGGCGGTTATGTTCAGGGAAGCGGACATGGAGGTACTTTCTGTGATTTGAAAGGCAACTATTGGCATGTATCAACGTGTATGCTTTCAAATAAGTATAAGTTTGAAAGAAGAATAGGGCTTTATCCAACGGCTTTCGATGCTGATGATGTTATGTATAGTTCAGCCGCTTTTGGAGATTATCCGAATTATAATGCGGATTTCGATATTAAGAATCCTTCAGAGCGATTTACCGGTTGGATGCTTCTTTCTTTGAATAAGAAAGTAGATGTTTCAAGCACAGACAGTATATATTCGGCGTCAAATTTGACAGATGAGAATATGCGTTCTTATTGGGCAGCTAAAACAGGAAAGCCAGGAGAATGGATTACTATGGACCTAGGTGATGTTAAGTCAGTCAAGGCGATCCAATTGAATTTTTATGATTATAAGACCGTTCAGCATAACAGAGCCAATGATATTTATTATCAATATCGTATATTTGCATCTGACAATGGTTCTGATTGGATGTTGGTAGTTGACAAGTCAGATAACGACAAAGACTGTCCTCATGATTATGTTGAATTGCAGCAGGAATTGAAAACGAGATACCTGAAATTGGAAGTTCTGCATGTGCCGTCAGGAAATGTATGTCTTTCAGAGTTCCGTGTTTTCGGTAACGCTTCCGGTGTTGCACCAACTAAGGTAAAAGGTTTAAAAGTCAATCGAGACAAGAATGATGCTCGAAATGCAATGATAACATGGTCTGAGTCGGAGAACGCATACGGTTACAATATCTATTACGGAATAGAACCAGATAAGTTATACAATGCCATAACTGTATATGGTGATACTAAATATGACATGCGTGGACTTGATAGAGATACCGAGTATTATTTCGCCATTGAGGCACTTGGTGAAAGTGGCAGGTCTGAAATGAGTAAGGTTATCAAACATTAATATAAGATATATTATCTACTGACTATTATGAAAAAAATTTTAAATGTAACAATGTCGGCTTTGTTGGTTGCCCTCGCATCATGTGGGGGTACAACCAAGGAAGTCGTGTCTATTACTTCGGAGGCTGAAAACCGCCCGGAATCGTTTGAAAGCGACAGTGCTTTCCTTGACTATATCCAAAAGGTGCACTTTAATTATATGTGGGAAGGGGCTGAGGTTAATTCAGGGCTTGCATGTGAAAGAATTCACCTTGATGGAGTTTATCCTGAAAAAGATTCAACAGTCGTGACTACAGGCGGTAGCGGATTTGGCGTTGCCGGTTTGATAGTAGGAATGGAAAGGGGATTTATTACTCGTGAGGCTGGAGTTGAAAGACTTCATAAAATTGTTGATTTTCTTACGAAGGCTGATCGTTTCCATGGAGTTTGGCCTCACTGGTTGGAAGGAACAACTGGAAAGGTAAAACCTTTTGGCAAGAAGGACAATGGCGGAGATCTTGTTGAAAGTTGCTTTTTGATGCAAAGTCTTTTGTGTGTTCGTCAATATGTTAAAGACGGCAATGAAAGTGAAAAACTTCTTGCAGAGAAAATTAACAAATTGTGGCATGAAATGGAATTTGATTGGTATCGTAATGGAGGTAAAAACGTCCTTTACTGGCATTGGTCTCCTGAATATGCTTGGGAGATGAACTTCCCATTGGAGGGATATAACGAATGCCTGATTACTTATATTCTTGGCGCATCTTCACCAACACATGCTATTCCAGCAGAGTGCTATCACGAAGGCTGGGCTCGTAATGGTAAGTTTACAACAGATGCAAAACCTTATGGTTTCCCTTTGGAATTGAGACATAATGGTGCTGAAGAACTGGGAGGTCCGCTTTTCTGGGCTCATTATTCTTATATTTGTCTTGACCCTCGAGGATTGAAAGATAAATATGCAAGTCTCTGGAATGTTGTAGCAAACCATGCTAAGAGCGATTATGCTTACTGTGTCGAAAATCCAAAAGGTTTTAAAGGCTATGGCGAAAATTGCTGGGGTTTGACAGCAAGTTATTCAACAAAAGGCTATTCAGCACATTGTCCAGGTAATAATGACTGTGGCGTTATTACTCCTACTGCAGCGTTGTCTTGTTTTCCTTACACACCAGAAGAATCAATGAAGGCTTTGAAGTATTTCTATTCAAAAGGTGATACAATTTGGGGTAAGTATGGTTTCTTTGACGCATTTTCAGAGCAAGATAATTGGACTGTTCCACGTTATTTGGCTATTGACCAATGTACAATTGCTCCGATGATTGAGAATTACCGCACTGGCTTGCTTTGGGATTTGTTTATGAGTTGTCCTGAAGTTCAGAACGGTTTGAAAGTATTGGGATTCGAAATTTCTAAATAAAATCTTTTACACTTATGAAACTTAAAAAATTCTTATTTGTTTCAGCTTTTGCGTTGACAACAGGTCTTGCTTCAGTAGCAGGTCCTGCGGCTAATGATGCAAAGATGGACAAATTCATTGACGATTTGATGGGTAAGATGACCATTGAAGAAAAAATCGGTCAGTTGAATTTGCCGGTAACAGGGGAAATTGTTACAGGACAAGCAAAAAGTAGTGACGTTGCGGGTCGTATTAAAAAGGGCCAAGTCGGAGGCCTTTTTAACTTGAAAGGCGTTGACCGCGTTCGTGATATTCAGAAAATAGCAGTAGAAGAGAGCCGTCTTGGCATTCCATTGCTATTTGGTATGGATGTTATCCATGGTTATGAAACAGTTTTCCCTATTCCATTAGGACTTTCATGCACATGGGATATGGCTGCTATTGAAAAATCTGCGCGCATTGCAGCAAAAGAATGTAGTGCTGACGGTATTAACTGGACTTTCAGTCCAATGCTTGATATTTGCCACGATGCTCGTTGGGGTCGTGTTTCTGAAGGTAATGGTGAAGACCCGTTCTTGGGTGCCCGCATTGCAGAAGCAATGGTTAGAGGTTATCAGGGCGATTTGAAAGATAAGGATGAAATTCTAGCTTGTGTTAAGCACTTTGCTCTCTATGGCGCACCCGAAGCAGGTCGTGACTATAATACAGTTGATATGAGTCACTGGCGTATGTATAATGATTATTTCCCACCCTATAAGGCTGCTATTGAAGCAGGTGCTCAAAGCGTTATGGCTTCTTTCAACATCGTTGACGGTATTCCTGCTACAGGTAACCGCTGGCTTTTGACTGAAGTGCTTCGTGACCAATGGGGCTTTGATGGCTTTGTCGTTACTGACTATACTGGTATCTACGAGATGATTGCTCACGGTATGGGAGATTTTCAGACTGTAGGTGCTTTAGCATTGAAGGCTGGTGTCGATATGGATATGGTTTCTGATGCTTTTGTTGGTACTTTGGCTAAGTCATTGAAGGAAGGAAAGGTAACAGAAGAAGAAATCAATACAGCATGCCGCCGCATCCTTGAAGCAAAATATCGTCTTGGTCTATTCAAAGATCCATATAAATATTGTGACGTAAAGCGTCCTGCTAAGGAAGTCTTTACTGCAGAAAACAGAGCAGAAGCAAGAAAGATTGCAAGAGAATCTTTCGTGTTGTTGAAGAATGAAGGTAATGCACTTCCTTTGAAGAAATCAGGTAAGATTGCCCTTATCGGTCCGTTGGCTAATACTCGCGCAAATATGCCGGGTACATGGAGCGTTGCAGCAGTTTCCGAAAAATACTCTACTCTTCTTGAAGGTTTCCAGGCTGCAGTTGGCGATAAAGCTGAAATTCTTTACGCAAAGGGTAGCAACTTGATGTACGATGCTGCTCGTGAGAAAGATGCTACAATGTTTGGTAGAGAAATCCGTGATAACAGAACTGATGCTGAGATGCTTAAAGAGGCATTGGAAGTTGCTGCAAAGGCAGACGTTATTGTCGCAGCTCTTGGTGAATCTTCTGAAATGAGTGGTGAGTCAAGCAGTAGAACAAATCTTGAGATGCCAGATGCACAGCGTGATTTGCTTAAGGCTCTTCTTGCAACAGGCAAACCGGTTGTCCTTGTCCTATTCTCTGGCCGCCCAACTGTTCTTACATGGGAAGAGGAGAACGTTCCTGCTATCTTGAACGTTTGGTTCGGTGGTAGTGAAACAGCAGATGCTGTGCCAGATGTTGTATTCGGTGACTATTCTCCAAGCGGAAAATTGACTTCAACTTTCCCACGCACTGTTGGTCAGTTGCCAATGAGTTATAATTATTACAATACAGGAAGACCTCAAAAGCAATGGTTCTCTAAGTTTACAACAAGTTATCTTGACTGCCCGAACGAACCGCTTTATCCATTTGGTTATGGACTTTCTTATACTAAGTTCCAATATTCAGATTTTGCTCTTAGCGCTGACTCAATGAAAGAAGATGAAACTATAACAGCTTCTGTTAAGGTTTCTAATGTTGGCAATTATGACGGTGATGAAATCGTACAACTTTATATTCGTGATATGGTTGGCAGCGTTGTTCGTCCTGTTCAGGAACTTAAAGGCTTTGAAAGAATCAGTTTGAAAAAAGGCGAAAGCAAGACTGTTACTTTCACAATTAATGCAGAACTTTTGAAGTTCTACAATTCAAAACTTGATTACGTTTGCGAGCCGGGTGAATTCCAGGTAATGGTAGGTCCTAACAGCCGTGACGTTGAAATCAAGTCATTCAATTTAACGAAGTAACAAGGCATTAAAAGGATTGAGGGTATGGTATAAGCCATGCCCTCAATTTTTCTTAAAATTTAGACTTATGAAAAAATTTCTATGTGTTTTGGCATTGGCAATCGCCGTTTGTATTCCTTCAATGGCACAGACAAATTTGTCAAGTGAGTTGATGAACCTTACAAAAATTCGTGAGGGTGTGAAAAATATGCGTGTTAGTAGTTATGACAAATCTGGCAACAATCGTGACCACTTGTCTCAAATTAAGCCAGGCGAGAGAGCGGTTTTGGCAGACATCCAAGGAGCAGGCATTATTAATCATATTTGGGTTACTATTGCTCCTGGACCTGCTGATATCAGTCGTAATGATATTATATTAAATATGTATTGGGATTGAAATGACTATCCATCTGTTGAGTCACCAATTGGGCCATTCTTTGGTCAGGGATGGAATGAGCAGTATAATTACGCGTCACTTCCGCTTTCTGCAGGTCCTGGTAGTGGAGCAGGTTTGTCTTGCTATTTCTCAATGCCATTTAGCAATGGTGCTAAAATAGTAATTGAAAATCAGGCAGACAGAAATATTGACTGCTTTTACTACTACATTGATTATGTAGCAATGGATAAGTTGCCTAAGGATATGGGACGTTTCCACGCTTGGTTTAATAGAGGGATAACAGAAGCGCTTCCAGATGGAGAGACAGAATGGGGCGTTCTTGGCAAGCAGACAGAAAATGAAGATGGAGCCAATAATTATCTTTTTGCAGATATTAAAGGTAAAGGTCATTTTATTGGTATAAACTATTATGTGCAGAATCCGTCACCAATGTGGTATGGTGAGGGAGATGATATGTGGTTTATTGATGGGGAAACAAAACCATCTTTGATTGGAACAGGAACTGAAGATTTCTTTAACACGGCATGGTGCCCTAAAGAGCCGTTTTCTCATCCTTATTTCGGATTTCCAAGAGTAAATAATAATATCGGCTGGTTGGGAAGAACTCATGTTTATAGGTATTTTATCAATGATCCTGTATATTTTGAAAAGTCTTTGCGTGGAACTATTGAGCATGGACACAACAACTGTTTGACTCTTGATTTGGCTACAGTTGCATATTGGTATCAAACAGAGGCTTGCCAATTGCCAAAATCTCCAACTAAAGAGGAGAGAAAATTAATGCCGATGATCGATACAGTTGAAATAATGAAGTGGCGTCACGAATGGCGTAAAAACCATGGCAACGACCCAAAGTTATGGGGCAATGAGTAGAAAGTGATATTATTAAAGTATTTTTGTCTATAAAAGAGTAGTGCTGGCTATAAAGCATTACTCTTTTTTGTTTTCTGTTAATTGAGAAAGTGTTTAACTTTCTAAAGTTTTCCAAAATCAGAAATTAAATAGTTGGAAAAGAGATAGATAACAGAATTTAATAGTTAAAAAGTTGTCCAAAATGGAAAATTATAGTGCGTCAATGAAAAATATTTTCTAATTTTGTTGCTGTAATCCTAATTAAAAAGAAAGAATATAAAATGATACAGACAGTACTAAAACGAGACGGTAGAATTGTAGGCTATAATGAAGAAAAAATAAAGGCTGCTATTCGTAAGGCAATGCTCCAAACTGAAAAGGGTGAGGATGAAAGCCTTATTCAAAAAATAACCGATAGAATTGGCATGACCGGTAGCGAGCAGATGTCTGTAGAAGATATTCAGGACCTTGTAGAGGTGGAATTGATGAAGAGTTCCCGCAAGGAGGTTGCAAAAAAGTATATTGCATACCGTAATCAGCGAAGCATTGCCCGTAAGGCAAAGATTCGTGATATGTTTTTGGAAATTATTGATGCAAAATCTAATGACATCACTCGTGAGAATGCTAATATGAATGCTGATTCTCCTGCTGGGATGATGATGAAATTTGCGAGTGAAACAACAAAGCCTTTTGTTGATGATTATTTATTGTCACAAGAAGCAAATGACGCAATGGCGAACAATTATCTTCATATACATGACAAGGATTACTATCCAACAAAAAGTCTGACCTGCGTTCAGCATCCGTTGGATAAGGTGCTAAAAGAGGGCTTTGTTGCGGGTCATGGTGAGTCCCGCCCTGCAAAGCGTATTGAAACTGCAAGTATCATAGGTTGTATCTCAATGGAAACTGCTCAAAATGAGATGCATGGAGGTCAGGCTATTCCTGCTTTTGACTTTTATCTTGCTCCATTTGTTCGCAGTTCTTTTATAGAAGAGGTGAAAAGCCTCGAAAGTTTTGAGGGTGCAGATTTGAGCTACCTTTATAACAAGGAGATTGAGGATTTTATCAAGAAGCCGCTTGACGGGCTAACTGGCGATGATAGAATTTTGCAATACGCTATCAATAAGACAGTTGGAAGGGTTCACCAGGCAATGGAAGCATTTATTCATAATATGAATACTATCCACTCTCGTGGAGGTAATCAGGTGGTTTTCAGTTCTATTAACTATGGTACTGATATCTCGGCCGAAGGTCGTTGCGTTATACGCGAATTGCTTAATTCAACATATGAAGGGGTAGGAAATGGAGCAACCGCAATATTTCCTATTCAGATTTGGAAAAAAAAGCGTGGTGTAAACTTCTTGCCTGAGGATAGAAATTATGATCTTTATATGCTTGCATGCAAGGTTACTGCCAGACGTTTTTTTCCTAATTTCCTAAATCTTGATGCAACATTTAATCAGCACGAGAAGTGGAATGCTGATGACCCAGAACGATTCAAATATGAGGTGGCAACGATGGGTTGCCGTACCCGCGTTTTTGAAAATCGCTATGGAGAAAAGACTTCTATAGGCAGGGGTAATCTGTCGTTCTCAACGATTAATATAGTAAAACTTGCTATCGAGTGTATGTCAATCCAAGATGAAAAGGAGAGAATCGATTCTTTCTTCAAGAAATTGGATAATATGCTTGAATTGACTGCCCGTCAACTTTGTGACAGATTCGATTTCCAAAAGACGGCAAAAGTTAAGCAATTTCCATTACTTATGTCAAAATTATGGAATGGAAGTAGTGAGTTGAAGCCAAATGACACAATTGAGTCTGTTATCAATCAGGGTACACTTGGTATAGGCTTTATCGGGCTTGCAGATAACGTGCACTGCCCCAGTCGCTTTCGCAGTAATATGTGCTTTCGCTGGTGCACTTGCCGTTCAGATATGTGGTGACCTTTGCCCAGTCCATTGCATCGCCGGTGATCTCACTCTGGAGGATCGCAGCACCGAGGCTGACATTATTCCAGCACATGGTGGAGTATACGCCCCACTTGCATCCGGACTGACCGGACTTACCGGCATTGGTGTCGTTCATGAACTTGTCCAGGAACGAGCTGTAGGTGCTGTCCTTGGTTGCCAGATACAGCCAGCCAGCTGCCCATGCCTGATCGTCATAGTAATCGTAAGATCTGTAGAAGTTTTCAGCCTCCGGACAATTTGCCTTATTGGTCTTGATAGAATAATTGTACAGTGCCTTTGCATACTTCAGGTCTTCTGCGTTGCCGAAGTTAATGTAGTTGACAGCCAGTGCTGCTGCATATTCTGCGGCAATGTCGCTGGCATCATCAGAAGTCCAGTAAGCAGTACGCAGACTCTGGTCATTCTGGGACTCCGGAGAGCACCAGACATCATGGTCAGCCTGTCCTACGCCTACCTGATAGCAGAAGCTGGTTACGGTATCGCCGCTCAGCTTTGTGCTTGCCTTAAAGAAATCACAGAAGCGATCGGTCAGTGCCTGCAAATGAGCCGTCTGTCCCAGTGCATCATAGCTGTCCTTGAATTCATAATAGCCCCAGCCCAGAGTAGAAGCGGTGTAGCCAGCCGGCAGACCAAACTTTACGTGGTCGCCTGCATCGTGGAAGCCGCCGTCCACTTCATCGCTGCCGTGGCAGTTATCTCTCCAGTCAAACTGGGAGGCACTTCCCACATCAGAGCCGCACATATTGCCGTCGTAAAAATACATGGAGTACTGCAGCAGCTTTGCGTAGTTGTCATAAGACGCAGCAGATGCCGCCATACTTCCCAGCGTTGTCAGTCCGGACAACGCTGTGGTTCCGGTCAGTAACGTCGCAGCACTGGCAGCGCATGCCAATACTCGCTTACCGAGCTCAAGTTTCTTCATAAAAAAACTCCTTTCGTAGTTCGCATTTTTCTGCACCGTTCTGCCCCAACTTCAGGACAATTCTCAAAAAGTGCAGACATGCCCGAAATTTATTCTATCATACCTCACAAAAAAAATCAACAGTTTTTTCCTTTCATACGAGAAATCTATGAAAACTGCCCAAACGGCATCTGGATTTTTTAGCCATAATGTCAATTTACTGCCGAAATCATGCTGATTTTGCAAATGCATACACGCCCCAAAAGTGCTGCATCGGTCAGATTCGCGTTTCCACGTCACGCAGCTGTTTCTGTAACTGTTTCCAGTCCGGCAGTTCTGCGGCGATCTCCGCATAAAATGCCGGCGAATGATCCGGATGGAGAAAATGGGAAAACTCATGCATCACCACGTACTCCATGCACCGCACCGGTGCCGCCAGCAGCCGCAGATTAAACGTCAGCACGCCGCGGGTAGGGCGGCAGTTTCCCCACTGGGAAACCATATGCCGGAACCGGATCTCAGGAAATGCCACGCCTTTCGCTTCAAACACGGGATAAACTGCACGGCAGAGATTCCGCACTGCCTTTTCGCAGGCGTTTTCCCACCAGCTGTCGAATACCTGTTTCCGAACCTGTTCGTTTTCCGGCTGTTTCACCAGCAGCCGGATCGTTTCCCCCTGCACCAGCACGCTTTCCCGACTGCCGCGTTCCACCGCCAGCCGACAGGATTTCCCCAGATACAGTACTGATTCTCCGGCGGTATAGTGCACCGGATACTGTTTCGGCTTTTCTGCGGCAGCGGCGTATTGGTGCAGGGTCTGGAGAATTTTCGCGGCATGCTGCTGTAAGATCTGTTCCACCCGTTCTGACGGTACATGCATCGGTGCAGAAACCAGCAGACCAGTTTCCGGACGAAGCCGCATGTTGATATTTTTGACGGCTTTCCGTTCCAGCGTGTAGGAAATGGTTTCGCCGGCAAGAGTGATGTTCCGCTGTTCTTTCATGAGTCGGTGTCCTCGCTTTCGGTGAGATGCATTTTTGCAGCACTTGACAGATCCTGCAATCCGATGTATAATGTATATAAATCAGGGAATGATGTTCTCCCTTGGGATTCCAAAACCGCTTGAGTGCTGATGACATCTGCTTTTTAGAGTCTGTTCCATATTTTTTTATCTGCCGAAAAGATATGCAGAAAAAGATATGAAACAGGTTTCTAGGCAGATATTGTCAGCTTTTTCTTTTTTTGGAGGTATTGTCTATGCAAAAAATCAAACTGCAACTTATTTTCCCCACTCTGCTGCTCTGTGTGCTGGCGGCAGCCGCCGGCTGTATCACCGGTGCACTCACCGCCGGATTCGGACGTGTGCTGCTGTGGATCGGTACATTCCGGACAGAGCACCTGATCTCGTGTGTTCCTTTTCTGCCCATTGCCGGTGTCTGCATGGTATGGATATACCAGAAATACGGCAGAGAAAGCAGTCAGGGCATGAGCCTGATCTTTGATGCTGCGGACGGCACTGCAAAACGCATTCCCCTCCGGCTGATCCCGCTTCTGATCGGCAGCACGTGGCTGACACATCTCTGCGGCGGCAGTGCCGGACGGGAGGGTGTCGCTGTACAGCTGGGAGCTGCGGTTTCCCACACCATCGGCAGCCGGATTCCGTGGTTCCGGAGCATTCCCGATGCCGTTCCCATTCTGACCATTGCCGGAATGGCTGCCGGTTTCAGCGGGCTGTTTCACGCACCGCTGGCGGCAGTCTGCTTTGCACTGGAAGTGCTGGCAATCGGGAAACTGGAATATCGTGCCCTGCTGCCTGCCGCCATTGCCGCAGTGACAGCAAACGGGATCTCCGTCGCACTGGGGCTGGAAACCTTCCAGGTGGCACTTCCCGAAGCCGGCTTTGCACCGCTTTCCGTGCCGGTTCTGCTGCTGGGGATTTCCTCCGGCATTGTAGGCGGCATCTTCACCCTGCTGCTGAAACAAGGAAAAATCTATGCCGCCAAGCTGCTCCCCAACCCTGTGATTCGCATTGCCCTCTGCGGTTCGGTACTGGCAATGTTTCTCCTGCTCTCCGGACACGGCAGATACGCCGGACTGGGCACCGATCTGATCGCCCTCGCCTGTGACGGCGGAACCATTTACTGGTTCGACTTTCTGTGCAAGCTGCTGTTCACCGTCTGCACCCTTGCCATTGGATTTCAGGGCGGCGAAGTCACACCGCTGTTTGCAATCGGTGCCTGCCTTGGTGCAGCACTTGCCCCGCTGTTCGGTATCTCTCCGGTATTCGCCGCCGCACTCTGCTATGCCGCCGTTTTCGGCAGTGCTTCCAATACATGGCTCGCTCCGATCTGCATCGGAACCGAAGTGTTCGGATTCGCGTACCTGCCCTATTTCGCCGTTGTCTGCACCGTTTCCCGCCTTTGCAACGGCAACCGTTCCATGTACGGCAGACAGAAACCGGCTCCGCTGTTTTTGCAGGGGCAAAAATAAGACACGTTTTCAAAAAGCCGTACATGATCGCTCATGTACGGCTTTTGTTTAGAGCCTGTTCAAATCAGTTCTATCAAAGAGGATTGCGGGAGAGCCGCTTCAGCAGCGGAATGCACACACCACCGCACAGATTTCCCAGAATTGCCACCGGGAAATAACACAGTGCACGAAGCGGGTTCGGACAGCCAGCCATGCAGTAATAGAACGCATCTGCCACACAGTGGTTGAAGCCGGACAGAATGAATACCATGATCGGCATTACCACAATGAACACGCCGCCGATGAAGTTCTTCTTTTCGTTGCAGCGGCGGGAGCCTTCTACAGCGGAGAACATCAGAATGCCTCAGAAGAACGCCAGCACAAAAGAGCTAAGCAAGCTGTCGTCCAACTTGGCGGACATGGTTGCCTGTGCACGATCCATCAGTGTCACGTCCATGCCGTTTACCTTGGTTTCCGTTGCGAACCGTGTCAGGTGCACGATGCCGGCGGTCAGGCCGGCACCGATCGCATTCGCCAAAAAGGTGAAGAACGTTTCGCCCAGATACGCCTTGTCACGGTCGAAAATGTATCCCACCTTGCCGGTGTACAGTCCATACTGGAACTGCACAATGCAGAACAGTCCCAGCGAGAACAGAAATGCCCCCAGATAGCGGTTTTCACAGGACATGCTGACGACACAGCCGATGCCGATCATCAGACCGGACAGCATACCGTCCGCCAGAAAGGACAGCCACTTATTTTTTTGCTTCTTTTCCATTTTTTATTTCCTACACTTTCTATACTTTTATGCAGTGTTTCCTTTATGCGAAAAACTCCGCCGGATCACCGCCATTCACTGCCAGAATGTGCAGCGGTGCCTGCAAGTCCGGCAGCAGAAAGCCGCCCTCAATGCATGCCGAGCTGCAAAATGCAAACATGGACGGATAGGTTTCATCGTCCATATAAAACGGTTCTCTGGCATTTTCCGGATCAACACCCACACGATAAATGCCGTCCGCATAGTGGAACAGCACGTCCAGTTTGTCATTCCGGTGTTTCCGCATCAGAGCGATCACTTCGCCGGAATTTACAGAAACACTGCTCCAGTCAAAAGAAAGCATCGATTCCATTTTTCTTCCTCCTCACAAAAAACAGCACACTCTGAGAGCATGCCGTTTTCCAGTTCATCAAAATTCAGCTTCATTCAGTATTTGGCTTAAGGCAACACCGCACAAAGCTTGTGCGTAAGGTGCGTTGTCAGATTTTTCGGCAGATTGCCCAGAAATTCCGCAGGCATACTGCCGTATGGCAAGGGATTTCTGGGCAATCTGCCGGAAAATCTGCACGCAGATTGCGTGCAAAGCCATCAGGCGGGCTTCGTGTCATAAAGATGGACGATCCGTATCATTACCGCCACAAGGTGCAGGCTGCGTTTGACTGCACCCGCAGAGGACAGATCGTTGCAGGCGTTTATCAGAAGAATTCGCATGATGTCGTTGACATTGAAAGCTGCCAGATTGAGAATGAGGAAGCCGATGCGATCATCCGTGATATCAAGAACATGTTACGTTCCTTCCGCATCAAAACCTACGATGAGGATACGGGATATGGCCTTTTGCGCCATGTCTTAGTTCGCAAGGGCTATCATAGCGGGCAGATCATGGTCGTGCTTGTTCTCGCAGATGCGATTCTTCCGTCGAAGAACAATTTTGTCAAAGCGCTGCGCAAAAATCATCCGGATATCAGCACCGTTGTCATCAATGTCAATGACAAGCGGACAAGCATGGTACTTGGCGAGCGCAATATTACGGTATATGGCAAGGGGTACATTGAGGATTCACTCCTCGGCTGCACGTTCCGTATCTCGCCGAATTCTTTCTATCAGGTAAACCCGAAGCAGACGGAGATTCTGTACAAGAAAGCAATCGACTGTGCAGGACTGACAGGAAAAGAGACGGTGATCGATGCATATTGCGGAACCGGAACGATCGGTCTGATCGCAAGTAAATCTGCTAAGCAGGTGATCGGGGTGGAATTAAACAAAGACGCGATCCGTGATGCAATCACGAATGCGAAGCGAAACGACATTCATAATGTAAGATTTTACAATCAGGATGCCGGTGAGTTTATGGTCGAGATGGCACAAAAAGGAGAACACGCCGACGTGGTTATCATGGATCCGCCACGTACCGGAAGTGACGAGGCATTCCTTTCGTCCGTTGTCAGGCTTGCACCGAAGCGTGTGGTCTATGTGTCGTGCGGCCCGGAGTCATTGGCGCGCGATCTCAAGTATCTAACGAAGCATGG
>OHBJ01000031.1_pt1 | contig 50612 bp, 46 predicted proteins | sample 1577241 | NCBI WGS metagenome assembly OHBJ01 (sample SAMEA3541594, study PRJEB24748) | human gut metagenome | biome: human gut; feature: human-associated habitat; material: faeces | place: China | collected 2012 | reverse complement strand
CAGATTTTTCCGTAACCCCGTACGCCGTCAGGCGTGCGGGGTAAGAGGTAATACATAATATATAGCCTCCGGAGAAGGCTGATTTACAATCATTTATGCTTTCAATAGTTCTTTCTAAGTTAAATCGGCCTCCTCCCGGAGGCCCGTATTCATGTGCGCTTTGGCCCCGCACGCCTGGCGGCGTACGGGGTTACGGAAAAATCGGCCTCCTGGCGGAGGCGCTGACGCAATTCGGGTTACAGTAAAATGCACATTTACTTACTGCGTTACCTATACATAAAAAGAGTGCGGCCGCGGGGGCTGCACTCCTTTTTCTATTTTAATATTAGGGTTTATTTCACTTCTTCGAAGTCTACGTCGGTTACGTCTTTCTCGTCGCCGCCATGGTGTGGAGGCTGCTGCGGGCCGGGCTGTGCTCCCGGTGCGCCACCCTGCTGTGCCTGGGCGTTGTATATGTCCTGAGCTGCGGCTTGGAAAGCGTCTGTTACTGCCTTTTCGGCAGATTCGAGGTCTTCCACGAGCTGGTTCTTGTGAACCTCTTTCAGATGGTCGAGGGCTGACTGGATAGTGGCTTTCTTGTCTGCCGGAATCTTGTCGCCGAGTTCGCTGAGCTGTTTCTCGGTCTGGAAGATTAGTGAGTCGGCGTGGTTAAGTTTGTCGATGCGCTCTTTGGCTTTGCGGTCTGCCTCTTCGTTGGCCTTGGCTTCGTTGCGCATACGTTCGATTTCCGATTCGCTCAGGCCGCTCGATGCTTCGATACGGATGGACTGTTCCTTACCGGTAGCTTTATCCTTGGCCGAAACGTTGAGGATACCGTTGGCGTCTACCTCGAATGTAACTTCGATCTGCGGGACGCCGCGGGGTGCGGGAGCGATTCCGCCGAGGTTGAACTCGCCGAGCAGTTTGTCATCTGCTGCCATGGGACGTTCGCCCTGGAGCACGCGGATGGTAACCTCAGGCTGGTTGTCGACTGCCGTAGAGAAGGTTTCGCTCTTGCGGATAGGAATTGTGGAGTTGGCTTCGATGAGTTTTGTCATTACGCCGCCGAGTGTCTCGATACCGATCGACAGAGGCACGACGTCGAGCAGAAGCACATCCTTGACATCGCCGCTGAGCACGCCGCCCTGAATAGCTGCGCCGATGGCAACCACTTCGTCGGGGTTGACGCCCTTGTTGGGTTCTTTGCCGAAGATTTCCTTAACCTTGGCCTGGATGGCCGGGATACGTGTTGAACCACCCACGAGCACCACTTCGTCGATCTGCTCCGATGTGAGGCCTGCATCCTGGAGCGCTTTCACGCACGGAGCCTTGACGGCATCGATGAGGCTCGAGGCGAGTTGCTCGAATTTGGCGCGTGTAAGGGTCTTTACGAGGTGCTTCGGACCGGAAGCCGTCGCAGTGATATAGGGCAGGTTGATTTCGGTGGAAGTAGAGCTTGAAAGTTCTATTTTTGCTTTTTCGGCAGCATCTTTGAGGCGTTGCATAGCCATCGGGTCTTTGCGGAGGTCTACGCCTTCGTCTTTGTTGAACTCGTCGGCCAGCCAGTCTATGATAACATGGTCGAAGTCGTCGCCGCCGAGGTGTGTGTCGCCGTTGGTGGATTTAACCTCGAATACACCGTCGCCGAGTTCGAGGATGGATATATCGAAAGTACCGCCACCGAGGTCGAAGACGGCTATCTTCTGTTCTTTTTCAGATTTGTCGAGGCCGTATGCCAGCGCGGCGGCGGTAGGCTCGTTTACGATACGTTTTACTTTCAGACCGGCTATCTCGCCGGCTTCCTTGGTTGCCTGACGCTGCGAGTCGTCGAAGTATGCGGGGACAGTGATGACTGCTTCGGTCACTTCCTGTCCGAGATAATCTTCGGCTGTTTTCTTCATTTTCTGAAGAATCATGGCGGAGATTTCCTGCGGTGTGTAGTCACGGCCATCGATGTCTACCTTCGGCATGTCGTTCTGGCATACTACTTTGTAGGGGACGCGTTTGATTTCGTCCTCTACTTGGCCGCATTTTTCGCCCATGAAGCGTTTGATGGAGTAGATGGTACGCGTAGGGTTAGTGATGGCCTGACGTTTAGCCGGGTCGCCCACTTTTCTTTCGCCGCCGTCTACGAATGCCACAACTGACGGTGTGGTGTTTCTTCCTTCGTTGTTAGGAATTACTACAGGGTCCTTACCCTCAAGCACTGCGACGCAGGAATTAGTGGTTCCCAGGTCAATACCAATTATCTTTCCCATTTTATTTATAATTTTTTTAGTTAATATTTCATTAGTTATTATTGCGGATGACACTTTAGCGTTGTCTTTAACGCGGTTTCCGTTTCGCTTTCACTATTTAAAACAAATGACGTGCTAAAAGTTTTGGACGATGTTAATATTTTTGTTTGACATGTGTAAATTTTTGGTTTTCAGCTGAGAATCTGTGATTTTTAACAATTATATAGCGGTGTGACATAAAATGACAAGTTTGACACAAGCGTGTCAAAGCCGTCATGATGTTTACTTAGAAGTGTGTAGTTCGTCTTCTTCGCAAGCCGTCTCTAATAATTCATATAAGGCAAGACCCGGAATCTTATAAAATCTATGGCTTCTGCATAGTGCGCAGAGTCTTTAAAGTGCGGGTCGGAGAGTTTTGTGTGGTTAAAGAGTGTTAAAGTTTAAAATTTAATTTGGTTTATATTGTAAACTGTTGTAACTTTGTAGCTGAATCAGGCGGTAATCGCGAGTACCGCTTTTTTCTGAACCAGATGGTTTATATTGTAAACCGCTTTGCTAACATTATTAATTCCCTTGGTTGCCGCAGTGAGTATTCTCGCTCGGTGCAAGGAAAAACGAATCCCATTATGGAAGAGAAGAAAATTAGTGAAAAAGAGAGTCTTGAAATTATCACTGAAATGATTTCGCGCACCAAAGAGCGCTACATCGGCGACGGCAACATCATGCTTATGTGGGGCTATCTGACGGTAAGCGTCGCCGCACTCGTCTGGGTAATGCTTATCCTGACCCACAATCCTGCATGGAACTGGCTATGGTTCGCCATAGGCGTCGTCGGCGGAATCCTTACTCCAATATTGGACCGCAGGCAGCGGCACCGCAACGGTGTGAAGAGCTATTCGGACACTTTTACATCCCGAATATGGACAATGGTAGGCGTTAGCTTCATTATCGCAACGTTCTTATGCCTCGGATTCTTGCTCATCGGCGGCGTGGACAGTTGGACGACTATGCTTCTGTTGGCGGTTATGATAGTGCCGTTAATCGAAATTGTTCAAGGCATAATGCTCAGTGAAAAATCGCTGCAAGTCGGCGGTTGGGTAGGTCTTGTGGTTGGTATTGTCACCACATGTTGCATCACAGGCAAGTTGCCGCTTAACACCGCTTGGTTTATGCCGATGTTCATCGTTGCTTTCGCCGCCATGATGATTGTACCCGGGCATATACTCAACGCTAAAAGTCGTAGAAAATGAACGAATTGGATCCGTTGCTTCATTCGCAATTGCGGCTTGCCGTGATGTCGATACTGATGTCGGTTGAGGAGGCGGACTTCGTTTACCTTCGGCAAAAGACCGAATCAACGGCCGGAAACCTCAGTGTTCAGCTTGACAAACTCTCGAACGCCGGATACATTTCCGTAGAAAAAGGGTTCCAAGGAAAGAAGACGCGCACCGTCTGCCGCGTCACTGAACGAGGCCGAGAAGCCTTCCGAAAATACGTCGAGACAATCCGCAAATACCTGAAACTCTGAAAAAGAGCAACGCGAAATAGCGTTCCTGTAGCCATAGCCGCGGCGATGCGTCACGACTATTGTCCTGGGCTTCTTTTTATAAACATAAATCTCTTACAAAACAAAGCGGGCCGTCGGGATTGGTTCTCGGCGACCCGTATTGTTTTTAAGGCCAATAAAGAAATAGTGGCGAATGCAGTTTAGAGCTTTTCGGCAGAGCCGTTAAAGCTGGAGGTAACGGTGTGTGGAGTGGCACTGTTGTCTTTGAGAGTCACCTTGATATTGAGATTACCGGTGCCGTCGAAGTCTTCGAGCACTTCTATTTCGCCGGAAACGAGGGGATCCTGGCTTACATAGTCACGGGTAATCCAGCATCCGTAAGTGCCGATGGCCATATCTCCCATAACCTGGAATGCGGCCAAAGCCACGTCATTGCCGCTATTGTATCCTGCTGAACCCAGGGTGACTACCTGATATTTTCCTTTGGGGAGAAACTTGCCGTTTGCTTTGCTTTTGTCCAGGAAGAATCCCATCTCCAGCACATTGGCATAGCTTGAGTCGTAGAGGTAAACGTAATTGTAGACGAATCCAGGTCTGTCTTCGAACAGTTCGCCATAATCACCGTAGTATGCTTCGGAAGCATCGAGGGTGAAGTCTTCGGTCATTGTGCTTTCGGGGAGGGGGAGAATGTCGGCGGGGTCCTTTTCGTCAGACTTGTTCTCTACAACGCAGGCGCCGGAGTAAGAAAACTCGAGGACATTACCGTTGTTGAGATGCAGCAACCCGGCGATGTCGTATCCCGTATCTGCTTTTGAAATCGTAAAGCTACCTCCATCTACGAGTGCGTAAATATTCTCCTCTTGGGAGGGGCGCTCCAGAATTATTGAACCACCTATGGCTTCCCCATCGGGAGTGGTTTCGCTTACGCCGGGATAGAAAGTGAAAGGTGCTCGCGTTTCGCCCTGTTGGAAGGTGTATGTGCCTTCGGGCAACGACAGATTGTGGTAGTCTGCTGCCGGCCCCATAAACTGGAGATAAAGGAACTCAACCGGCACACGTTCGTCTATTATGGATCGTGACGATAATATAATTTGGTAATCAGCCACTTCATCTGTGGTGCCGAAATATTCCCCGAGCGCTCCGACGTACTGCTTGTTGACCACCGACGGATCGCCGCCCGTATTGTCAACAACCCCTTCGGGAAGATGGAATGAAACATAATCAACGTCCTCGACGTTGTATTTGGCAACAACCTCGTTGCCTTTGATAAGATAAACTTTCTCCTGCGCTACAGCACCGAGAGACATTGTTATGGCCAATGCGGCCGATATATATAGCTTATTCATGATGGTTTTCCGGTATTTCATGTTTAAAATTACTTTTTGACGATTCTGACGGTGTGATTGCCGATGCAGACGATGCAGATGCCAGCCGGGGCGTTTTCGAGGTTCAGTTCAAGGGTGTCGGTCGTAGTTTTGCTTTCGGACACGAGCTTGCCGCTCACATCGAAGACTTTCACGGGAATTCCGGCCTCGGCACCGGCAATGTGGAGCGTGGAGGTAACGAGTGTAGGCCATACGGCTATGTTGCCGCCGGCGGTAATGGTGCGGATACCGTCGGTCTTGGCACCGATGAGGATGCGGTCCACGTCGCCGTAGCCGTAGCTTTTAGTCTGGCCTGAGTTGGTGGAGACAGTCACTTCCCGGTCGCCGAGCGTTATTCGGTCCACGTCATCCATCTTAACGGTGTACTGCTCTCCAGACTGCGGGATGACGACGACATACTCGCCGTGTTCCTGTGCACCCAGACTAAAGACAGAACCGACCGCCATGACTGCCACCAGGAGCGTCAGTCTGAGAAATGTAGTAAGGCGTCTTTTCATAAATTTTAGTATTTAGGTTAATGGGTTTACAAAGTTAATGAATCCGTTTGGAATATACAAATTACGGATGCATTATTTTGAAAAAACTGAGCGGCGCTATCGCGGCACTGCCCGGTTCTGTAGTGATAGAAGTAAATTAATACTTCAAGTATGGGATTTCTGGTAATGCTGGAAGGATAGCCACTTGCCACGTAGCTTCTGCGGCCGGCATGCTATTCGCGCAAGACTTGTGAAGCGAGTCCTATTCAGCGATGACTCGGTCTCTAATTCTCAAGATTATATCTGAGCAAATTCAGCGCACTCAAGCGAGGTCACTCGCTCTAAAACCCAACGAAATAGTAATTTAATCGTTGTTGTTAGCCTTTAAGGTTAATCACAAACTTGTGAGAATACTTGGTGATTTTTTATCCTCCGAAGTTGTCGTAGTGGATTGCCTGGGGTTCCACGCCGAGGTTGTAGAGCATATTGTTGACGGCGTTCGACATCGGGCCGGGACCGCACATGTAGTATTCTATGTCTTCGGGAGCGGGGTGGTCCTTGAGGTATGTGCTGTACATCACGTCGTGCACGAAGCCGGCTGTATACTTCACTCCCGCTGTATCGGCTGCCGGGTCGGGCCGGTCGAGTGCAAGGTGGAACTTGAAGTTTGGGAACTCCTTTTCAAGTTCTAAGAAATCCTGCAGGTAGAACACCTCGTTGAGGGCGCGTGCGCCGTAGAAGAACGACATCTTGCGGTCGCGTATCTGGAGCGTCTTGGTCAGGTGCATGATCTGTGCGCGCAGAGGAGCCATACCGGCGCCGCCGCCTACCCAAATCATCTCGGACTTGGAGTCGAGGATAGGATGGAAGTCGCCGTAAGGGCCGCTCATAAGCACCTTGTCGCCCGGCTTAAGCGTGAAGATATAAGAGGAGGCAATACCCGGCGACACGTTCTGGAAGCCGACCTGCGGTTTCGGCTTGAACGGCGGCGTGGCAATACGCACGGTGAGCATTATGCGGTCGCCCTCGGCCGGGTAGTTGGCCATGGAGTAGGCGCGCACTGTCTCTTCGGTATTCTTGCACTTGAGGGTGAAGAGTCCGAACTTCTGCCATGCGGGGAGGTAGTCTTCGCCGATGAGGTCTTTGTCGATGTCCACATCATAGTCCATCTCGAATTTGGGAATGCGTATCTGCGCGTATGAACCGGGGATGAAGTTCATGTGCTCGCCCTCGGGAAGACGCACTATGAATTCCTTGATGAAGGTAGCCACATTGCGGTTGGAAATTACTTCGCATTCCCATTCTTTTACTTCGAGGGCAGCGGGGTCGAGTTCTATCTTAAGATTATTCTTGACCTTGACCTGGCAGCCGAGGCGCCAGTGGTCTTTCATCTGCCGGCGCGAGAAGTGCACAGCTTCGGTGGGTAGCATTTCGCCGCCACCTTCCGGCACTTGCACCTTGCACTGTCCGCAGCTGCCTTTGCCGCCGCAGGCCGACGAGAGGTGTACGCCGCCATCGTTGAGCGTAGCCAGCAACGTCTTGCCGGCAGGGGAACGGAGCTCTTTCTGCCCGTTGTTGATGTCGATTGATATTTCGCCCGATGCCACGAGCCATTTTTTGGCGATAAGCAGGATGATGACCAGCAGCATGGTGATGGCCAAGAATATGAGAGTGGCTGCGGCAACGTTCTGCCAGATTATTTCGAGAGTTACCATGGCGTGTTAAAGTTTTATACCGAGGAAGCTCATGAAGGCGATGCCCATGAGGCCGGTGATTATGAAAGTGATACCGATGCCGCGTAGCGGGGCCGGGATGGCAGACGGGGTTAGGCGCTCGCGAATGGCAGCAAGACAGACGATGGCCAGCAGCCAACCGATGCCGGAGCCTACGCCGTAGACGGTGGCAGTCCAGGCATTGGAGAAGTCGCGTTGCTGCATGAAGAGCACGGCACCCAGAATGGCGCAGTTCACGGCGATGAGCGGCAGAAAGATGCCCAATGAACTGTAGAGCGACGGCGAGTATTTCTCTATTACCATTTCCAGAATCTGCACCAGCGCCGCTATCACGGCGATGAACATTATCAGTCCGAGGAAACTGAGGTCGGCCGATGCGTATTCAGCGCCGAGCCAGCTAAGGGCTTCGGGTTGCAGTATGAAATGGTTGATGGCCCAGGTGATGGGCAGCGCCACGGTGAGCACGAATGTGACTGCGATGCCCAGACCGAACGCCGTCTTGACGTTTTTAGACACCGCCAGGAATGAACACATGCCCAGGAAGTAGGCGAATATCATGTTGTCGATGAAGATCGACCGTATGAATAGATTCAGATTTTCCATTATGAGTCAGATTGGTGCTTTATTATTATTCTTGGAGGTCTTTGTTGCGCGAGCGGTGCACCCAGATGATGCAGGCCACAGTGATTAGCGCCATAGGAGGAAGTATCATCATGCCGTTGTTTGCGTAGCCGGCGGCATACCAGCATTCGGGGATTATCTGGTAGCCCATGAGAGTGCCCGAGCCGAGCAGCTCGCGGAAGAAGGCCACGATTACCAGTATTATGCCGTAGCCCAGACCGTTGCCTATCCCGTCGAGGAACGAGGGCCACGGACGGTTGCTCATCGAGAAGGCTTCGAGGCGTCCCATGATGATACAGTTGGTTATGATAAGTCCGATGAAGACCGACAGCGCCTTGCTTACCTCATAGTTCCAGGCTTTCAGCACTTGGTCCACTATTACCACGAGGGCTGCGACTACCACGAGTTGCACGATGATGCGTATGGAGGTCGGTATCGTCTTGCGCAGCAGCGAGATGAGCACATTGGAGAGGGCAAGGACCGCGGTGACGGAAATCGTCATCACCAGCGCCGGCTCCAGTTTTGCCGTGACCGCGAGGGCCGAACAGATGCCCAGCACCTGCACTATCACGGGATTGTCTTTGGAGAGAGGATTTACGAGTGGAAGTAATTTCTTATTGATAGCCATTGTAGGTGCGTGTGTTTCAGTTAGACTTTACGGGGTTATTCTGTTCCTGGAGGGAGAAGAGGAACGCCTGGTAGGGCCGCAGCGAGTTTTCGAGCATCGTCTGAACGCCCTTGCTCGTAATGGTGCCTCCCGAGATGGCGTTCACATAGTCGCCCTGTGCCGGTTTCTGTCCGGTTTTCTCCACCGCTATGGAGGTGAAATTGCCATCGCAGAACACATTCTTTCCCTGGAACTGGTCCTGAAATTGCGGTTTCTCTATTTCGGCGCCGAGACCCGGGGTCTCCCCTTGGTGCGAGAAGTAGGCGCCGTAGATGGTATCGCCGTTGTCATCGAAGGCAACATAACCCCAGATTGGGCCCCAGAGGCCGGCTCCGTACACCGGGATTATATATTTTATGCCGTCTTGAGTCTTGGCCACGAATACCGGGAGCTGGCGCTTGTTGTCGTCGAGTTTTACCTGTGCGGCCACTTCTACGGCAAACGGGTCGGTGGCTGAGTCGGTACGTTTGCCGTTGAAATTCACCAGGAAACTTTCCGTAATATACCGATCATAAACGTCGGCCACGTTCTCGCCATCCTTGGGAGAGATGCGTATGGAGCTGAGTATCTGTCGCTTTTTATCATCTGCGATGTTCTTTTCCTGTGCGGGACGCAGCGACTGATAGACTAAGGAGAGCCCTACCGCGACGGCGATTACAAGCACGGCGCAGTAGATTATGGTGTAGGGAATGCTGTTTTTGTTGAGAGCCATAGCGTTAGCTTTTTATGCCGGCGCGGCTGAGTCGGCGTTTTATGTTTGAGTTTACCACACAGTAGTCGATGAGGGGTGCAAAGCAGTTCATCAGCAGCACTGCCAGCATGGCGCCTTCAGGGAAGCCGGTGTTGAAGCAGCGGATGACGATAGCCATAGTGCCTATGAGGAAACCGTAGACCCATTTTCCGATATTGGTGCGGCATGCTGTCACCGGGTCGGTGGCCATGAATACGATGGCGAACATAAATCCGCCCAGGCAGAGCTGTTCGGGGATGCTCAGCATGGTGGCCGGATAGAGCGGGGTGGAGAAGTTGTGGACCAATGCCGACATTGCTACGCCGCCGATGAGAGCCGAGAGCATGATGCGCCACGAGGCCATACCGGTGGCAAGCAATATCACGGCGCCGATGAGGATGCAGAAAGTCGAAGTCTCGCCCCAGGAGCCGGGCATGAATCCCCAGAACATATCGGAGAGCGTCAGCGGGAGCCCTGCCACATCGGTAAGTTGCGGTGTGCCGTCGGTAGCTGACGAGGCGAGTTGTCCCAACGGCGTAGCACCCGAGAATGCGTCTATGGCCTTCTCGCCGCCAAGCGACACGAACACGGCGTCGCCGCTCATCTTCGTGGGATATGCAAAAAATAGGAACGCGCGCGTGACGAGCGCCACGTTCAGGAAGTTGTAGCCTGTGCCACCGAATACCTCTTTGGCGAAAATTACCGCGAAGGCAGTGGCCACGGCCAGCATCCATGCCGGGGTCTCCACAGGGCAAATCATCGGGATGAGAAGTCCGGAAACCAGGAATCCTTCCTGTATTTCGTGTCCGCGTATCTGCGCGAAGATGAACTCAATGCCCAGACCCACTATGTAGGCCACCAGGATATTGGGCAATGCGGCCCACAGTCCGTAGATGAAGTTCTGGAAAATACCTTCGGGAATGCCGACGGCCAGAGAGTGCTGGTAGCCGATGTTCCACATTCCGAACAGGCAGCACGGCAGAAGCGCCAGAATGACGGTTATCATGGTGCGCTTTGAGTCGTTGGCGTCGTGGATGTGTACGCCCGACGAGGAGGTCTCGTTTGGCGTGTACAGGAAAGTATAGAAGCCGTCGAAGACGGAGTGTAGCTTCTGGAAGCGTCCCCCCTTCTCGAATTGCGGCTTTATCTTGTCGAGTTGCTTTTTAAGTCGTTTCATATCTTGCTCTGTGAAAAGAAGTTGCTGGTCTTTGGGGAGATGTTTATTCTGTCTCGGAACGCAGGTAGTCGAGTCCCTCGCGCACTATCTGCTGCAACGGAAGTTTTGAAGTGTCCACGAACTCCGGGAGTGCGAAGTCTTCGGGCGCCACCTCGTAGATACCGAGTTGCTCCATCTTGTCGATGTCCTTGTTCATGATGGCTTTAAGCAGGTATTCGGGATAGATGTCGAAGGGGAATACCTTGTCATACTCGCCGCTGAGAATCATTGCGCGGTGGCCTCCACGGATGCGTGCATCGAAGTTGAACGGCCGTTTCAGTCCGCCAAAGAACGCCGGGAATGTGCGTTTCACGCTGTATTTCTTCGGACTAAGCGTAGCCCAGCCCATGAACTCATCGGCATTGTCGCCTTCTTCTATTACAGTAACCTGGCGATACGGGTAGCGTAGAAAACCCTCCTGAGGATTTACTTTCACGCCGGTGAGCACATTGCCGGAGATTACGCGCATCCCTTCGGCGGCCGATTTCAGATTGCCATCGATGAGCGACGATATGGAAGCGCCAATGGCGGTAACTACCGTTTGCGGCCTTTCTACCTCCGGCCCAGTGACGGCCGCGCGTGTGGCGCAGTCGAGGCGCCCGGTGCGTTGCAAGTGCCCGATGCGGGCGGCGGTGCGGGCGTCCAGCGTCAGCACGCGTTCTCCTTTGTTTACCGGGTTGAGTTGCCCAATCTGTACGCCGACGTTTCCTGCCGGATGTGGTCCGTCGAACTCGTGTACCTCGGCAACGGCGGATGTTATTCCCGAGCCATACTGTGTGGAGAGATACACTTTTCCGGCGGTCAGCGTCGAGAGCACTTTCAGTCCGGCTTCCAGGTCATCGCGGTCGTCGGCCTCAATTACGGAGGGCGCGAGCGGTGCGCTGTCGAAGGCTGTCACGAATACGTCGCGGAAATCGGCGGCGGGACGCGGCACAATGTCGTAGGGACGTTGGCGCAACATCGCCCAAAGCCCTGAGTAACAGAGGGTGCTGAGTGTGGCTTCGGGTGTTGAGAAATCGGGTTTAAGTGTTTTGTCGGTCGCTTCTCCCTGTGAGTCTACGAGCGGCTTGGCGGGAAGCTCGGCGATAAGCTCCTCCTTTTTTAGCGTCGTGCACTCTATCACTACTGCAAGGATTTTGCGTCGCTCGCCGCGCCGCACTTCCGAAACGCGTCCGGCAACGGGTGAAACGAGGCAGACCGCTGGGTCGGTTTTGTCGGAAAGCAGGGTGTCGCCGGGCTGCACGCTGTCGCCCACTGCCACACGCAGTTTCCATACCATTCCGGGAAAATCATCAGGTACCACGGCGCAGTGCCGCGTGCCGGTATCAAACACAATATTGTCGGTCAGACTGCCGAACATCGGGATGTCGAGACCTTTCTTCAAACGGATAATGTCAGCCATAAGAAAGCGATATAAACAACTTGCCTCGTGCAGTCGGACGGCGGAAGCGTCGGTAAGGAGAAGTAGCGGAATCCTGAGTAAGCTGAACCTGATAGGTCGTTTCGGGTAATCGGAAACCGGAAGAGGAAAGAAACGCCGCACTGTTCATCATATAGAAGAAACCAAGCAGAGTTGTTAAATTTTGCACAAAGGTAATAAAAAATGTGCAAACTCCAAAATAATCCCGAGAAATTTAGGAGGAATTTCCAAAATAGCAACCCGTTCTCATCCCAAGCAACAAGCCTTATGAAGCAACATACTAAAATAGCCGAGTCAAAATAGTCGCTCCTCTTGTTAAGGTGCGGCCTCTCCATTCTATGCTTCTATGATTTGTCTCCAAAGGATTCGGGGAACAGATAAACGAAAACACTAAATTTGATAACTGTAAAAACTGTTCAATCAGCCACTGAATCACGGATTATTTTCAAGCGCTACTTCTTTTCTTTCTGCGCTTCCTTTATGAAAGCGACCAACTCCTTCGAAGGATTGGGATTCGGATTGTGTTTGTCGTTTCCATATCAATTTGTTTATTGTTTTGCAAAGCTATAAAAATTTTTATCGCCACAAATTTTCAAGCACTTATAGTAAGCAAAGTAAGTAAATGTGCATTATGGTTAACCAAAGTTCCTGAAGTATAATGCCAATAGTTTGCCGTTATAATTTATATTTACAATGGTTCTTCCTGATGTAAATTTCGGCCTCCTCCCGGAGGCCCTTATTCATGTGCGCTTTGGTCCCCGCACGTCTGACGGCGTACGGGGTTACGGAAAAATCTGCCTCCTGACGGAGGCGCTACGCAATTTGGGTTACAGTAAAATGCATATTTACTTACTGTATTACCTATAAAGGCAGTGCTTTTGAATTATTAACGTTTATATCGGAAACAATGTTGCAAATTATCGCGAATACATCTACGCGGCACCATCTTAAAATCATTTATTCACGCTAACCGGATTGTAAGCAGGTCAATAGTGCCAGTCGTCGTCGATGATTTTTTGGCCGGTTCGACGGTCGGTCAGGGTAATGTGGTAGTCGTACATTTGTGTCAGGGGATATGGCAGCTGGAGGTCGGTGGCGTCACCTCCGCCTTTGGAGTCGATGGTGAAAGTCTCGTCCATGAATTTGCCGTTGTCCTTGTTGTAGGCGCGGAAGGAGAGTTCTACGGTGCCGGGCGTTTCCGTTTCGTACCGCAGCGTTATGTATTCCTGATGGATGTCGTAGCTGTAGACTCTCAATCCTTCGGCAGCATTTGAGGCAGTGGACGACGTGGCGTCTTGATTTTCAGTGGATGAAGGTTGCAGGGATTCGGGAGAGGAGGAAGCGTTTTCTATAACCTCTGTCTGCTCTTGTGGAGGCGCACCATTCCCAGAGTCGTCGCCGGACGCTACCACACCCGCCACGATGCAAAGCAGGATGAACACTCCCGCACCTATCAGTAGGTATTTCAGTGAGTTGGATTTCGGTTTTCTGTAATGGGGAATGGTATCGTCAGGATGTCGGGGTGGTTGATGCGGAGGTTGCATCATAGCCCGGGTATCGTTGCTGTGGATGGCCGGAGAATCGGGTGTGAAGACAGGCGTCGGGGGCTGCGGAACAGGAGTGTTGATTATCTTCATGAACTCTTCGGCCGACTGTGGACGTAGGTTTCGGTTGAGCGTCATGGCGCGGTCAATGGCCATAGCAACTGGGGTGGAGACAGTGGAGGGAAGCGGCAGCATCTGCGTACCGGCACTGCGGCTCAGAGAGTCCACGGGTGTTTTCCCGGTCAGCATACGGTAAAGGGTGGCTCCTAGAGCATATATATCGGAGGCGGCGCCGAGGTCTTTTATGTCGTTGCTGCATTGCTCCGGCGGCGCGTATCCGGGCGTCATCCCGAACATCGTACTCGTGGCGCCGCCATCGGTGGAATACTGTTTCGAGGTGCCGAAGTCAATCAGCACGGCGCGGCCATCCAAGCTGTTTATCATTACGTTATTGGGCTTCAGGTCGAGGTGTAGCTTTCCCTCCGAATGGACGTACGCGAGGGCGTCGCAAATCTGCGCCACATATTTCACGGCTTCAGACTCAGGCATCGGGCCGTTATTCTTGAGTATCTGTTCAAGCGACGGGCCGTCGATGTAATCCATTACGTAATAGGCGGTTCCGTTATCCTCAAAGAAGTCGATGACGCGCACCACCGAGGGGTGGCGCATGTCAAAGAGCACCTTGGCTTCGCGAAGGAACTGTTTTTTGAGCCGGGCCACGAGTTCTTCCTGGCTTTTGGTTCCTACTGAGACTTGAGAGGTGTTTTCGTCACGGTTGCAGAAATCCTTCGGGAAGAACTCCTTGATGGCCACGCGTGTATTCATCATGGTATGTACAGCCTCGTAAGTGCAGCCGAAGCCTCCGGCGCTGATAAAGCGCACTATCCGGTACTTACCCGCGGAAAGTAAAGTGTCGTTCTTGAGAGTCATAAGTTCCAAGTGTTTCTGCAAAGTTAATTACTTTTCTTCAATTATGCAAATATGCCGTTCCAATATGGAAGTAACGAATAACGCTGTCAGCTGGTTTTGGAGGCGCGGATAAGTGCCGGCAGAATCAGTAGGTAGAGAAGAAGGAGCAACCCGGTGACGCAGATGTATGTTACCGGGGTGAAAAAGAAGCAGAAGATGGCGTTGGCCACGAGCAGTAGGAATACGTAAACGGTGGAGAGGACGTTGACGTTGGCTTTGAGTCGCGGGTTTTCGGGGAAATCGAGCGCGAACATGGGCACGAGGGCGCAGGCGAGTTGCACACCTGTGCCGATGCCCACGAAGAATCCCTGTGTCTCCTCGGGCGGCAGCGTGAAAGAGAACCAGCCCACGAGGACGCTGATGAGCAACGCTATGATGAGCGGGAAGATGCCGAGTTTCATTTTATGTTATTGAGGATGAGCAGTTTGTTAACTTCGGGGATAGCAACGGCGCGGTTCCAGCCAGCCATCCCGGGATGCCAAACGAAGGTTTCTTGCGTCACTACGCCGTTGCTTACGAGCGTTTGCAGTTCCTGAGCGGTGAATGGGCCGGCGGTGCTGTCGTTATGCACTATATAGTAACCGGCAGGCGTGGCGGCGTATTGGCGATGTGCATTCTGCTGCGACACAGTGCCGGGATTTATTCCCACGCCGGGGATGGCAGTCTGCGCCATGACGTGGTTCATGGTGTTCATCATCTGGGTGGCGATGCCGATTCCGAATCCGAACTCTACAAGTTTGTCTATGGAGGTAAAATCGTTGTACATATAGAATTAGTTGCTCTTGAAGATTATGTGTTTTACACTGGCATTGGAGGCGGGGGCGGGCATTGTCCCGGTGTCTGTGCGAATAGGGCGGCGAGTTCCGGTGTCTGTCCGGCGAGTTGCCAGTTGGCCATTCCCTGGCACCAAACGTAAGTTCCGGCGTCCATCTGTCCGGAGGCAACGAGTTGCAAGAGTTGCTGTATGTTGTATGGACCGCTCTGCTGTCCGTTGATAGCCACCATCCATTGTATGTCGTTAGCTCCGGGCGGAGGAGGAGGTATTCCCGGACCGGCTGCCGCGGAGGCACCCATTGTTCCCGTGGCGCAGCCCATACCGGCTGCCATTCCGCTCAGAGTGTTGCCCATCGGGTTCTGCAATCCGGAGGCCATGGAGTTTGCCATACCTGCCATCTGCTGCGCCATTGTGCCGCCGAGCGCCATGCTTGCCATCATAGCTGCTGGGTTGAAACCGCCGCCGTCTCCCATGTTGCCCATCTCTCCGAGGCTTTGCGCGGCGGTTTGCATCACGTCGGCCTGGCGGTTGAGGGCATGTGCCCCGATGAAGGTCTGCTCAGTCTGGAGGCGTTGCGCGCGTTGGCTTTCCTCGCGTTGTATGCGCATCGTCTCGGCCATATTCTGCGCGTTCATGGCCTGGAGGTCGGCCATATTTTTCAGGTTTATGTCAGTCTGAGCGTTGATGGTTCGCTGTTGCTGTTCGGCGGTGACGTTGCGCAACTCATACCATCCCTGGCTCTGCTTGTCGGGCTCAATACGAGAGAGGTCGAAGCGTTTCAGGTTGATGCCGAACTCCTCGAAATCTCCTTTCAGTTTCTCTTTTATGGCATCGCTGATGTCATCTATCTTGCGTTCAATCTGCACTAAGGGGAAGCCTCCTTCCGCCGGAGCGTTGGAGATTGCTGTCTTCACCCGGCGTGCCACGGCACTACGCACCTGTTCCGAGAAATTGTCAAGGTCGAAGTTCACCAGACGGTTCATTTTTATGAACTGCTGCGGGTCGATGATATTGAAGGTGATTTTACCGCCTGCGGCGATGGGGACAACGAAATCAAGGAAACGCGGGTCGGGCACATCGAAAAATGGAATTCCGAATGGAATCTGTATGTTGCCGGCCAGATTAATGAAGTAGACTTCGGCTTGGAATGGAGCTTCACCGCCGTAAGCTGCACCCATTATGTTTGCTAAAACGGGGAAGTTGGCGGTTTTAAGGAAACCGTCGAAAGGACCATAGATGAAGTCTTGGACGGTTCCATTGTTCTGTCGATAGAAGAATACTGCTACTTCGCCGTCTTTTACGCGAAGCGAACTGCCGAAACGAATTGAGTTTTCACGGGTTGTGGAGTTGACGTCTTGGTCGAGCGGACGCCATTTCCACACCAGGTAGTCTTGTTGGTCGCAGCGGATTATGTTCATGAGGCCGCCACCTTTTCCTCTTCCGGAGAATAGTCCCATAATATATTAGATGAGAAATTTTTTAATAAGGATGTCAGATAGAGAGATGATGCAAAGATAACAATAATTTTGCAATGGTACAAATAATTAGAAATGATATTCGCAAAAATAGCGGTGGATGCCTAACTCTCCGGCCCGTATAAGACTTGTATGAATTATGAACCGGCAGGGTGCAAGTGTTCGTGGAGATGGGGGGAATGAACCCAATAGACAGAATAATAGCGTTAGCAAAAGCGGAGTAGGCATCCGTCAGCGGTCGAGGAGGCGGGCGGCTCGTTTGAGGTAGTCGGCGGCTTTTTCGTCGGCTCGGCGGGCGTAGCGCATCTGCGTGTCGTAATGGTCCATGGCGTTGTCGGCGTAGCGCATGTAGGTGCGCGCTCGGTCGGTGTCACCCCTTTTTGTATAATAGGCGGCTTCTCGCTGGTAGCCTTCCGCTTTCTTCTTGTAGTATTCGGCTTCGCGACGGTAGCCATCGGCCTTTTTCTGATAGTACTCGGCTTCGCGTTGGTAACTCCTGGCTTTGCGGGTATTGTAATCGTCGGCATGGGCAGAAGCCGTGAACGCGCAGACGAGTGTGAAGAGCATGAAAAGTGCAGCAGTTAAAAATTGTCTCTGAGTTGTCAGGGTGAATTGTTTTGGAGTTGTCATGGTGAGCTGTGTTTAAAATAGCGGGACACACGCCGAGAGGGTGCATCCCGCCATAGGGTAGGTTACTTATTGAAAGGGGGAGGAGTTCCGGGGTCATCGTCGTCATCTTCTTCCGGAGCGGACGACGGTGCCTGCGGTTCTCGCTTGTCTTTTTCGTCGGAGGAAAGAAGCGGCTTTTTCAGCTTGAAATGGAAGGGACTTTTCGGCTGCGACTTTTCGGCGGTTGCGTCGCTTGGGGGAACAGCGTCGTTGTTGCTATCCTTCGTGGTTTCGGTTGGCTTCTGGCGGGCGGCCTCCTCTTTTTTGTTAATCTCGATTATTTCATCGGTACGCGATTTCCAGGGACGTTTGCCGAGTACGGTCTGCACATCGTCGTGGAAGATGACTTCGCGCTCAACGAGCATGTCGCGAATCTTGTTATGCTGAGCGGCATGTTCCGTGAGAATCTGTTTGGCACGTTCGTATTGTTCCTTGACTATCTGTGCCACTTCAAGGTCTATCTGGCGTGCAGTCTCTTCTGAGTACGGCTTTGTGAAACCGTAATCCTGGCCGCTGGAGTCGTAATAATTGAGGTTGGGAATCGACTCGCCCATACCGTAGACCATAATCATGGCGCGAGCGGCTTTTGTGACGCGTTCAAGGTCGTTCGATGCGCCTGTCCCCACTTCTCCGAGGAACACCTCTTCGGCGGCGCGCCCGCCGAGCAGTCCGCAGATTTTATCGAGCAGAGCCTGTGTGGGTACAATCTGTGGAGCCTCCGGCGCATACCAAGCGGCACCGAGAGCGCGGCCGCGCGGCACGATGGTGACTTTGAGCAACGGGTCGCCGTAGCGTGTGAGCCAGCCTATCACGGCGTGTCCGGCCTCGTGAGTGGCGATGGCGAATTTTTCCTCGTCTGTAATTATGCGGGAACGTTTCTCCATACCGCCTACTATGCGGTCCACTGCCGCCATGAAGTCATCCCATTCCACCTGCGTCTTGTTGTTACGTGCGGCGATGAGTGCCGCCTCGTTGCAGACATTGGCTATGTCGGCGCCGGAGAATCCCTGGGTCTGTCGTGCCAGCTGCTCCACGTCGAGCGTGGCGTTAACCTTTATATTGCGGAGGTGTACGTTGAAGATTTCAATACGGTCGGTAAGTTCTGGGAGGTCTACGTAAATCTGGCGGTCGAACCGTCCGGGGCGCAGCAACGCCTTGTCGAGCATGTCGGCGCGGTTGGTGGCGGCCAGAATAATGACGCCGTTGTTCGAGCCAAAACCGTCCATCTCCGTCAGCATCTGGTTCAGTGTGTTTTCGCGTTCATCGTTTGAGCCCATGTTCAGGTTCTTGCCACGGGCGCGGCCTACGGCATCTATTTCATCGATGAAGATGATGCACGGCGCTTTCTCCTTGGCCTGTTTGAAGAGGTCACGCACACGAGCGGCACCGACACCTACGAACATCTCCACGAAGTCGGAACCGGACATGGATAGGAAAGGCACGTTGGCCTCTCCGGCCACGGCCTTGGCCAGAAGAGTCTTACCGGTTCCCGGAGGACCTACGAGCAGGGCGCCTTTAGGTATTTTGGCACCGAGTTCGGTGTAGCGTTTCGGGTTCTTGAGGAACTCGACAATCTCTTCGACTTCCACTTTGGCTTCGGCCAGACCGGCCACATCTTTGAATGTGACGTTAGTACCGTTGTTCTTGTCGAATACCTTGGCCTTGGATTTTCCTACGCTGAAGATGCCTCCGGCTCCGCCGCTGCCGCCTCCGGCACGGCGCATCATGAAGAGCATGAAGACAACGAGGAGTACCACAGGCCCGAAAAAATATAGCATCCGCATGAAGTCGGAGCCTTTTTCATATTTCACGGCAATCTGCGGCTTCTTCTGAGCGGCGAGGTCGGCGTTCCAGGCATCGATTTTGTCCTGCATCTTGTCGGAAGAAGCTACCTCTGTCCGAATCAGATAGTCGCCGGTATAGTTCTCGCTTTCAGGTATTTTCAGGTCTTTTATACCCTGGGGAGTTAGCACGCCCTCGGCTTCGTTGGTGTTAGTGAAGACAAGGATGCTTTTGAGGTTTCCTTTCCTGGCTTGCTGTTCGAAAGTGGACCATTCCACTTCTTTAGTTGCAGAACCGTCTTGCATGAAGAAGAAAGAGACGAGTACAAGTATGATGAGCGCGTACATCCAGTAGAGGCTGAACGCGGGTTTTTTGCGTCGTGAAGGGTCGTTGTTGCTGAAGTTTGGCATGATGGAGGTGATAATCAGTTCATATCTTCCCGGAGCGGATTCAGGAATAGAAAATTAGTCCAGGTCCGGGATTTCGGAAATTTTGGCGTCGTACCACAGGTCTTCGAGATTGTACCTCTGCCGGGTTTCGGGAGTGAAGACGTGTACGAGAGTGTCGCCGTAGTCGAGCACAATCCATGCCGATGCGCCGTACCCGTCGTAGTTATACGGTTTGCGGTGGGTTTGTTCAAGCACCGTGTCGCGTACAGAGTCGGCTATAGCGGAGGTCTGGATTGGGGAATTGCCCTGGCATACCACGAAACGCGAAGCCGGGGCAGTTCCGATATCTGAAAGGTCTATGAGGGTGATTTTATTGCCTTTACGGTCTTGGATACCCTCGATGATTGAATTAATGATGTCTGTCATATCGTAATAATGCGCGAAGTTAACAAAAATCTTTGGAATTTGCAAATCCGCGCGTCCCGGCAACGTTTACTCGTAGCGCAGGGCGATGATGTCCCAGTCCACTATTTCCCAAAGGTTGTGGAGGTATTCGGCCCGGCGGTTTTCGTAGTCGAGGTAATATGCGTGTTCCCAGACGTCGAAGGTAAGCAGTGGGCGCAGGTTATCGGTAAGCGGATTACCGGCGTTTCCTCCCTGTGTGATAAACAGACGCCCGTCGGTATCGGCCGAGAGCCACACCCATCCGGAACCGAACAAGGTAGTACCGGCCTCTTCGAACTTCTTCTTAAAACCGTCGAAGGATCCGAAATCGCGGTCAATAGCCTCTGCCAGTTTGCCCGAGGGAGCTTTGCATCCGTCGGGGAAGAACTGGAAGAAATAGAAGATGTGGTTCCATGCCTGCGATGCGTTATTGAACAGTTTGCCGTCTGACTCACAGATGATTTGTTCAAGGCTCATATCGGCGAAGGGTGTGCCTTCTATAAGCGAGTTGAGGGTGTCTATATAAGCTTTTTCATGCTTGCCGTAGTGGACCTCCACTGTACGGGCAGAGATGGCCGGCGCCAGGGCGTCGGGAGCGTATGGGAGTTTGGGTTGTATGAATTTCATGTCTGTTTTCCTTTATTATGTTGATTGCGTACCTGCGAAAGGTTAGACGCTTTATCTTTAAAACAATCCCAATCCCTAAATGTTCTATATCGGAAGCAATAGTGTTAAAATTAACAAGGGTGAAGTTATAACCGTGCGGAATGCGTGCAACGGGGATAACCGAAAGATATGACAGGGACATAGTGCTGTGCAATGACAAGGGGAAACCCCGGCCGTGGAAGGTCGGGGTTTTTTCTTGTCGGGTCGGCGTGTATGTCAGTCGAAGATTTTGTCCCAGTCTTTCCAGACGGGCTCGAAGCCGGCTTCGCGTATCTGGCGGGCAACGTCGGCGGGTTCACGGCTATCGCTAACCTCGAACTGCTCGAGGGCTTTGTCTCGGAAGACGGCGTAACCTCCCGGCTCCGTGCGGCTTCCGGCACTCATCGAGGTCACGCCGAGCGGCATTATGTGGCGGCGGTACTCCGGGGCTTCGCGCGTGGAGAAGGAGATGTCGGCTTCATGGTCGAAGATTCGGAAGGCGGCGGTGAGGCGAGCCAGCTGGCGGTCGCTGATAATGCTGACGGGCTGGAAACCGCTCTCCGACGGACGCATCCTCGGGAAGTTGACCGAGAAGCGGGAGCGCCAATATTTTTTCTGCAGATATCGCAGGTGTCGGGCCAACATCACTATGTCGGCGCGCCAGTCCTCAAGTCCGAGCAGCACTCCCATCCCTATCTTGTGCACGCGGGCGTCTCCCATGCGGTCGAAACCGTTCAGGCGCCAGTCGTAGTGGCTCTTCATGCCGCGTGGATGGTACTTCTTGTACGCCTCCTTGTGGTATGTTTCCTGAAAGCAGACCACGCCGTCGAGGCCGCTCTTCACCAGCCGGGCGTAGCTCGACGAGCGCATAGGTTGCACTTCGATGGTTAGGTTGTGGAAGTATGGCCGCGCAATGCGAAGCACCTTCTCGAGATATTCCACGCCACAGAGTGATGGATATTCGCCACTGACTATCAGCAGGTTCTCGAAAGGAGCGAGTTTGCGTATGGCCTTGCATTCCTCCTCCACCTGCTCGGGGGTGAGCACGGTGCGCTCGAAAGGATTGTCGTGGTTGAAACCGCAATATACACACTTGTTGGTACAGGCGTTGCCCACGTACATGGGGATGTACATGGAGATAGTGTTACCGAATTTCTCCTGCGTGAAGTGATGGGCCAGCTGGGCCATCTCTTCGAGATAAGGGTCGGCGGCTTCGGAGATTAGGACAGCAAACTCCTCGGGTGTGAGGCGGCGCCCGTTGCGGCGTGCCACCGCTATGACTCGGCGCACGTCACCGTCCGTTGCGCCGGCTACGAGTCGCAGCGTCTCGTCCCAATCATATTGTCCTATGACATCGGCGAAACCGTAACCGAATACTGAATTTACGTCGGGGTCAGATTTTGCTTTAATGTTTTTTTCTTCCTGCATACAGCATTGCCTCCCGTCAGTCTTTTTCGCAGTCATGTTCTATGTTCTGGGAGATACGCATGGCGCAGAAGTTGGGGCCGCACATGGTGCAGAAGCGGTCGTCGGCATCGGGGGCGGAGCGGCGCGCTTCCATATAATAAGTGCGTGCGCGTTCGGGGTCGAGCGAGAGGTTGAACTGGTCTTTCCAGCGGAACTCGTAGCGAGCTTTCGACATGGCGTCGTCGCGCACCTGTGCGCCGGGAAATCCTTTCGAGAGGTCGGCGGCATGGGCGGCTATCTTGTAGGCGATAACGCCTTCGCGCACGTCGGCAAGCGTGGGCAGCGCAAGGTGCTCCTTGGGTGTGACGTAGCATATCATGGCGGTGCCGAGGTCGGAGATGATGGCGGCACCGATAGCCGAGGTTATGTGGTCGTAACCCGGGGCGATGTCGGTAGTGAGAGGGCCCAAGGTATAGAACGGAGCCTCGTGGCAGGCAGTGAGCTGCCGCTCCATGTTGGCCTTGATTTTGTTCATGGGCACGTGGCCGGGACCTTCGATAATTACCTGCACGTCGTGGGCCCAGGCCTTCTCGGTGAGTTCGCCGAGCACGTCGAGTTCCAGGAACTGCGCACGGTCGTTGGCGTCGTGGATTGAGCCGGGACGCATACCGTCGCCCAGCGAGACAGCTACGTCGTAGCGGGCCAGTATCTCGCAGATTTCGTCGAAGTGTGTATAGAGGAAGCTTTCCTGATTATGGAGCACGGTCCACTGCGTCATGATGGAACCGCCGCGCGACACGCAACCGGTAAGGCGTCCCTTTACCAGCTCTGCATGTTCGCGGAGCACGCCGGCGTGTATCGTAAAGTAGTCCACGCCCTGTTCGCATTGCTCGATTAGAGTGTCGCGGTATATCTCCCAAGTGAGCTTGGAGACATCGCCGTTCACCTTTTCGAGAGCCTGGTAGATGGGCACTGTGCCCACGGGTACTGGGCAGTTGCGCACTATCCATTCTCGGGTTTCGTGGATATTGTCGCCGGTGGAGAGATCCATCAGCGTGTCGCCCCCCCAGTAGCAGCTCCATACGGCTTTTGCTACCTCCTCTTCGATGCCGGAAGAGAGGGCCGAGTTGCCGATGTTTGTATTGAGTTTCACGCGGAAGTTGCGGCCGATAATCATCGGTTCAGCTTCGGGGTGGTTGATGTTCGCGGCTATTATGGCACGTCCTTCTGCCACTTCGCGGCGCACGAACTCGGGGGTGATGTATGAGTCTATTCCCAGCTCGCGGCAGGCGGCGTTCTCGCGGATGGCAACATATTCCATCTCCGGGGTGATGATTCCTTTGCGGGCATAGTGCATCTGCGTTACGCAACGTCCTTCGAGGGCGCGGCGCGGGTTATGGCGCACCGGGAAACGGATGGCATCGAGGCTCTTGTCGGCAAGGCGTTCGCGGCCGTACTCGCTCGTGATTCCGGGGAGCACTTCGGTGTCCTTGCGTGCTTCAACCCAGGCTTCGCGCATACGAGGGAGGCCTTTGTTGATGTCTATCTCAATATTTGGGTCTGTGTAGGGACCCGAGGTGTCATAGACGGTGACCGGAGCGTTGGGATGCTCAATGCGCTTGCCGTCTTCGATGGTAACGGTGGGATAGAGGTTAATGCGACGCATGGCCACACTTATGTCGTGTAGATCGCCGGGGATGTGTATCTTTTCGGAATGAGGATATGAGGAAACGTCGATATTGTCTATTTTCATGGCGTTTTGGAAAGTTGTTATTCGTTGAAGAAGGAGGTGAGGGGGCTTGTGGCTTGTGCGGAGGCGGATACGGCACCGAGCCCGGCTTCGTAGCCCTGGCGGCCGGCTATTACGGCGAGGCGGAAGGCGTTGGCCATTGCTGCCGGATTGTCGGCTATGGCGATTGCTGTATTGACGAGCACTGCGTCGGCTCCCATCTCCATTGCTTCGGCGGCGTGCGAGGGAGCTCCGAGTCCGGCGTCTACGACCACGGGGACATTGCTCTGCTCGATTATGATTTGCAGCAGGTCGCGGGTTATGAGCCCTTTGTTAGTGCCAATGGGGGCGGCAAGGGGCATCACCGCGGCTGCTCCCGCCTCTTCAAGGAGCTTGCAGAGCACCGGGTCGGCCTGTATATAGGGGAGCACAGTGAAGCCGTCGGCGGCAAGTTCCTGCGTGGCCTTGAGGGTCTCTATCGGGTCTGGCATGAGATACTTAGGGTCGGGATGGATTTCCAGCTTGATGAAGTCGGTGCCGAAGATTTCGCGGCTCATCCGGGCGGCGAGCACGGCCTCGCGGGCGTCGCGCACACCGGAGGTGTTGGGCAGCAGCTGCACGTTGTCGCGGTTGATGTGTGTCAGCATGTCGTCGGTGGCCTCGTTCATCATGTTCACACGCTTCATGGCCACGGTAATCATCTGCGACTGAGACGCCATGATGGCGTCAAGCATGAGTTGCGGGGAGGAAAACTTACCTGTCCCCACGAAGAGGCGCGAGGTGAATTCGCGTCCTCCTATTACAAGATTCTGTTCCATATATCAGGTAGTATAAAATTCAGTTTTATCAGGCTTCAGGGCTGGCGAAAGCCATGAAGGAGCGGGTGGCTTCGAGGGCGTCTTCCGCGTTGGCGATGGCGCCGGAAACTGCCACACCCTGCACGCCGGCTTTGAGCAGGGCGGGGACGTCGGCCACTTCTATTCCGCCCACGGCCACGCGGGCTATCTCGATGTCTGACTCCTTCATGCGTCGGCAGATGTCCGCGATGCCCTCAAGCCCGAGCACCGGAGCGAGGTTTTTCTTCGTCTCGGTGTAGCGGAAAGGCCCCATGCCGAGGTAGTCTATGTCAAGGTTGGCCACACGGAGCACATCCTCGAAAGTGTTGACAGTAACGCCGATAACGGCACCGGCGCCGAGTATTCCGCGGGCTTGTGCCGGCGGCATGTCCTCTTTGCCGAGGTGCACGCCGCTCACTTCGAGTTTGCGCGCCAGTTCCACGCGGTCGTTGAGCAACAGGAAAGCTCCCGCGCGCTCGCACATAGGTTTAATCTCTTTCGCCACGTGGCGAATTTCATCGTCGGAGGCATCTTTCATCCGGAGCTGCACCCAACGGCAGCCGCCTTCGAGCACCGTTGCCACCTGGTCTATAACCGGGCGTCGGCTCGCTGTGTTTGTAATATATTGGAGCATAACTATTTATTTTTTAACGAATGGTTTCCAAACGTCGCCGAGGCGCGCGGCACCTGCAAATCCGGCCTGGCGGAGCTCAGGATAGCGCTCCGGCGTCACTCCTCCCAATGCTATAACGTTCAGTGCGGGTATTTTCCCTTTCAGGAAAGGTGAAAATCCCTTCGGGCCGTATCCGGGCTTCGAAATGGAGGGGAAGACAGGCGAGAGGGTGACGTAGCGGAACCGTGGGGCGCAAGCCAACTCCGCGAGGGAGTGGCAACTGTGCGAAAGCTCTGTGTGGAACTTCGGCGCATCGGGCCAGCGGCCGTTGAGGTGCGCTCCGCCGAGTCCGTACTCCTCTATCAGCCGGAAGTGGGAATGTAGTATCAGGCGCGGATGCAAATCCTTGCGGATGCTCTCTATGAGTCGGCGCATTTCCTCCTCACCGGCGTCGGGGCGGCGCAGGTGCACGAAGTGGGTACCGCCATCGAGCAGGCGGCAGATGTGTTCAGCCTCGCCCGGAAGCGGGTCAGGCCATGTTATCACTATTTCCAGAAAATCAGCCGCCATAGGCTGCGGTGATTATCATAACGTTGTCGTGCGGTCGTAGCTTGTGTGTCTCCCAGTTGCGTTTTAACACCACCGAGCCGTTGACAGCCAGTGCGGTGCCCTGCGGTTTCACGTTCAACAGTGATGCGAGGTCAGCTACGGTTTGCACTTCTTCGGGGAGGTTTTTGAGTTCGTTGTTGACTGTAATTTCCATATAATGTTTATAAAATGAAAGGTCCGTAAGGCGAGGAGCCGAGGCGTAGCGATGCGCCGTCGGAGAGGCGTCGGTGCAGGTAGGCTTCCGCTTTGGCCACTGCTTGCGTCAGTGTCTTCCCGAGGGCGATGTATGAAGCGATAGACGAGGAAAGTACGCAGCCGGTGCCGTGGGTATTCGTGGTGGCGATGCGGTGTGAGGTGAAGAGGCTGACGGCATCTGACGCGGCTTCGTATAATGTGTCGGTTATGTTTTCGGAATCGTTGTCGCCTCCGGTAATCAGGACTGCTTGGCATCCCGTTTCAGCGCTCAACAGAGCGGCGGTTTCCTGCGCGGTATCGGCAAAGCCGTAAAGCGGAGAGCGCCGCAAAAGAGCGGCTTCGCGGAGATTAGGCGTAATGGCGGTGGCAAGGGGGAAGAGGAAGGTGCATAATGCTTCGGCCATTTCTTTACACTCGGAGCGGTCGCAAAGGGTGGGCGAGAGCACGGGGTCGACCACCACATTCCTGAATCCAAGACGTTTGATGCATTTCGCCGTCTCCTCCACGGCTTCGGGCGACGGCAGGAGGCCTATCTTAACGGCATCGGGATGCACACATTCTGCTACGGCCTCAATCTGGTCGCGGATTACGCTCGGCGCAACGGGATTATAAGCGGAGAAGCGCAGGCCGTTCTGCACCGTAACGGCTGTAACGGCGGTCAGGGCATAGACACCGAGACAGGATGCGGTCTTGACATCGGCCTGCAGTCCGGCGCCGGCCGTCGGGTCGCTTCCTGCTATGGAAAGGATGGTGGGCAATTGTGTCATAATTACGGTTTGCGCAGGGAAGGAGGGAATGTCCTTAGATGGCTGATAAACGGAATATTAACGCAAACACGGCAGTGAAGAGCTTCCTTCGTCGGCATTATCCGCATCAGGTCATAAGGGTATGTTCTCAGATTCGCTTGTGGCGAACCACCCCTGCTTTGTCCGCAAAATTACAAAAAAGAATCCTAACCGCCAAATTTACTACGTTTTTTCTGTTCGGCAAGTATAAGATTTATAAATTTTATAAGAGTTATAAGGTTTATAAGCGCGGTTATTTCTTGCCGAGGAGGGCGCGGAGTTTCTCTTGCCCTGTTACCATAGCGTAGAGCAACAGAAAACGTTTTTTGTAAAAATTGACGAAACTGAGGCGGTGCTTCAGCGGTAGCGAGTAAAGCGGATACTTTTCGTAGATTGTGCGGAAAATGGGCATTGCGGCCTGTTGCTCCATCCAGCGGCGCTTGAAGCTCATCGGGCGATCGCTCAAGAACATCTGCTTGGTATAAGCGCGAACTCCGAGTAGCACGAACGACCATATATAGTATATGGCATTTTCAGGCGCATCGGGATAGTTGCACACCACTTTCTCGAAATAATCCGCGGCTTTAACGACACGTTCCAGCATATCGGTTCTTGAACTGTGCGTAATGGAGCCGGCTCGATGCAAATAGTGATAATATGTATTCGGCGTGAACACGAAGCATTCCACATGACGCATCACTTGGTAAGTGAATAGGGCGTCTTCGCTCAGCAGATGGTCCACGGGAGCGAAGATGATGTCATTATCTATGAGGTGCGACCGTTTGTACAGTCGTGCCAAAACATGGTTGCCTTCGAATTTGGGAAATTTTGAAAGGGGATAATGATAAAAAGTCTGTACCGAAATGTCTTTGATTTCTTCCGGATTGGTGTAAACTTTTTCAGTTGCGCCTGTAACGTTGCCCGTCATCGTTCCATCCGGGTAAACTGAGCAGGAATTGCAGCACACCATGTCGGCGTCATGTTTACGGGCCAAATCGAGAAGGTCGGCGAATGTTTGCGGAATGAGAGAATCGTCGGCGTCCAGGAAAAAGATGAATTCACCCGTTGCTTCTGTAATGCCCACATTGCGAGCGCGTCCGCAGCCGCTGTTATGGTCGGTCTGCATCACTCGGAAGCGCTGGTCGCTGTCGGCATAGCGTCGGGCGGCTTCGAGGGTTGCGCCGCTGTCGCCGGAGCAGTCTTCCACTATTATCACCTCGAAGTCGGTCATGGTCTGTTTCAGCAGCGAGTCTACCGAAACGTGCAGATGGTCGGCAGCCTTGTAGGCCGGGATAATAACGCTGATTTTTGGTGAGTTCATGGTTTTCATGTTTTAAGACTTACGCAAGGCAGGAATGAATCGGCTTAGTTTTGCGGTGACTTTTGAACGCTCCTCTTTGTCAAGGCCGAAGAGGAATATAAATGCGGCGAATACGAGCCAGAACGCCAGGGAGTTGACTACTGCGGAGAGAAAAGTGTCTCCCATATAGATGCGCAACACCCACGCCACGGCAAACGGAAATGCGGCAATGACCAACGGTTTAAGCAGCGACGAGGCGATGTAGCGCAACGGCCTCAGTCCTACCTGCGCGCGCATCATCCAAATGAAGAAGAGGTAGACCACAACGTTGATTATAGCTCTTACAACCAAAGTGGCGGGAGCCCAGTCTGTAGCTCGGAGCACTATGTAGTCAAACGGTAAGTTGCTGAGCATCAGTATGCTCCATACAATATTGAAATTACGTACACGGCCTGTCGCCTGATTGCAGACGAGTCCCGGGGCCGCGATGCAGTCTATGCCGTTGCAGACGAGGCTGAGGATGCAGAAGATGGCGGTATATTGCGGCACGTCGTTGCCGAGCCAGAGGTGGAGCGCTATGTCCATGTTCAGGCACAGAGGAACCAGCAGCGAGGCCGATATATAGAAGGAATACTTTCCGAGGCGGTAGATAAACTCGCGCAGATGCTCCAGCTCCTCGCGGGCGTACAGAGCCACGAGTTTAGGTGAATAAGCCGTCTGGAAGGCCGAGAGGATGTTAAACCCGGCCTGCTGTACCATAGTGGACAATCCGAAGGCTGCGTTGACAACTACTCCGAAGAAGTAATTCAGAATAAGCGCCGCACCCTGGTATGCCCCGAGTCCGGAGGCGCTGCCGAGCGTGCTCCAGCCGCAGAATTTCACCATGTCGAGGAATTTATCCCTGTTCCAGTAGCGGTGGAAACGGCACACGTCGCCAAAGACTGCCGCATGGCGGCAATAGAGTTTGTAGACGAAGAAAACCACCACGGTGACGCCGAAGAACTGCGCGGCGTATATCACCAGCAGATGTTCGCTGAAAAGCAGAAGCAGCATCACGGCGGCAAGGCGCAGTAACACCTCCACGAATGAGAATATGGCGTAGAAGGAGAAACGCTCGAAGGTGATTATCATGGCGTTATAAGGCACCTTCGCGATATTGAAGCAGAGTGTGGCGAGCGAGAACTGGTACACCCAGTTTGTGGCGGACAGCTTGTCGGGCGGCACGTTCAGGTAGTTGTTGACATACCACAGTCCGATGGTTTCTCCTGCCACGAGCACGCATCCGGCAATGGCTATCTGTGCTAAGATGGCCACGTTGAACATCTTGCCGAGCGAGCTTGCCGAGCCGCGGCCGCGTTCGTACATCAGGAAACGTGTTATGCTCCGCTCCATAGCTATGTTTATAAAGCTGAAAATAAGTACGAAACCCGCAACGATAGAGTAGATGCCATAATCGGTCTCGCCTAGAAGGTTTAGTGTAAGACGCGAAGTGTAGAGGCTCACGAGCATGATGGCGACGGTGCGAACCACCATATAAAGCGAGTTGCGCCCTATGCGCTTGCCCACTTCCGGTGCGTTGCCTTCCGGCGTTTCGCCGTCATGGGCATCGCCTTGCGGCGCCTTGGACGCCTCTTCGGGGTTCTCCGGGGATTGCTGTGTCGTCATTCTCTTGCGGTTACTCTGGGTCTGTGAAATCGGGCCGGCACGTTTCGGTGGCGGCATGGAGTGGTTCCTGTAATATGAACGTCGGTTCGGAGCGCAATATTATATCAGGCTTCGGAATCTTCGTCGGGAAGCGAGGAGGCTATCTCGCGGCGTGTCTCTGCCATCAGTTCGCGGGTATTGAAGCCGCGCGGACCGGGATAGATGGGCTTGTGTATGGTAAGCGTTATGCGGCCGGGTGTCACGTTGTAGGTTGTGCGTGGCATGGCTTTGAAAGCACCGTCGATGGTAAGCGGAACCACGGGGAGCTTGAACTCGGAGGCCAGCATGAAGGCGCCGCGCTTGAACGGGGTAAGATGGCCGTCGCGTGTGCGCGAACCTTCCGGAAAGATTACCACCGACATGCCGCCTCGCAGCCGTTCTTCCGACTCTTCGATGGTCTGGCGCACGCCGCGCGGGTTGGAGTCGTCTACCATCACGTGGCCGGCGCTCTTGCAGGCCTTACCCACGAAAGGTACTTTCTCGAGGCTCTTCTTCATCAGCCACTTGAAGTTATGGCCGAGGTAACCGTAGATGGTCCAGATGTCGAAGGCTCCCTGGTGGTTGCAGACGAAGACGTATGAGGTTTTGGGGTCGATGTTCTCACGCCCCACCACCTTGACGCGCACCAACAGGAGTGTGCAGACGCAGCGCGACCAGAAGTGCGCGGGCCAATAGCCCCAGTAATCGCGTTTGCCGACGGCCGAGCCGATGATGGTAGTCAGTGCGGTGACGATGGTAAGAACCGCCAGTATGGGCACGGCTATGAGCCATTGATATAGGAAAACGAGTATTTTTTTCATCATAAAATAATTTCAGAGTGCAAATTTAGCAATAATTGCCCGATTGAGCAAAATTAAAGCGTCAGACCTGACTTTCCCGAACTTGTTACTCGTTGACCTTAAGGATTCTAAGGCCATTAAAGACTTTAATGACCTTGATTTGGGGTCAATAATAATGTGTAAGAAAAAGCGCCTCCCTCAGTCGGAGACGCAATATGTTAGAAATGCTATGGCAGTTCAAAGTTAGAAGATGTAACCGAGTCCGGCGCCGATGAAGCCGCCCGAGCAGTCGTCCATCAGGGAGTATTTACCCTGGAGGGTCAGTTTGAGGTTGCGGGTCAGGTAGAAGTCGAAACCGCCGCCGAAGTCGGCGCCCACGCGGGTATAATTGTCGTGGTGTTCCGGGTTCCAGCTGTTCAGGGTGAAGCCCACGAGCGGATAGATGTTGAACCCTTTGGCCAGACGGAAGGGGAAGTGGACATCAGTCGAGAAGATGAAGGCAGACTCGCCCTCGTTTTTGAAGACGTATCCGATTTCCGGCGCTATGCGTACGTGAGGAGCCACGGTGTACTGGAAGTAGAGGTCCATGTAACCGCCGTTGTTATGTGAGGCGAAACCTCCGGCAACACCAAGAGTTTTCTCGCCTGTCTGTGCGAAAGCCGCTGCGGAACCTGCTATTAGCAGAAGGGCAACGAGACGTAATTTCTTTGATACACTTTTTAATTTCATAACCTTTTTTGTGTTTTATACGAAGACGGGAGTGCACCGCGCGCTTCTTCTGTTTTTATTATGTTTATTTTTTAACATTGAAACGTTGAAAATGTCCGTTTGGTTTGCTAACTTTGCGAGAAATTTTAGCGCAAACGGCTCCGGCGGTTTGCTTTTAATCTGATTCCCAACGAAATACATAGAAGAGAAAAGATATGAACGACATGGGATTTTTCCGCGTGACGGCAACGTCGCCTCTGGTTCGCATCGCGGATTTGGAATATAATCTGAGACAATGCGTCGATGTAGTCAAGCGTGAAGGAGCTTGCCGGGATTGTGCCGGGGAATGCGAACTGTCGGGGACGCAATCCGACTTGATGGTGTTTCCGGAGCTGAGCCTCACAGCCTATACCTGCGGCGACCTTTTCCACAACGAGCAGCTTCTCGACAGCACCGAAGAGTACCTGCTCCGTTTCGCCGAGGAGACATCGGGCTGTGACTCGCTTATTTTTATTGGCGCCCCGCTTCGCCTGCGTGGACAACTCTACAACTGTGCCGTAGCCGTTTGCCATGGCACAATCCTCGCCGCCATTCCAAAAACGTTCCTTCCCAATTATAACGAGTTTTACGAGAAGCGCTGGTTCACTTCCGGCGCGGGAATAGAGGGCGAGAGCATCACGATAGGAGACGTAGAGGTACCTTTCGGGAATGACATCCTGCTACGCCACAAGGATGTGCTTGTGGGTGCGGAGATTTGCGAAGACGTCTGGGTACCCGCACCTCCGGCCGAGCGCCTCGCACGTGGCGGAGCGGACATCGTGGTCAACCTTTCGGCCACTGACGAGCTCATCGGCAAACATGACTATCTCCTCGACCTGCTCCGCGGAGTGTCGGCACGTTGCCGCTGCGGCTACGTCTACGCTTCGGCCGGACCGGGGGAATCATCGACCGACGCGCTCTATGCCGGCAACGCCATCATAGCAGAAGACGGCCGCATTCTTGAACAGTCTCCGCGCTTTACCATTGAGACACAGAGCGTTACCGCCGACCTCGATATACACCATCTTCGCCATGACCGTATGCACTTCGAAACATTCTACGAGGGTGACCGCCCTCGTTTCCGCACCATAAACACCGGAGTGGAGGACAACGGTGGGCTTTGTGGCAAAACGCGCCGTTTCATAGACCCGCATCCCTTCGTTCCGGGCGAAGGACCGTGCCGTGACGAACGTTGCCGCGAAGTGACCTCCATACAGACCGGAGCGCTTGCGCAGCGCCTCGGGGCAACCGGCTGCCGCAACCTGACCGTCGGCATTTCAGGCGGACTCGACTCTACGTTGGCATTGCTCATTGCTTGCCGAGCCTTCGACCTGCTCGGGCTGCCGCGTACCGGCATACACGCCATCTCCATGCCCGGATTCGGCACCACGAAACGCACACACAGCAACGCCGCCACCATAATGGAACGTCTCGGCGTGTCGCACCATGAAATCCCCATTGGCGACGCGGTGATGCAGCATTTCCGAGACATAGGGCATGACCCGGCCCTTCACGACGTCACTTACGAAAACTCACAGGCACGCGAGCGCACGCAGATTCTCATGGACTTCGCCAATCGCGTAGGCGGAATGGTACTGGGCACCGGCGACCTTTCGGAGCTTGCCCTGGGCTGGTGCACTTATAATGCCGACCACATGTCGATGTACGGAGTAAACTGCTCAGTGCCAAAGACATTGGTTCGTCATCTCGTAGCATGGATGGCTACGGCCGAGGCCGACGAGGAGTTGCGCCGAGCGCTTTTCGATATAGTTGACACTCCCGTAAGCCCGGAACTTCTTCCCGCCGACGACAAGGGCAATATCGCCCAGAAAACCGAAGACCTGGTGGGTCCGTACGAGCTCCACGACTTCTTTCTCTACGAGATGCTCCGCTACGGCAGCAGCCCGAAGAAAATCTACCGTCTGGCGCTCCACGCTTTCGACGGAGAGTATTCAGGGGACGTGATAAGGCACTGGCTGAAAACCTTCATCCGCCGCTTCTTCAACCAGCAGTTCAAGCGTTCCTGCCTGCCCGACGGACCGAAGACCGGGTCGGTAAGCCTCTCGCCGCGCGCCGACTGGCGAATGCCCAGCGACGCCACTTCGCGCCTCTGGCTGGAGGAAGTGGAGAAACTGTGATTTGTTTTTTCGATAATTTGTTAGTAATTTTGTAGCTTGAAATGTGTACAGAAGCTGAAAAAGACCTCGAAAACGCCCTTGATGCCTTGCGAGCGGGAGGTGTCATCCTTTACCCTACCGATACGGTGTGGGGTATAGGTTGCGACGCTACCTGCCACGAGGCAGTTGAGCGCGTTTTCCGGCTCAAACACAGGCCCGACAGCAAGGCGATGCTCCTGCTCGTTTCAGACCGCGGGATGCTCGCCCGCTATGTCGGTGAAATACCGGAAGGCGCCGGGCAACTGCTTGCAGCGGCCACCCGACCTACCACCGTCATTTATGACGGCGCCAGGGGAGTGGATTCGATGCTCATAGCCGATGACGGCAGCGTGGGAATCCGCATCCCGGACGACAGCTTCTGCCGCGCGCTTTGCCGGCGCCTGGGACACCCGTTGGTATCTACTTCTGCAAACCTCAGCGGACAGCCTGCGGCGCGTTGCTATCGCGAAATAGTCCCGGAAATGCTGCAAGGTGTCGATTACGTCTGCACGCGCCGGCATGACGACCTGTGCGCCACTCCTCCCTCGGCTATTTATAAAGTGTTGAACAACAACGAAATACTGACTATCAGAGAATAGAGAATGGCATATAAGGAACATGACAACTGGTGGACGCGTCACTGGCTACAAGTGGTGGCATGGCGCGAGAAGCACATCAAGGAGCGGAACTTCGTGATTATGCTTGCCTTGGTGGTAGGCGTCATCTGCGGATTCGCCGCCCAATTGCTCAAATTCCTTATCGCAGCCATCTCGCACCTGCTCACCTCCGGCGTCTCCATAACGCAGGCCAACTACCTATATCTCGTCTGGCCGTTAGTGGGGATACTGCTTTGCTCCGTCTTCGTCAGATACGTGGTCAAGGACAACATCTCGCACGGTGTCACGCGCGTCCTCTACGCCATATCGCGTCGCAAGTCGCGCCTCAAGAAGCACAATATCTACGCTCCGCTGATAGCCTCGTCGGTGACCATCGCTTTCGGCGGCTCGGTCGGTGCGGAAGGCCCTATCGTCTTCACCGGGAGTGCCATCGGGTCGAACATCGGGCAGGCCTTCCGCCTATCGCCAAAGATACTCATGATACTGGTAGGCTGCGGCGCGGCGGCGGGCATAGCGGGAGTGTTCCGCGCTCCCATCGCCGGTATGCTTTTCACCCTCGAAGTGCTCATGCTCGACCTCTCAGGCGCTACCGTAATGCCGCTGCTGATTTCGTCAATATCAGGCGCTACTGTGGCATACGTGCTGGAAGGGTACAACTCCGAGTTCTTCTTTGCTCAGGCCGAGCCTTACGCCACGTCTAAGATACCTTATACCATCCTGCTCGGTGTCTTCACCGGGTTCGTGTCGCTATATTTCACTCGCTGGTGTTTCCGCATGGAAAGCCTCTTCGGACACATAAAGAAGCGGTGGGTGAAGATATTGCTGGGCGGTACCATCCTGGCGTCGCTCATCTTCCTCTTTCCGCCACTCTACGGCGAGGGCTACGAGGCGATAAACCGCCTTCTTGAGGGCGATGTCCGCTCGGTGGTGGACGGCTCTTTCTTCTACATCGACCGCGACAATGTGTGGGTGATAGCCATGGTGATAGCGGCCATTGTGCTCACGAAAGTCTTCGCAACGTCGGCCACAAACGGTGCCGGGGGCGTGGGAGGTACCTTTGCGCCGTCGCTCTTCGTCGGGGCACTGGCGGGCTTCCTTTTCGCCTACGTGATGAATAACCTCGGCTTCGCCATACACCTTTCGGAGCAGAACTTCGCCCTCATGGGAATGGCGGGAGTCATGGCGGGAGTCATGCACGCCCCGTTGATGGCAATCTTCCTGACTGCCGAGATGACCGGCGGTTACAACCTCTTCCTGCCGCTGCTCATAGTTTCCTCCCTGTCTTATATGACCATCAGAATATTCGAGCCTTACAGCATCTACACCATGCGTCTGGCCAAGCACGGCGACCTCCTGACTCACCATAAGGACAAGAACGTGCTCACGCTCCTGCGGCTCGACAACGTGATAGAACGCGACTTCCGTGCCGTTTCGCCCGACATGACGCTTAAACAGATGGTCGACACCATCGCCGCCTCCAAGCGCAACCTTTTCCCCGTAGTAGGTGACGACGGAGGGCTCATAGGCATAGTGCTACTTGACGACATACGCAACATCATGTTCCGCCCCGACCTTTACAAGAAGATGCATGTGAAGCGGTTTATGTCCATGCCGCCCGAGCGCATCGAGATAGACGAACCGATGGAGTCGGTAATGAAAAAATTCGACGATACGAACGCCTGGAACCTTCCGGTGGTTGACCAAGGGAAGTATGTAGGCTTCGTATCAAAATCCAAGATATTCAACTCGTACCGCAATCTGCTTCGCCAGTATTCCGACGAGTGACACCTTAATATTATAATCAGGAGGAGTTAGATATGAAGATAGTATTTTTCGGGACACCCGAGTTCGCGATACCCTCATTGCAAGCGCTGATTGCCGACGGCCACGAGATAGCCGCCGTAGTGACAGCTCCCGATAAGCCCGGCGGCCGCAACCACAGAATGCTTCAAAGCGACGTCAAGAAATTCGCCCTTGCCAACGGTCTGCCGCTCTTGCAACCGGTGAAACTGCGTGACCCGGAGTTCCTCGACGAGCTGCGCAACATCAATGCCGACCTCTTCGTGGTCATCGCTTTCCGTATGCTCCCGGAGGCGGTGTGGGCAATGCCTCCGCGCGGCACCTTCAACCTCCACGCCGCCCTGCTACCGAAGTACCGCGGCGCAGCCCCAATCAACCACGCCATCATCAACGGCGAAACGGAGACCGGAGTAACCACCTTCCTCCTTGACCACGACATAGATACCGGCGAAATCCTCTCGCAACGACGCGTTCCCATTCTTCCCGAAGACAACGTGGGCACACTTTACGACCGTCTCATGCACATCGGCGCCGAAGAGGTGGTAAAGACCGTACGCGGACTTGAAGAGGGTACGGTGACGCCCCGTCCGCAGCCTGACGAGTGTCCCTGTCCGGCTCCAAAACTCACCTCTGAAACGTGCCGCATAGACTGGAACCGCCCGGCCAGGGAGATTCACAATCTGGTGCGCGGCCTTTCCCCCTATCCCGGGGCATGGACAATGCTCGAAGGTGCCAAGTGTAAGATACTCAAGACAATGCCTAACGGAACACGGTCTCAGTTTCCGGGGCATTGCGGCACCTTGTGGAAAGAGTTTCGTGTGGGCACGGCCGATGAAGATTTGGAAATACTGTCGTTCCAGCCGGCCGGTAAGAAACCTATGTCGCCTAAAGACTACCTTAACGGACATCGCAGCCTAATCAAGTTTGAATCATGACACACAAAGCCAACTGCCGCATATTGGCCGAAGTGCTTGCGGCACACGGCGTGAAACGCGTGGTTTGCTCCCCCGGCTCGCGCAACGCGCCGTTGCTTGTGGCCGCCGACGAGAATCCGCACCTGCGCACAACCGTAATCATAGACGAGCGGACGGCGGGTTTCGTGGCGCTCGGTCTCGCGCAGGCGTCGAACGCTCCCGTTGCTCTAATCTGCACTTCCGGAACGGCACTTCTCAATTATGCTCCCGCCGTGGCGGAGGCTTATTACCAGGGACTTCCGCTGATAGTGGTTTCCGCCGACCGCCCCGAGCGTTGGATTGACCAGGACGATTCGCAGACATTGCGGCAGCCCGGTGCGCTCGCAAACTTCGTGAAGCGCTCGGTAGACCTCCCCGATGTCCCCGCTGCCGACCGTGATATGATGCTATATATCAACCGTTTGGTCAACGATGCCATGATTGAGGCCCTGCGCCGGCGCCGAGGTCCCGTCCATATCAACGTGCGACTCAACGAGCCTCTTTCGGGACAGGAAGCCGAACCGCTCCCGCCGCAAAGGATAGTGCGTTGCCTCGAAGCTGACGACATACTTCCCAAAGAGCAGGTACGCGCCCTCGCCCGCGATGCCGCCGGACGGAGAGTCCTCGTAGTTGCCGGGTTCATGCTCCCCGATGCGCGACTCAACAAGGCGATGAGCCGCCTTGCTGCGTTACCGAACGTCTATGTCATGGCAGAAACCATCAGCAACCTACACCTCAAAGGGCAAGTATCAGCTATCGACGTCATCCTCTCCACACTCGAAGACCGTCTTAAGGAAGAGATGCGTCCGGACCTTGTGATTTCGCTTGGCGGAGCCATAGTGTCGCGTAAAATCAAGGAATACCTGCGCCGTTTCTCACCTAATGAACACTGGGCACTCGGCCGTCAGCATACCACTGTAGATTGCTTCAACTCACTGACACTCAGGGTGGAAACCGACCCGGGACGCTTCCTGTCCATGCTCGGGAAATTTATGGCGAGAGAGAAGCCGCAGTCTGACTATTCACAGTGCTGGCACACGTTGCGTAAGCGTGCGTTGGAGGCTCAGGCACAGTTCCTCGCTTCGGCACCGTGGAGCGATATGACTGCTTTCGAGACATTGCTTTCACATTTCCCGCCTACTGCCAATCTCCAGCTCTCCAACGGCACAGCCATACGCTATGCGCAACTGCTCACGCGTAAGATGCCGCACGCCTGCTATTGCAACCGTGGCGTATCGGGAATCGACGGCTCCGTGGCAACGGCCGTTGGCGCTGCGATGGTGTATCCTGAGAACACGGTGCTCATAACCGGCGACATGACAATGGCTTACGGCATAGGGGCGCTATCGCTCCACCAACTTCCGGAACGTCTAAAGATAATAGTGCTGAGCAACGGCGGTGGCGCCATCTTCCGCTTTGTGGGCTCCACGGCATCGCTTCCGCAGCGCGAGCAATACTTCTGCGCCGCGCCTAATCTCCCTCTCCGCGACCTGTGCAAAGCATACGGACTGGAATACATGCGGGCGGAAAACCAATCGCAGTTGCTCTCCAGACTGCCGTCGTTCTTCGCCCCGCGGCTCGCTCCCACACTCCTGGAAATCGTCACTGACGGCGAGGTAAGCGCCTCAATATTAAGAAACTACATGAATAAAACCAAGATATGAAATACGACTGGAAACCCATAAAAGAATATACAGATATCCTCTTCGAGCAGTTCGAGGGGATAGCTAAAATAACCATCAACCGTCCGCGCGTCTATAATGCTTTCCGACCGAAAACCAACATGGAGATGCTCGACGCGATGAACATCTGCCGCGAACGCAACGATATCGGCGTGGTCATCCTCACCGGTGCCGGCGACAAGGCCTTCTGCTCCGGCGGCGACCAGAATGTCAAGGGTATAGGCGGCTACGTGGATGACAACGGCGTGCCGCGCCTCAACGTGCTTGACCTGCACAAAGCCATCCGCTCGCTCCCCAAACCTGTCATCGCCATGGTAAACGGTTACAGCATCGGCGGCGGCAACGTCCTGCAAGTGGTATGCGACCTCTCCATCGCCTCTGAGAATGCCCGTTTCGGCCAGACCGGACCCAAGGTGGGCAGCTTCGACGCAGGCTTCGGTTCCTCCTATCTGGCACGTTGCGTAGGTCAGAAAAAGGCTCGCGAAATATGGTTCCTCTGCAAGCAATACACCGCGCAGGAAGCCCTCGAAATGGGCATGGTAAACAAGGTCGTTCCCTTCGACAAACTTGAGGAGGAGACAGTTGAATGGTGCCGTATCATCCTGAAACGCAGCCCGATGGCCATCCGTATGGTAAAGCGCGCACTCAACGCTGAGCTTGACGGTCAGCACGGCCTCATGGAGTTTGCCGGCGACACTACGCTGATGTACTATCTCATGGCCGAAGCGCAGGAGGGAAAGAACGCCTTTCTCGAAAAGCGCGACCCCGACTTTGACCAGTTCCCGAAATTCCCCTGAGGTAAAAATGCGACTGTTATTTACCCCTTATACGCTTAAATTCAAAGAGCCGGCGGGAACTTCGCGTGGAGTAATGTTGGAGAAGCCAACGTGGTTCCTCCGGTTGCAGGACGAGCACGACCCGTCGCGCTTCGGCATCGGCGAGGCCGCTTACTTCCCGGGCCTCTCGCCCGAAGACCCCGAAAAGTATGTCTACAAGATAATAGAACTGCTGGCCAACGTGGCTCTTGGCCGCGCCACCGACCTTTCGCGCCACCCGTCGCTTCAATTCGGCTTCGAGCAGGCTATCCTCGACTATACCAACGGAGGCCCGGGCATCTATTTCCCCTCGGCGTTCACCCGCGGCGATAGTGAAATCACCATCAATGGCTTGGTATGGATGGGCTCAAAGGAGGAGATGCTGCGGCGCGTCGGTGAGAAGCTGAAAGAGGGTTTCGCCTGTGTGAAACTCAAAATTGGCGCCATAGACTGGGAGTCGGAACTCGATATTCTTAAATCCATCCGCAAAGCCTATCCCTCTGGGTCGCTGATGATTCGCGTAGATGCCAACGGCGCTTTCACGATGGACAACGTCTTCCCGAGGCTTAAGGCGCTTGCCGACCTCGGAGTGCACAGCATAGAGCAGCCCATAAAGGCCGGAACGCCCGAACTTATGGCGTTCGTCTGCCGCATGAGTCCCGTACCCATAGCCCTCGACGAGGAGCTGATAGGCCACTTCAGCGCCGGCAGCAAGGAACGGCTCCTGGATGAAATCATGCCGCAGTTCATCATCCTGAAACCGGCACTCGTCGGCGGATTCTCCGGTACCAAAGAGTGGATTGACCTTGCCGAAAAGCGTGGGATAGGGTGGTGGATAACCTCGGCGTTAGAGTCGAATGTCGGCCTCAGCGCGCTGGCGCAATGGACCGCCACTTTCGCTCCGGAGACGCCGCAGGGACTCGGAACCGGCGCACTCTACACCAACAATGCGCCGTCACGCCTCATCCTGAGGGGCGACAAACTGCGCTTCGACACGGACTCGCACCGCGATGTGGACTTCTTCAACTCCCTCGACTGGCGGCAATGACATTCGCTGAGGTGATAGCGCAATGGCGCAGCGGAGCGGCGTGGATTCCGGCACGCACATCCGGCTCCACAGGTACTCCGTCGGAGATAAGGCTTTCGCGAGGGCTTGTGGAGCGGTCGGCGCGGCGGACGATAGCGAGATTCGGAATTACTCCTGACTCGCGGCTCCACAGTTGCATCGCACCCGACTTCATAGGCGGAAAGATGACGGCAATTCGCGCCGAAGTGGCCGGGTGCAGGTTCAGTTACGAGACGCCGAGCAACCGTCCGCTACAGAGAATCGGCCGCTGCGAGACACTCGATATGGTTTCGCTCGTCCCTTCGCAGATGCGCTACGTGCTTGACCATCGCGATGTCATGCCATACGTCAGAACTTATCTTCTCGGCGGTTCAGCCATTCCAGAAGCGATACGGCGCGACATCGCCGCATCGGGGCTACAGGTTTACGAAAGCTACGGCATGACTGAGACGGCATCGCACGTGGCTGTACGGCGTGTAGGCATTCCCCAGGAGGATTTCCAGCCGCTCCCGGGGGTCACTCTCTCGGCTGACGACAACGGTTGTCTTGTAATAGATCTTGGCGAGGACGGCCAAATAGTGACCAATGACATAGTGCGGTTTCCCGGCGGCGCGTCATTCCGAATCCTCGGGCGTGCCGACCACGTGATAGTCACCGGCGGCAAGAAAGTGCATCCCGCCGACATAGAGCGTCGCCTTTCCTCTCTCTTCGGCGATCGCGACATCTGCGTGACCTCCCGGCCCGATGATTTCTGGGGACAGCGTGTGGTTCTCCTCGTAGAAGGGGAAGGGGATATTTCGCAATCGGTAATTGCAAAAATGAAGCAACTGCTTGAAAATTATGAACAACCGAAAGAAATTATCACCATAAAAAGCTTTCCTCGTACTGATAATGGCAAAATAATTCGCAAACAGCTCCCTTGGTCTTGACCTTGCTCTGAAATTTTTTTCAAAAAATGTTTTTATGTTTAAGGAAATTGTTGTAAATTTGTGTTTTAGAACAGAGTATGGGAGTTTAATCCGACTTCTACGTTTTTACGGTTAGATAGTGTCTCCTCGCGAAAATCAATTGTGCGCGTTGCGGACGCTTATTAAGGTTACAAAACTTCTTAGGGTAAATGATTAAGAAAAGTACGTTAGAACATATAATCAGTCACGATATGTCGGAGCTTTGGAACGTTCTCAGTCCTGAAGAGAAGCGTCTCGTGACCGACAATTTCACAATCCATAATTTTAAGAAAAACCAGATTATATATGCCGAAAAGGAGGACCCGGAATACCTGTGGTGCCTGCTTAAAGGGAAGGTGAAAATGTACAAGATGGGCATCGGCGAGCGGGTTCAGATATTGCGCCTCTACCGCCCGGTGCAGTACTTCGGCTACCGTGCCTACTTCGCCCGCGAGCAGTACGTCTCCTCCTGTTCAGCCTTCGAGCCATCGGTCATCGGCTTCATAAGAATGGAGATAGTAGAGCGTCTCATCAAGGAGAACAACGATGTAGCGATGTTCTTTATCTACGAGCTTTCGCGCAACCTCGGCGGCTCGGACACCAAGATTGTGAACCTCACCCAGAAGCATATCCGCGGCCGCCTGGCCGAAGCACTCCTGCTTCTCGCCGACAACTACGGGCTGGAAGACGACGAGGCGACACTCCGCATCTACATGAGCCGCGAAGACCTCGCAAACCTCTCCAATATGACTACCTCAAACGCCATCCGCACACTAACAACTTTTGTCAACGAAAAGCTTATCCTTGTGGACGGCCGACGCATAAAAATTATTAACGAGCCTCAGTTGCGTAAAATCTCCAAATTCGGATGAAGCAGATAGACCGTTATTTCCCCGACCTCAGCGAAGAGCAGCGGCAGCAGTTCCACACCATGCTGCGCCTTTACCCCGAGTGGAACGAAAAAATCAACGTCATCTCACGCCGTGACATAGACAATCTCGAAACCCACCACCTGCTCCACTCCCTCGGCATAGCCAGGTTCATAAAGTTCGCTCCCGGGACGCGCGTGCTTGACCTCGGCACCGGTGGAGGCTTGCCCGGCCTGCCCCTCGCCGTCATCTTCCCGGACACGAAGTTCCATCTTATCGACCGTATAGGCAAGAAGCTTACCGTGGCGCGCGACATTGCAGTACAGTGCGTTCTGAAGAACGTTACTTTCCAGCACGGCGACATCGGAGAGTGCCACGACACCTACGACTTCTGCGTTAGCCGCGCCGTTATGCCGCAGAACGACCTTATGCGCCTCGTCCGCAAAAATCTTAAAGACAGCGGTCGGAACGCTCTCCCGGCAGGAATCCTTACCCTGAAGGGGGGTAATATCGCCGATGAACTGAAAGGACTCCCGGCAAGCGAAATAATCTCCCTCTACGACTATTTCGACGATTCCTTCTTTGAAACTAAGAAACTCGTATTCACCCCGAAACCTTGAAATCATGGAAGTTGCAAGATTCACTTTCTCTTTGTTCCTCATCAACACTTACGTGGTCTACGACCCGGAAACGCTCGAGTGTGCCATCATCGACCCCGGCATGTCCTCGAAGCGCGAATATGACGCCCTCGACCACTTCATAGAGCGCAAGAACCTACGCGTAACCCACCTGATAAACACACACTTACACGTAGACCACGCCATCGGCGACCGATACGTGCAGAAGAAATACGGGTTACCTCTCGAGGCTCATCCCGCCGATGCCCCGCTCGGGGAACGCGCCGCAGAGCAAGCTCTTATGTTCGGAATTACGGAACGCGCCGAAGCAGTCACCATCACGTCGCCGCTGTGTGACGGTGAAGTCATCAAGATTGGAAACGGCGAGCTGCACGTAATCCACGTTCCCGGCCATTCCCCGGGCCACATCGCCCTCTACGACAAGGAGAGCGGATTCATCATCGGAGGCGACATCCTCTTCCAGGGAAGCGTTGGCCGCACTGACCTCCCCGGCGGGAATCATAACCAGCTTATAGAAGGCATCCGCATGCGCCTCATGACGCTGCCCGACGACACGGTGGTATATCCGGGTCACGGCAGCGAAACCACCATCGGCCTCGAACGTGCCCACAACCCGTTCTTGTAAGGTCGGCCTTTATCCGCACGGCCAAAGGCGAGAAACCCCTTTCTGTAATAGATAGACAATCGCAATTCTCTAATACACACATATTTAAACAACAATAATATATGAAGCCCCTAAATTTGCTATCCTTCGTAGTCATTGCTCTCGTCCTGCTTTCAGTGACCTCCTGCGGACGGGAAAAAGCCATAACCGGAACGATGGAAGACTATCGTGCCACCACACAATTCGACACGGAAGCCGAAGTGAGCCGCGACCAGATGGAAAAGCTCGTCACCGCCGCTACGGCAGCTCCCGTTACCCGCCACGTCACTCCCTGGAAATTCTACATCTTGGGACCGGATAAAATCTCCATGCTCGAAAATCTCAAAACCGTACGTCCTGCACTCTGCGGAGCGCGGAGCGCCATCGTAATCTGCGGTATGACGGGACGTATGGGCGAGGGGGAACTGCGCGAGTTCTGGGCTCAGGACTGTGCCGCCGCCACTGGGAACATACTCCTTGCCGCCGATGCTATGGGGTTGGGTGCCAATTGGTTGAGAGTATATCCCGTGCAGGTGAGAATAGAGGAAGTCACTGCCGCCATGCATCTTCAGCCGGGCGAAGTGCCGTTTGCCATAATACCCGTCGGGAAGACTGCCGTTGCAGACGAATCCTCGCATCCCGAAACACCCAAAACCTCCATTACCTGGCTCTAAGAGCCTAAACGTGGGGCCCTGGCGCTCTTTAAATCAATGGTAATCAGAGACAGCTAAGAGCTACAAGTGGCCAAATGCCGCCTTCCAGAACAAATCAGCACCTTACTTTGTCATATATATAATAAGAACACGCGTGCGCGTTGCGTGCGTTTAAACTACCGATTATGATAAAAGTAACCCGCGAAATGGCGCTCCGTTACCACGAATACCCAGCGCCCGGAAAGATTGAAGTTATACCTATAAAACCATATTCCTCGCAACTTGACCTCTCGCTCGCTTATTCTCCAGGCGTGGCATTCCCCTGCCTTGAAATCAAGGATAATCCCGCCGACGTTTACCGTTACACCGGCAAGGGCAACCTCGTTGGCGTGGTCAGCAATTGCACCGCCGTCCTGGGGCTCGGCGACATAGGCCCGCTTGCCGGTAAGCCGGTTATGGAAGGCAAGGCGTTGCTTTTCAAGATATTCGCAGGTCTCGATGCTTTCGACATCGAAGTGGACGAGAAAGACCCGCAGCGGCTAATACAGATAGTGAAAGCCATCGCTCCGACATTCGGAGGCATCAACCTCGAAGACATAAAAGCTCCCGAATGTTTTGTTATTGAAGAGACCCTGAAAAAGGAGTGCGAAATCCCCGTGATGCATGACGACCAGCATGGTACCGCCATCATCTCAGCCGCCGGATTGCTCAACGCCCTTGACCTCCAGCATAAGGAAATCGGCGATATCCGCCTGGTGGTAAACGGTGCCGGAGCCGCAGCCATAGCCTGCACCAAGCTGTACGTGAGGCTCGGGGTGAAGCCGGAGAACGTGGTGATGTGTGACAGCAAGGGTGTTATACGCGCCGACCGTCCGAACCTCCCCGGGCAGAAAGCACTCTTCGCCACCAAGCGCAACGTCCACACTCTCGCCGATGCCCTTAAGGGTGCAGATGTCTTTCTCGGACTCAGCGTGAAAGGGATCCTCACGCCCGAAATGCTCCTCAGCATGGCGCCTCGCCCCATCGTCTTCGCCCTTGCAAACCCCGACCCCGAAATCGACTTCGAGACCGCCGTAAAGACGCGTGACGACCTCATTTTCGCCACAGGACGCAGCGATTATCCCAACCAGATAAACAACGTACTGGGCTTCCCGTACATCTTCCGCGGCGCCCTCGACTGCCGAGCCACGTGCATTAACGAGGAGATGAAAATCGGTGCTGTAAAAGCCATTGCCGACCTTGCCCGACGTCCCGTCCCGCCCGTGGTGGATGCCGCCTACGGCGAATCTCACCTCTCTTTCGGACGCGACTATATTCTCCCCAAGGCCTTGGACCCCAGGCTGTTGGCAGCAGTAGCACCGGCAGTGGCACAGGCTGCCGCAGAGTCGGGAGTGGCACGTCGTCCAATAGATGACCTCGCAAAATATGCTATCGAACTCGACACCGTTGGCTCGGGAGGCGGACGGATAATGCGCCGCATCATAGACCTTGCAAAACGCTCGCTGCAACGCGTGGTACTCTCCGGCGGAGATGCAGAAAAGATGATTGCTGCCGCTGCACGTCTTGCCGACGACAACATCTGCGTCCCCGTTCTCCTCGGAGAGGTGGAACAGATTCTCAAGACAGCCGCGGTTATCGGCGTAGACCTTACGGGTTGCGAAATCATAGACCCGTGTTCCGACGGGGAGAAGCACCGCACACAGCAATATGCCGACCTCCTCGCCTCTCTCATGCAACGCAAGGGAATGACACGCGACGAAGCCCTTTACGCCCTGACCGATGACAATTGCTATGCCATGACAATGGTACGCCGGGGGGATGCCGACGCCTGTATAGCAAGCACTTACGCATCGGCCGACCGCCTCGCGGAGCAGGCTGAAAGCATCATCGGTCTCGCCGACGGTGTCGAGCACATGTCCACGCTTTCAATAATGGGAACGCGCATGGGAACCTATTATATTTCCGATATGGCGGTGGCAGGACGTGCCGATGCCACCGGACTTGCAGCCACGGCACGTATGGCGGCGCGGGCAGTGCGTTTCCTCGGCGAAGAACCGGTGGTGGCTATGCTCTCTTACAGCAGCTTCGGTTCTGGTTTCCACACCGGCAACGGCCGCGCCGCTTCCGGTACGCCCGAGTGTGTTGCCCGCGCTGTGGAACTCCTGCACAACGAAGAGCCTGACATTGCAGTAGACGGCGAAATGCAACTCAACTACGCTCTCGACACCGCCGCGCGCGACCGTATGTTCCCTTTCAACCGTCTGAAAGGACGCGACGTCAACACCCTTGTCTTCCCCGGCTTGAACTCCGCCAATATCACTGCCAAGATGATGCTTTCGATGGGGATGGCCTCAGTTGTAGGCCCGATACAGTTAGGACTGCGCCTGCCTGTGCACTTCATCCATGCGCAGAGCGAAGTCACCGACATAGTGAACCTCGCCGCAGTAGCTGCCGTAGACGCCTCTGTGCTACGCCATGAAGGCACGCGCCTGACCCCTGCAAAGCACTGATAATAAGGACTGTCGGAGGGTTGAAATATGCAGGGGTGGCTCGTAAGTCACCCCTCCGTATTCAAGCCTCTTTTACCCTTAGTCGCCGGCTGGTTCGGCGATAGGCGGTGGCGTAACGGGTTCAGGGGCAGGAGTGGGGACATTCGGTTTGGCAGCTTCCTGCTTCGGTTTTGAGGAGGCTTCCTGTTTCGCTCTCTTGGCCTTGGCTTCGAGAGCTTTCTTCTTCACTTCGGCCTCCTTGGCAAGCTCCTCGGGGGTGGGGAGATGACGGTCTATGGTATCGCCGGTCAGGGTGTCGACTATCAGCTCCATGCCGCCGGGATGACGCATACGCAGGCGGGTGAGTACCCGCGTCAGCTTGTAGAGGTTATCGTTGAGGTCTGGGCTCATCAGCATGTCTGTGCCGGGCGGGAACTCCATATTAAGAGCGGCCATTCGCTCCTCATAGCGGCGCATCAGCTCAGCAACGTCCACAGTGTCAGGTAGATGGCGCAGCGAGTCTATGTAGCTCTTCATGAGGCGCGCGGAGCGGTTGTACAGCTCGCGGCTACGGTCTTCCTTTGCATCGTCACCACTCCCGGCACACGCCACCGCCCCCAACAGCAGCGGCGTGTAAAGCAATAGTCTCAGTTTCATATCAGCTTGTCTTTCAAGAATTTACCGGTATACGACCCCTCGGTGGCAGCTATCTGCTCGGGCGTACCGGCGGCCACCACCGTGCCTCCGGCGTCCCCTCCCTCGGGACCGATGTCTATCACCCAGTCGGCACACTTCACTACATCGAGGTTATGCTCGATGATGAGCACCGTGTGGCCGCGCTCTATCAGGTGGTTGAACGACCGCATCAGCGTAGATATATCGTTGAAATGCAGTCCCGTAGTGGGCTCATCGAAGATGAAGAGCACCGGGTCGCGGCTCTCCTTGGCAAGGAAGTAAGCCAGCTTGACGCGCTGGTTCTCGCCGCCCGAGAGGGTGGAGGAGGGCTGACCCATCTTTACGTAACCGAGTCCGACGTCGAGCAGCGGCTGCAGACGTTTCACTATACGTTGTTCCGTGGAGCCTTTCCCTTCGCTGAAGAAGTCCACAGCCTCACGCACAGTCATTTCAAGGACGTCGTAAATACTCTTGCCGCGGTACTTTATGTCGAGCACCTCCTGCTTGAACCGCTGTCCGTGGCACTCCTCGCAGGGGATGGTAATGTCGGCCATGAACTGCATCGGTATGTTGATAACGCCCTCGCCTTTGCAGGCTTCGCAGCGGCCTCCATCGTTGTTAAAGGAAAAATATGCCGGCGAGAATCCCATCTGCACGGCACTCTGCTGCTCGGCGAAGAGACGGCGTATCTCGTCGAAGGCTTTTAGGTAAGTGGCAGGGTTGGAGCGCGTAGAGGTGCCTATTGGGTTCTGGTCCACGAACTCCACTTCAGTGACGGCCTCCGGGCTTCCGCCGATTCCTTTGTGTGCGCCCGGGAGGTCCGTTCCCTCGCCCATGCGGCGTTTCAGCGCCTTGTAGAGAATCTCGCGGACGAGCGTGGATTTGCCCGACCCGCTGACACCCGTCACCACCGTCATCACGCCCAGCGGGAAGCGGACGTCTATGTTCTTAAGGTTGTTTTCGCATGCCCCTTTCACCTCGATGAACTTTTTCCACGGGCGGCGCACCGCGGGTTTCGGGACGGTGAGTTGTCCTCGCAGGTAATCGGCTGTGTACGAGGCGCCTTCCGGGATGTTTCCTGCGAAGATGTCCTCAAGCGGGCCGGCATAGACTATTTCGCCGCCGAGCGCCCCCGCATCCTTGCCGACATCCACTATATAGTCAGAGGCGCGCATTATCTCTTCGTCATGCTCCACCACCACTACTGTGTTTCCAATCTGTTGCAGGTTGCGTAGCACCTTTATCAGGCGGTCGGAGTCACGCGAATGCAGTCCGATTGAGGGTTCATCGAGGATATAGAGCGAGCCCACAAGCGAGGAGCCGAGCGACGTGGCGAGGTTGATGCGCTGGCTTTCGCCGCCCGAAAGGGTGGAGGATTGGCGCGAGAGGGTAAGGTATCCGAGGCCGACGTCGTCGAGGAAAGCGAGCCGCGAGCGAATTTCAGTTAGCAGCCGAGCTGCTATCGCGGTGTCGGATTCCGAGAGAGTAAGTTCCTCGAAAAAGACGCGTAATTCCTTCACCGGCATATCGGCGATTTCTGTAATGCTGCGGCCCCCAACTTTCACGTATTCCACATCGGGACGCAGGCGGTGCCCGTGGCAGTCGGGGCACACGGCTTTGCCCCGGTAGCGCGCTTTCATCACGCGGTATTGTATCTTATATTGTTGAGTGTCAACCCATTTAAAGAAGCCGTCGATGCCCGGCCATTCCCCTTTGCCGTGCCAGAGGATGTCATGTTCCTTGCGCGTCAGTTCCATGTAAGGCTTGTGGATGGGGAAGCCCAGCTCCGGTGCCAGGCGGATGAGAAGCTGCTTCATCTCCCCCATCTTCTCGCCGCGGAAACACTGCACGGCGTCGGCATACACGGAGAGGGTCTTGTCGGGCACCACGAGGTCTTCGCTGATGCCGAGCACACGTCCGAAACCCTCGCAAGTAGGACACGCGCCGTAGGGGTTATTGAAGTTGAACATCAGGTCGTCAGGCTCGCGGAAGGTCATGCCGTCGGCGGAGAAGGCGCGTGAGAAGACCTGCTCGCGGACACCCTCTTTCGTCCAAATCTTTACCACACACTCGTCGTGACCCTCGAAGTAGGCAGTCTCTACGGAGTCGGCGAGGCGTGCTTTCTCGTCTGTGTCATGGCTTACCGAAAGGCGGTCTATCACGAGATTCAGCTTCTTTATGTCGCTCTTTTTTGCCTTGTCCTTTATTTCCGATATTTCGAGGAACTCGCCGTCGCGCAGTATGCGGGAGTAACCCTCTTTCATATAAATGTCCAATTGTTGTGGGAGGGTGCGCCCTTCCGGCACGGAGATGCGCACCGTTATGGCCATGCGGGTACCTTCGGGATAAGACAGCAGCGTCTCCACGATGTTTCCGATGGAGTTCTTGCGCACCTCCTGCCCCGAGACGGGCGAGACGGTCTTACCCACGCGCGCGTAAAGCATTCTGAGATAGTCATAAACCTCGGTAGCTGTGCCGACGGTGCTTCGCGGATTGCGGGTATTCACGCGCTGCTCTATGGCTATGGCAGGCGGCAACGACTTGATGTAATCGCACTCCGGCTTGGACATACGCCCGAGGAACTGCCGCGCGTAGGCCGAAAGCGACTCCACATAACGGCGCTGACCCTCCGCATACAGAGTGTCGAAAGCGAGCGACGATTTCCCCGAGCCGCTGACGCCCGTTATTACGATGAATTTGCCCAAAGGTAGCTGTAAGTCTATGTTTTTCAGATTGTTGACCCGCACTCCTTTAAGCTCTATATTTTCTTTGCTCATAAATTCCTGTAAACTTACATTAGAACGTAAAAGGGTGACAAAATATTGCCTCCGATATGGAACGGAATGCCACCTCTCTACAAGCTCTGCACGCCCAATTGTTAAAATCTAAAATATTCCAACAGTTCAAACCATTTCTTTTAATTAACTTGCAGTGTAATTAATTTTAACATCCTTCTAAACATTGCAAAGATTATGTACCAACACAATTCTGCTTGGAGCCATGTGCTCCGCATCTCGTGCTTCACAAGCCGAAAAGACACCGTCGCAAGACCTTTTACTATGACACACCCTGCGCCAAAGACGATTCTGAATATCAAAGTCAAACATCCTGATTTACGCACCCAGGACGGCTGAAATACGCACCCGCCATGGCAGGGTGCGTATTTTTTTATCTCCTTAGGGGGTCACCCTACGCACCCACACCCTCCATACGCACCGTCTACGCGCCACGGTGCGTAGACA